>JGI20214J51088_10000456_pt1 | contig 28670 bp, 27 predicted proteins | sample WetSurMetagenome_FD_51088 | JGI IMG/M metagenome (IMG submission 51088) | reverse complement strand
AGCTCGACGACGGTCGATACCACGACGATCGACACGTCGCAGGAAATGCGCGGCTATATCGTGAACGGCGTATCCCATGGTCTGGGCCTGCCGCTCCCGCTTGCAAGCGGATTGGCCGCGGGAGACTCGAATCTGCAAAGCCCTGGGGCTCCCGGTGTGGCGAGCGACAGTACACATTTTCTTGTCGTGAGCGGCACCGTGGCAAGCGGCACTTCGAGTGCAGGACCGATACTTGCCCAGTTAATGGATGGCCAGGGCGCGCTGCTTCAGGCCATCACGCTGACACCGGGGGCAACGCCGATGGCGGCCTTCGATGGCACGAATTACTGGGTCGCCTTTTCAAATGATTCCGTGGCGGGTGCCGGTTGTCATGCGCAACGCGTTAGCACAAGCGGAGTCGTCCTGGATTCCTCGCCTCTCGTGGTATCCGCGACCTCGTTTTGTGGCTCGCAGCAGCGTATGGCCTTTGGTGGCAGCAACGGCCTGATCGTCTATTCGCGCTACAACATGAGCACATTCCACCACGACCTATATGGGGCCTTGCTAAATCCCAACGGCACGGTTGGTACTGAATTTCCGATCGTCGCCGATACCAACGATCATCTCTTCCCGGTGGTCGCGTTTGGCGGCACCAATTACCTCGTGGTGTGGGAACAGGGATCTGCCACGACCCCGGCTGCGAATTCGCTCTATGCGGCCAGAATCAGCCAGACGGGTACGATCGTCGACGTCCCGGCCCTTCCGGTTTCCACCAATGCGACGGGCCAATATAGTGCGAGCATAGCTTACGATGGCAGCAATTACCTGATCGGCTGGCTGGACCTGCGGGCACAGACAGGGACCAGCCATGCAGATCTGTATGCGAACCGAATGTCCCCAAGCGGCGCCCTGCTGAATGGGGCTGCAACAGGCGGAGGCTTCCTGATCAGCTCGGGGGCGACACAGCAGCTGTATTCCCCGAATGTCGGATATGACGGAGCGGAATTCTTTGTATCGTGGGGCTCGCTCGACTATGGCAACCAGGGCGGGCTGGGCATTCAGGCGGCGCGGGTCAGCACGACAGGCACTTTGACCAGTGGCGCCAATATCCAGGTTAGCAGTTTGCCGTCAATGACCACGGTCTCTCGTTATGTGTACCCGACCTTCGCAAAGGGCGGTACGTCATCTTTGCTGGTGTGGCTTGATAACACCGAACTCTCCGGAACCCTGAAAGGCATTGCAGGTTTATCCATGGCACCGTTCTGATTGCAATGCCCAATTCAATATTCGAAATATATATAAACATATTAATTAATATCATTAATTGGAATATATAATCTCCAATTAAACTGCACGTCATTGCCATTATCTATCGACAACGACGCACATGAATTGGATCGCACTGGTCACTGTCATTATTTTCTTATCAGTCTCATCAACGATTACCTGCTTTGCGTCTGCCGTAGAACCGGGGCCGGACGATAACTTCTTTTCCCATTGGCTGGACAACGTAAGCAAGACCCAGGAACTTCAGCCGCATTGGGAAACGTTGCTGTACATGCCCTCTCCGCGACTGACTCAGGGACTTCGCCTTAACTATAGTCGGCAATACTTCCCCAATGGTTCCACTCTTGAAAACTTTGGCGTGGGAAAAGGGCTGGAATTGATCGTTGATGAGAATGTCGAGGTACAGATCGGGGTTCCGGCCTATATCATCAGTGAATCACCAAAGAGTGATTCGTCCGGATGGGCGGATGAAACCTTCGTCGGCAGGTATCGGCTTGCCAGTGCCAATGAGGAAAATGGAAACTATATTGTCAGCAGCTCCATTGGCGTGAGCATACCATCGGGCAGCGAGCAATTTTCCGCCCACAGTTCCATTTATACCCTGGCTCTCGCTGGCGGCAAGGGATGGGGTACCAGGCAGAGTGGAGTCAGCATTCAGAGCACTTTATCGATGAACGCGCCCGATAACGATTTATCCACTATAGGCCTGCCCTTGTCCTGGACCACCGCATTGCAGGCACATGTTGTACAAAATGTCTGGCCCGAAATCGAGGCGAGCTACACCCACTGGTACAAAGGCCTCCTGGATGGAAGGAGCCAGCTTGTCATGACCTACGGAATAACGTTTGGACGTTTCGAAATCAAGAACAGGGAAAAACTGACCTTTGGTATCGGTTACCAGGAACCGAGGTTTACCCATTTCAACAATTTCAGCCGGACCCTGGTGTCAACGATGAAATTGTCTTTTTAGGGCTTTGCTGCGAACCGGCATGGCTGCCGGTTCAGGAATAGTCGATGTCCTGCTCGCTGCCCGCATAATGGTCCTGCAGCTCGGTGAGCACGGTCTTGATTCTGGTCTTGCCAAATATCTTCTTCACGATGGTACCTCTGAGTTCTTCCATGCGTTCACGCAGCATGGGTTGAAACTCGGGCGGTATTTTTTTCAGGAAATCGTTCCAGCTTGTCTCGACATCGGGCTGCGTTTCGCGTGTACGCTCGATCAGGTTCTCGATCCTCCTTTGCCCGGTTCGCGAGACGATGCGGCCATCTCCAGAGACTGCAAAGATAACGGCAAGAGAGATCACGGCATTCGCATCAAGCTCGGTGTCTTTTACGGGGCCGTCGGAATGATGCTTGCGCAGCCATTTGGCACAATCGATGATCTTCTTGTTGCGCTTCCGATCGAGCAATTCATTTTGAAAGACCGCATCCCCAGTCCATGTTGAGACAGGGTCGGCATTGCATATCTCCAGAAATATCGCCTTGAGATTGCGCTGCTGAATGAAAGCGTCGTTATCAAAATCGGAAATGTAGGCCATATAAGGCAGGGCGGACAATTCCTTGATATGCCGGAATCCCATCTGGAATACGTGCTCGGCGCCGTGTTGCAGCAGAAACGAAAGTCTGGCTTCATTGCTATCGGCAATGCCGGCCTGGCTGATACCCAGCGAGATGCAACCGACCGTCAGGTGGAACGCTTCGAGCATGCCATCTGCTGTTCTGTCATTCGTGAATTTCTTCGCGACCAGCACCGTGATTCCGCAGAGTTCGTGGAAAAGCGTGTCTGCCACATTCCGATTGCCCGCGCGCAGTGCGAGCGCCTCCAGCGCTTGTACTAGTTGGGGAGGGCGGGCGGTGAAACTGGTGATATTCATTTAATAGTGTCTTGAAAACGAATTTGTTGCCAAGTAAGTAGTAGATTAAATCAAACGTTTGCCCTGAGCTTGTCGAATGGTTGGCAGTACTTATTGATGGTTATGGATTTATTCCGATCATGGTTCGACATAACCAACCACTTGGTAACCGTATTGTGGTTACTTAGTGGGATGGCTAGTAGTTCCATCAAGCTCACCACGAACGGAACAAATCGGGTAACCACAAACGGAATAATCTGCACTTCCTTAGGAAAAAATATCCTCGCCCAGACTCGGGCGTCCTCCGGGGTTAGCCGTGCTGGCCGCTTTGCTTGGCACTTGCTTGCGCAGGCGCAGCAACAACTCTCTGGTCGTTCGGCCTATCGCATATTCATGTTCACGATCTTCACCCTCATCTATATCTTCATCTTGAGCGTCATTCTCTTCGTCGGACCCCGCGTGCAATTCGTTTTCGCCGGGAATCCAATCGGGGAAAATCTCGAACAGCACCCGATCCCATGCTTCTTCATTGGTCCTGGCAATCTCCAGCGCGAGCGGAATCACATCGTGATCCGAGGTCGTCTGGCCGCTTCTATGGGCGCCGAGATTGTGAATGTCATTCGCGATCTCGATGATCTCTTCGGCCGCAGTCGAAAATAGCACGGCAAAGGCCGTTGTTCCCCAGTCGGTCGCCAACGCCTCGTTGAGCAACTCCGCACGGCGTTCCTCGTCGTCGCTGGCAAACACAACGCCATGAATGTGCGCGAACAGCGATTCGGCCAGGGCCTCCGGCTCGTCCTCGATCCAGTCTTCGTCCCAGGTGGCGGCGAAGTAAGCCAGGCTCTCGGCCCAGGCTTTGGGCGGGATCAGCAAGGTGGCCAGCGACATCTTGCCGCCATCGAAAGCGGACAAATGCAGCGACGCGACATGCGGCTCCAGGGTGTTCAGCACCTCGACCACGGCGAGATCGCCGAATTTTTCGGCAGTCTCACTGATGGCCTCTTCCGCATGTTTGGTCGAACCGGCCAGAACCAGCTCGGTGACTTGTTGCCGGATCGCCGGAAGATTGGTTTTTTCAGACATTCTCGTCTCCGCGCGAATCGAACAGATGCTCTATATCTTCCCCGTGCGTNATCTGATCTTCGTCATCCTCGACATTGTTTTCCTTGTCTTCCTCTTCTTGCAGGGCATCGAGGGAATGATCCTCATCCGTCCAGCGCTTCGGGTTCTTGTACAAGAAGGCCGTAATGATAGCCTTGCGCGCCAATTCCGGATTGGCCGTAAACACAGTGGCCAAGGCATTGCCCGATTCGACATTGCTGCACGACACCATCCTCAATACTTTTGCGGCATCGCCCTTGTCGTATTGGCCGCCTTCGGCCAATAGTCCCTGCGCATCATCAAAAACCAGATGATTGGCCAATGCGAAGCTCAACAGATTTACATCGTCGATTTCCGTGCCCTTGGCAAACTCCCCGATCAAGGAATCAATGACCCGGTCATAGTTCCTTCTGTCGGGCGGCTCGCCCAGGGTATCTTCGATCTGGACAGCCAATTCGCGCGATTGGTAAATGAATTCTGGATGGATGCTTTTCATAATGTTTTTCTTCAAGTTGATGAACGGTCATTGCGCGGCAGTTCGATTCCGCAACGACTGAATAGAGAACCCCACAAACTTTGCGCCTCATTCTCGGGATCGATGATGATGCGATTGTTCAGGCTGTAGTTATATTCAGCCCTCTTTTGCGGGTCGGAAAGAAGCTCGTACGCTTTCTTGATGGCGTTGAACCGGACCTCAGCGCTGGAGTGGGGATTCCTGTCCGGATGATGGCGCATGGCAAGTGCGCGGTAGGCCTTCTTGATGTCTTCGGTCGAAGCGGTCGGCGAGACGCCGAGAATATTGTATGGATTTTCCAATGAAGCCTCCTGCAAGGCGCGCGATTTTACCAATTTACCACCGCTTGCGTGCAGATATCCCCGATGTCCTTCCCGTGCGCGCCGCCGGCTTCAGACCGGCGAACGGTGGCAAACCTTGTTGCGCCCGCTTCTTTTCGCTTCGTAAAGCTGCGCATCCGCCGTCTCTATCATCATGTCGAGCGACAGCTCGGCGGCGCGTTCCGCGATGCCGAAACTCGCCGTCAGCGAGATATTCACTTCACCGACCGTGATCCTGACCTCGGAGATTGCCTGCCGCAACCGTTCCGCATGGTTGAAAGCTTGCTCCACATCGGTCTCAAGCAGCAGCAGGATGAATTCCTCGCCCCCCCAGCGCGCCACGATATCGCTAGTGCGGGAATGTTTCTTCAGCAGATCCGCAACAGCGACCAGCACCAGGTCGCCGCTCTTGTGACCGTATTGGTCGTTGATGGACTTGAAGTGGTCCAGGTCCATCATGACCAGACTCATCGGGCGCTCATGACGCCCGGCGGCGGTCACATACGGGATGGCGAGTTCCATGAACGCGCGCCGGTTGTTCAAATGTGTCAACGCATCCATACGCGCCACCTGTTCGGCCGCATAAAGCGCGTCCCGGTTCTCGCGCATCCATTTTGCCAGCCCCAGGGCCAGCAATGTCGCTTCGATCATCAGACCGAACTCGGCTGCGTGAAAGGTGTAAAGGCCAAACGGAATCTTTCCCCATACCGCAAGCGCCGTTACCCCCACGCCCAGCATGCCGAAAAAAGTCGCGAACAGGAAATAGCGCCCCGACGATTGTTTGCGCCACACGCTCATGACGCCGAGTACAAACATGCCGAATGTGAAGGCCGTCATGTAGATGAAGGCCACCAGTGCCGCGAACAACTGGCTGTTCACCGCCACCGCGATCGCCATCAGCCCCAGGCCGACCGCCATGATCCGGCGTATCGTGCGCAAGGTGCGCGGCGAATGTTTCGCCAGTGCCAGGAAGCGCGCGGCGAATAGCATCCCCAGCGCGTTATACACCACCATGGAAACCAGGATCACATAATGCTGGAAGGCCGGCGACGCAGGCCACAACCAGGCTGCACCATGCCCCGTGTAGGCGAAGTTGCAGAACAAAATGCTCAGCAGCGCCAGCGAGTAATACAGATAGCTGCGCTCTCTCGTTCCGGCAAACAGCAGCACATTGTAGGCACTCAAGGCCAACAGGAAACCGAAGAAGAAGCCGTAGAAATAGCCAAACTGCAGGCGGCGTTCGTGGAATCGCGGCTCAGTCATCAGCTCGATCGGAATGGCCATCGGGTCGGTCGAGGCAACGTGCAGATAGACATCGTTGTTCCCCGCAGGAAATTGCAGAAGAAACGCATAGCCCAGTGCCGGCGTCAGCCCGGGCGCATCGGGAAGCTCATCGCCGGTATGCACAGCGACCTGGCTCCCGTCTGCATGAACGACATGGATATCCAGGCGATCCAGCCAGGTGACCCCAACCACAAGGAACCTTGCAACATCGGCGCGCGAGTCATTGTCGATCGCCAGATGCAGCCACACCGGCTTCGCGCCGATGCCGAAATCCGGCGCAGCCTTGGTTACCGGTTGAAATTCTCCCGCATGTTGCTTTACCACCGCCTCGCCCAGACTCAGCGGAACATCGCCCTCAATGAAGTAGTCCGCATGGCGGCCCAGAGAGTGGGGTGGAACATCCGACAAACGAAGGGCATCCGAACCAGCCGCAGCCGACAGCGAAGCCAGAAGCAGCAAAATAAGACAGAAGAATCTTGTGATCGGAGTGTTCAACGGCAACAGGAAAATGATTTAGGGACACCAGCGTACTCGGCACGCGCTGAAGGAACAACCATCCAGTGCGGCCATTTTAGCACCTCCTGATGGACGGCAATGAAGCAATCCGTTCAGGTACGCCTCGCCATCGTGGTTGTCACGCGGGATCTGGGCATACCGCCAGTTTCAAAACGCAGGGATTTGGCGAGGTAACATTTGGTCTGGAAATGGCAAAACAGGTTTGCCCCGCAAATGGATGTTGGTGAAAAAGAAGGAATGGATATACGAACACAACCCCATCGGCGTTATGGCATAGAGCATCCTGCAGAACCGGGCGTTTTATTTTCGTAATGAATTTCTGATAGAGTGCCGCGCTTCGTAAATCAGGGCTGAAACATGCACGGAACCGCAGAGAGCGTTGAAAAGATACTCGGCAGCATCCAGCTGCCGGCCTGTCCGGCGATCATGCTGGACATCATGTCGGAAGCGCGCAAGGAAGAACCCGATTTCAATCTCATCTCCAGGCTGGTTGGCAACGACGCTGGTCTCTCTGCCGCCGTGCTGAAGCTGGCGAACTCTCCCGCCTTCAGGCGCAACAGCAGCATCAGTTCCATTCCCCAGGCGGTCTCGGTACTCGGTCTAAAGAAGATCATGCTGGCGGTGAACGCGTTGTACCTGCGCAGCAGCGTCAACATGACAGACCCGACCGCCAAAGCATTCCTGGAAAAGTTCTGGGACAAATCCAGCTGTACTGCAGAGGCCGCTTCGATGCTGGCGAAGATGCTGCCCGGTATCTCGGTCGAGGATGCCTATACCATCGCTCTGTTCCACGACAGCGGAATACCGGTATTGATGCAGCGCTTTCCCGAACACTCGTTCGACGACACGCTTCACGAAAACGATTGGGAAGGCAGCCACCGTGAAGAAGAAACCAGACTTGGCACAAATCACGCGATCGTGGGCAACATGCTTGCCCGCAATTGGGGCTTGCCCGCGCACATCTGCCAGACCATCATGCATCATCACGACTTGAGCATCTTCACCGATCTTTCGCATCAAGTCTCGACCGCGGTGCGCAACTTCATCGCAGTATTGATCCTGGCCGAACACATGGCCGGCGTCTTCATGGGATTTGAAAAAGAGAGTGCCCTGGGCCAATTGCCTGTTCACGCCCATGCCTTGAGCCACATCGGCATGGAGCCTGCCGAATTCCACGAGACGGCATTGGATATACTGGGCGAGATGCGGCAATTCAGGAGCTAGGGAAACGCAGATCAAGTCCTCCGTTCGTGGTGAGCCTATCGAACCATGAATGGAGGACGATTAACGTTCAATATATTATCTGGCTGGCCGACCCTTCGACAAGCTCAGGGCGAACGGAAGGCTTGATCTGCGTTTCTACAGGCGTTCCCGGTTGTCCCCGGTCCAGCCAGGCTGATACGATTTATTGTATTGCGAATCCATTTTGATCTAAACCGGCCATGCTGGACATTTCCATATTGTTTGCTTTTGCGTTCTGTGCCGGCATGGTCGATGCCGTTGTCGGCGGAGGCGGGCTCATCCAGATTCCCGCGCTGATCAACGCGTTTCCCAACGCACCGGTCGCCGCCCTGTTCGGTACCAACAAACTCGCCTCGATCTGCGGCACCTCGGTCGCGGCGCGTGCCTACATCGGACGAGTGCACATTCCCTGGCGTCTCGTGCTGCCCGCGGCGGCCAGCGCCTTTACCATGTCTTTCCTGGGTGCTGCCGCCGTGTCGCTCGTGCCGCAAAGCTGGTTGCGTCCCGTCGTGCTGGTGCTGGTGGTCACCATGGCCTTTTACATCTTCCACAAAAAAGACATCGGCACCATCCAGCGCGCCATGCATATCGGCACCAGGGAACGGGTGCTGTCCGTGTTGATCGGCGGCGGCATCGGTTTTTATGACGGCCTGTTCGGGCCGGGGACTGGCAGTTTCCTGATCTTCCTGTTCGTGCGTTACTTCGCTTTCGACTTCCTGCAAGCCTCTGCCTCGGCCAAAGTCGTCAACATCGCCACCAACCTGGCAGCACTTCTTTTCTTCATCCCTTCCGGCAACGTGCTCTACAAGATCGCCATCCCGCTCGCCGTATTCAATATGCTGGGTTCCTACACCGGGACATGGATCGCGCTGAAACGGGGTGCCGCCTTTGTGCGCATCCTGTTCTTGTGCCTGCTAGTCGTGCTGATATTCAAGCTTGCCTACGGCATGATAGCCAGCTGAGGGTGATCGCTTTACCTTACTGAATCAGCCCCATATACAAGAACACGGCGTAGACACCGATCAGGCCGTAGCCCACAAAGCGGGGCACTCGTCCGAGGATGGCGATGGACAGGAAGTGAACCGCGCCCGCCCCAAGAATGATGTAAGTCCCCATTTGAAAGAAGGCGGGAACCTGGATCGGATTGAACACCGCAAACAGGCCGATGCACATCGGGATGCAGATATGACCATCCCCGACCTGAGAGGTCAGCACGATGTCCTGCCTGCCGGTCCGCGTGTAATACAGAGCGAGGAATGCATTGGGCACGACCATCAGCAGGCCGCTGAACCAGCCCAACTTGGCAAAGCTGAAATACGGGTTATGCGTCGCCGAGACCCAGGTCACGAGATGATCGACCGCGTAATAGACGCCATAGGCGCTGACCGCAAGCAGCGCCAGGTCGATCATGATCGTCCAGTGGAACGCCTTGTTCTTCCTGATATTGTCCTTGAGCACTTCGAATACGTGCAGTATCTGCCAGAACAGGAACAGCCCCACCAGCACCAGGCCATCGTAAAAGTCCAGCGTTCCATCCTTCGCCAGGGCCCAGAGCGTGCCGGTGAACAGGAATAATGCGATCAGGGTGAATAGCAGATTCAGCTTGTTGATGCGATGGAATTCCGAATGCTTCGTTGTTTTCTGCTTTGTCCCGCCACCTTTTTTCATGACGGCTGCCGAACCGAAGATCGCGGCCAGCCCGAGGATCAGCGTCAGGTTGGTGGCATTGTTGACCAGACAGTTTTCGATGACCAATCCGCCATTGGCGGCAGAGCTGCTCATGACATAGGCAAAGATCAGATTCGCGAACCCGGAGCAGTAAGGCATGATCAGCGTGCCGAGCACGGTGCCTTCAAAGCCCTTGCTCTCCATGGCATGCAGGCGCCAGATCATCACAAAACTCGCCACCACAAACAAGGCAAGCAGCATCAATGGGTTGGCAAAATAGCCCTGGATATTATGGATTGCGTTATTCACGAGTGAATTGAAGGATGGCCAGCTCGAATTTTACCTTGCCTGAGACCTGAGAATAAATCTTGCTATTGATCTGTACGTAATTCATTACACAAATTCCGTGTACTGCCGTCATTCCGGCCGGAATCCAGTTAAACCAACAAGCCCTGCTTTGCGGGACAAAACCCAACTGCATTTTGAATAACAGCGCTGGATTCCGGCCTTGCCGGAATGACGAGGTAACAGGTTTTGTGCGTTGTCATGAATTTTGTCAAATTCAATAATAGAGCCGTTATCGCTTCAGGGTGAGTGCGCTCCCTGTCCGCTTTAGGTAAACTGAACTCCTCATTTTTTAGGGCAGGTTCCAATGAAAAACACTCACCCACTGCAGGGGAATCAAGCGGCAGAACGCATTGTTCGATATTTCCAGGCCAACGGGTTCGCCGGCATAACCGAGGCGCTCATCATCCGGATAAGCCTGAAAGCGGGTCACAGGGCGGAAATCGAGTCGGCGTTCGAAGAGACACATGAACAGGACATCACCCCGCCTGTGCAGCAGTATTTCGAGATCAAGCCCTTCGGGCATTTCTCGGATTTCCGCAGCTTCGACGAAGCAAAATCAGCCATTCAAACCGACTTTACCGAAGCCCTGCGCATGGAGCTTCCCAAAGTGTTCTTCGACAAGGCCCCCGTCGTGATCGATGATGCGATGGCAACAGGGACCAAATACGATGCGATGATGAAGATCACTGACAACGTCGACGGGTACGCCATCGCCATCCTCCTGAATGATCCGGATGCCTCATTCCTCGAATATCTCGGAACCCATCGCGGCAACGATTGGCAACAGATCATGGGCAACCTGGAAATCACGGCAGCATCCCTGGCTTCTGAAATGAATTTGCTCTGACCGATTATCATGACAATGGGAGTTAAGCTGATGAGTAATTCGATGCTGCCCCGGCAATCCTTGAACAAAGGAACGCGAATATGAAGACATTATTGATAACCGGTGCCAGCCGGGGAATCGGATTGGAATTTTGCAATCAATATGCAGCCGATGGCTGGCGTGTCCTGGCTTGTTGCCGCGATCCCGGCAAAGCGGATGCGCTCACCCAACTTGCGGCCCGATATCCAGCACTGATCAAACTCCAAGCACTCGACGTAACAAGCCATGCACAGATCGAGCAACTTGCACGAACGCTGTCCGATGAAACGATAGACCTGCTCATCAACGATGCGGGCGTCTATCCGGCCGCGGACAAACACGGTTTTGGTCACACCGACTATGCGGAATGGATGACCGCTTTCAACATCAACACCATGGCCCCGCTCAAGATGGTCGAATCGTTCATCAACCAGATCGCGCGTAGCGAACTGAAACTCATCGTCACCATCACCAGCCAGATGGGCAGCATAGACGACAACAGCAGTGGCGGGAGCTACCTGTATCGCAGCAGCAAAGCGGCAGCCAACATGGTGGTGAAAAGTCTGGCCGTTGACCTGAAGGAACAGGGGATCATTTCGGTGGCTTTCAATCCGGGCTGGGTCAAGACCGACATGGGCGGCCCGAACGCCATGATCCCAGTCGAGCAAAGCGTGACGGACATGCGAAAAGTGATAGCCGGTCTCACCCTGGCAGACACGGGAAAATTCATCGGTAATGACGGGCTTGTGATTCCCTGGTGATGTCTGCGGAGGAATATCGATCGCGAAGAGGAAGGTCGATGACTTTTGGCATATGGTCTGCAAGGGACTTTGCTGATAATCTTCGGCGCGGTAGAGGGAAAACAATGGAGTTGAAAGAGTAAGCGGAAGAGTGTTTCGAGCCTGTCCCTCTTAATGTTTCAAAATAACTCAGGGAAACGCCGATCAAGTTCCCTCGCCCTCCGGGAGAGGGAGAAATGCAGACTTAATCGGCGTTTCCCTGGCTAGCTTGCTAATTTTCCTGGGAGGTTCTAATGGAATTCGAAGAAGACCGCACCGGCACATGGCACGCCTATGGCAAAAGGATGTCCGAAAATTCGCAATCCCAAACCGAGATCAAATCATTCAGCGACCTGCACAAGCTTGCTTTCCGCAATCCATTTCCGGTAACCGAAAATTCCCAAAATGCGGACTATCTGACTATGCGTTTTCCCAAAGTGGCAGCGAGCATCAATACTGAGAACTGGGCGCTGCACCTCGAAATAGGCGCCATGACGCTTGCCACGAGAGAGGCAATATTGAAGCAAGATTGGCCTACGCTGTCCGCTCACTTTATTTTCATCGACAACGTGCTGGAAGCCGCCGACACTGAACTGCACGAGGCGATCGGGATGTCTTATCTGGTCAATCTTTTTTATGGCGAGACAGCATTCGATTATGCCAAGGCACGCACCCTGATGCCCAAGCGGCTGGCTGCAGCACTTGAGATCATGGAGCGTCACTACGAAGAGCTGAGGAAATAGAGTTTCGCAGCAACATGGGATAAAAGGGCGGCGTCACACTCGTTTTGACGCGGGAGTCAAGTTGCAGCCTGATTCGACGCTGCCATCTTTTATCTTGTCGCAGCTGACCACGAAGCTATGCATCTCAGTGCGTACAGCCCGCACGTAAGATCGCAGGATCTTTGAGTCCCAACTCACTTCCGCATAATCAATGACTTTCAGTCTTATTTGATTGAGTACTATCTCTGATTGGCCAAGTTGGTGATTGTGGCTTAGCATGCAGACACGCAGCAAAAAGGCGATTCATTTCGGACTTACAAACCCTTTCAAGATTGTGAGTAAACATGAAAAAAATATCTGTAGGTATCGTTTCGGTAATCCTTTGCGCATCAACGGTTTTCTGTCGAGCTTCTACCAGCGATGAGAATCTGAAAGAAAAGATCGAAGGGCAAGAAACTGCGGTCCTCACCGATGCGCCACATCTGCCACCTCCTATCACCAGAAAACATGCAACCAAGGTCATTGTCCATCTTGAAGTCCGGGAATTGGAAGGTCGCCTGGCCGATGGAGTGAAATACACGTTCTGGACCTTTGGCGGAAAAGTCCCAGGCAAATTCATCCGCATTCGCGAGGGGGACTTAGTGGAGTTCCATCTCGACAATCACCCGGACAATAAAATGCCCCACAACATCGATCTGCATGCCGTAACCGGCCCCGGTGGCGGCGCAGCCTCATCGCTGACAGCCCCCGGACATAGTTCGGTGTTTTCATTCAAGGCCCTGAATCCTGGAATATTCATTTACCACTGCGCTACCGCTCCGGTGGCCATGCATGTCGCGAATGGCATGTACGGGATGATCCTTGTGGAACCCAAGAAAGGTTTGAGCAAAGTAGACCATGAATATTATGTGATGCAGGGCGACTTCTATACGAAAGGCGCGAATGGAGAACAGGGATTGCAGCCTTTCAGCATGTCCAAAGCAATCGACGAGAAACCTGAATATGTTGTGTTCAACGGCTCTGCAGGTTCCCTGCTGGGAGAAAATGCGCTCCAGGCAAAGAAAGGCGAAACCATCAGGCTTTTCATCGGCAATGGCGGACCGAACCTCACCTCATCATTTCACGTGATCGGCGAGATATTCGACAGCGTCTATCAAGAGGGGAACACCAGTACTGCAGTCCACAACGTGCAAACGACGATGATTCCCGCAGGGGGAGCTGCGATAGCGGAATTCAAGGTCAATGTTCCAGGGACATTCATCCTGGTAGACCATTCCTTGACACGTGCCTTTAACAAGGGAGCCATCGGCCAATTGAAAGTGACCGGTGACGAGGACAAACTCGCTTATTCCGGAAAGATCAGCGATGAAGTCTACATGCCCGAGGGAACCGGCATAAGAGTCGCCGATCAGGCTCAAAGCCAGGTTCCAACCGCAAAAAACAAGGCCGAGCGCATCGCACTCGGTGAAACCATCTATACAAGCAATTGCATTGCGTGCCACCAACCGACCGGCGTCGGGATTCCGCAAGCGTTCCCGCCTTTGGCAGGGTCTGATTTTCTCAATGCCGACAAGATTCGTGCGATCAAAACAGTCTCTGGCGGATTGCAGGGGAGTGTCACGGTCAATAACCAGGAATTCAACGGCGTCATGCCGGCATGGAACTTGACCGACGAAGAGATCGCCAATGTGTTGACCTATATATACAACAATTGGGGTAACTCGAAACTTGAGGTTACACCAGAGGAGGTCAATGAATACAGGGTGCCTCCAAGCAAATGACCGCCGGATCATGAACGACAGGATTGTTCAGTTGCTTCTGGTTTTGTGGACAACTGCAAGCACCGCTTTCGCGGCACCTGTCGATGACATGGTGCTTCTTCCCGGCGGCGCTTATACGCCGTTGTATTTGGAAAACGAGAAGGCTGTAGATCTTAAAGATCGATCGACACCTATTGAATCGTTCTGGCTGGATCGCTTCCCGGTCACTAATCGCCAGTATCTGGAGTTTGTGACAAAGCATCCGGAATGGAAGAGATCCCAGGTCAAGAGATTGTTTGCCGATACAAGCTATCTTCAGCATTGGAGCGGTGATTCGGCAATCCAGCAGGCCAATGAGCTTGATAGTCCGGTAACAAACGTCTCGTGGTTCTCCGCGTCAGCCTATTGCGAATCGAGGGGAGAAAGACTCCCTACGACAGACGAGTGGGAATACGCGCTGGCCGACAATGGAAGAGACGCCAAAGAAATCCAGAAGCATGCGCTGGACTGGTATGCGGTCCCGAATGCCGCATTGCCCAACGTCGGGAGCGGATCAGCTAACGGCTATGGCATTTACGACCTGGTCGGCTCCATATGGGAGTGGACGTTGGACTTCAACAGCTTCATGGCCTCTTCGGATCCACGTGATTCAGGCGAAAAGAACCTGTTCTGCGGAGGAGGAAGCTTGAATACCTCCGACCCAAGGGACTACGCCGCTTTCATGAGATATTCATATCGTTCCAGTTTGCTTGGCTCGTTCACTGGCAAAAGCCTGGGATTTCGTTGCGCAAAGGATGCTAAATGAAAAATATTTGGGCAAATGGATGGATGCTGCTTTTCTTGACCTTGCCGATTTCGGCATATGCACACACCCATCAGGACATGTCTGCTGATGATCATCAATCCGAATCTCTTTTCAACATCACCGACACGTGGACCACCATTGATGAGAAGCCCTTGCACCTGGCCGATCTGAATACTGGCCCGACGGTGATCGCCATGATTTACACCTCCTGCCAGGATGTGTGCCCGCTCATCGTGGAAGACATGAAGAAGATCGAACGCCGTTTGACCGGTGCACAGGCCGATACGGTGCACTTTGCAGTCTTTTCGATGGACCCGGATCGCGACACAATAAAGAAACTCAAGGATTACGCGAGAGCGCATGGCATCGATTCTTCCCGATGGATAGTCGCCCGGAGTGCTCCGGAGGCTGTTCGCAGGCTCGCGGTTGCGATCGGCATGAAATACAAGAAACTCAAATCCGGCGACTTCGAACACTCCAAGCTGATCTCCATCATGGACCAGAACGGCGTCATCCAATATCAGCAGAGCGACATCGGACTGGACGGGCAGAGCGCGGCAAACGCGATAATTCATCTGCAGCATTGATCTGTACAGTTGCGGACATTGTTTAATGGGCGAGCCATTTGATGGCAGTTCGCCCTCTTTAATGTTTATAAATACCCGGGGAAACGCCGCTCAAATTCCTCGCCCTCAGGGAGAAGGTGGCTGCTGCGCTTGAGATCATGGAGCGCCACTACGAAGAAATGAGGAAATAAAGTTTCGCCCCGCGGTTCGCTGCAACAAATTAAACCTTCCGAAAATAATCCCCTTGAAGACGCCCGTCTTTACTGGCCTGCAGGCCAACGTGAATATCGAAATAAATCATTGAAACGGAATGGCGCGACGGCGACTGAAGTTGAATCATTAAACCCGGGTCTTGCTCGAAGGAACTTTGCTGCAATCTTCGGCGCAGCAGATGGTAATCAATGCAGGGTTGTAGATGTTGGCGGGAAAGTAATTCAGCCTGCCTCCTTTAATTCTTGACTACTTTGATTCTATAGCCCGTTTCGGACGATGGCATGATTCTCAGCGATAGATATTTTCATCTTGTTGATTATTTGCGTGTACTTATAGAATTTAGCCGCCAGAGCAAGAGGTTTGCAATCAATACCAGGCGGTATTCCCAGCTCAAGCCTGCATCTGGAAAGGCTATTCCCGGCGCCAAATCAGAAATTTCCTAGGCCATTATCAGATTCAACTGAAATACATGCCGGATGTTTGCGGGCAATATGCACACATCGCATCACCAATAGCATTCACGAGGCGAATTGATATAGCACACTAGTAGATTGATAACACGAACACAATCATTAACTGAAAGGAAATTCGAAATGAACGATATTTTGGACACCAGCGCATTGAGATTGGTACATGAAGAAAAACTCAAGGATCTTATTAAGCAACAAGGAAAGCTGAAAGAACTTGAAGCGGAACTGAACCGAATCAATGCGAAGATCAACAAGAAGGAAGAATTGACAAGCGAAGACACGAAGTTCATCGGAAACATGGGCTGGTTGGCGGCGCTGTCTGTAAGCATCGCGGCCATTGCCGCCAGCTTGTAATCGTACACAATCAATCAAATCGAGAACTTTAGGAGAACATCATGAACGACAAGATCATCAACAGTGAAGACAAGGCAGATACCCAGTTCCAATCGGTCTTGGGCTGGCTCGCGGCAGCCGCGGTGTCCATCGCTGCTTTGGCCAGCTTTGCTTGACTCAAACAGTTCTGGAAAGTAAGACAAGAGTGTCGACCCAATCAAATTAGGGGTAAAAAATGAAACTCATATACGAAAAAGCAGCTAAATACGTCCGTTGGATCGTGGCCGCTATTGCAACATTGATAGTCGCGTTCCCGGCACTTTTGGCAAGCGTTGACTAAACTGCATCAATAATGAAACGAATGTCCCGAGGCTCTGCCGTATTGGCAAGCCCGAAATAATTTGAAACCAGAAACGCTAACACGCGACGAGGAAATTTATGCCTAAAAATATGGTTGTACTAACTAGTTTTCTGCTGGCTGCTATCGCTGCTCCCGCTTTTGCGCATGATGCTGAATATGCCAAAGAGTGCTCTAAAGAAGGTGCGAAGATATCCAATCCACATAAAAAAGATGCTTTCTTGAAGTCATGCTTGAAGAGGATCGACATGACAGCTTTTCAATTTAGTGAAAAGGCGGAGCAATGCGATCAGAATGCAAAAAACATGAAGCTGAATGGAAAGAAGAAAGATCAGTATTTGAAGCACTGCTATTTGGAAGATGACACTCATCCCAATTCGAAACAATCACCGCATCCGAAAATGTAATTTTTTATTTGTCTTTTTAGTTATTGATTCTGCACTGTGAAGTAATACCGTTCGTGTTGGGCCTGTCGAAACCCACTCATCTCTCCTCAAGCTCAAGGCGAACGGGCTTCAAACTTCAATTGAATAAGATTGTTGCTAACAATCGATTGAAGATACCCCCAACGATCTCTCCACAATTTCAAACACATCTCGAGACAGCCCCTTATGGTTGCGTAGCGTTTCCAGCGCGGCACGCGCGTGTGCCTGGCGCGTGGCATCGAACCTGCGCCAGCGGTCGAAACATCGAGCCAGACGCGCCGCGACCTGGGGATTGATGCCGTCGAGCTTGCTCGTCTGTTCGGCAAGGAAGCGGTAGCCGCTGCCGTCGGCGGCGTGGAAGCGCACATGGTTGCTGCCAAAGGCGCGCAGCAGGGCGTAGACCTTGTTCGGGTTGCGCAGATCGAACGCGGGATGCGTGACCAACCGTTCGACTTCCGCCAGTGTGCCGGGGCGGCGGCTGGTGGACTGCACTTGCAGCCATTTGTCGATGACCAGCGCCTCGTCTTTCCAGCGTGCATAGAAAGCAGCCATGGCCTGCACGCGTTCTTCGCCTTCGCTCTGTGCCAGCACGCTCAGCGCGGCGAACTGGTCGGTCATGTTGTCCGCAGTATCGAACTGCTTCTTCACCAGCGCCCGCGTCTCCGCGCTGTCTGTTTCGCACAAATAGCCAAGACATACATTGCGTAAAGCGCGGCGGGCGGCATCCTGCGGCTCGGGCTTATAGATTCCCTTTGGCGCAAGCGACTCATAGCAGGCTCGAAATTCTGCACCGAGTTGTTCTGCCAGGAAGCGGCGCAGGCTGTTGCGGGCGGCGTGCAGGGCATCGGGATCGACGACGTCCAACTGTTCAGCCAGCGTTGCCTCGCCTGGCAGTGTCAACGCTTCCGCGGCGAAGGCCGGGTCGGTGGCGGATTCGGCCAGGACTCGTGCCGCTGCCCGTGCAAAGTCAGCCGACCAGCTTGGCGTACGGCCCGCGCTGATGGCGGCGGTGGCTCCGATGATCAGCTGGCTGGCCAGCCGTTGGCCGGCTTCACAGCGATTGAATGGATCGCTGTCATGTGCCAGCAAGTGGGCGAGTTCCGCTGCCGAATAATCGAACTCGAGCACGACCGGTGCCGAAAAATCGCGCAGCAAAGAAGGCACGGGTGCAACGGCTACTTTTTCAAAGATGAATTCTTGCGATGCGGTTTGTAACGACAGCACGCACTCGGTGGTCACGTTGTTATCGCCGGCCAGTTGCAAGGGAAGTTCCTCTCCGTTCGGGCCGACCAGCCCAACGGTGACGGGGATGTGGAATGGATGCTTGTCCGACTGGCCATGTGTGGCAGCGCAGGACTGGCTCAGGCGCAGCGTGTACCGCTGCTTCGCCGCATCGTAGCTGCCGGTGGCGCGTACGTGCGGCAAGCCGGCCTGGTCGTACCAGCGCATGAATTGCTTCAGGTCGACGCCGGACGCATCGGCCATGGCGGCGACAAAGTCGTCGCAAGTCACCGCTTGGCCATCATGACGTTCGAAATAGAGATCCATGCCGCCACGGAAGGCGGGCTTGCCGATCAGGGTCTGGATCATGCGCACCACCTCGGCGCCTTTTTGATAGACCGTGGCGGTGTAGAAATTGTTGATCTCGATATACGACGCAGGCCGCACCGGATGCACCATTGGGCCGTTGTCTTCGGGGAACTGCGAGGCGCGCAAGCCCCGCACCTCGCGAATGCGCGCCACCGAGCGGTTGTGCACATCGGCGCCAAACTGCTGGTCGCGAAAAACGGTCAGTCCTTCCTTGAGCGAGAGCTGGAACCAGTCGCGGCAGGTCACGCGGTTGCCGGTCCAGTTGTGGAAATATTCATGCGCCACCACGCGGTCGATATTCTCGTAATCGACATCGGTGGCAACGTCCGGGCGAGCCAGCACATATTTGGTATTGAATATGTTCAGTCCCTTGTTTTCCATCGCGCCCATGTTGAAGTCGCCGACGGCCACGATCATGTAGATGTCGAGATCGCATTCCAGCCCGAAAGTCTGCTCGTCCCATTGCATGGCTTTCTTGAGTGCGGTCATGGCGTGTTCGCATTGGTCGAGCTTGCCGTGTTCGACGTAGATCGCCAGCTTGACGTCGCGGCCCGACAGGGTGCGATAGCTGTCGTTCAGCATATCGAGCTTGGCTGCGACCACCGCAAACAGGTAGCAAGGCTTGGGGAAGGGGTCTTGCCACTTGGCCCAGTGACGGCCGCCTGCTTCGTCGCCGCTGCCCACCGGATTGCCGTTGGCCAGCAATTGCGGCAACGCCGCCTTGTCGGCGTGCAGCGTGACGATATAACGCGACATGACATCCGGCCTGTCCTGGAACCAGGTGATACGGCGAAAGCCCTGCGCTTCGCACTGGGTGAAATAGCCGTTGGCCGAGCGGTAGAGACCGGAAAGGCGCGTGTTGCCATCGGGGTGGATGCGCGTCCGCGTCTCCAGGCGGAAGGCATCGGGAAGAGCAGGTAGCGTCAGCTGGTCGGGGCTCAAACGGTAACGATCTGAGGCTAGTTCAACACCGTCGAGGCTGATGCCAAGCAATTCCAGCTCCTCGCCGTCCAGCACCAACGGGGCATCAGGCGTGTTTGCCGCGGGATTGCGACGCACCGCCAACTGCGCGGTCACAATGGCGTCTCCGCTGCGGAAATCGATGTCGACATCGACGGTGTCGATCAGGAATGGGGGCGGGGTGTAGTCGGACAGGAGCGTGGTATGGGGAGCGTGTTGGGTCATGGTGGATTTACTTTACGGGAATAGGCGTAGTGTGACAGCAAAGCGCGGTGCAAGTCATCTTGTGCGAACTGAGGCAGGGAATATTGCGCCCAATCACGCGGTGCGATCAAGGATCACTTGGAATAAGACCGCGGTCTGTTCCTGATATTCAGCATTTAATTCTCGGGTTATACTTTGCCTAACGGTCAACTCAAGCGGGGTGTGTGATGGGCTACGCAGAACTAATCAGCAAGCTGGCAGCGCTTCCGCGCGAGAAGCAGGTAGAGGTTTTTGAGTTCGTCGAATTTCTTTCCGCACGCTGCAACACCTCAACTGGCAAAGTGATCACCCATACCGAATGGACAGATGCCGAGTTCTCGGAACTGTCCATGACCCAAGCGATGCGGGGCATGGAACAGGAAACCGTCACCTACACACGTGAAGACTTGCAGGAACGCTGGCAATGAAACGTGCAGGGCAGATCGTCCTCACACCCTTCCCATACACCGATCTCACCGGAACCAAATTGCGTCCCGTGCTCATGTTGCGGAAAGCATCCAGGTTCGATGACTGGCTAGTCTGCATGGTGTCTTCGCAAGTGCAACAGGCCGAAGCCAACCTCGATGAAGTTCTCACTCCAGCCGATTCCGATTACGCCAACTCCGGCCTGAAAGTGCCCAGCGTGCTACGCCTCTCAAGATTGGCCGTGCTGGATGGCTCGCTGCTGCTGGGCAGCATCGGTGAGATCAGCGAAGAACGACTGATGAATGTACGGCAACGACTCGCGAAGTGGGTGGCAACGGAGTGACGGATCGATGGAGTATGACCCCATCGATTCAACTCTTTTAGTTAATGAAAAAACTAATCCTCATAGTCATTCTCCTTGCCGTTGGTTGGCAGACCTACACAAAAAGCCAGCCTGAAGGAATTGCATCTGCCGATGCGCGGGAAGAAATACAAGTTGCCGACGCATCACCGCAAGCTCAATTGCCGGCCGATGAACCGGCGACCCCGGCACCTTACTCACCACCAGCCGAAACGACCTCATCGCATACCTACACCTGTGATGGCCGAACCTACTGCTCGCAAATGCACTCCTGCGAAGAAGCCACATTTTTCCTGCGCAACTGTCCAGACGTGAAGATGGATGGAAATCACGATGGTGTGCCGTGCGAAATGCAATGGTGCAGATAGCTCTCCAAGATGAATTTCATTTGTTAAGGAAGCGTCAAATTTTATTCTGCAGGTCATTGTAAAAAAACAACCCATTTCGAGAATTGTCCCCCTTGAAGATGCCAGTATTTATTGGCCTGCAGGCCAACGCGAATAGTGCGATAAATTATTGGTACGGAATAGTTAAGCTGTGACTGATACAAGTGTTCTATATCTTTTGGCATATATGCTTGAGGGTTCTTTGCTGCTAATCTTCGTCGGGATAGATGGACAGCAATGCTGGGTTACAGGCGTCATTGAGAAAGCAATTTGAGGCCTGGACCTCTTTAACCCCTTTATTATCTTTCAAATACAGGGTACTTAGATTAACTAACCAATATAAAGAGGATGAAAATGAAGCTTGTTTCAAGAAAATTTCTTACGGGCAGCACCTTATTTATGAGCTTTATTATTTTGTCAGGTTGCGCTTCAATGAAGTACGGAGATAAGTCGACTGAAGATAATCTGAAAAAATTTCAATCAGTACCCGGCAAGGTCAGTCTTTATGTGTGCCGCGAAAACGCATTGTTTGTTGCTGCCGGAGTCAGAAGCGAAGTCATCGTGGATAATGACCCAATTGGGACACTGAAACCAAATACTTTTGCACAAGTCGTTCTTGATCCAGGGAAACACGATGTATTCTTAAAGAATGATGGTGTTGCATTTAACAGTGGCCACATCTCCATCGAACCAAAGGCAGATGATGTTGCATTTCTCTGGGTCGGAATGACAGGGCATGGCTTCGGCGCGCTGACGATTGATTTTTTCGACGATACTCAGAACGCAAAGAACTGTGTAACTGCTGCCAAGTATTCAGTAAAAGCTGAGTAGTCTAAGGCTGCAAGCCGCATTCCTACTCTCTGACAAATGGGATCAGCATCGCAATAGTTTTGGTGAAGTGAACAAGTTAAAACTAATTCGAAGCTCCGTCCCTATTTAATCGGTACGCCAACTCCATCGGCGTGCCGCCGCGCCGTATCAACGAGATCGTGCTGGGAAAGCGCGGCATCACGGCGGATACCGCATTGCGCCTTGCCAAAGTATTTGGAAACTCCGTGCAATTCTGGATGGGACTGCAGGATGAATACGAACTGCGCGAGGCACGCAGCGCGATCAAGGATCAACTGGAACAGATGATGCCGATTGCGGCATAGATTGGTCTGAGAAACAAATCGACTCCGGTACCTTTGGATTTGTATTTGATATTGGCGGGAACAACTACCGCCTTGTGGTGATCGTGCGGTATCGGTTCAAGAAGGTCTTTGTGCATAAGATGCTGACGCATCGGGAATACGACGATTGGAACAAGCTCTACCGGAAAGGCAAAGGATAATCATGCGTGCAACGGAAACTCAATTTGATATTAAGGCCATTCAAACTTCCTGGCAGAAGTTCGATACGATGGCGCATCTTCGTCCCATCCATGACGAGAAGAGCTACGTTCGCATGACGGCGCTGATGAATTCACTGCTGGATGTGGTTGGCGATGATGAAGACCACCCCTTGTCCAGCTTGCTTGATTTGGTGAGTGACATGGTTGCCAAGTATGAGCAGGAGCATTACTCCATTGAGGCAGCCGAACCCAAAGACGCACTGCGTTTCTTGATGGAGGCTCGCGGTATGAAGCAGGAAGATTTGTCTGCTGTCGTGCCACAGAGCAACCTGTCGGTGATCTTGGCGGGAAAAAGAAAAATCAGTGCAACCTTGGCAGGTAAATTGGGTAAGTTCTTCGGCGTTAGCGCTGCACTGTTCGTGCCGCACTAATCTTTTTGCTGATATTCTTTGGGGCGGTCGGCCGTAAGAAATGTAATGCGGGTAGGAAACGGTGGGGGGCAAAAGGCAAGACCTGACTCTATCGACTTGTTGCAGTAGCTCAGGGTGTGTGGATGGGCTGCATGAGACTTTGCTGCACAAATAATACGATTCCGGTACCTGTTTTTTTATAGGCGAGCAATGGATTTGCTGCTAGGCTTCGGCGCGTTGAATTGTAGGGTATGGAAAAGTATTTCGAGCCTGGCCCCTTTGATTCCAGCCTGGCCCCTTTAATTCGTTAATTCTGAATTTGCGTTTAAATTTTGGGAGTGCTTATGCGTTTGTCAGACTTAGAGAAGCAATTAATCAATAAGAAAAAAGACGTCGCAGAGCTCGCAAACCTTATTGCGTTACGAACTGATCGAAATCCCAATTTTTCGATCCTACTTGGCGCAGGCTGTTCAGTAAGTTCAGGCATTAAGTCTGCAAGTTCTCTAATTAGCGAGTGGAGATCTTCATTCTGCAATGGAATTACTGGCGTAGAGGAACAAAAGAATTACTTGAAGCAGAATCATCCTGACTGGTATGACCCAAACAAAGAATACTCATCACTCTTTGAACGTAAATTTGATTTGCAGAGACAGAGAAGGATGTTTGTCGAAAGAGAAGTTGCTAGGAGAACGCCATCAATCGGCTATGCATATCTAACTTCGTTGATTAAGGATGACTACTTTCACACTTTATTCACAACGAACTTCGATGACCTTATAAACGAAGCCTTCTACCTCTATTCGGATCAGCGTCCAATAGTTTGTGCTCATGATTCGTCAATAAATAGCATTACCGTTACGTCAAGTCGTCCGAAGATTATTAAATTGCATGGGGATTATCTATTTGACGATATAAAAGCGACCGCTCGCGAGACGGAGTCACTTGAGCAAAATATGAAAGCGAAGTTTACGGAATTCGCGAAAGATTTTGGTCTGATCGTAGTTGGATATTCGGGATGCGATCGTTCGATAATGGATGTAATTTCGGTGTTATTGAAAAACGATGCATATTTTAAAAACGGGATTTATTGGTGTTTGAGAAAAAATAGTGAAATATCTGATGATCTAAAAAAACTACTTTGGAAGGACAAGGTCTACTTCGTAGAAATCGAAGGTTTTGATGAAATGTTTGCGGAAATCCACTCTTGCTATAACAACGAGGGCGCAATTCCGATTTCAACATCATCGATAACAAGACGGCCAACAGAGATAATTAGCAAACTATTGGGCTCACAGAATTTCAGCAATTCAACTTCTCCGATACTTCGCAAAGCATACGATCAGCTTTCGAAAGAATCTAAGAGAACAACTCTCATGGATTTGATTTTGCCGAGAGACAAAGATGAAACAAATAATAGCAAAGAGCAGCTTTCCGACGATGAGTTAATTACCAGGTTTGAATTAAAAAAATTATATTCGGCAGGTGATTATCGTGAAGTTATTGAAAAGGGAAGATCCGCACTTCAGCTAACGACAAAGCCCTCAATAAGGCAAGAAATATTTAGGTCAATAATTAGTGCGTATAAAGCGCGGGATGAATTGAGAGAGGCTGTAACCGTAGTAGATGAGCTAATTGCTGAACAGCCCTACCTAGCTTCCCATTACCTTGCTAAGGCTGATTTAATGGGTAAGCATCAAGAAAAGCTTGAATCTATCAATAAGGCCATTGAAGTGAATCCGTATTGGTTTAGAGGGCATTATAGAAAGGCAATTCTTTTTTTCAATTTAGCCGCTGCATGTTATGGTAAGGATCAAGAGGACGCTGTATCTGAAGCGATAAAAGCGGTCGATGATGGCCTAAAGCGAGATCCTTCGTTAGAAAATCCATGTTGGGATACTAAATTTAGGTTAGTGACAAAATATGAAAAAGAAAATGCGTCAAGGGAGGCACAACAAAAGAAGATTATTGAAAACCTTAACGAGATGAACCCTGAGTCAGGACAGGTTCTGAGTTTACGTATGTCAATGCTCTCTTCTGAAAAGAATCAAGCTGCAATCAAATCGCTTATTGCCGAAATAGACAAGGTACGCAAGAAATCCTCACCGAGTAATCGCTTGGAATTAGATGCTGTTAAGTTGGAAGGCTTACAGAAACTAGATGATATAGGTCATATTACAACCGAATTAGAGGCAATCAAAGGGGATTGTGACCTTGCGAGCAATATAGAACTGGTGGTGCCAATTGCAGAGGTGTTGCGGAATAAATTGGGCAAAGATAACGAAGCGCTAGAGCTGCTGCGTTCTGCTTACGACATGGATAATTTGGATCAAGATGTTGTTGAGGCTCTTATAGAAGTACTAATCGACACAGGTGAATTGTCTGAAGCTGAGTCTGTGTTTAGCAAGACCAGCAATATATTGACTTCTAGCAATCGGTTTAATCTTAAGCTGCACATCCTGGATGAAAAAGGAGACTTTGATGGTGCTTTAGCCGAACTTCGGAAAAGATCAATTTTTACCGGTGTACCAAATTTCGATAACCAACCCTACTACTTAATTAAGAACAAGAATTACGTTGAGGCTGAAAAATTGCTCAGAGGTTTTTTGGAAAGCATAAATTTTTCACCGGAAGCAACGGTCCAAATAGTTAATTATGAGCTTGCATGCAAAAGGCAAAAGACAAAAGTGGATCATAATAGGCTTGAGAAGGTAATGCGATTTGACACTTCTCCGCAACTGGCGGCAGCGGTGTATGCGATCCTAGGCAAAAAAAATGAGATGTTGGAGAATATTAGAAAAGCTGTAAACAATGACCGGACATTTAGATATTTGGCCAAACGATGGGTAGTATTTGATGAATATAAGGCGGATGTTGACTTTACTAAGGCTCTATCATGTACTTCTTGAGCTTTCAAATCGGGTAATTTACTTCCAGTCTCATGCCCAACTTGGCATAATCCGCCCTCGTAAATTTCACCCATAGCCCTCGCTCTGCGAGGGCTATTTAATTCACCAAATCGAGAACCATGCTTCCTTCCATCGAACAACGCCTTGCCGCCGAGATCGCGGCCAAACCTGCTCAAATCGCTGCTGCCATTGCCTTGCTGGACGAGGGGGCGACGGTGCCATTCATCTCACGCTATCGCAAAGAGGCGACGGGCGGTCTGGACGATACGCAGTTGCGCCTGCTGGAAGATCGGCTGCGTTATCTGCGCGAGCTGGAAGAGCGGCGCGAGGCCATCATTGCCTCGATCACCGAGCAGGGCAAGATGACGCCGGAGTTGTTGAAGGCGGTGTCGCTCGCCACCGACAAGACGCATCTGGAAGATTTGTATCTGCCGTATAAGCCGAAGCGCCGCACCAAGGCGCAGATTGCGCTGGAGGCGGGGCTGGAGCCGTTGGCGGATGCGCTGCTGGCGAACCCGACGCTGAATCCGGAAGAAGAGGCGGCCAAATATCTGCGCGATCCATTCACCAGCGAGGCGGGCGACGCCAACCCCGGTGTGGCGGATGCCAAGGCAGCACTGGATGGCGCGCGGCAGATCTTGATGGAGCGTTTTGCCGAAGACGCAGGCCTGCTGCAATCGCTGCGCGAATATGTGCAGGCGCACGGCGTGGTGCAGTCCAAGGTGCTGGAAGGCAAGAACGATGCGGCAGAGAAGTATGCCGACTATTTCGACTATTCCGAATCCATCAACACCATTCCTTCGCACCGCGCGCTGGCGGTGTTGCGCGGTCGGCGCGAAGAGATGCTGGATGTGCAGCTGCGCCTGGATAGCGAAGAAGAGAAGCCGACCTGGGCCTCGCCGCACAACCCGTGCGAGACGCGCATTGCCAGCCGCTTTAACATCAAGGACATGAACCGCCCGGCCGATCGCTGGCTGATGGACACCGTGCGCTGGACCTGGCGCGTGAAGAGCTTCATGCATCTGGAATCGGAACTGATGGGTGCGCTGCGCAGCAAGGCGGAGACCGAGGCCATCAACGTGTTCGCCCGCAACCTGAAAGCGCTGCTGCTGGCCGCACCCGCCGGGCCGCGCGTGACCATGGGACTAGATCCCGGCATCCGCACCGGCGTGAAAGTGGCAGTGGTGGACGAGACCGGCAAGGTGGTGGATACCGCCACCATCTATCCGCATCAGCCGCGCAATGATTGGGATGGGTCGCTGCATACGCTGGCGCTGTTGGCCGCGAAGCACCGTGTGGCGGTCATCTCCATTGGCAACGGTACCGCCTCGCGCGAGACGGACAAGCTCGCGCGCGACCTGATCAAACTGCGTCCAGAACTGAAAATGACCAGCATCGTCGTCTCCGAAGCAGGCGCCTCGGTGTATTCCGCCTCCGAATTCGCCTCCAAGGAATTGCCCGAGCTGGATGTCAGCTTGCGCGGTGCCGTGTCCATAGCGCGCCGCCTGCAAGACCCGCTGGCCGAGCTGGTGAAGATCGATCCCAAGTCGATTGGTGTCGGCCAATACCAGCACGACGTGAGCCAGTTCCAGCTGGCGCGTTCGCTGGATGCGGTGGTGGAAGATTGCGTCAACGCGGTGGGTGTGGATGTGAACACGGCCTCGGTGCCTTTGCTGGCGCGCGTTTCCGGCTTGAGCAGCAGCGTGGCGCAGGCCATCGTGAACCAGCGCGACCTGAAAGGCCGCTTCAGCACCCGTGCCGAACTGCGCGAAGTGCCGCGCCTGGGCGACAAGACCTTTGAACAGGCGGCAGGCTTTCTGCGCATCATGGGCGGCAACGATCCGCTCGATGCTTCGGCCGTGCATCCCGAATCGTATCCTCTGGTGCAGCGCATCTTGGCCGACATCAAGCAGGACATCAAAGGATTGATCGGCAACAGCAACCTGCTGAAATCACTCAGCCCTTCCAAATATCAGGACGAGAAGTTCGGTATCCCCACCATCAGCGACATCCTCAAGGAGCTGGAAAAACCCGGCCGCGACCCGCGCCCCGAATTCGTCGCCGCGGTATTCAAGGAAGGCGTGGAAGCATTGTCCGACCTGAAGCCGGACATGATCCTGGAAGGCGTGGTCACCAATGTGGCCGCGTTCGGCGCGTTCGTGGATATCGGCGTGCATCAGGATGGCTTGGTGCACATCTCGGCGCTGTCGAATAACTTCGTCAAAGATCCGCATACGGTGGTGAAGGCCGGGCAGATCGTTAAGGTGAAAGTGCTGGAAGTGGACGAGAAGCGGAAGCGCATCGCGCTGACGATGCGCTTGACGGATGCGGCACCGCAGGCTGGCGGCAACAAGCCGGAAGCTTCTGGGCCGCGCGAGCCGCGGGATAATCGCGGGCAGGGTAGACCGGCGGGTGGCAAGCCGACTAACCGTGCTCCGGCCCAAGCGCCGGTGGGTGGAGCGATGGCGGCGGCGTTTGCAAAGTTGAAGGGTTAATTAAAAAATCATCCGTTCGTGGTGACCCTCCGGCTTCGCTCAGGACTAAAGGCAGTGTTGAACCATGAATGGATAAGCAGTCAGGATGAATGTCCGTCGGCCTGTACGCCGTTCCTTCCTTCGACAAGCTCAGGACGAACGGGGTTGGGGGG
>JGI20214J51088_10000455_pt1 | contig 28722 bp, 31 predicted proteins | sample WetSurMetagenome_FD_51088 | JGI IMG/M metagenome (IMG submission 51088) | reverse complement strand
TGGTACGTCGTGCACGATGGACAACAATTCGCCTCTGGATTATCATACGCAAAATTACCTTCAAACGTAGTACAAATCGACGAAACAACCCTCAAATCAATAACCTTCAACGGACAGACTCTATCAACAACTTAGGTGGATAACGCTCTGGATCAGCTCCACCCCCAAAAGTTTTTTACTAAAATATTATCAAAATTAACAGGCGACTTTCTATTCAAGAATTTAGCCGCTATCGTGGCGGCCTCGGCTGTGGTAATACTATTCATAACAGGTTACGTTCTTGCCACAGGCTCAGGACCTGTGATACAGAAGTTTGGCGCAAACTTTTTCTTCGGAAGCGCATGGAATCCGGTTGAAGGCAGAGAAGTCTACGCTGCGCTCCCATACGTTATGGGTACACTCGCCACTTCAGGCATAGCTCTCCTAATCGGAGTTCCCTTGAGTTTGGGTATAGCAATTTTTCTGGTCGAAATGGCTCCTAGAACGCTCAGAGTGCCAATTGGCTACCTAGTTGAGCTATTGGCGGCTGTTCCAAGCGTGATTTACGGGCTTTGGGGATTGTTCATCTTCCATTACTGGATTCTGGATTATATTGAAAAACCAATTTCCACCTATCTTGGCTGGATTCCCATTTTCAGCGGAACACCGCATGGCTTTGATGTTTTAACAGCAGGTGCCATTTTGGCAATCATGATAATTCCCACTATTGCATCTATCTCAAAAGAAGTAATAAGTGCTGTTCCCAACAGCATCCGCGAAGGTGCCTACAGCATCGGAGCAACAAAATGGGAAGTCATCCGTCACTGGGTAATCAACTACGGGCGCTCAGGAATTTTTGGAGCAATCATTCTAGGTTTAGGCAGAGCCGTCGGCGAAACTATGGCGGTTGCAATGTTAATCGGTAACGCCTCTGGCCCAGCTGCTATGCCAACATCGCTTTTTCTACCCAGTCAAACAATGGCTTCACTTATCGCCAACGGGTTCTTAGAAGCAACAGGTTCCTTGCAGGTTGCAGCTTACATCGGTGTCGGCTTAATTCTGCTCATAGTTAGCTTAGTCATTAACATTGGTGCGGGCATTCTGGTACATCGGGTCTTAAAGGTTAAAGGAGGCGCAATAGAATAATTCAAAGTTACCGCTTCCGCAAATTCAAGAACCGCCTGTTTTTTGTTCTATGCGCCGTATGCGTAATCTTGGCGGTTACTCCTCTTGTCAGTATCCTCTGGGAGGTTATTGTGAGGGGGGCTCCGCAACTTAGCTTTGGTTTTTTGGTTAACAGCAATTCCGCAGGAGGCATCGGACCGGCAATTCAGGGGACGCTTATTTTGATTGGATTAACAAGTCTCTTCGGCATACCAGTTGGAATACTATCAGGCATATATCTGGCTGAATTTGGGAACAACAAATACGCAACTGCAATGCGGTCAATCAACGACGTGTTAACTGAGTTCCCATCAATCATCGTGGGAATAACCGCTTATGGTGTAATAGTAATCGCAATCATAGGGCATTACTCGGCCATTGCAGGAGCCATAGCACTATCATTCATCTTAATCCCCATCGTTGCAAGAACAACGGAAGAATCCCTAAAACTCGTCCCAAACAGCGTTCGAGAAGCATCACTTGCACTGGGCGCCCACAAATGGCGAACCACACTGAGCGTCGTTTTGCCCACCGCAAAAGCAGGGCTTCTAACAGGCACACTTCTCGCCGTTGCCAGAATCGCAGGCGAAACCGCCCCCTTAATCATGACCATATTGGGCAACAGATACTTTTTCCAAGGCTTAAACCAACCCATGGCTGCCTTACCCCTTGAAATCTGGCGTGCCTCTCTACAGCCACAAGCCAGCCTGCAAGCGCAGGGTTGGGGAGCAGCACTTATCTTGATTTTGATGGTGTTGAGCCTAAACATAATAGTTAGAGTAGCAACCAGAGGTAGACTCAAAAGATGACAAGCACAAATACCAATCTAGAAAAAGTCGTTGACAACAACTTGAAAATGCATAGTATCGACTTGAACGCTTGGTTTGGCGTAAAACAAGCATTAAAAAACGTAAATATCAACATCAAAGCTAACGCTGTAACAGCAATTATTGGACCTTCAGGATGCGGTAAATCCACTTTCATCCGCTGCCTAAACCGGATGCATGAGCTCACACCAAACGCCAAAATGACCGGGCAAATCCTGTTGGATGGACAAGACATCTACGACAAACAAGTGGATCCTGTTCAGGTTCGTCGAAGAGTCGGCATGGTTTTCCAGAAGCCAAACCCCTTCCCAACAATGTCCATCTACGACAACGTCGCAGCCGGTTTGCGATTGACGGGAACTAAGAAAGGCAAGAACCTCGACAATGTAGTAAGAAGCAGTTTAGAAAAGGCAACACTCTGGGATGAAGTCAAGGACGAATTGAAAAAACCAGGCACCAGCATTTCTGGAGGGCAACAGCAACGTCTCTGTATTGCTCGCGCTATCGCTTTGCAGCCTGAAGTCATATTGATGGATGAGCCATGCTCGGCGTTAGATCCGATTGCAACTGCCAAGATAGAAAGGTTGGTTGTTGAACTTAAGCGCGACTACACAGTAGCTATCGTTACTCATAACATGCAGCAAGCATCGAGAGTATCAGATTTCACGGCTTTCATGTACCTAGGTTCGTTAATTGAATTTGGTCCTACCAGGGATATTTTTGAATCTCCCAAAAATCCATTAACAGAAAAATACATAACAGGAGAATTCGGATAGGAGATAACAGCATGAACAGAATAATCGATCGCGGATTAGAAGAACAAGCAGTCTTAATCGTTAGGATGGGCGAGTTAACTTACGATACCCTATCCCTTTCGATACATGGCTACCTTGAAAGCAAAAGTGTTCAAGAACAAGTCAGAGAACTATCAGAAATGCTTCTTTCTATGGCTGATAAGGTTGAAGACCAAACTTTTCAGTTAATTGCCCGGTTCCAACCAGTAGCTACTGACCTTAGAACCATTAAATCCTACATGAAAATAGCCAACGACTTCGCNAGATACGGCAGATACGCCCTTGACATATCATTNATCAACGACCAACTGCACGGGTTAAAAGAATGTGAAACTTGGACACGAGACTATATAGACGAAATGAGCNAAAAAGTTCTCTCAATGGTTAAAACAAGCATAGATGCCTTAAAAAAACAGGACATTATCCTTGCTAAAACGATTTCAGAAACTGAGCGTCAAGTTGACAAAATGTACTTTGACTATCTTCACAAGCTAATCAAAGGAGAACAGGCTAACGGAAAATGCATTTTATCAAGTGCTTTGATGACCCGGTATTTGGAGCGTATTGCGGATCACGCTGTCTATGTTTGTGAGTCTATCGTGTACATAGTGACTGGTGAAAAAGTTGCTCTAGGATAAACCGCTTGATTCAATCATATTTAGTTCTGTTTAATCCCCAATAGTTTGCTGGCATCATGCGGACTAATATTCTGAACTGAAACATGAAGAAAAATGCTTGTTTGTTGTAACAACTAATATACTTGAACGAATTATTTTTCCCTCTAAGTGAAAAAGTACTCTCAAGGAAAAGGAGCGGTGCCGTGTTTAGCAAACTCTGGAACACACTAAACAGACTATCCTCAAAAAAACCCTTAAAGTACACCCTCTACCTCTCCGCAATCATAATCTTTTTCGCAATAATTCTTGTTCCGCCCATAATTGGCATCGTAATTAAAGCTCCAGCGATGCAAAGTTTTCTAAATCAACCCAAACTTGTAAACTCTGCATGGATTTCAATTTCCAACTCGTTTGTTATTGCATTAATCGTTGCTGCTTTAGACCTTCTAGCGGGAGTGCCTTTGGCGTGGTTGATTACACGAGGCAAATCAAGATGGTTAAGCGTTCTTGATACCCTTGCAGATATTCCTTTTGTTGTGCCCACTGCGGCTTTGGGTTATTCTATTCTTTTGTTTTGGAGTTCAAGCGGTGGGATCTCTTCGCTTTTTGGTTACTCTTTGGTTTCGCCTGGGTGGCTTTTGGTTATGCTTTTGCACTTCACATTTTCTTTTCCGGTGGTTGTACGTGTAATTGTCGGTTCCTTATTGGATTACAAGATGGAGTATGAACGTGCATCACGAACCTTGGGTGCTCCGCCATTAACTGCTGCAAGAACTGTGACTTTTCCAATCATTAAACCCTCATTAATTGCTGCATTTTCGTTGGCATTTGCCCGTTCTCTTTCGGAAACAGGCGCAACTTTCATCGTTGCAGGGATCTTTTTCCAAAATGGACCAGTTTTCATTCAAGACTTAAAAAATCAGTTTACTACCGGGTTGCCTACGCCCATAACTCAAGCAACCTACGAGGGAGGAACTGTTTTTGCGAGTGCAATCTTGATTGTGGTTTCACTAATTATTTTCGGTTTGATCCGTGTTTTAGGTCAAAAGTTAACATTACCTTTCGGTAAAGGGTTGCCTCTTTTTGAGAAAAAGTTAAGTTACAAAAAAGCTGCTTGGTCACGTAACACCATAGCCTTGGTTGTTTTCTTTTTTATTGTTCTGATTCCTTCGCTTTTCGTGGCTTTGCCAGCCTTCCAAGCAGTCGCTACAGGAAACACCCTCATTCAGACTTTTACGGGTCAAGGAGTTTGGTCAAGCTACTGGCAGAGTCTCGCGCTCTCATACGGCTTAGCGGCTATCGTAACGGTGCTCGGCATTCTCGCTGGCATACCTATGGCTATAATGATTTCACGCAAAACATTCGGCAAAATACCTTCAACAATCCTAGACTTACTCATTAACGTACCATTAATTGTGCCCTCTATCGCTTTAGGTGTCTCCTTAAAGTTTTTCTGGCAAGGCATCCCCGGCATCCCAGATTTCCTGCTGCTGGTCTTTGCCCACTTGGCGATTACTTACCCCTACTTTGTGCGATCCATGTCTGCAGCGATGGAACGCATAAACGTTGACATGGAGGAGGCTGCAAGAACTTTGGGCGCGCGACCCTTTACTGTTTTCAAAACAATCGTGCTGCCCATAACTAAGTACTCGATTCTTTCAGGTGCAATTATTGTTTTCACCCGAAGCGTAAGTGAAACCGGGGCAACCTTAGCTGTTACAACAAAGTTGGTGACGGCGCCTGTTCTGCTTGTCAATTGGGTCAACTCCATTCGCGGCATCGGCTCTGCAATCGCGGGTGTTAATGAATTAACTGTGGGTTTAGCTTGTGGTTTGTTAATTTTGTTTAGTTTCATTATTCTGTTGGTTTTGAGGCTCTTGACTAGAAAAGGAAAGGTTTAGAATGGCAAATAATAAAAACTTCCAAAATGCTTCAAATGGAGAGAGCTGATATATGCCTGAAATTCGAGTCGTGAATTTGACAAAGAAGTACGGAAAAATGTATGCGTTGGATAATGTTAGCCTTACAATACATGACCAAGAATACTTTTCGCTTCTGGGGCCAAGCGGCTGCGGCAAAACCACGTTATTGCGTCTAATCGCTGGGTTAATTGAACCTGACGGAGGGGAAATCTACATCGGCGATAGACGGGTTGACAAAGTGCCTCCTGAAGATCGAGATGTCGGCTTTGTTTTCCAGACATTCGCGTTGTTTCCTCATATGACTGCTTGGAGTAACGTTATTTATGGTCCAAAAGTCAAAAACTTTGATGCGAAACAGGCTGAAACTATTGGGCATGAAGTCCTCGAGTTAGTTAAGCTTAATGAAAGATTGAGTGCTTATCCCAGTGAACTTAGCGGTGGCATGATGCAGCGAATTGCAGTTGCTCGAGCGTTGGCAGCTGGCGCTAAAACNTTGCTTTTAGACGAACCTTTAGGGCAACTTGATGCTAAAGTACGCAATGAGATTAGATATGAAATTCGAAGGATGGCAAAGGACCTTAAATTGACAGCGATTCATGTGACCCATGATCAATCTGAAGCTATGTCCATTTCAGATCGTATTGCTGTTATGAAAAAAGGCAAAATAGTGCAGGTTGGGACCTCACAAGAACTCTATATGCATCCTAACAGTTTGTTTGTTGCCCATTTTATTGGCGAATCAAACTTTTTGGAAGGATACATCACTCAGGGAAATGGTCAGGTAGAAATTGAGTTGCGAGAGGGCTTAGTGATTAATGCAATAAATGANTTGAATATCAAGCAAGGAGAACGTGTGGTTTTAGCTATTAGACCTGAAACATGTGAAATGAAAAAAGGGCATGTTGTNGCTGAAAATAGTTTGTTTGGGAAAGTGGAGAAAACCACTTTTGAAGGTATTGTTGTTCGTTATGAGATTAGGCTTGATAATGGTGACCGCTTTGTTATTAATAGGCCTTCGTTAACAGAGGAGTGGGTTAAGATTGGGGAAGATGTCACAATTAGTTACCCCTTAGATAAAGCGCATCTGTTTGCGTATCCAGAAGCAGGCTTAATTGAGGAAATTAGAGTTTAAATTTTCCTCTCAAGTATTCAGGCATTTCGCGTCCCGAACTAAAGCGCTACCGATGTACTTAACAACTATAGCAGGTCTCCCTCTTCATCCACACTTCAAATGTTGTTTTCTCCCTTTTTTGATGTTGGAAGAAGAAAAATTGCCCATTTTAGCCCATTTTGACTCACAGTATCTGCAAGCAATTCACGCCCTAAATNCCGAATGCAGACCAAAACGAGCTTACTCAAAATTTTGCTACAATTCTTCTTCTTTTNCACAGTTTTCAGAAAATACAGCTTGAATCAGTCAGCATTCTACCAAATACTCTTGCAGTTGCCTTATTTGCAAATATTTTGGTTTATGCCACACGCTATCAAATTTGCAACAAGGACAATATTTGAAATGAAGAAAATTTGAGAAAGGAAATATCGATTTATTCAATTTCATGGGGAAAAATAGAAGTCNTCGCCGAACAACAATATAACAAAATCCATCAACTATCCAGAGAAGAAAATTTGAAGTTTAATGCACGTACAGCTGGAAAATATCGAGAATTATTGAATAAATTGCCAAAAGAAAGTAAATTCGTTAAATAACGATCCAAGCCCCTGAAAAGCAAATGCAACCCAAACAAAGCGCCCCAAAATGCAATTGCTCATCTTCTTTTTTGAACTTACCCGAGTTAAGTAATGTCGGAAACATTCCCGAATTTAGATATATGTCGGATTACGAAATTCTCCTTAAAAACCTATGCTCTCTGAGTGTTTTAAGGAAAAAAGAGGGCAACTGTGAATTATTTCAAGAAGACAGAGCGCGGTCTTACCGTTTTTGCGCTGATCCCATTGTCCAGTTTTGAGGCAAGGAAAAAAAGAAGAAGACTTGACGAGAGGCTGATGCGGTTAGAACAAAGGCAAGAAAGATTGCGGTCGACTAAATCGAAAATTATATAGAAAAAAAGAGTATAGTTAATAGGTCAGATATGGATGAATTATGTTATTTCTCTAATTTCAGGTGGTGAAAAAGTTTGAGTAAAGATCAAGCAATTGGCGGAGCAATACTTGTGGTTTGTATTTTAGTTGCGGTACTCTACGTTGTGACGCTTTTCTATCCAACTTGGCTAGTTTCTATCGGACTTCTTGGTAGCGCTGCTAACGTTTCATTCTGGATGATTGCAGTTCCAGTCTTTTTAGCTTTTGTAGCTATTCTATTCATTGGCGCTTGGATCGGCTATACAATGGCAACAACACCGCCTCCAAAACCCATCGAAGAAATCACCACTGAACCCGCCAACGAAAACAAACCAACATCAACACCATAGCCAAAAAAAACCTTTATTGTGTTTTAAATTTTTATTTTTTTGAAACAATACAAACAAAAAACACATACTTCATTCAAAGACCAGTCAAACACTTTTGAGCTGGACCTTATCTTCAATCTGAGTATTTCTATTTCTAAGCCAAAGAAGAATCGAATAAGAGAACAAGAGTACATAGAAAACACTAGGGATTACAATTGGGATAGGCAGAGAATTTTCTTGGCCTCGTCCAACCGAAAACAAAGGTCCAATAACTGCTCCTAACGCGACTATCAGAGCCCAGTTCTTGTTGTGAGGATTTAGAAGAGTTTTCAGATCACCAAACTTAAACATTAATGGTATGGTTAAAATGAACAGTCCAAGCTCAGTTACTGCAACAGGCAAACTTGTCACTTCAAAATTTAAAGCTCCAAACCAACCCTGGGATATAGGCCAGAACAACTCGATTCCTCCTGTGAAATAATCGCCTATGAAAACGTGGGAAAGCATCGCTACATAATATGGGATGGCTTGTTTGCGGTAAACAACAAACAAAGGAATCATCAACACAGTTATGATCAATAAAGAATGGGTAGGTCCCCGATGCATAAGAAAACGCAAAAGCAAATCCACATCGGGAAGAACTGAAGAAATCAAAAGAAGAGGTAAATTCACTTTTACATGAGCAAGCTTTGAGGAGCCTTTCCCAAACAGGTATCCCAAAGCAAAGTGACCAATCGCAAACGTTCAAAAAACCTCTTAGTCAACTTCAAATAACGAAAGGAATTATTAAAGTCACCTTTAACGAAACAACAATCCATTAAACCAGACAACAGGGCAACCTTCAAAAGCAACATTTTAACAATCCATATCATAATGAATCCTGTTCTGAATGTTAATTGGCAAAGCCTTCAAGACGACTATAGCCTTAGCGAACGCGATGCTGACGTGTTGGCGCTAATAGAAACCGAGGACTTAGCCACCTTTACATTCGACGGACTCAAAAGAAGAACCGGACTTCACTCCGAAACCCTCTCACGCATCCTAAACCGACTAGAAGAAGAAGGCATCATCAAAAAAGACCATGAAGGCTACCACGTAACCCCAAAAATAACCCAACTAAAACTTCACAAACCCCACGAAGAAACCCCCACTTCACCCCTAATACAGACGTTTCTGCCCTCGGACCTCATGACCCCGCAACTCATTCTATCACTCAAAGGCAAATGGTTCGGTATGCTCCGTTGGCTTGGTATATCTGAAAACAACCAAGGCGTAACCCTTAAATGGATAACAGAAGACGGCGCAATCCAAATAGCCGCCAACATCCAAGGAACAGCATTAAACATCGAAGCCAAATTCTTAACCAATAACAACCTAAATTTAGCTCTCAAAGCCTCTTACCAACTAATGTCTCACATAGGCAAACTATGCACAGCTTCACATACCTCACGGCAAGTCATGGCTAGAAACGTTGGTTACTTTGGCAGCACTATGATGCCTGCATAGTTTTTGTGACCAACTTTCATGTTTCCTTAGTCAACAAATACCTTTTTCTCTATTAGTTGTTGCAGTGAAAAAAATGACTCAACTAGTTAACCCATTAGAAGTCTTAAAATCACTCTCAGAAGCTACAAGCGCACTCATAAAGAAAACCTCAGAATCAGTCGTCAGCGTAAAAGCGCAAATGTCANGAGGCACAGGCGTCATCTTAACCAAAGAAGGCTACATCGTAACATGCAACCACGTCCTTCAAGGCTGCAACACGATCAAAATTGGGCAAGGAGAAAAAACCTTCAATGCAAAAATCGTAGGCACAGACCCATACAACGACATAGCCTTACTCAAAGCCGAAAAAGGCGAATTCACACCTATCGAAATGGCGGATTCAGAAAAACTAAACGTAGGACAATACGTTCTGGCTCTTGCTAACCCTTTCAATAGAAATCAACCAACCGCCACCAGCGGCATTGTAACCAGCGTAAACAGCACCATCAGAGGCTGGCGAGGATCAACTGCGATGGAGAACGTCATCGCAACAGACGCACAACTAAATCCTGGTTTTAGCGGCGGACCACTCATCGACGTACAAGGAAGATTAATCGGCATAAACACAGCGTACGTTTGGCAAAGAGGCATCGCCATACCCGTAAACAAAGTAAAAGCTATTACAGACCGTTTGATGACGGGCAAAGCCGCGCAAAAAGGATACCTCGGTATAGTCGCNAACACCGTGGCTATTCCAGAAGAAATCACTGAACAAGCAGGACTCGAACAGGAAACAGGCGTTATGATATTTAGCGTGGAAGCAGGTTCACCCGCACGCAAAGCAGGCTTAGCAATGGGCGATGTACTCGTAAAATTTAACGGCAAANCGGTCACCGAATTCTACGACCTACCAAGACTACTCGCAGAAGACGTCATCAACAAAGAAACATCCCTAACAATCATCCGCAGAGAAACCCTAATCCAAACAACTATCATCCCAACCCTGCACGGAGGCGAAGAAGACTGATAACTAAAATACCATTAGAGATTGAGCCACCATCACCAATGCCCGCACCCCCATTGCGCAGACGACCATCTCCTATACCCCAACTCAGAATTGTCCCACGCCAAGATCCATCGCTTCGATTAGTGATAGACGAACGCTGGAACTAACAAAATTTTCTTCCTTATTTTATTTCTGAAATACCTTATAAGCGGATTCAACCATCTCTATTTCAGGGATTGGTATGCAAGCTGGATTAGCTTTCGTCATAGGCATCTTAGTAACGATTGCAGCATTCCTGTTTTTTGCAGTTATCTCTGGAACAACCTACTATGGACTAGCAATTTCAGTTGAACTAACACTTGGAGTAACCTTGATTGTTGTTGCGTTGATTGTGGCGGTCATNTTCTATGTGGGAGTCCAAGCTCAGTTCAGGCGAGTAAAAACAGGCAAAGAAGCATTAATCGGCGCCAGAGGTATTGCAACATCTGACCTTAAACGTAAAGGTGAAGTCCGCGTGATGGGTGAATTCTGGGAAGGCATCTCCAAAGACGGGGAAATAGCAACAGGCCAAAGCATAGAAGTCGTAGGCATGGAAGGCATGTTTCTTGTCGTAAAACCAACCGAGCAAAAAGCTTAATTCTCTAAACCAAAGATACCAATAGTTGAGGAAAGAAAAATGGTTGATATTTTAACTCCAATTATTGGTTTTATTGTGATTATTGTTGCCCTTTTCCTGTTAAGCGGCATCCGCGTGCTAAGAGAATGGGAACGCATGCCAGTTTTAAGGCTCGGAAGATACGTAGGAATGAGAGGTCCTGGGCTTATCTATCTAGTTCCATTAATCGACAGGGCACCAATAAAAATCTCTACAAGACTAGATACCATACAATTTCGCACTGAATCCACTCTGACAAAAGACAACGTACCCGTAAACGTTGACTCAGTGTTATACATGAAACCTGTGGACTTGGAGAAGGCAGTTCTGCAAGTAGAAAATTATTATCAAGCCACACAACTTGCTTCCCAGACAACCCTAAGAGAAGTAATTGGCAAAGTAAGTCTTAACGAATTGCTTGCTGAACGTGAAAAAGTCGGAGCCCACCTACGCGAAATAATTGATGAGAAAACAGAGGCTTGGGGCATTAAAGCGACAGCTGTCGAAGTCCGAGACGTCATAATTCCAAGTAACTTGCAAGATGCAATGAGCCGCCAAGCACAAGCAGAACGGGAACGCATCGCAAGAGTCACCCTAGCTACAGCGGAGTTTGAAGCTTCAGCAAAAATGATTGAAGCTGCAAAAATGTATGAGTCAAGCGAACAAGGGTTACGTCTGAGATGGATGAACATAATCTATGAGCTCGGGCAACAAGCAGGCACAAACACCATAATGCTAATTCCCTCATCCATGCCTGAAGCAGGTTGGCCACCCGTTGGCACTTTCGGTTTCAAAGAATTGCCCAAAGGTCAAACTGGAGAGAAACCAACGAAAAAAACAGCTCCCCTACCCGAACCTGCCCAGCCTGAAGAACAGCNAGAATAACGGAATTAAGCAGTTTTAACTGCTTCAACCGTTCGNTTCAACAACAGCGCGGCTNCGTCTTGGCTTGGCCAGCTACCTAATCCGCAGTCAGGACCAGTAAAAGTCATTTGCTCGCCATATTTTTCTTTGGCAGACCTGAACCTTTTCTTTATGGTTTCAAGGTTTTCAACTATCTGTTCAGTCGTCGGTTGAGTGATGCCTTTCTCATAGAGTTCAGCCCAAATCGAGTCAATGTCTGTTCTGGCGATGCCAACGCGGATTTGTTTGTCAGCTTTTTCAAGTATGCTCTTTGAAACATCTTCGATGTTCTTTGGGGAAGCTGCATATTCAAAAGATAATACATCAATTCCTTTCACTGTAAGCAAATCATGTATTCCTGAAGAGAAATGCAAGTGAATCTGTTTAATAGGTCCTTGAAAGTCNTAAGTTTTTTCCAGCGTTTCGCGGACTAAATCTGGNGTGNCTGAGAAGCTGCTATGGCCGAGGCTGGGTTCATCGATGGATATTGCCTTAGTTTCGATATACTTGTTGTTGAGAATGCTGTTTTTTGCAAAGCGATTTATCGTCTGGGCAAACCCGTCCAGTACATCAGGATAAGCTATTGCGCCTATCTCAGCTAAATACTGCTCGATGGGACCAAAAATTGAAACCCGAAGCTGGATTTTTTTGCTGAATTCTTCACTCAGACGCTTTGCTTCTTGATTTAAGACGAATATTTCTGGGAGAAATGCCCTTTCTTGGTCGACTACAAAAGAGCCTTTCTCCATGGTTGCGTGGACTACGTCGCCGACTTGTTTTATTCCGCTATAATGCTGCGGAAAATTCACAACATCTAAGCCTGAAGAAAGTTTTTTCTTAAAAGAGCCAATTATAACGTTGTAGAAATTCTCCCTCAGAAAGTCGTCTTCTGTTATGTCTTTGCCTTCAAAGATTGCTTGCCTTGAAAGTTCATACGCCTTGCTATAGGTTTCCCTTTTTATTCCCGCAGGCAAGGGNAAACTGCCAATGTCATCAACTAAAGTGCCCATAAAGTATTATTTATTGTAGAAATTCTATTAAAGCTATATCCAACCAATAAACCATGAAAGGTATGACTCCTTGTNCGAAAACTGTATCTTCTGCCAAATAATCCGCAAAGAAGCATCTGCTTCCATCATTTACGAGGATGAGCAAGTGGTGGCTTTTTTGAGCAATCGCCCAGTCAACGAGGGACACACGCTTGTGGTTCCCAAAAGGCACTATGAGAATATCTTTGAGATTCCTGAAGAAGAAGCAGCTTACCTCTTCAAGGTAACCAAAAGAATTGCTCGTGCGGTTAAAAATGCAATGGACGCCGAAGGAATTAGGATTGTGCAAAATAACGGGTGGGCAGCCGGACAAGTTATTTTTCATTTACATATGCACGTTATTCCTATGATGCCAACTGAAGGTTTTATTCACGGCAAAGCTTTCCATGACCACACAAATCCTCGCAAACCTGAAGCTTTGGAAGAAGATGCGGAAAAAATAAAACAGCACATCTAGCTATCTCCAGAGAACACGGGTTGCTGTGGGGTCGACAATCGCTTACTTAAGCTTTCAAAAGGATCAGTAAAAAGGCAATTTCATTAAGAAGGGCAAATTGCATTGAGCTTTTCAGGAACTAACATGTCGAATTTTAACGTTTTAAATTAAAAGGGCAATTATACTTTCGCGCGATAGAATAATCAAGAGTTTTTGACCAAGAAAATAGGCACATGTATAAAAGGGTGAAAAACAATCATTGCTCTATTCAAAAGACGGATAAACATGACTCAACAACCCAACAACGAGCAAAACAACAATAACGAATCATCACCCCCTCAAATTGAAAAACTTTTAATCGATGACTTCTCGAATTTTCAGTTCCATGCTGCTTACCTTGTTTACGAAGAAGCATTCGACAAGACAAGTGACGTCGAATCTAAAGAGGAATTAAACCAAAACATTCTAGATCTGAAAGATAACAAAATATCAACTGAAACCTTCTATGGAAACGTTTCTCGCTTTAGGAAGCTAGATGTTCCCCGCCAAGAAAGGTTCTCTATGCAGACTCAACGAAAGAAAGACTGGCGCAAGAAGACGCAACGGCAAGAGAGAATTAAAAGGCACAAAAAGTAGCTAAATTAGGTTTTAACCCCAATTCTTACTTTGCTTATGTTTAGCCAGTTTTCTATATTATTTTTTCAACATAATGAAGTTTAAACATGTTTAAACAGTTCATAGGGAAGTTTTATCTATAAAAGAGAACTTTCAACAGCGTTAACTGTTCAATAACAAGGAAGCAAAAGTTAAGATGCTGAAACTGAAAGCAATTGATGTTGCAGGATTAGCGTTAAACATAGCATTGTATGTTGCAGTTGGTTATATTTTCTACAGTTTGATTCCCATTTCATATGGTGGCGTTAGATTCTGGCCTCCAGTCATTGTTCCGGCGGTCTTCGCTGTCGTGTTTGGTCCGCTTGTCGGCGGAATAGGCGCAGCGGTTGGCATATTTTTAAGTGATGCCATTTTCGGAAACAACCTGTTGCTGAGCTTAATTGCGGGTGTAACAAGTAATTTCGTCGCTTTTTTCTTAATAGGCTACATCGCCAAGAAAAAAATACGCTGGATAACACCAGTAATAACTTATGGTGTTGTTACAGCCGTTTTCATTTGGATAGGTTATGCTTATACTGGCCTAGACTTTTGGACTAAAATTGCTTTCATAGGAGTTGTCGCCTCATCATACATTATTTTCCTTGTACCTGTAGTTCTTCTGAGAAACTCTAGATGGCGAAGTTTTGAAGTTGGTTCAGTATTAGGAATGCTTCTGGGCGCAGGCATAATCGCAGCCACCGTACCTCCCTTTATAGCATATTTTCTTAACGGCGCCCCAGTGACTGTCCCAATAGCCCTATCAACCTTTTTCTTCACATTTTTTACCGAAATCCCCTTCGTGCTAGTCCTTGGACCTCCAATAGTGGCTGCAATCAATCGAGCATTTCCCGCTTTAATGAGGAAAAATCAGAAAAGTGAAGAATAGTGAAGAAAACAGCAAGAGCCTTCGCACCAGCAGCTATCTCCAGCTTCTTTGAAATCCGGGATACCCAAAATGGTAAGCCGATTGCTGATTTGGAGAAAGTCGGTGCTATTGGTGGGGGGTTTGGTCTTGAAAAGGGCGTTACAACCACAGTAACGGCTGAAGAAGCACAAAAAAACAGCGTTAAAGTTTTTATTAATTCCAAACCCGCTAACGAAGCAAAAACCACAAAGCAAGTTATAGAAACACTGCTCTCCAAAACAAACACAAAGAATGCCATAACAGTTGAACACCAGATTGAAGTTCCTGTTGGAACAGGGTTTGGTACTAGTGCAGGAGGAGCATTAACTGCTGGCTTAGCGCTCAGAGAAGCTTTGGGGTTACCGTTGACTTATAATCAAATAGGCAAAATAGCGCATGTCGCCGAGATAGAATGCTTTACCGGTTTAGGCACGGTGAGTTCATTGACTTTTAGCGGCGGCTGTGTGCTTGTGATTGAACCAGGTGCACCTGGAATTTGTCAAATCGACCGTATCCCTATAAGTCCCGAGTACATGTTGGTAGCGGGTTTCTTCAAATCTAATATACCAAAAAAATCAGTGCTCGCATCTCCGCAAAAGAAGTGTGAAATAAACCAATACGGGGAAAAAACCTTAGAAGCAATTCTATCAAAGCCAACCATCGAAAATTTTCTTGAATGCTGCTGGGATTTCTCACAAAAAGCAGGTTTCGCAACCGAAAACATCCGTCGACTGGTAGCCTTAGCAAAGAAAGCTGGTGCTATAGGCGCAGCCCAGAACATGATTGGCGAAGCTGTCCACGCTATTGTTCATGAGGAGAACGCTGACTCGGTAACAGAAGCTTTTAAGCGAACCTTGCCCCAACAACAAGTGATAGTTAGCAAGATTGATTTTCAGGGTGCAAGGCTGGTAAAATGAAGAAATACAAGAAAGTTGCAGTCGGAGGAACCTTCGATGAACTCCATAGAGGTCACAAAGCACTGCTTAACATGGCTTTTGAGGTCGGCCAAAAAGTAGTCATCGGCTTATCATCTGACATGTTTGTTTCAAAAATGGGAAAACCCCACAAAACAGCCCCTTATGATGAACGGCGTAAGGAGCTTTTGACTTTTTTGGCAGATTCAGGTTTGACTAAAAGAGCTAAAATTATAACTTTAGATGATCCATTTGGGCGTACAATGGCAAGTGAAGGCTTAGAAGCATTGGTTGTGAGCAAAGAAACCCAGAGAATAGCAGAAAGAATCAATGAAAAGCGCCAAAAAGCGGGTCTTTCTCCCCTTGAAATTGTTGCGGTAAACATGGTTCCAGCTGAAAATGATACTCCAATATCTACTACGCGAATTCGAAGTGGAGAAATTGACCGTAACGGTCACATGTTGAAGAATGTTCAAAAATAAAGTTTTTCTTTAAAGAATTTCTCCAACTATGGAAATAGGTTTAGGTATCAATGAAATTAAATCTTCAAATTTCTCCTTATCGATTGTGGCAAGAATAACTGTGGCTGGACCGGCTGACTTATTCAAATCCAACCCCTGTACCTCATATGTTTTCAGTTGTCTCCCAACTCCATACGCCACCATTCTTGCTTCACTAGAAATTCCAAATCCTCCAACAGGCCAAATATCATGAACGTACTTTCTTTGTGAAAGCTGGGTCGCGTTTTTGAGATCTGCAATTTCGCCACGTGCTTCAGCCCCAATTACTTCGTCCCCAACTTTAGGTTTACCAATTGCTACAATTAAATCGCCGGGGCAAGTTTTTCCAAGCCGCAAATCTTCTTCATTAGCAAAACCAAGTACTGTTAAACCAGCGCCTGTCTGAGAGGTTTCAAAATTGTCCTCTGTATTTTCCATCAATACTTGGTTAGGGTCAAGACCTATGCTTCTGGCTTCACGTCTTATTCCTTCAAGAATCGCATTTCCTGTGGGCTCTTTTTCTACCCCCAATGTGACTGATAAAAGAACAGGAAATGCGCCCGTTGCTATGACATCCATTAAAGCAACTCTTGCTAAGAATTTGCCCAATATGTGTCCGTCTACTTTGACTTTGTCAAATTCTTTAGGTCCGACAGCGCCGCTTGATGTTGATCCTACCACGATGGCGTGTCCCGTCGGAACTTTAAGGATTGAAACATCGCCTCTCCTGGTGTAGCTGATTTGGGCTGGTTTTACTTGAAAAACGTTAGGTCTTAGCATAGTCCCGGCGTTTTCTGTCAAGTGCAAATAGATTGTTAAAGCTTGGCGCATAACTTCTGAGCGTGTGAGGCTGTGTTTTTTGGCTAGTTTGTCTATGTCCGAGGTTAATTTGTCTGGTAAGCGTACATTTATGATTTCCATAATTTACCACATGTTACAATGTAATATTATGAAAACAACTTATTCTTTACTTTTTAAGAAATATTGGCNTATTCAGGTTAACATGATGACCATTATTATTTGCGAATGAACTTCAAAAAATCTGTTTGATACAATNGGAAAGCGCTCTGCAAACTTTAAAACAATTGTACCTTCAACTAATTAATCGGTAAAATGAATCAAATTAACATTACTTTCCCGATAATTTTCTTCAAGTGTCTTATGAAGCGGACAAGCGCAAGTGTTATATGTAACATTCACTAAAAAAATTGGAGAGGGTTCAAATTGAAAAATAAAATTCTAGCTTTAAGTCTCCTTCTAATATTAACAACTATGATGATAATTTCCATTTCACCACCAGTCAAAGCTGTAGGTTTAGGACAATGGATAACCACATACCAAATTGAAGATTCCACAGGACAAATTTTGGTCCAATATGATCCTGCTACAAACACAACAAACACTTTAGCGCCAGTAGTGCCTGGAACCGACATTAAAGTAACATTTACCGTGAACGTTATCGTGCCAGGCTCAGATTTACTGAAACTTACTACCAACCTGCAAAAATCAACCTCAAACCCCAGCGGTTATTGGGCCCTTCAAACCACAACATATGACATGGGCACCACCTACAATCCAGCCTCACAATCAACTACATTCAAATGGACCGTAGGAACATTCGATATGGTTCTCTACGGCAAGGTTCCAAATAGTGCCTCAAACGTTGCGCAAACCGTCAAGGCTGTTATCCTTTCAAGTAGNGCTGGCGGCGTTTCACTCGACCAAATAAACGTTCAGGCTACAAGTGCAGATTTAGCCAATTTTAACGTTCTCTACTCTCAGCAAGAGACAAAGCTCAAAGGGCTTATCTCAAGCGGAGTTGACCAAGGGTANATCGANATTTTCACAAGTGTTCTCAATGCATCCAGAAGAGTAGCTAATGCAGGCGACGTTAGCGATGCGACAACTCTTTTAAATAGCCTTAACGATTCGACCGCACCAGTAACTTCAGCGACGGCAACGCTCTTTATTCCAATCATGATTGTACTGGCAGTTGTAGCAGTAATATTCGTGGTATTGTTCCTACGGGTTCGGGGAAAAGTCAGTTACTTCCAACTGGTAGTTGAAGACCAAATCAAAGACTTAGAAGGCTTAACGCTTAGAGCATCAAAGATTGATCGATCAATGTCGTCAAGCTTAGAATCAGTCAAAGACAGATTGAAAAGATTAGTCGGGATGTGATAGTACACGAGAATCTACCAAAATAGCGTTCAGTTAATAGGCCTCGGTTCAGCAGGCACCAACATCGTAGAGACTTTCCTTACCAACAAAAAGACTAAAGAGTTAATGGAGCATGACCTAACCCGTCTTTCTCTTTTAGCCATCGACATAGCTGACCCTGAAATCCGAAGCCTACAAGAAACCTACGAACAAATAGGCAGATCGATGATTAAAGCAGGTATCCCACAAGAGCGGTTACGTTTAATTGCTCAATCTGTAAAATTTCCCACTGCTGAAGCAATGTTCGACTTCATCAACCAAAAATACGGNGAATACTTGATTGGTGAAGGTTCGAAACTAGAAACCTTCGTTCCTTGGCTGCAAACNACCATGGCTATTCCACCAATGGCTGGCGGCGCCGGAAGAAGAAGAGCTCTTGCAAAAGCAATCTACGCGTTAAACTATTACCAACTAGGTATAATACGCAATTGCATAAACGCCTTCAAAGAACAAGCTCTATCATCAATAGTTACTCCCACAGTAGTCATGGTCTATGGGCTTGGTGGTGGAACTGGAAGCGGTGTCTTCTTTGACTTTGCAAGGCACCTGCGAAAAGTGTTAGGTTCAGGTGTACCAATAATAGCTTTTGTCATTACTCCATGTGGTGGAGATGATCCTCCAGCAAAAGGATGCTCAGCTTTCGTAGCAATGAACGAGCTTTCTCTGCTACTTAACAAAGACTACAACGAGTACGTCACTAAAACCTACGGCGAAATCTACAGAAACCCACTTAATGCGCTAATCTACTTGCCATTGCTGCCAGCGTTTTCAAAGGTAGGAAACATTGTTAGCGCCCGACAAGAAATGGACCTAATGGTAGTAGACTTGCTCTACGTTTTGATGGACTTCGACTTAGCAGACCTTCTAGGCGGCATAGGTACCGAAGTAGGACTTACAACTAACTCNGCTCATACCTTAGGCATGACAAAAGTGACATATCCAGTTGAAAACTACATTATGGCTTACAAGTTGAGCTTCGAAGGCATGCAGATGTTGCAAGAATCAAGAAAAGAAAAACTCGACATCTTGGAAGAAATTAACAACGTCATTAAAGTNGACAGCGATATTACTAGAGAACTGTTCAAAAATTACCTAATAAAAACAGGTACCTTCAATGAAGAACAATTTGAAGAAAAACTNAAAACCACAATAAACAGCAACCCACGCCTCGAAGACGACACAACCTTGCANGTCAAAGGAACTGAAATCCAAGTCAAAAACTGGCTTGACGACATAATGAAGTTTCTATCGACTATAAAACTCATGGGTAAGATTGGCCCCATCGAAGAATCCATAATAAGCTTAACACTTCGCAAAGAAGGCAATAGAAAACTCGATAACCTAGAAGTTTTACTAACCAACCTACAAAAGACTTACTTAGAGTTCCCTCAGCGAAAAGCTGCAATTGTTGAACGCTTACACCAACTCATTCCAAGCTCACAAGTCTTCACCCTTAGACAAAAGAAAGTTCTGGAAGACCTAGTTAACATCGCTGAGCTCACTGAAAGATCGCTTTCAATACTCAAATTCTACGATGAAACCCGATACCTAACAGACGCATTAATGCGTTACTACGAAGTTCTACCAGAATGCCAAGCCGAACTTGAAGACTTAAAAGCTATCCAAACTGAACTTGGAACGATTTACCTGATAATTCAACTTATGCTAAGAACACCAGCCGACGAATCCAGAATGATCGACGAACATTTAACATACGTAAATGAAATCTTAACCCAACGTATGCAGAAAAGAGGCAATTTCGACAATGAAGTCATAAGAGTTCAAGAAATCAAGAAACGCAAAGAATTCGACAAAACTAAAATGGAACGGCAGGTCAGAAAGTTCCTCNGTGGCAAGCGGTACGCTAGAGAACAATTGTTGGATATAGATCGAGAACTCAAACGAGTAGAACAAGAAGAGGCTTTTGCAGTAGAAAACCTCGACAAAGTTGACGCCACAATCAAACTTTACGAAAAATTGGCCAAACGCTTCGAATTAGTGTCTGAATATCGCAAACGTTTAAACAAAATCGTTGATTTGCATCATGAATACAATGCAAAGATCGCTGAAATAACCTCACAAAAACCTTACTTTGAGAAATCTGCAGACTTAACTGAACGCGAGCAATTGAAAATAATATTCAAAATCCTCACTGAACAAGAAGACACACTCACACGCGAAGTAATCTTCAAGCAAATTCTTGATATGGACCATTTCAAAGACTACATGAAGAGTGTTATCCGAGCTTTCAAGACACCTAGCGTTATGGGATTCAAACCCACCTACAAGACCGACTACATATGGGTAACCATCTCAACCCCACCTAACATGTGGTCTGAGGACCTCTCACAAGAAGTCTACACTGCACTCGCAGGCTACGTAACTAGCGAAGTCTCAAGAACAATCACAGTACGAGTCATTGAATCAAGAGATGCATGGACTACAAGAGTAATGGTGGTCGGTGGAAGAGGCAAACCCGACGACATGGAATCCTTCGACGAAATGCAACTGCTATACAGCAAATCCAGCGATTTCGAAAGATATCTATCGCGCTCATTCCTACTGGAACATGGAGTATATTCAAGCAACATCATCAAAACAATAAACAACAANGGCAGTTCAAACGAAAACAAAAAGTAAGTTAGATTAAAGGAGTTTTTAGCTCCTTTCTCTTATTTGTCTTTATTCAGCTATTTTTTTTATTCTGATTTTTTAGTTTTGCGCGCTCTTTTTGGTTTAACTAAAGAGATAGGTTCTTCGACGTTTTGGATTGTATCAGATATTGGTGGGATTTCTACAGTTTTTGGTTCTTCTGTACTTGTGGTATCCATCGTTTTTGTGTCTTCAATTATTGGAGTAATTTGAGCTTGTGGTTCATCTATTTTTTTTATTTCTTCCGTTTCTTCAGGCAAGTCGAGTTTTTGTGTTATCTCTTCTTTTTTAGGTTCAATTTCGGTTTTAGTTATTATTTTCCAATCTTCTGTCATGAAGCCTTTCTCAACTGCCTGGGTCTTTAGCAACTTACATTTCTGATCTAATTCATACAGCATTTTGCTGGCATCAAATCCTCCTAAGAATAATACTGCATCTATTCTATCCGTCATGTCTTCGGTGTAAATGGGTTCTGTTATATGGATTGATTGTAGGCTTGTTTTTTCCTTAAACCAGTTTGTTATAGCTAACTCTATTCTTCCTCTGGGCAACATGTCTTTCATGTTCAAAGGCATTCGTAAAAGTACGTATAATAAAGTGGCGCTTGACATATCAAACGTCAAGAAGGGCTTTAACAAAGCGGTGTTTAACATGTTCTCAAATGACCCGTAAATCTTGTAACTTGCACCTGTAATTACCAAGGGTGTGAACAATTTGACGTTAAACGTTCTCGATAATTCGGAGATTTCTTGGACAACTGAATCTTTTTCTAGAAATAGGTTTAAGAGATAATTNGNAAGGATACTGCCCTTGATTAATTCGCCTTTTCTGTCAATCCCTTCATATCGTTCAATTTGATCTCTATCCATTAGCAAAACTGTTGCGCCTTCAGTGGCTAAACATAATTCTATCGCTGCATAAGCATTGAAGTGAGCGTCTGAGGGTTGTATTTTCGAAGGCAATATTGCTATCGAGAGAGAATCTATGGCTGAGGCTTTGAATTTATTTATTAATGTTGGTAGGGTAGCACTACCGATTCCATCCCAAATCGATGAAAAGATGATGGCGCTGTGAAGTTTTTCAACGTTTTTTTTCTTTAGACTTTCAATTACTGAATCATCCTTCGTAATGGTTGGTAGGACGTTGTACCAAAAATGGGTGTCGATTTTTGNATCTTCAAATCCTAAAATAAAGTGGGCAGGATAACCCTTCGGAAGCCACTTGTAGATTTCATCGCTCGATTTTTCAATTAATATTGGCAGAATACCTTGTTTTTTNATGCCATTATCTTTTAGAAGCGTTTTTATTGGATACTCGCCGATGCAAACTAGTGCTTGTTTGGGCAACAGNGGTTTTAGTGCNTCTATATGTTTTTCAACACTTGCCAACACATCAAAAGTTTCATTGACATCATTCATCCGAGGTACCTACATAAGCTTTAAGAGGAGTTTAAGCAAAATAAGGTTTTAGGTTGATTAAGTGAAGAAGCCCTCGCTGAAAGTACCTAGTGTTAGCTCTTGGTATACGTCACAAAAGCAGAAACGCAAAGAGAAGGANGAACAAGAACGTAATCTTGAGCCTTCATCGCTTAAGATGCTCACTTTTGNGATAACGATCGTNGCCATGGCGGTTGGAATGTCAGTTCTTCCGTTGTTTCCTCAACCTTTGCCAATTTTCNTAGCCGTTCTAGTAGGATTTATCACTTTTAAAATTCCCCGCGTTGGAATGTCAATTGGCGGTGTCGTTATCGGTCTAGGTTTATTGTATCATTTGGCTCAGTTGTACTTTATTTCGTTTCTAGGTGACTTTCAAGTNCGNGTNGCATTCATCGTTATTTGGATGGTTTTGTTTATAGTTCCACCTGCAATCTTCAACCGATACAAAAGCGCTCTTGCTATTGATTTCGGAATTTTAGCAGTTGCTAGCCTTTTCGTTGGATCAATTTATTTTTTGGCAATTCCTCTGATTTTGGCGTCGGCCGTTTTTTTCAAAAAATATGTTAGCTTAACAATCATCTATTATGTGTTGCTTTCAGTTCCCCTTCAAATTTTGCAGTATTATCAATACACTGTTTTACCTATTGTGCGGTCCGATTGGTGGAATGCCCCTGGCTCTAGTCCACCGTTGCTTGTTCCTTTAACCTCAATTGCTAAAGACCTGACCCTCTCTATGAGTCAGTTTCGTCTATACGACTTGTCTAATGTTCTAAATGCAATTGTCGGGCAAACAACCTGGACCCCGGACTGGACAGGACGCACCATCGGTGATGCAGTAACACAATACCGAGACTCAATCCCGGGAATATTGATGTTCGCAGTAATTGTTGTTGGATTGGCTTTGACGCTTATGTTCTTCACAAGATTTATGGTTAAAGAAGGAATCCTCGGTTACGGCGACAAATTTTTCCAATGTTTCACTGCCACGCTTGCAGCAGCAATCTTCTTCATTTTGTTAAGTTCTCTTCAGGTACCTTTGGCGTTTACAGCAGACATTAGCCCAACNACAATGGTACTTGGTATTTTTGCAACCCTGCTATTTACATTACCTATTCTCTTCATAGATACCACGCCCAAGCAGACCACATCGCTTTCTGAACTGAAAGCAAAAGCGGAGTCACTGAAAGATAAATTGGGCATTCTTCAAGCGCAAATAGATAATGTGAAAGAAAACATTCCGGTGATTGTAACCGCTCCTGAAGGCAAAAGCTTAATCATAAAAGACTCTCTTGATGAAATGCTCAAAAAAATTGTTATGCGTGACCTTGACCAATCAGATTTAGATAAGAAATTCGCGGAACTCAACCAATTGGGTGTGGATAGAGACGCTGCCGAAGCAGAACTTAATAAGATACTGGCTGAGTATCAAATTTTCGCAAACTGTGAGTTCTCGGATTGGGTAGGAAAACTCAAGGTCGCGGGCTTAACCATTAAGACCACCACAAACACTAATTACGAAAATGAGATGCCGCTGGAACAACGGATCGAAGCTATCAAGCAGGTTTTGGAAAGTGGAAGAGCTCTTGTCAAGGAAGTTGTCGCTGTTGTTGAACCTATTTACGCTATCATTAAGCCTCTATATGATCCTTCTTTGCCTGAGAAAAGTCGAGCAGTAGAATTTGCAAACGAAAAGTTGCAGAAAAAGGAAGCTCCTTGGATAGCTATAGACGCATTGTATAGTTCTCTTAACAATTGGAAGCGACAGTATAGCTCGGAAATTCAAGCTTCAATGAGATACCTGAGGACTTCGATTAACCCAATAGCTAATCTAATTTATCAAAGTGAGACTTTACCGTCCGTTTTCGGTGAAAACACTGAAAAGGTACTCACTTATGCCAAAAAAGCTGAATCGATGAAAGTAGTTGCTGAGCAGAGAGCTGAGAAAGAAAAAGTCGATATACTCGACCTTATCGCGTTAAAAGATGATGTCCAGGCTTTCATAAGCATGTCTAACGATATCTTATCTTTGCTTTATAACAGCTTAATCAATGATGAAGAAGCTATTGACCGTTTGTTGCCCACAAAAGATTATTTGTGGGAGAAAAACAGCACACTGCGTGACCGATTAAAGACAGCGACCGAAATATTGTCCAGCACATCACATTACCAGATCAACCAGATAATGGAAAACCTACCCAAATACCTCTCATATTTGGACGAAGCGGTTCAAACTTTAGCGGTTTACAGTGAACGCAAAGAGTTCCTGCTAAACTATCCGTTGGCGGAAGCAGCGATCGAAGACCAATTAAAAGTCAAAGAAAAACTATTGCCCCAAGATCTACCATTCCATCCACGCTTCGCAGCAGAATACCTTAGGCTCTACTACACACAAAGATTCGGAGACTATGCTTTTGACAAAGATAATTTGATTCTGACAAAACGCCTATAGCTTATCCCATCAGTATCCATTATTGGCTGAAAACAACCAACCGACCTTTCTTTGTAGGTAATTATTTCCATTTACACTCCAAATGTACTCTGTTTTTTTAATCAAAATCTTATAGTAAATGTTTGAATTTGCTTCGTCAGTCAACCAGTTTTTATACCTAGATTAGCTTATTACTTTAGCAGGAGATTTTTGAGGAGTTAAAATGGCTTTTTTTACTGATCGAATTGATGCTGGTAAACGTTTAGCTTCAGCGTTAAATGATTTTTCAGGAAAAAACGGAATTGTTTTAGCGATTCCCAGAGGAGGCGTTGTTGTGGGTTTTGAGATTGCTAAATCGCTTAACCTGCCGTTGGATGTCATTATACCCCGCAAGATTGGTGCACCAGAAAACCCAGAATTGGCGGTTGGTGCGGTGGCAGAGGATGGAACCACAATCTTGGATAATCAATTAATCAAATATTTGGAGGTAAGCAAAGAATACATAGCGATTGAAACTCAGCGTCAGAAGCGTGAAATCGGGAGGAGACTTAAATTGTACAGGCAAGACGCATCTTACCCAAACCTCAACGGTCTCGATGTTATTGTTGTTGATGATGGAATAGCTACAGGATCAACTATGAAAGCTGCATTGGCTTCTGTTAGAAATAGAGGCGCAGCAAGTGTGACCGTCGCTGTTCCCGTTGGTCCACCCTCAACCATAGAAGAACTTAATGAAGTGGCGGATCGTGTTGTTTGCCTCTACAAACCCGAATATTTCCAGGCAATAGGCGAATTTTACACTGATTTTTCCCAAACCCCTGATGAAGAAGTAATTAGGTTGTTGCGGGAAAGCAAAAGAAAAACCGAGCGAAAATCCACTGGGATGGTTACGATATGATTCATAATCAAACAGAAATGAAAATCCCCATAGGCAACGTGGTGGTTGAGGGCACTTTGACTTTGATGCCTGGTTCTAAAGGGGTTGTTTTGTTTGCTCATGGAAGCGGTAGCGGCAGGTTTAGCCCCAGAAATCAGTATGTTGCAAAAGAATTCAACAGGGCAAACATCGGAACTTTGCTCTTTGATCTTTTGACGAAAGAAGAGGAAGAAGAAGACATCTTAACTGCTGAGTACAGGTTCGATATTGCCCTTTTAGCAAAACGACTCATCGGAGCAACTGAATGGCTTAGAAATGACCCTAAAACAAGAAAGTTAGCTTTCGGGTACTTTGGAGCAAGTACGGGTGCAGCTGCTGCTTTGATTGCCGCCGCAAAGCTTCCAAATGAAATTGCGGCTGTGGTTTCCCGCGGTGGACGTCCTGACCTTGGAGGCGAATATTTGCGTGGTGTTGTGGCGCCCACTCTTTTGTTAGTGGGCGGTTTAGACACCGAAGTGATCGAGTTAAACCAAGAAGCCTTGGATCAAATGACCGCTGAAAAGAAAATGGTCATTGTTCCCGGTGCAACTCATCTTTTTGAGGAACCAGGAACGCTTGAGCAGGTTGCAAAGTTGTCTACTGAATGGTTCCTGCGGTACCTACATTAAATCTGGATCTATTCGCCCTTAGGCTGCTTAATCAATTTAAACAATGCATAGTTTTCTGCGATGTCTGCGGTATATAGGATACTGAATGCTAAAACTGCTTCCAAAGGCACATTCAAGTAGACCCTTTCCATAGAAACACTTAGGGCTTTGGGTTCAGAAGTTAAAATCACATTTAAAACGTCGCCAACCTCAAGTTCGTCACCAACTTTGTGTCCGTCGTCAGATTCCTTGTCAAGGGCTATGGCTGTTTTCCAAGCGTCACCGCCAAAACTGACAACCAAATACGGATGTCCAATTTGAATTATAGACGAAAAAGAGATTGAAGGCATGCACTTCTCACATTGCCCCACTAACTGCGTCATTTCTTTTTGGTTTAAGGGTATTACGAGTACTTTATGTTTAATACTAGATTGGTCTGTAACAGTAAAAAACTGCATAAAATCACTAACTTATGATACTTTTGGAAGGCTTTAACTTTTTCTGTTTTTATGGAGCTACGCTGGGGTTAAAAGAAAAATTAGGGCAAATTTGGTTTGAATTCAATCTGAGCTTTATTGAGGTGGTGGTGGCGGTGATGGACTTTTGTCGCCGACGTTTACGTTAACAACTTGGTGGACGTTTTGTTTGTCTTTTTTTCTACCCATTGTTACCAATGTGAATATTAGCCATGCTATGAACGCGTAAATGACTCCGTTGAATACTGCGATTATTGCAGTGACTGCATCGATTCTGCCACCGATTAAGTAGCCTGAAGCAGCTTCAGTGTTTGGCAAAACACTATCATAAATGAGTTTTCCGGGGGGAATGTTTGTGTTGCCCAAAGTAATGACGACGACTATTGCAAATACTACTAAGAATACTATTGCTCCCTTCATTTTTCATCCTTAAATCGTTTATTGGTCTGTTTATAATATAAGCTTTGTTTCAAACAAAATCATGTGACAGTGCTCTTGAATGATTCCTTTTAAAAACAGCAAATCAAATAAATGGCTGTTTAAAATTTGATGTTGATTGATTTAGAAAAGTATCCAAATGGCATTTTGACTCTGTCACCGTAAACCCGTTTTAGCAAGTTAGTGAAATCGCTGTTTTCATCCATGTGAAACTCGTATTTTCCGGCGGTTGAATGAAACTCTGTCTCTAAATACCGTGTTTGTCCCTCGTTATCGCCTTTCAATTTTACTTTAATCTCGCTTATCTTGCTATTGTACAATTCAAAATTTCCTGGTGTTTCTGCTAGAATTGTTTGAGGCGGCATCGTTAGGTATCGTTGTGAATATCCCCAAGTGGCTTTTAGCTGTTCTGACCATTGACCAAAGAACCCTTTGCCTTCCGCTTTAGCCTGATCGCGTGACTGCTGTATTGCCAACTTTAGCATCTCGCTGGTCATTTGAGCAAGAATCAATCGTTGATTAGTAAATACTCCCGTGTAAGTGTCCCATCTGCCAAGCGATTTAGGTTTTCTAAGGAGAATCACCCCGATCGTGGTTTCTCCATAGACTTGTGGAGCAACTGGTGATGGCTGAATTCTTGGAAGCGGTTGAGGTGTTGTGTATGCTGGAGTCTGCACGATTGGCGTAGGTGCAGAAGTTGTTTGAGTTGTAGGAGGAGAATAATAAGATAAGCGCTCACGTTTAGGTTGGGTAGGTTGAGAAATGACTGGCGAATTTGTTGCTTTAGGTGCTACTATTTGGTTTCGGGCGGTTCCGCAGTTGCCGCAGAATTTTGCGTTTGGGTTTATTTCTGAGCCGCAGTTTTCGCAATAGGGCATCTTAAATCACTGACCTTAGATGTTCTATATCTGTTAATAAGTTTGACTAATTGTAATCTAACAAGACATCTTTTAGCAAAATTTCTTTTTTCTTTATTTTAGAATCCTGCCCAAAAAAAAGTAAACATCATTGCTTAAGGTTTTCCACTAATTTCTCAACCTGTTTAATGATATATTCGTTTATTTTTTGTCCCTTCTTTGCCGAAGCTGTTGTGGGGTCGCCGTTAACTCCGCTGGGGAAATAGAGTTCAGGATGCGCAACAACCTCAAAACGGGGCATTTGCCAAACACTAGCTTTCCCATTTGTTTTAACTAGATTAGGCTTAATTGCCAACATTCTGGATGTTTCGAGTGTGCCTGCATGCCCGTCATTTTCGTCGGCATATTCGGGAGTTAATTCCTCTGCAAAATCAAAGTCCGACAAAACCATAATCCGAACTTTATCCTCTTCTC
>JGI20214J51088_10000452_pt1 | contig 28778 bp, 24 predicted proteins | sample WetSurMetagenome_FD_51088 | JGI IMG/M metagenome (IMG submission 51088) | reverse complement strand
TGATTCGGGAGAATTATCGAGGCCGTGATCCGACTTACCTTTTCCGCTTTTAATGAATTGTTCATCCATTTTTGAAAAATTGATAGGGCCAAACCAATCCACAACTGCCTGTACCTCACTCGAGACCTCCGGGTTACCTGAACTTAAATCTTCAAGCTCCCTGACATCAGCAGACGTACCTGCAAGTGCTGATAAATTTCCTCCTGCAGAGCCACCCCATACTGCAATCCTGGTTTGATTTAATTTGTAGCTGACCGAATTTGCTTTGATCCAGCGTATAGCAGTTTTTATGTCATGGATATTCTTCGGGAAAAGAGCCTCCCCGCTTAACCTGTAATTGACAGAAACAACTGCATAACCTCTTTTTAGACCTTCCAGCATAGGGATGACCTGGCTATCCGCTTTGTCTCCCATCATAAAAGCTCCGCCATGGATCGAAACAATTACAGGAAAAGGACCTTCTCCATCGTTCGGGAGATATATATCAAGTTTTTGCGAATTTGACACATTAGAATATGGAAGGTCAAGCCATTTATGTTTAATGTAATCAGTATTCACCTTCCGTTCCTGTCCATATCCGACATAGCAGATTAGAGACAGGAAACAACAGACGGGAAAAAGGATAAAAATGTTTTTCATTTTATTATTGATTGATGATATACAAACTTTTCTATTCATAAATATTCTTAATATATTGATTTTCCTTCTGTTCCTTAGTGTTGCCGTTTGAGATCCCCATCCGACCGGCATCCGACGGGCGGACTTTTTGGTAAAAATCCTTAAACACAAAAGTACTTAACGGATTACATAAAAGATCACCAGGTTTATTAATAAATCAGACTAAATATTTATGCGGATAATCTGGCCAGGAATTGTTTCGATTACGATATTATTGCTGTCTGACCTGAAGGGTGAAGAACACTTGAAATTGTTGTTTTTAAAAGGATTTAGTACCTTAATTTTCCCACCTTTTTCAGAAATTATTTTCATTTCGGTAACTTCTCCCTTTTTCATTCTTGCTGATATCAGAAATGCACCCTCAGTTCGCAATTTGTTGAAGCTTACCTCTTTCCATTCTTCCGGAATTGCAGGGAATATCCTCACAATTCCTGTATGGCTCTGGATCAGCATTTCCTGTATCCCGGAGGCAAATGCAAAGTTTCCTTCCAGAGTAAACGGGCGGTAAGTAAACTTAGATTTTCCGGTACCGGATTGGTCACCGTTTACATGAAAACTGTTTGGAAGACAAAAGTCCTTTGCAAAGGTCCGCAACGTTTCTGCAGCTCCTCTACCATCAAAAGCACGAGCTTTAATATTTCCAAGCCAGCTGTAAGAGTAACCACACCACCAGTCTGGACCAACTTTATCAAGAGTTGCAATTGTGGATTGGATGATCTGCCGGTCTATTTCTCCTTTTGACCAGTCTACAAGCCCAAGTGGATGGAATGCAATAAGATGGGAAAAGTGGCGGTGTGACTGATCATAAGGGAAACCTTTGGCGTATGTAAATCCTGATTCGGGACTTATGTCATAATCAGGCCATTCAGACAGGATTTTTTTCCACTTTAAAGCTTCATCTGATTTACCCAGTTCACCAGCAAGTTCCGCTGCCTTTTCGAAAGTCCATCTGACCAGGCCAAGATCAAAATTGGTCATTTCAGTAAACCACGCCTGGCGGGAATTATTAAATATCTCAGGACTGGAGCTGATCGGCAGTTTCCTGAATCCATCTTTACTGGTTACTGAAATCTCATTCAGGAATACTGCAACTTCATTGATCCATGGATAGGCCTCTTTTTCCAGAAATTCCCTGTCCATTGTATAGCGCCAGTGAAGATAAAAATGGTGGCCCAGCCATGCTGATACAGTCGGACCGAATGAATATTGAATCCATCCCCCCATGGGTTTTCCGTTTATTGTGGTCACTCCCGGAACATTTAATCCTGAGGCCTGATAATATTGTCTTGTATATTTTTCAAATTCAGATTTGTTGCTTTCTAACCAGTCGATAAATCCTCTTTCCTGGATAATATGGTTTGAGCTGTAGGCAGGCCAGTAACTTAACTGAGTATTCAGGTCGTGATGAAAGTCCCCTTTCCAGGGAGGTAATTTGCCATTATCAGCTGTCCAGATTGCCTGAAGCGAGATAGGAGGGGCTCCGTTTCCTGTTGCTGCTCCCAGCTTGTACATTTCCATGTACCATTGTTTATTCAGAAGTGTATCGGGAATCGAAATTGCAGACTGGGACCAGTAATCTTCCCACCACTTCTGATGGTTCCCAAACTGCATGCTAAAGCCATCCTTCAACGCTGACTCAGTTTGTTTCTCTGCTTTTACCTGGGGCTTCCAGCCGGGAAACTCGGAGTTGATGCTCCAGGAACCTTCAATAACATCATTATTTTCCTTCCAGCGGACGTTTATCTGATATTGAAAACCACCCCACCCTTTTTGATTATAAGTAATAGATTTATCTGATTTAATAATATCCCCTTTTGGATAATCCAATCGTCTTAAATCCTGACCGGAGTGAGAATTATCAGTATCTGATTTTTCCTCAAGATTATAAGCAGGAGCGATAAAGTCAGGTATCAAACCGGTTTTCAACCCTTCAAACCTGAACCAACCTACAGGACTTTCTGCATTAATAAAAAGCCTTAGAGTAATTCCGTTTTTCCATTTTATTTCGCAGAGTGCAGTTCTTATATTCAATTCAGCTGACTCCACTTCACCAAATGAAGAAATATCAAATTCCAGAGCTCCTCCGGGTAATTTAGATGGTGCCGGATCCTGGTCGTAAGGAGCATCAAACATTTTCTGGACCCGTGAGTATGTATCATTTTCCCACTGTTCTTTTACCCAGGAATATCTCCATTCAGGGTTATCAAGATTTTCCATCGGGCGAAGATCCCACAGATCAGCCCTGTCAAGAGAGATCCTGAGTCTGTTTTCTTTTTTCCATACCAGGGCTCCAAGCATTCCATTCCCGAGCGGTATTGCTTCATCCCAGCTATCCGCCAGTTTTGTGAATTTTAAATTGGACTCAGGAAAAGGCCCCTGTTCAGCTTTATTTTCTCCACGCTGACAGGAACAAAAAATAAAGAAAGTAAAGGCGATAATTAAAACTTTCATCATATTTCTTTGTATTATGTTCTTATGACACAGCTGTAACATCATGAAAAAATACTTCACCACTTATTTATAATCGTTCATATATTCCATCACAATAGATTTGAGAATATTGGCGAATTTTACATAAGGGATTTCCTCCCTGGAAAAGAATTGAGGCCGGACTCCCTCCAGAAGAGTAATTTCTTCAATAGTCAGATTGATCCTGCCTGTATAGATATATTTGATATTCTCATAAGCATCTCCTGTAAGGCACTCATACTCTTTATAAAAGGTATAATCCTTTAAATCGATATTTAATTCTTCCTTTACCTCACGGACAAGCGCTTCCTCAGGTGTTTCTCCTTCTTCAAGATGGCCTCCGATCAGATCCCAGTAATCGGGGAAAGGAATATCGGGATTATTATCGCGCAGATAGAGCAAAATTTCTCTATTGTCATTTTCAAAAATAATGGCTGCTATTTTTTTCATTCGAGTCCTTTGATCAGGATTGAATCACAATCTGCAGAATTGAGCCTGTACTTCAAGATATCCTGATAAGCTTCTGAATAATACCACTCTTCAAAATCCTGTCGGGTATTGAATTTTATCAGGACAGTTTTTGAGTAATTCCATTTACCCTCTAAAAGCTCTGGCGTTTCATCTACAGCCATATACTCTCCTTTGTACTTGTCAGAAACCTGATTAACATGATCCAGATACTTTTGATATTCATCCGGATTATTGATCCTGATATTGGCAAAAAAGTAATAATTCATTGGAAATGATGATAAACTAAAAGAATAACACGTCAGAATTTTTAAACATTGTTACCGGCTTTTCTTAATATGTTATTGAAATTTTCAAAGAAGATTTTTTTCTTCTGAGCCTCATTTAGTTTTGATGCCAGGATAGTGGCTANACCCTGGTAATATGAACTGTCGGTGCCAAAGAATAACCTGTCTTCCCCAAGATAATCAAGTGCAAAATCAATCATATTTCCTTCGTTATTACTACCCGAAGTATCGACGTAGATATTCGGGTAGTCCCTCATTGCCTTGCATGCATATTCCCAGTCCCCACCGCCACCTGTATGTGCATACTGGAACATTGCCTCAGGGTACCTTTTTGCTGCATCAACAAAATCTTCGGGTATTGAGGCATTAGGCTGTATGTTGCCATATTTAGTCCTTTTGCCACCGACCCCTATTCCGCAATGAGCATGCATAAGTATTATCATTTTAAGGTCAATGAACTTTTCAATTATCGGGTAGAATAGCGGATTGTTAATTTTTATCTGATTATAAACTTTTAACCCAATCATTCCCTGATCAATACACCTGTTTATCTCTTCAAGAGCTTCCCTTCCATAAACGGGGTTTACAAAGCAACTTCCAAGATACCTGCCAGGATATTGTTTCATAGCATTAAGAACAGAATCGTTGCACTTCCTGAATTCTTCAGGAGTAGCCTCTGTGCTCGAATCTGCTGAAATTGGTCTTGAAATAACAAGCTTTTCAATATTCAGTCTGTCTGCAATATCTATCTGTTCCCCGATTGTCCCGGAAAGACCTACATGTTCGTGGGCATCAATCTTCCTGTATTTCATCATCTCAGTCATAACAGAGTATGTGGAAGAGTCCGGATTAGAATTGCCATTGAGGTAATACAGATTACTGGCCATCATTATTCCGGCAGCAGAAAAGACAGTATCCTTTAAAAACTTCCTTCGTTTAATCGTTTTTGACATTATCGATATTTTTGACTAAACCGATATTGATTTCTCTTATATGATTCGTGGTATAAATATCCTTATAAATTATAAGCTGGCAAAGGATATCATGTGGTTATTTTGTTATCTCTTTTGATGTGGCCAGGGCAATAACTCTGCCGCTACTCCCAACAGCAGTATAAAAATGGTAAACAATCCCATTCCATTTTATTACCCAGGGTTTATGGGCGTATTCTTTGTCAAAAGGTTCCGAGGGAGAAACCAGATCATCTCCGTTCCATTCTGTCCAGTTGACCAGATCATATGAACATGCAAATCTTTCAAAAGCACCGGGTCTCCAGAACGCACCGAAATAAAACATAATATAAATGTCATTAAACTTTGCAATCTGAGCATCTCCGCAAATACCTTTTTGCCTGGTTACGACGGGACCATTGCCATAACGTTTCCATATTACCATATTATCAGATACAGCCATACCTATACTTTCATAATCAGCTGTATCGCCTTTAGCATTGTAAAACATGACAAAAGGATGATTTGTCAGTTTATTCCTGTCATGAATAATCAGGCTTTTATATATTGTCCTGTTTTCAAACCATCTTGAATCATCATCTTTCGCTGATAAGACTGGTTTATTAATCCTGTTCCATTCATTTGGATTAATCAGGATATCTGAATTTGCAATACCTATTCCCAGAACACCGGCTTCATAACCCTCAGTGTTTCCTCCCAGGTACGACATCCAGTATTTATCCTGAAATTTCTCAACGGAATAATTACCGCCCCAGTTAAAATCAATTAATGACAAGTAACCGGCTTTCTGATTCATATCCCAGGTATTTTTTGTAAAGGAGAGAATCTTTCCCTTCGTTACCCAGTTCAGCAGATCATTACTCTCAGCAAGCCATGTTTCATATCCTTGTCCGTCAAATACAATGTAAGTCATATACCATTCATCATTTTCACGGAATATTGTCGGACTGTCTATAAGCTTGGTTGAATCAGGATGCTTAAATACAATTCCGTATTTGTAAGGTGTTTTGATTTCATTATAAATTTTCTCCATGGTGTCTTGCGACACGATTTTGTCAGAGCCGGAATTTGATTTGCCTTTCTTATTATTACAGCCGGGAGACAAAATCATTAAAACTGTAAAAACAGTAAATAGAAACAGTTTTTTCATTTCAGTATAAATAATGTCTGTCCTTTATTCAGACAATTCTGAAATAACTGAATAGGTTCCTGACTGAACTTCAAAAATTGCATATCCGTTTTTGTAGTCAACTTTTCCGGGTTGAAAAAGGTCAGACAGCTTTTTTCCATCAAGCAGGATATCTCCTCCATTTTTACCCGGGATACAGACTGTAGCCGTTGTGTTTGCCGGTATAGCAAAGTGATATTCAAACCGGCTCTTATCTTTTTTCCATCCGGCTTCAATTCTGCCGCTGATTGAGTTGTAACTACCTTCGGCCCATGTCAGAGAACCACCCGGAAGAGGTTTTAGTATAAAATGTCTGAATCCCGGCGAGTTATTATCAGGTTGAATGCCAAGAATATTTTCGTACATCCATTCACCTATAGCTCCAAATGCATAGTGATTAAAGGAGTTCATACTCGCACCCTGCAATCCCCAGCCTTTTACATAACCGTCCCAACGTTCCCAGACAGATGTGGCACCCTGCTCGATAGAGTAACCCCATGAAGGAAATTCCTTCGTTTCAAGGAGCTCAAAAGCCTTATCCGTGTATCCTCTTTTTACGAGTTCCTTCATAAGGCATAATGTGGAATGAAAGCCGGTATTCATACGACCTGAATAGGGAATGAATTTGTCAATCATTCTTTTTTCAAAACTCTTTTCCAGTTCTTTTGGGAAGATGTCGTAATGCAAAGCCATTGCATAGCAGGCCTGTGCATCTCCTTCTATCTTGCCATCAGCATCAATAAAATGTTCAGCAAAGGCGCTTTTTATCTTTGCTGCCAACTCTGAATAATAGACGGCTTTTTCATTCTTCCCGGTTGCCACTGCCATTTTCGACAGAACATTAACCGAGTTGAAGAACATTATTGTTGAAAAAACCTGTGAAGGGATCTGGGCTCCTGTTTTTGGAAAACCTGCAGCATTTAAAGTATTTCCATTGAGCCAATCGCCATAATTCAGACCCAGTCCGCTTTTCCAAATCAGATCCGGATTACTTTTTTTTATATTCTCAATGTATCGTTCATAGGCTTCAAAATGGTCTGCGATAATCTCTTTATCACCGTAATTGATATACATGAGATAGGGGAGGTTGACGGCTGCATCGGCCCAGCCCGGAGCATTAGTAAAATGCTTCTCGTATGCAAAAGGATGAGGTGCAATATCAGGGAATGTGCCCCGTATTGATTGAGCATCCATTATATCCATTATCCATTTATTAAAAAAAGCTGCCATATCACGATTAAACATTGAGGTCTGGCCAAATATAAATATATCTCCCATCCAACCGCAACGTTCGTCACGCTGGGGACAATCAGTAGGTACTCCTATCATATTACTTATATGGGACCGGTTGATATTCTTATAAAGCTGATTGAGCATAGGGTTGGAGCATGAAAAATTACTTGTACGAGGCAGGTCAGATGCAACAACCTTAGCTTTTAGAATACTTTTGTCAGGTACTCCGCGTAAGCCTCTCACTTCAATATATCTGAATCCATGATAGGTAAACCGGGGCTCGTAAGTCAGTTTTCCGGAAGGTCCGAGAATTACTGAATCGGTTTGAATTGCAGCATTCAGATTATCAGTATAGAGTTCTCCTTTATCATCAAGGATTTCTCCATGCCTCAATACAATTTTATCTCCCGGTTTCCCTTCGAGTATTATGTTACACCATCCTGCTATATTTTCACCCACATCGAAAATGAAGTAACCCTCCTTTGTTTTTGAAACACTCCTGGCTTCAAGAGTTTCAATAATTTTTACAGGCTGATTGACCTGGGGTACCAGGTTAGCATCTACCTGACTGTCTGCCACCACCTTTTTCCATGTCGAATCGTCAAATTTCTTTGTCTGCCAGTCTTTAACCTCATTATTTGCATTATAAGTTTCGCCGAGGAAATTATCAGCCATTCTTATTGGACCATCGGGAAATATTTTCCAGGAATCATCACTGACAAAAGTTTCCTTCTCCCCATTCGGATAAGTCACTTCCATCTGAAAGAACAGACGTCGGTTGAGCCCGTATGCTCCTCTCTTGGGAAAATACCCGCTCCACCGGGTTGGTCCGAGCATACCTGCATACCACCCGTCAGCCAGCTGCGCTCCAATAGCATTGGTTCCAACATCCAGAAGGTTTTTTACATCAAAAACCTGGTATTGTACACGTTTATGATAATCAGTCCATTCAGGAGCCAGCACCCTGTGATCGGGGGCAATACCATTGAAGGATATCTCATAAACACCAAGTGCAGAAACATACGCTATTGCTTCTGCTGGTTTTTCTCTGAGTTCGATTGTTTTTCGCAGCAGAGGTGATGGCGGTATGGGCCTTCTTTTTGGATAAAGAGGTGTACCGGTAATCCCGTCTGTAAGCATATCCGGATCATAACCGTCTTCACGGTCTATTTTTATCAATGCATCTTTATAGGTCACTTTACATCCTGATGACAATACTTTATCATCATTTACAACCTCCATTTCGGCAAGGGAAAAAGCAAATAATTTTGAAGTATCTCCCTGATCTTCATAATCATAATTCCTGGTATCATAACTTCGCAATTTTGTTGCGACGAAACGGACATAACGTCCCCGCGTTTTTCCGAGAGCAACTTCTTCAGCTTTTCCGTCCGGTAGCGTTGCAGGATTCTTTTCGACACTCTGTTCCCAGCTATTACCATCCTTGCTCAGCTCAATCCTGAATGCTGGAGGGAAATAGTAGTCTTTGATTTGTTTTATGTTATTGTATGAAGGATATAATATGATCTTATCAATATCCATTGTTTTTCCAAGATCAATCTGTACCCATTTTTCTTCGTTATCCTTTTCTGTATAAGAACTGAGATATCCAATATGTTTATAAACCAGGGGATACTCTAATGGTTTTTCAGGCAGATCACCTATCCATTCAGCCTTCCATTCTTTTTTATCAAATGCACCCGTAATAAAACTTGCCGGTTCACTCCACCCGGATACCTTTCCATCCCTGTCCCAAACCCTGATTTTCCAGTAATACTTGGTAAAAGACTTTAGTCTGTCACCAGGCAATTTTATTCCAAAAGTCTCATCCCCTTTTCTTTTTCCGCTGTCCCATATATTCCCGTTTCCCGCATCAATTTTTCCTTTGTCATCGCTGACTATGACATTCCAGGCTGTTTGTTTCTCTCCTTTCTGCACTGAATTCAGCTCCCAGCTTAAGCGGGGTGATAATTTACCTACAACAGCTTCATTCATGTATTCACACCTGATATTTCTGACATTGAATCCGGTTGTAATAACATCGGAACAACTCCAGGATATTATACAAAAGAGGATTGGTATTATAATCTGATGTCTTTTCATCGATATATATGTTTATAAGCGGTTAAGGGTGATTTTTAAATAGTTTTTCCTAATTCAGTATAAAACTTTTTGGTTCATATCCTTTGATTTCAGTTTCAAATTCTCCATTTACAATCTGAACGGGGTCTCCTGTAAATTCGCCTCTCAGATTGCAAGGTTGTGCAGATTTGAAGCCGAATTGTTGTGAGAGCGATATTTTACATTTTCCTGAATTTCCGGCTTGCTCCCATAATCTGAAAATATATCCGCGACTGTCAGGATTTTGACTGAATGCTGTCAGTAAAACTCCCTTCATGGAAAGAGTTGCCCCTTTGTTCACAACAGGCAGAGGCCCGTCCGCCGGCCCTGCAATTGTTGCTATCAGAGGGGTCCTTATTTCCTGCGATGGAGTAATGATTGATTTCTCATTATCATATTTATCTATAAACCATAAAAACAGTTTTGCTGACCAGGAACCTTCAATCCATTCTGTAAAATTCGTGCTCCATTGATTATTATAGAGGTTTAAGAAGACGTTCGGTTTTTGAGGGATAAAAGATCCTGAATACTTCCAGAGTCCGGGACGATCGAGACTAATTCCCTGTGCATCCGGAGAGCACATTCCAAAGCCTTCTCCGGAGTCATCAACAACAGCTAATCCCGTATTAATGAAAAAATAATCGAAGTTGCTTCCTTTTATAAAATCTTTTGCAGGATTGACTATTCCGCCTAGTCTTCCCAATTTAAATGTTGGTTTGGTAACATTGAAAGGGAATGTAATCCAGCCGCCTTCGGGCCATGGTTCTGCAGGTTTGTTATTTATAGCCCAGTTAATTTCAACCAGTTCAGAGGATTTGTTAAGTGATATTTCAAGAGAATAATCATGTGGCAAATCAGCGTCTTTTGAAAATATCAGGGTAGCTGAAACTGAATATTCATTCTTCGAGTAAATAACTTTTGCATTTTTACCATGTGAAGCTTTATACGGATCGTCGGAGAGATTTATCCTGCCCAACTCTCCCTCTGCCCAGCTCCATGTTGACGGTTTATTCTTTACGTATACATCGGCATAACCGGAGGTAATTTTTTTGCTGAATCTTTCGTATAAATATTGACCAAAGCCATAACTGCCATCTTTCTTAACCATTTCCCTGCCTGACTTTTTATCTTTTATGGAAACAAGAGAACCATTTACAGGATCAATAATTATTTTTATGAATTCATTTTCAATTGTATTGCTTTCTTTGGAAAACTTCAATACGCCATTGTCTTCAACTGTGTGTAAATCAGCAGGAACATATGTCCGGTAACCCAGTGAGGGAATATTTTCAGCATAGAACTGAATCACATTTCCTTTATTAAGGACTGGAATTATTTTACCGGTTTCTGCATCCTTTAATGATTTAAAGGGATTTGTCCCTGAGAGTGCCTGAATTGTTACCATCCCGTTTCTTTGCCATGGCAATGTGTTGAATACCAAAATATGTTGTCCGTTAATTTTTATCTGGCGGGCAAATTCTTCCATTTGTCTTTCTAAAGTTGGAATAACCAGCCTTTCTCCCTGGTATACCCGGTCGGCCTTTTCTTTCCATGAATCTTCGATCGGTTTGAAAATCCCTTTTGCTCTTTGCAATCTGAATTCCTCTCCATAGCACCAATATCCTGAATGGCCGTGACTCATAGCAAAACCAAATGTATGCTCATCAAAAAGCCCCATTGTCTCATAAGCCTTTTCAGAAATACCTTTAATTTCGAAAGTCCTTTTTGTCCAAAGATGATATAATGAATTAACAGATTCCAGGTTTGACAGCCTCACTGAATTTGTCCTGTTTCCTTTCAATTCCTTTGGCATAGATGCATATCCGTGTATCCATGTATCCGGCATATCGCCTTTCACAACCGGTAATTGCGGATTTTCTTTCATAATTTCGTCATAGAAGTCCGAAATTCTTCCGATTTTTATTTTAGCATTTGGTGCCAGCCTGTGGGCATCAGCCAGTATTTTTTTCACCTCTTCGGGTGAAGGAGCACCTGAATTGTCGTTTGTATGAATTATTGCCAACCATGTTTTGTATTGCCAATCTTCCGATGGTATTAAAGTGGTTCCGTAATATTTTCCCCAGTACATAGTCATGAGTTTGGAGCCATCCGGGCCTTCCCACCAGAAAATCAAAGGCACTTCAGGCGATTGGGATGCCGCATTGCAACCGATGTGCAGTATCTTAACACCTGCATTTGAAAGCAAGGTTGGTAAAACCCAGGAATGGCTTGGGACATCGGTAAGTTTTGCATCGCGGGGTAGTGGCAAACCAAATTGGCTGGCCAGTTTTGAAGAAAATGTAAAATAACGGACCATGCGTTCCAGTTCGCTTGCCTCTGTTTCAAATGTAAATGGCAAGGAATGAAAAACAACCCATCCTTGTTTTACCGCATCAACTATCTGCGGTTTTATTACTGTGTCGCTACGGTTTAGTATTTGTGCAAGAGGCCATGCAGGCAAAGTCCAGACAAACTGCTGTTCTTTTGGGAGAGCTTTACTTTGTTCCAGTACCTTCAATGCTCCTTCGATTAATGTTGAGCTGTATTTTTGTACAACTGCTTCTGCATAATCGGTATAACCATTATCGAAGTGAGTTTTGAAAACTATGATAATGTTCCTGACATTCGGATTTGGCTTATCATCCTGTGAATAAGTTGAGGTTGAAAAAATACTAATGCATGCAAGAAACAGAAGGAACATAAGATTTGGTTTCATAGCGGATGTCATTTGTTAGATTTGTATAATTTACTATCGGGTTTCATGAAGGTCCACAAAGGAATTTTCTTTTTGACAATACCTGGCCATTTCCCGCTAGTTCAGGCGCTTAAAATCCAGATCCTGAAAATCATAACTGAAATCAGTTAAAGGCGATATGGCCTTCATTCTCATTCCTGATGCTTTGCCGGAATTATCAAGCCCAAACATTGCATAAGCATCAGCATCCATACTTCTGTCATTCCACTTAAGAATAAAGGTATTTCCTTTGTATAACAATAATTCTCCGGTGAGCTTTGGGGATCTTTTTGAATCGAACCATAGCTTTCCTCCTTTTACGGATATGATAACTTCACCTAACCATTTATCAGAATAGGTACCTGTATAAAGGCTAAAATCTGTTTTCACTGAACTGTTTTTTTGTTGTGCTTCTATATCTTTCCAGATATTATCAGTTATATTTTTTGCATTCTTAACATTTTCCACTTCAGCCTCATGATATTGTTTTATTCTGTCCATACCTTTAATGCCAAAATAGCTGTCTTTTATTGTATTTGTAATAGCAGAGAAGGCTGCTCCGGTTTGCTGGTTTGTTAATACTATAATGCCGAGTTTCATTTCAGGAATAAGAGTTACCTGTGTTACAATACCGGCCAGACCTCCTGTATGTCCGACTTGTTTAAATCCTTTCACATCACTTAAATTCCAACCCAGTCCATAACTTCTGAAATGGGTGTTATATTCTGTTGAACCCCGGACAGGAATAATCGTTTGAGGGCTCCACATTTCTTCATGAACTTCTTCACTAAAAAGTTGCTTTTTAAGCCCTTCCCCGTATTTGCCATTATTAATCTGCATCATGACCCAGACAGACATATCCGTTATATTGCTGTAAATGCCTCCTGCAGCATCGGCTACTTCGCTGAAATCGCGATCAATGACCTGCACTCTACCATTTACCGGAGCATGAGGGGCTATAACATTTGATTTATCTTTTATACGATTAAATGAAGAAGCACTACCTGTCATACTTAGCGGCTGCATAATACGTTTTTCAATAAAATCCTCCCAGCTCATCCCGGAAACCCTTGATACCACTTCCCCGGCAACAATATAAAGCAGATTATCATAATCATATTTTGTTCTGAATCCAGAAACAGGTTTTAGAAATCGAAGATTATAGATTATATCCTTCAGAGTGAAATTATTGGAGCCGGGCCAGATCATAAGATCGCCTGCCCCTAATCCCAAACCGCTCCTGTGTGTCAGCAGGTCCCTGATTGTAAACTCTTCAGTAACATAGGGATTATATAATCTGAATTCAGGGATATAATCAATAACCCTGTCCTCCCAGGTTAATTTTTTCTCATCAATCAGTATGCCCATAGCCGCTGTAGTAAAAGCCTTGCTGTTTGATGCAATACCAAATAATGTTTTTGCATCCATCTTTTGTTTTGTATTCAGGGAAGTAACTCCGTATCCTCTGGCATGGATTATCTTATCATCCTTCACAATGGCAACCGCTATACCAGGGACGTCAAATGTTTTCATAGTACGGAGAACAAGACTGTCTATTTCAACAGAGGTTAATACCTGGGCTTCGGCAGAAATATATCCCAGAATTAAAATGAGAAATAGAATCAGATGATTCAGGTTTTGGCTTGATTTTTTCATTGGGACCAGGATTGGAGATGTTGAATTCATTAACTTATGATGAGTATTGGGAATCATGCAAACAACAAGTATTTCTTTTTGTACCAAGATACAGTTTTCCTTAATTGGAGATTCCTCACTTCTCCCGCTTTGCGGGATTCGTTCGGAATGACAATATCAATTAATGTTGTGTGATGTGGAAGCAGCGGCGATTCGCTCAGCGAATCGCCACTGCTTCCCTTCTACTACCTAAAATCGTGTCATTCCGAGCGTTAGCGAGGAATCTCATAATAAATTGTTTTGAGATTATTATTGATAACTGATACTCAAGTAACTCATTTAAGACTATTAACGTCATCGAGATAATAGCAGAATTCAAATTGCGTCATCCCGATTTTTGGATAGTAATTGATTGCCGCAGGTGCAGCAAGTAAGATTAATTTTGCTTTTGGAGTAGCTAGTTTAGTTTGCCGTATCAGCTCTTTACCGATACCTTTTTTCTGATACTCTTTATCAACCGCGAGATCGGACAGGTAAGTACAAAACAGAAAATCTGTCAATGAACGTGACACTCCAACTAATCTTCCATTCTCTCTTGCTGTTATTATGAGGTTTCCATGTTCGAGCATTTTCTGAAGCCTTTCAGGTTCATTTACCGGCCTGCGTTCTCCCAATGTTGAGTTTAACAATACCATTCTGAATTCATCAACACTTAAATTGTTTTCCGTTTGATATTCAATCATAACTGAATAGTTTCTAATGAATTTTATTAATCAATTGTTCACCGATATAGCTTCCATAACTTGTAATACAGAAAGAGGTAATAAGCGTTAATAAACCAATAATCAAGACGATATATGTTTTAGGTTTAACATTCTTCCACTCTTTCATAATAAGACCAACAATATAGCTGAAGAAAATCAGCATTGACATATGAAGTACCCAGCTTGCAAATTGAAAGTTCCCCATTTTAACATGACCCAATCCGTAAAAGAAGAACTGGAAACACCATAAGGTTCCTGCCAGGGCTGACCAAAACCAGTTTCTTAATATTTGAATTCCGGAAAGACCTTCCTTTGAGATAAACTCATTCAAAGTCCCTTTCCTGATACCGGCAATGATAAACCAGATGAAATTAACAACAAAACACCCCGATGTTGAAATAATCATTTTTGCATTACCCTGAAAATTCCCGGCTCCATGCTGAGCAGCAATATCTGCAACGGGCTGGCCATATTCAAGCGACAGATTAAAAACGCCGGACAGCACTCCCGCAACAATTGTCAGTAAGAGGCCTATAGTCATATTGAAACCGGTTTTTTGTCCGGATAAGGAATTCAGATCCTTTTCCTTTTTAAAGCCTCCCCATCCGCAGAGGATGACCCCGATTACTGAAAGAATCATGCCAGTCAGAACAATGCCTCCACCTGGTTTTGAGAAGAAAGTGCTTAATCCGCCGAATATCAACAATGGAAAAACTGTACCCAATACAGCGGAAATACCAATAGCCAGGGTGTATGTCAGTGAATATCCTATATGATTAATGGCTTTGCCAAACGACATGCCACCAAAACCATAGGCGCCACCTAGAAAAAATGCTATCCAGAATGGCTTCGATGGAGCATTTATTAAAATAGAAAAAAAATCGGGGACTGTTAACCATCCTACAATTATCGGCATAATAATCCATGCAAAAAGAGCCTGAACCAACCAGAAAGTGCCCCAAGACCATTTACGGGTCTGTGTACTTGGCAGGTAACAACTTGCCGCAGAGATGCCTCCAACAGCGTGAAGACCGGTTCCGAGTAGAGGATTGGATGAAATCATTACAGGATTATTTCCAGGATTGAATGTATGTACAATTCAGGAACCAGGACCTTGGACACCCCTTTCTGAAAATCAAATTTCAGAGTCCTTCCTTCTGGCTGCAGAACTATCCTGGATGGAGGATTTCCTGTTTTTATACTTACAGTAAGGTCTTTCAACCGGGGGATTTCATCGTATCCGACTGCTGATTGATTGGTATGTTCTCCGGCTATATTTACCAGATTTACATACATTTTATTGTTCAGATTATTTACTGTCATATGAACAAGGTGAGATCCGGTAACTGTTGCCAGCTGGCCGGGAAAGAGAAAGGTGATATAATTGTTGATAAAGTCACGGAGTACGGGAGATTTGTATTCAAGATATGCAGAGCCCGCATTAAAATATACTCCGAGAACCATGCCTTTTCCAACCTTGTTAAATGATGAAGCTATGTTCTTACCTTTATCTCTGAAATCGTTACTGGTGTAGAAAGCAGTTAGTGTTTCTGCTCCGGGGAGCAATTCTATTGTATCCACTATGGTACGGATAGCTCCTATCCTGTCAGAAGCGGCTATAAATGTCTCAGTCAGACCCGACTTTACAAGCGATTTGATCCCAAGTTCTTTTTGGAATAATCTGGCAGTCTCACTTCCTATTATCAATAAGTGACCTCCTCCGCTTACATAGCTTCTCAATTCTTCAAGAAATGATGTCTCAAGGGAGTCACATTCAGGAATTATTATCAATGGATATTGTTGCATTTTACCACGGAGATGATGTTCCATGAGGATCTCCACAGGATGCTGACCATCTAACACCAGGTTCAAAGTTCCCTGGAGCATATCGGTTGAATTTGCATAGGGTCTTGAACCATTTTTCTGAAAGGAAGCTGTAGGATAGAGCAAAGCTATCTGGGGGATTGGCTTTGCCTTATGACAGTATTGCTGGCGGGCACGGCAAAACTGACCAATTTCTGAAAGTGTTGTTGCGAGCCATGGTTTGAGAGAGAGATCACGGTTCTGCTGAAAATAGAATTGAACCCCGCCGCCCATGGCCATAATCTGGGCTGCTTCCTGTTCCAGCTGAACCGACGATTTAATACTCATTGGCATTTTACCACCATTCCACGAAAATCCCCATGCCATAAGATCCCAGGGTTTTCCTTGCGGAGCTATACATCGTGCCTCAAAAGCCGAACGATATACTCCGTTAAGAGGAGTCACATCACCTGACAAATAATCAACATCAATGGTTACTTTCTCAGGCATCAATGAGGAATATGCCCAGTTACTTGTAATCTGAAACCCGGGATTGTACTGATGGATAGTATTAATGTATTTTTTCAGGTGTTCACGAAATAAACTGCGTGTATATTCCATGAATTCAGGATAATACTTATCGGATTGCTTCCGTGGTATCTCACTTATTCCGGTTTCATTTGTAAAACGTTTCAATGATGCTTCACCGTAATCAGGTTCTACTGCCCAGCATTCACCGTCAATCCATGCTCCATCGACTCCATAATCGCTGAGCTCCTTAAGCTGAGGAATCATATAAGTATCGAGGTAGGGGCTGAAAAAAGAGGTTTTCTCCGTACTTATTTGTCCGTTTGGTTTGATAATTGCCCAGGAGGGATGCTCTTTCACTACTTTGCCATCCCAGACTCCTGAAAAATGCATAAAAAGAGCTACTTTGTTCTTTTCGGTTATTTCTCGGAACAATTTCAACGGATCTTTTTCAAACCCTTTGACATGGTAACCAACCCTGGTCGGATAGCTGGATATCCCCGGGTGACCTTTGCAATCAATCTGTATGAAATCGGGACGTACTTTGATCAGAAATGTATCGATCATCTCCGGAGTAAGAGTTTTGCCGGCATCAGTAATATCTTCACTGGCATGTAAATCAAAATGAACACCGAAAAAGCAATCAGCTCTTTTTAATTTACCGGTTGACTTTTCTGTTTGCGCAATGGTGACAAGACCTGAGAATCCAAACAGGATGAGAATAGAGAGTTTTAGTTTATTCATACTGGTCATTTTGAGTGTTAATACGACGATCAAATCTCATTTTACAGGCTTAAAAATAATCAATTGACATATGCTTCCGCTAAAGAATAGTCAGAATAGTTTAAAAATAAAAAAGTTAATTGAAGCCGGCTGTACATTGAATTCAAAACCCTTTTTTGAATTTTCCATCGGACCATTTTTTATCTCTTCAACATTATTTTTCCCGAAAGTATTTGTCGCATCCAGAGATGGAGCAGTATAAATAATATGTTCTGAAAGCCGGATTTGTTTATTTCTGAATATGTTGGTGAAACTGATGTTCACATTAACGGATTCATTACCTGACAAGTTCAGCAGGGATAATACCACTTCATTATTATTATCAGAAATACTTGCAGTTGCATCGATTGATTTCAGTGTTTCTTTATATAAAGGAGAATTCACTGTAACAGGTAAATTATTGCTCCTTGTGAACCTTCTGTAGCCTTGCAACGGAGTATAAACAGTCTGAAGATAAGAGCCGTGTTGATTTGTCATAATGGGTGCCAGAACATTAACTGTCTGTGCCCATGTAGCAAGACCAATAATATCTGCATTTCGCTGGAAGATATTTAAAAACCTGGCAACTGCCAGAGCATGTGACCAGTTATATGAATACTCAAGATTATAAGTTCCGGTGCCTTTCCCTGATTGCATATCCCATATTCCCCATTCATCAACAGCAATTTTAACCGGTTCCTGGCGAGGTGGAAAACGATACCATTGGGGAAAGGCCTTAACTTTAGCCGGGATATCCTTTAAAATGACTCTCATTGAGTCAAGATTTTTATTGAAGTTTTCAACATTCTCAAGTAATGATGTGTATTTTGAATCGGACGGCATTGAATAAAAATGGATTGAGAGAAAATCGCATACGGGATTCATCTCTGCAACTACTTTTCGGCTCCACTCTAAATCGTCAGGATTTCCGACGAGTGTTAATTTTATTGAGGGATCCTGTAGCTTCATCAGCTTTACAAATTGCCAGCCGTCTTCAATGTACTTATTTACATTCTGATGCTTTCCGGCATCAGGGGTCGCATATTCTTCATTTCCGATACCCCAGTATTTCACATTAAATGGTTTCTCATAACCATGCGATCGTCTTAGATTTGCATAATAAGTGTCCTCAGTTCCGTTGCAATACTCTACCCAATCAGATGCCTCTTCAGGACTTCCTGTAGACATATTTACAACTAAAAAAGGTTCAGCACCTATTTCGCGGCAGTATTCAATAAACTCTACGGTTCCAAAATGGTTATCATTAATTCCTCCCCATATTAAGTTTTTACGTTTAGGACGTTCGGATTTTGCACCGATACCATCTTTCCAATGATATATTTTTGTTACAGTTCCCCCGGGGAACCTTAAGAGTGGTGTCTTTAGTCCCTTAATTTCCTCAAGCACATCTTTTCTGAAACCGTTCTCCCCGGATAAAGGAGAACCTTCTTCGTAAATCCCTCCATAAATACATCGTCCCAGGTATTCAATAAACTGACCGTAAATCATTGGTGAGATTTTCTCAGTTTTCTCACTCAGATCAAGGGTAATCGAAGCTTCATTTTTTGACTGGGAATATGAAGTTATTGAAATAATCTGGAAGCATAAAAAGAATATATACTTAGGGATACAGATGTTTTTTACCCTTTGACCCGGATTGAATGAAATGCTTACCATGTACCTAAAACTATTTATGAGTATCTCTCCAGTTAATAAACCCGTTTATTCAGTTCACTTTCCGTTATTACCTTGTTCAGTCGTGAAGACCGTGTGGCCTCCTGTTTGGCACTTAAAATCCAGAAGTAGATGGTCTTTTTATATGAGGGAGCTTGTTTTGAGAAAAACGTCCACGCATTTTTATTCTCTTTAAACTTTTTCTCAAATTCAGGAGGCAGCATTTGAGGTTTATTCTCATAACTGTAAACTTCAGATTTTTCAACCTTCCTGTTTTTATACAGCTCCAGCCCTTCCTTTCGCATCAATCCCAGTCTTATCAATTCTTCAGCTTTTTTAATGTTAATTGCACTCCAGATACTTTTGGGATTTCTGGGAGTAAAGCGGATACAATAGCTCTCTTTGTCAATGGATCTACGAACACCATCAATCCAACCGAAAGAAAGAGCTTCATCTACCGACTGCGACCATGTGATACTGGGTTTGCCGCTGGCTACTTTGTAATATCCCACCAGTATTTCAGTTTTTTCTTTGTAGTTTTCTTCAAACCATTTCCTTAAATCAGACTGTTTTGCAAAAAATACCGGGTTCATTGAGGTTTATTGTTATGATTGTGAAAGTGGAATGTTTTTTTTAGTTTATGGTTATTCTTATCTGTTTTTACAACATTAAACTGTCACTAAATGTTTCTTCCTGAAGAAATAAATCCCTAGAGCAAAATATATAATTGTCAGTATTATCAGCATTATTATTTCGTAACTGATATCCTTCAGATCAGCACCAAAAGTAAATATCTTGTTTAACGCAATAACAGCATGTGTTGGCGGCAGAATATCGTTAAATGCAAATCCTGCAATTATTTCGTTTCTGGGTAAAGGTATCATGGAACCGGTGAAAAACATCAGGATAAAGAGGGGAAAATTACCTACAATCATCACCATTGTGGCATTTTTGCAAAATGAAACAAGGATGAGACAAATAGCTATTATAGAAAGAATTGTCAGAGAGCAGATAAGCAGGACCAGCAGGATTGAACCCTGGCTGTTAAACCCAAGCTCAACTGCAAGCCAGATGGTTAATCCAAAAGATAAAACACCTATAACCCATTGGACAATAGTATTTCCGGCCAGGTAGTCAAAGACAGTCATTTTTGTTAATTTCAGCCGGATCATAGTTTTATCCTCTACGTCCCGGATTATTGAAAGTGATGCTGACAGAATAAGCATAATAATGGAAAAAATAAATATTCCGGGGGCATAAATATCAAATTCAGATTTTGCCAGGGAATTCCCCATTAACTTTTCCTGAAAAGTGTACAACGGTTTGTTCCCGGAATATTTTTTTACAAATGATTCTATCCCGGTTACTGTAAAAATCGTACCAATAGAATACTTTGGATTACTGGCATCTCCAAAGATGAAAAACTCAGGAACTTTGTTTTTTTTCAGACTATCGGCAAATCCTGCAGGAATTGTAACAAGTAAATCCACCTTACGGTTTTTTATAAGAGTCAAAACAGAAGTTGTGTCCCTCGTCTCGGATACCTTAAGTACTGATTTTCCATCCGAGAACCGGACTGCTTTAAGTTCCCCTTCAAAAAGAGTTTTAATACCTGATGAATCGGCAATATCTCCATAATAGTAATTTAAAGTGTATGTTGTTGAACCTCCGCCTGTCATTATGAAATAGATGAATATGAAGAAGGGAGCTGATAAGATCGTAAGCAATAAAGCCCAGAAATCACGAAACTGCATTATTGCCGCTTTTTTAATAATGGCTAATATTCTCATGGCTTATTCTCTTAATTTCCGACCCGTTAATGAAATAAAAACATCTTCCAGCGTGTTTTCTGAGAGGTTCATCCCGGTGATTGTAATACCTGTCTTTTTCAAAGATTCCAGAATTAGAGGAATCCTGTCAATAATCGCTCTGGACTTAAAGGTTAACACAGAATCCTTCACATCAACCTCATCGGCAAGGTCAGCAATATTGCCAGGGTTCATGGAAGGACCTGAATAGTAAATCTCGAGTCTGTCTCCAATCCCGATTTTTCGTTTAAGGTTTTCCGGGGAATCAGTAACCAACATTTTACCATGGTCCATTATTGTAATACGATCGCATAAACGATCTGCCTCATCCATATTATGAGTAGTGAAAATCACTGTTTTGGTTTTGGATAAAGAATGAATAAAATCTCTTACCATTACACGGCTTTGCGGATCGAGCCCAGCTTCAGGCTCATCTAAAATCAGAATTTCAGGATCATGCATAAGTGCCATAAGAAAATTCATTCTCCGTTGCATACCCCCTGAAAGTGTTTTAACCAATTTCTTACTTTTATCGGACAGCCCTATTCTTTCTAAAAGCTCCTTTGCCCGTTTTCTGGCAAGGCCGGCAGAGACATTATACATCTGAGCAATAAAGATCAATTGTTCAATACAGGTAAGGTTATTCCAGAGTACCAGTTCCTGGGGACAGAGTCCGACAATCTGCCTGTTCCTGATTCTGTCATTTACTTCTCCGTTAATAAGAACAACTCCGGAATCAGGCTTCAACAGACCTGTTATCATTTTTATTGAAGTTGTTTTACCTGCGCCGTTAGGTCCGAGTAACCCGAAAATTTCGCCTTTCTCAATCTCAATTGAAAGATTTTCTACTGCGGTAAAACCATTGAAAGCCTTGCTGAGATTATCTGCTTTTAAAGTGATGAAATTACTATTCATTGAATATCAGACTCTGTATATTATTTCAATTTTTTCCGGACAACATAATACTCATCATACTCTTTATATAATTCAAAATTGTATTTCAAATATAAACTTAATGGGCCCCTGTAATGTTTTTCACATGATAGATCACCTTTCCACGGATAAGCTTCAAGGTAGTCATAGTCTGTACGCCCATAATCAATCTGAATTTGTTCAAGAAACTTTTTCGCAATGCCGGTTCTCCTGAAATCAGGGCTGACTAAAAAGCATACAATTGAGCAAGCCTTGTCATCGGGATTATCGACAAGATCATAATACTTCATCAGTCTCTGGTAATTATTTCTGTTATTTACATTACACCATCCAACAGGCTTATTATCTGAATAAGCGATATAGCCCGACATTTTATTCTCATTAATCAGCTTTATTACGGATAAGCGGTTTTCATCCTTCTTCCATTGTTCATTTGTCCCGGTGAAATGAAATGAATAGCAATAGCAGGCAGACCATTCCGGATTCTCTGAGAAGATAATATTATCAAAGAAAAACAAATAATCATTTAATAACCCGGCTGATAAAGGTTTGATCGAAATATCCATAAATTATTTTTTGTCTGAAATTTTGTGGTGCACTATGTCGGTTGAAAATCATAATCTTTATTTTAATATACAGGCTTTCAATACCCGTAAGCCCGACTGGTAAGTATGCTTATCCTGCCAGTCTCTCCATTCGCTTATCGTAAAATTACAATATTAAAAACAGTTGTAAAAGAATCTATGATCCAAAATATCCATCAAAGCCGATACTCTTTTGTAATATGTTTTTATTGCATAAATCTTATTTCATGGCATTTATTCATGAAGGTATAAGTTAAATCGTTTGTCATTTACTTGATTTTCAACGGATAATTTATTACTTTGGTAGTCAGGGATATATAAATTAACAATAGTGTCCGACTCAATGTTTGAGATTACCTTCGGTGAGCTCGTCCACCTAACGGTGTACTCGGTTCTTAGCTCAGAATCTCATGTTAATTTCTCGATATCTGTTTAGTTGTGATAAATTAAGTTTAACAATGATAAGCCTGTTATGAAATATAAAACCCACATGATTGATCTTAATCCTAAACACGAGTGAAAATAATTCAGTTTCAACCGAGCAAAGCGAGCTCGACGAAGTCAATCATGTGTGGTTCCATCAGACCTTAAACAAAAAAATTAATTACTGATGAAAAACAAACATTTTTTTCAGGATAAAGTAGTTGTAATTACCGGAGCATCCGGAGGGATAGGACGAGCTGCATCTTTAATTTTTGCACAGATGAATTCAAAAGTTGTTCTGGCTTCGCGGGATAAAGAAAAACTGGACTTATTAAAGAAAGAAATTGAAATGAATGGCGGACAAGCTTTTGTAATAAAGACAGATGTAAGCTCATTGGAAGAAACACAAAAGATGGTCAGGGAAACGATTTCAAAATGGGGGAAGGTAGATATATTAATCGCTAATGCAGGTAAATATATCCAGGATATTGATCATAAGATAGATATCCAGTCATACAAAGATTCCATGGATATAAATTTTTTTGGTGTTTTAAATGCTGTTAATGGGGTACTTCCCGAAATGCATCGCAGCGGAAAGGGTCATCTGGTGATAGTAAATAGTCTTGATGCCAAGAAAGGTATAAAAGGTGATGGCCCCTACGTAGCTGCAAAATCGGCCCTTGATGGGTTTGGGGATGTTCTCCGCCAGGAACTTAAGACGCAAGGAATTAATGTCACTTCGATATTTCCTGCCCGGGTTGACACTCCCATGATTAAGAACATAAAGGTACCATGGATATCTCCTAAAATTCCTCCTGAGAAAGTGGTAAAAGCAATTATAAAGGGAATAAGAAGGAACAAAGCCGTAGTTATAGTACCTTCATTATATTCCCTGATAGGTACATTGAATAATTTATTCCCTCGATTTCTTGACTGGTCTTACCGCATGTTGAAAATTGAGGGAAAAAAGATCGAAGCAAAAAGATAATTCATAGACCTTATAATTGAAACATCAGTTTCATTTTACAGGTAGTGGCAATCCGTGAATTCTTAAAAAAGTAAGCTTATCCCAGTAACCACGCTGAAAGACTATCTTATTATCAATTATATGGAAGAATCCACAACCTCTTAACCCTAAAGGATCTCTCCATTCAAGTATTGCCCACTCTTTTTCTTCGAATATGTTTTCGATAATGCATATCATTTCAGCGTTGGCAAATTCATCGATGAACATATTTCGAATAGAGTCTTTCCCCTGTATCGGTTCATTTGCAACCTGATGATTGACAGCGTCATAGGAATAAAATCCCATCAGGGCATCTACATCTGCTTTATTAAAGGCATCAACCCAATTCTTAATTATTTCTCTTGGGCTCATATTAAAGAATTACTTAATGTTTAACACTATAAGTTTGATGTAAAATTGCATAGGATACCTGTTGTTTGCAGGATCATACAATTTCTTGTTCAAAGCTACTGCCACACAGGTTCAGACGGGACTTAATTTCCCGGTCCGGATTCATGTTATGTCATAAATTTCCATTGCAGTTGGCAGACAGCTTGCCACACCTTTCAATCCGCAAACTGATAGTGTAATAAGAATTGTGTCTTTAATTTCTTCTCTTGTAGCACCGAGTTTTTTTGCCATCTGGACATGATAATAAATAGCTGTTGTATCGCCCATTGCAGACTTCATCCCGATGTAAACCAACTGCTTTGTTTTGGGATCCAATCCTGTCGTGCTTTTTAAAGCTTCGATCAGTCCGTCAAAGGCTTTTGCTACTTCAGGTGCTTCGTTCTGAAAAACTTCAAGTGGATTCATAAATTTGGAAATTATGTAAATAAATAAGTTATTCCTGGCATCCTCACCGTATTTAACTCATCCTTTTATAAGTAAACTTAGTCCTTTGGTCTGACGGGTATCCAGATTTCTTCTTCGGAATCGGGACTATCATTTTTGTATTTTTCTCCTAATATTTCAAAATGTGGTCTGTTATCCAGTGTATATTCCGAACCTGGTAACCAGGTTCCAAAAATGTATTGAAATGTTTTTGCCCCTGTTATTGCTGCACCTTTATGAACAAATACTGCATATTGTCCGTCTGTTAATGTAAATGTTTCCATTCCATCTGGTACTGTATCAAAATCATGAACTTCCACAGCTGCCCATTTCTCAAATGGTATATTGGGGTTATATTCTTCAAGATCTGATGGTTGGGCATATACCTGTATTGAAAACAAATCAGTAGTCAGGTTATTTTTAATTTCATTTCGTCTTTGCATAAAACTCTTCCATAGTTCTCCGGTTTTGTTGTCCGATAATGTCATTTTCAATCTTAGCCCTAATATTTTTTTCTCAGTTAATACTTCAATCCTGGGTTCCATCGCATCTTTGATTTAATAGTTGGATTCTATATCAATATCATATTTGTAAAGAAGTCCTGGAACTCCGTCCAATGAGAATCTGGCTTTCTTTATACGATTATTCTCAGGGTCAATTGAATAGTTGAATGAAGTACGGAAGTCTGCTTTTTCAACTATTGTATTTTCAAATGTAGCTCTTGCAAGATCGCAGTTATCAAAAACTGAGCTGCTTAAGTCACAACCGGTAAAATCAACCTCATGAAGTTTCAGATTTTTAAATGTTGTCTTCCTGAGTTTCATTTGATAAAAAGAAGAATCACTGAGATTACAATTGTCAAAATTGACAGTCAGGCCAAATGCATTACAGTTTTCAAAGTGAAGCCCCAGCATTTTGCAGTCCTTAAACCGGATATCCTGGAGAGCTGTCTTTATCAGCCTGACCATACTCAGATTACAGCCATCAAACCCACATTCCATAAATATTACATCTGAGAGGTCTGAATTTGAGAAGTCACAGTTAATAAACGTGCAGTTTTGATATTCTCCCTTTGTGAGCGGATTTTGAGTGAAGTCTATTTTGTTAAAAGTTTTTTCTTCAAAATACCCCTGTTTCATCGTGTTTTCAATTTGCTTACTGTGTTGTCCATATAATATCTGACTAATGTCAAATTTATTCTAAATGGTTTTATTTTTCTCAAATTCTATTAATTCTATCGGCGCTCCATCGTGTTCAATCATTGCAACTCTTATCCCTTCAAATGTGATATTAGGTTCGGTAATAATCTTTAGATCATGTATGGCTAATTCATGTTCCAGATCATCTACCTCAAATGCAAGATGTGGTACAGATTGAATCAATTTACTTATTGGGCTATCCTTTTCAAATCTCATCCACTCTATACCAAATGGACTATTATCAAATCCGGATACGTAAAACTTAAACCGGGGTATATATCTTTCATCAGGCATTTCTCTGGCTGTCGGTATTCCTAAATGATGATATTTCCATCCCCATCCCGTAATTGATAATGGTTGTTCATTATCCTGCCTGGAATATAGTGTATTATCTGTTTTCATGTTTTACAAATGAAATAGAGTATCAGGTTTTTATTTGATTGCAGACAAGCTAATTGGGATGCTTATTGCCTATCAGGAGAAGTTATTTTCAGCCGATTATTTCAATTCTCTGCAATTGTATTCAATTTCCTTCATCAAAAATTCACCATAGCAAAAATCAGTATCAGGTCTCTTGTAAATTGTTAATGCGGAAGATATAGTTCGGATCCCGTTAAAGTCTTTGTATTCTTTTATCGGTGTTGACCAGGGATAATTTTTATATATTTTCCCATCGGAAGTATCAAACCTGTCATTACTTATAAAGTTCACCAGCTCACCCTTGTCGTTAAAATACAATACTGCACTGATTGTAATATTTCCATTTGTGTATTTTGCTTTTACTGTCAAAGGATCTATTATCTCCCACTGTATGTTTTTATCTATTAAAGTGGCAGGAGCCATACAGCACATGTCATTGAAAATAGTCACGGTTTCTGCCTGGTTCATTTCTGTACCTTTTGCATCAACCACCTTAAATAATCCGAATAATTTTATAACCATTATAGCCTTTTCATCCTTATACAGATGAATTCCTTTTACAGGAATCCCCATTTTACGGGCATTAATGTAAAAAATGCGTGTTGGGATATCAAAAAAGTTGTATTGTTCTGAGGTAAAAGGCATCCAATCTGCATCCGGACCAGATCGGATTTTCCCCTCAAATTTAATCCTCGCATTAAATAGCTTTTCTTTACCAATACAACCGGTATACTCGAGGTATTTCCTGACTACAGGTGGTAAATGTTGCAGATCGCTCTCTGTCAGGAGAACAGGTTTCAATGAACCTGTACGGTTTAGTCCGGCGGTAACTTCTCTTTTATAAACTTTATTCATGCTATGAAATTAGCTATTTATTACTGTTCCGGATGATAATTATTTAAAATACCTGCTAAGTTAACTGATGTCTAATTTTTATTCCATCTGTAAATAAGCGAGACAAGTACACTCTGGTTATCAAAATTAAAAGATCCACCTGTATTTATATGTTTTACTTTATCTGATCCATCAATTCCTTCAGATGATGAATATCTAAGAATCAATTTAGGAATTACTTCAGCAGATATCAAAAAAGCGTCTGAAATTTTCAGAATAAATCCGGAATTAAAACCCAGTCCGGGATTAATGCTGAATGAATCTAAATACCTTAAGTTCTGCGGAAGAGAAGGGTTTTCATATTTAGATCTGTCAAAAGAAACGGAGGTTGTAAAATTTATTCCATAGAAAGCAGTCAGTTTTTCAGTAATCTGCTTTCTTTTTTCTAGTCCAATATCAAATCCACCGGAAAAACTTGTTGAAACCGAATTGTAAGCGACAGAAGATCCCGGATTAGATTTATTAATATTAAAATTTAAAGAATTCAATCCAATCCGGAAGAAATTTCCGTTTCTTAGTTCTGATTTGTATTGCAGCCCAAAATTGCTAAAGGTCAAAATATTTCCACTGAGATGAAGTTCTCTGATTTTGCCAGGGACTGATTCCTGTGCATACAGACCGGAGAAAAGTAACCCCATAATGATAGATAGAAGAAGTACAGAATTTCGCTTTTTCATAGGTTTAGTTTTGAGTTTTATCAGATCAATAGTTATTTTATAGCCTCAATAATTATGCCAATTAGAATGCAAGTTACTTATTTTCAATTATGTATTTAGATTGTACGGTTTTAGATAAGTTTTCTTGGATTTTGAACTCATTACAATACTGTCCTGACAGCCGGTTTTGTGTTAAGAAATACTATCTGATCATGCGAAATCGCCCTTGAATGTATGTGGTTCACATGTGAATTATTAATACGCCTTTAGCAATTTAAAAATGAATATGTTGAAATAGACCCGGAGAACATGGTTAAAAAGATCTGGCAACACGAAATCCCAGGTCATCTATTTTAAAGGATGGGTGACTACGGCGACGATTAGAAGCAAGGCAACCCCTGGCCGGATCGTTCCAGCCGCCACCGCGAAAAACACGATAGGTGCCGTATACTTTCTCATCATAAACATCCCAGCACCACTCCCAGACATTTCCCAGCATGTCGTAAAGACCCCATGCATTGGGTTCTTTTTTCCCCACCTCATGTGTTTTTCCGTCTGAATTTTCGGAATACCAGGCTATCTTATCAATCTCCCCGTATCTTACTTCTGTGGTTCCTTCCCTGCATGCATATTCCCACTCTGCTTCCGAAGGCAGACGATAGCCGTCTGATTCAGGATTAAATATGACATCTTTGCCATCATTACTAATTGAATAGCTTTCTTTTA
>JGI20214J51088_10000451_pt1 | contig 28784 bp, 32 predicted proteins | sample WetSurMetagenome_FD_51088 | JGI IMG/M metagenome (IMG submission 51088) | reverse complement strand
AACTCTCTAAACTTTGGTTTGTATTTTAAAGACAACCAAATTGGTTATGCAAGAATTGTTTCTGATTTTTCTACCGTTGCTTATCTTGCAGATGTTTATGTGGTGCCCGAACATCGCGGCAAAGGACTTTCTAAATGGTTAATGCAAATAATAATGGCTCATCATGAGTTGCAAGGCTTAAGAAGATGGATGCTGCTAACCGCAGATGCACATGGTTTGTATAAACAATTTGGATGGAAAGAAGTTGCAAATCCGGATAGATATATGGAAATACACAACAAAGATATTTATAAAAAAGACTAATGGATTTATATGAACAAAGTAAATGTTGATCAAAAGCTTTCGTTAATATCCGGATATTGGGATCCAAAAATTGTTGGCGAGTTAAACGGACAATATGTTAAACTCGTAAAATTTAAAGGTGAGTTTGTATGGCATAAACACGATAACGAAGACGAAATGTTTTATGTGCTAAAAGGAAATTTCAAAATGGAGTTTAGAGATAAAACAATTGTAATAAATGAAAATGAATTTATTATTATACCAAAGGCTATTGAACACAAACCAGTTGCTGATGAAGAAGTTTCTGTTATGTTGTTTGAACCCGCCACAACATTAAATACCGGTGATAAGATAAATGAATTAACTAAAAATATTTTAGAGAGGATATGATGTTAATCGAAACCTTTAAATTTTTATTTAACAGAGATTTATTAAAATTAAAACAAGAAATTGAATCTTATAATGATCAAAGCAAGTTGTGGTATGTTGAGAAGGGAATATCAAACTGTGCAGGCAACTTGTGTTTGCATCTTATTGGCAATCTTAATCATTTTATTGGGGCAACTATAGGTAACACGGGTTATGTAAGAAACCGTGAGCTTGAATTTTCGCAAAAGAATATTCCTGCTGATGAACTTGTAAATAGAATTAATGACACTGTTATTGTTATTGAAAATGCACTTGACAAATTATCAGACGATATACTTCGTGAAGATTTTCCGTTGTTGTACAATAATGAAAAAGTATCAACAATGCATATGCTTACACATTTGTTAACACATTTAGACTATCACCTGGGACAGATAAATTATTATAGACGACTTTACGATAGAAATTAAATGATTAAGATTTTAAGAACAGATTCTTCTAACCGGGATTTTATAAATCTTGTTAAGCTTCTTGATAAAGAATTGCAGATTCGCGATGGTGAAGAACATACATTTTATGCACAGTACAACAAGATTGATAAAATTAAAAATGTTGTTGTAGCATTTTATAATGATGCTGCTGTTGGCTGCGGTGCAATAAAAGAATATGACATCAGTACAATAGAAGTAAAAAGAATGTTTGTTAAAGATGAATATCGTAGTAAAGGAATAGCAACTAAAATATTGATTGATCTTGAAAGCTGGACAAAAGAACTTGGCTTTTCTAGATGCATTTTAGAAACAGGACTTGCACAGCCCGAAGCAATTCATCTTTACAAAAAGAATGGCTACGCTGTAATTCCTAACTACGGACAATATGTTGGTGTTGATAAAAGTGTGTGTATGGAAAAAGTGCTGACATAAATATAACTTTGGGGTAACACTTCTCTAAATAATTTATCTAGAACAATTAGAGGCAATTATGTTTATCGGACATTTTGGTGTAGGCTTTGCAGGTAAGAAATTTGAAAACACTGCTTCGCTGGGAACTTATTTTATGGCAGCACAATGGATTGATCTTATCTGGCCAATACTACTTTTACTCGGAATTGAAAAAGCAGAAATAAAACCCGGTGTTACAACTGTCACTCCTTTAGATTTTACCTACTACCCCTTTACTCACAGTTTGTTTGGGGTTATTGTTTGGGCTGTGCTGTTTGGCACGGTTTACTTCTTCATAAAAAAGAAATCTAAAACAGCAATTATTCTTGCGCTGCTTGTTTTAAGTCATTGGTTTTTCGATTTACTTGTTCACATTCCTGATCTGCCGATATTTCCGGGTAATAGTCTTAAAGTTGGTTTTGGTTTATGGAACAGCTTTGCCGCAACAATAATTTTAGAAGGATTGATTTTTACTTTGGGAGTTTACTTTTACTACAAAGCTACTAAAGCTAAAAATAAAATCGGCACTTACTCTCTTGTTGGATTAATTGTATTCTTAATCGCAATGTATATTTCAAATCTTGTTGGTCCGCCTCCACCTTCTATTGAAATGATTGGAATTGTTGGCAATGCACAGTGGCTAATTGTTCTTTGGGGTTATTGGATTGATAAAAACAGAGAGGCAAAGTAAGTTTATTACAAACATTTTTGTGTTTATAAATTATGACTGAATTAATCAATAAACTAAAAACTTTTAGCAATGTAAAAGTAAGCGAAAAAGAATCAACCCATTTGGTAGAGATTACTTTTTTGCCAAATTACTATTTTAAAATTGTCATTGCATATAATGTCTTTGAGTGGTTTGTAAATCTTTATGATTTTGATTCAAATCAGGAATTATGGAGCGATTGGTCGGATTGGTATATTAGTGGTGAGGTTACCAAAGCTAATAGGCACTACTATTTTAAAGCGGACATCGAATATTTTATTACTCGAGTTTTAGAAGCAAGTGATTTTCGAATACGCGAAAGTTCGGGTTTGTTAAAGATTTTCGAAAAAGAATTTTTTAAAGTCAAAAACTTACAAGCAAAAATTAATGGCGAATGGATAGACATTGAAGTTGGTGAATTGCCAGTTAATTTTAAATCAAGTTAACACATTCTAAGTTTATCACGGTCGCACCGTGACAGAACAGCTTCTTTAAATTTAATTTTGCTAAAATCATTTTGTGTTTAAGAAATAATAGAAATGAATATTGTCTTAGTACACGGCTTTATCAGCACTGGTAAAATATTCTTTTATATAAAAAAGAAACTCGAAGCACAAGGACACAAGTGTTATGCGCCAACCTTAAAACCTATCGATGCAAAGTACGGAATAGAAGATCTTGCAATAAAGCTTAAAGACTACATAGAAAATAAACTTGAATCTCATTCTAAATTTCTACTAGTTGGTATTAGTCTGGGCGGAATTATTTGCAGATATTATTTACAAGAACTTGGCGGCATTGATAAAGTGAATAAACTGTTTACAATTTCATCTCCCCATCATGGTAGTTATCTTTCCTATATCTATCCCGGCAAAGGAATGATGCAATTACGCCCGAATAGTCCTTTATTAAAGAACTTAGAAGCCAAAGAATATCTTCTAAAAGATATTGATTTGTTTTCTTATAGAACTCCATTTGATTTAATGATTATTCCAAATAGCAGTTCTGTTTGGAATTTGGCAACAAACAAAAGATTCATTTCAATTATGCATTCATCAATGCTAATAAATTCTCAAGTAGTTAGTGAAATAATAAAACAACTTTCTATTCACACTTATAAACACAGATAGTATCTATCTTTATAAAACAAATAATTTATTAACAATCCTTTTTTTAATAAATTCTTTAATTTTATGGATGTGTTATGGATAAAATATGGATATAAAACTCAATGTTAAATAAAAAACAAATCAGCAAAGATTATAAACAGCAAAAACAGCCTGCAGGTATTTATGTTGTGCATAACAAGATAGACAACAAAATGTACATCGGTACAAGTAAAAATCTGTCTGCCGTTATTAGAAGATTTCAGTTTACATTAACAATGGGAAGCTTTCCATATCAGGATTTGATTGATGATTATAAAAAATTTGGCAAAGATAATTTTGAAATAAAAATTCTGGATGAGCTTGAATTAAAAAATGAAACCGAAAAAGAAATTACCACTGAACTAAATGAGCTAGAAGAGTTATGGGTAGAGAAACTAAAGGGTGATGGAGTAAGTTTTTATAATAAGAAAGTTTAAACAAAAGGCGATTCAATGAATCGCCTTTGTATTAAACATCAATTTGCTTTTGGATTAAGCACATCAAACCAATTAATCTTTCTTGTAAAAAACATTACCGAAGCCAGCAACACAAACAAAGCTATATTTCCAACAAGCAAAGAGTAATCCTGTAGCTGTAGTATTGTGTACATTAGACCATAGAAAACAGTTAGTGCCGTAAAAATAACACTTCCAATTCTTGCACTCTTATAAACACTGATTACATAAAAACTGATAAGCAAAATCACCAACAATGCCGAAATTAAATATGATAAATCGAACGACAGATACTCTGATATAGCTAACAGTAAAGAATAAAATATAATTAAAGCTAAACCGATTAAAAGATATTGAATCGGATGAATTACTTTTTTTCCAAACAGTTCTATCATAAAAAAACTCAAGAATGTTAAAACAATTATCATCAATCCATATTTAGAAGTACGCATTGTTTTTTGATATTCATCTACCGGCACCAGAAGCTTTACACCAAAAGCCGAAGGAAATATTTTGTAAGCATTCTCATTCCATAGCTGAGGAAATGCTCTGTTAAAATAATTAACAGTCCAGTTTGCGGTAAATCCTGCCTCATTAATTCTTCTTGTTGTTGGAAGATAAGCTCCCGCAAAGTTTGGATTGTTCCAACTTGATTTAACATTTACCTCAGTTGTTTTTCCGATTGGCAGAAACTCAAGATTATCCAAACCATTTACTAGTAATTCCATTTCAAATGAATACAAATTGTTTTCTTCATCAATTGGAACGATTGAATGAAAGCCATTATTTAAAACATCGTTTGATTTCAATCCCGCGATAAGATTATGATTTGAGTCATTCCATTTAAGTTGTGAATCCTTTTGCATTCCGCGTAAATCGCTAAGGTTAAATGAAACAAATGTTTCTTCAATCTTTCTTCCCGTGATAGACTTATTAAGTTCTTCAGTTTTAAATACGCCGCTTAATTTTATTTTAGTACGATATAAAACTATCTCATAAATACCCAGATATCTTTTCTCGGGTATAATATCAACATCATAATTTAATTTTTCGGGGAGGAGATTTGTATGAAGATTTGTTACGAAAGTTTTACCATCGTTTGTTTTCTCTTCTTTCGAACTTAAAACGGAAAGCATTGGTCCCGATACAATTTGATTTCCTGCCCAGCCTTTGCTTACCTCCCGGATGGCCTCATCTCTGTATGCCTGCCGTTCTTCAATTAATGATTGTATCATAAAAAGCGGAATGAGCAGAATTAAGATTATTGCTGCAATAAGAATTATACGAAGTGTGATCGATTCTTTTTTCAAGTTATCTCCCTTGAATATAATTTATAGAAGTGATTTGAACATTTAGATTGTTGTTGCATTCAATTAGTTCAAGATATTACGGGTCAATTATAAATCGGTGATTCGTTTGCCCACAAAGTAAATAGCTTAACACAATCAAATCATAGCACAGCAAAACAATATTTTTCTTGCTACTAATAATTTCACTTCATATCTTCCACACGCATCCCGATACACATTTCTAAAAATCTGTTCTGGCGGATGAGAATAACTAATTACTATTATCATATTTAAGGAGGCTCGTTATGCGATTTTTCGGTAAACATTTTTTTCTGCTATTCGGGGTACTATTATTTCTAACACCAGGTTTATTTTCCCAGGAGAGGAAAGACCAGCTATATATGGTTCGTGAGGAAGTAGTGAAAGTAAATATGTGGGATCAATATGAATCAACTTCAAAACAATGGGTTGAACTTATGACTCAGGGTGGGCTTGATTTTCCTTATGTCAGAGCTTCACAGAGAGATGATGGTCATTACTATTATCTTATTCCAATAAATAATTATTCGGATATTGATAAATTCCCCGGAGTATTTGGCACTGCTATTGAAAAAGCCGGTAAAGAAAAGTATAGTACTCTTATGGTGGAAAACGAGAGCAGTATAGAAACTCATAGAGACTTTGTCATTAAATGGTCGGCAGATTATTCTTACATACCCAAAGAGCCAAGATTAAAAATTGAAGACTCAAAATTTGTTCACTGGCTTTTCTTTCATTTTAAATTAGAAAAACGTAAAGAGTTATTAGAAGTTATTAAAGAATGGAAGAAGCTTTATGAAGACAAAAAAATAAATACCGGTTACAGCATCTGGCTAGTGGAATTGGGGCTGGATAATGACATGATGATTTTAACTGAATACGCCAAAGATGGTGCTGATTTTTATTCGACAATGAAAGAAAATTCTGCTTTGATGAAAGCTGAAGAAGAAGCTCTTTGGGCAAAGATGGCTCCGCTGCTTACCTCTACAGAGCAGAAGTATGGTTCACTAAGACCGGATCTTGGTTACGTTAAAAAATAAATCAATCGGAGGCTGTCTCATAACTGTATTTTATGGTAGCCGCAAGCTTCAGCTTGCGAAAATATAACAAATACGCAACTTGAAAGTTGCGGCTACCTTGCATTTAAAACTTTTAAGACAGCCTCTTCTCATATTATCAAAACAATTAAACTAATTTATAATAGGAGAATATCATGCCTGTAAAACCAATTCCCGATGGATATCATACAATTACACCTTATCTTGTTTGTGAGAGACTAAGTGAACTGATTGAATTTTTAAAATCAGCTTTTGGTGTGATTGAAAAGGAAAGACATTTAGCAAAATCCGGTAGGGTAATGCATGCTGAAGTTCAAATCGGCGATTCTATCGTTATGATGGGAGAAGCGATGGAAGGATTTCCGCCGGTTCAAACTTCTCTTTATTTTTATGTTGAGGATACTGACTCGGTTTACAACAAAGCCATTAAAGCTGGTGGAGTCTCTTTAATGGAACCAGCAAATCAGTTTTATGGTGATAGAAATGCAGGGGTTCAGGATCCATCTGGTAACAAATGGTGGATTGCAACACACGTTGAAGATGTTTCCGCTGAAGAGATGGAAAGAAAATCAAAAGAAAAATAAATACGTTATAAAAAATATTATTGGAATTTTTATGGCTAAAAAAGATCCCCGTATAGACTTATACATTTCAAAATCTGCAGACTTTGCAAAACCGATTTTATTACACCTTAGAGAACTAGTACACATTGCTTGTCCGGATGTTCTAGAAACGATAAAATGGAGTTTTGCAAGTTTTGATTATCAAGGTCCAATGTGCAGTATGGCAGCATTCAAACAGCATTGTGCTTTTGGATTCTGGAAGGCTTCTTTGATGAAAGATAAGGCTCTTATTGCAAATGCGGAATCAGAATCTGCAATGGGTCATTATGGTAAGATTACAGCTTTAAAAGATTTACCATCAGATAAAAAGATCATTGCACACATTAAAGAAGCGATGATGTTGAATGAAAAAGGAATTAAACTTCCACCAAAAAAAGTTACAACGGCAAAGAAAGAAACAGTTGTGCCAGTTTACTTTCTAAAACAACTAAAGAAAAACAAAAAAGCGTTTGCAACATTTGAAAGTTTTAGCCCATCGCACAAACGCGAATATGTTGAGTGGATTATTGAAGCAAAGACTGATGAAACAAAGAAACGAAGAATGGAAACAGCAATTGAGTGGATGTCTGAAGGCAAATCACGCAATTGGAAATATATGAAAAAATAAAAGGAAGTTTTATGGCAAACTTAGAAAATACAACATTGTTACTCCATCATATGCAATGGGCTGATGCAGAAGTTTGGAAAAAAGTATTGCCGTTTGAAGCCGCACACAATGATGAAAGAATTACAAAGTTATTATATCATCTTCATCAGGTACAATACGCGTTTTATTTTCTTTGGAATGAACTACCGTTGGAAATACCAAAACCCGAAGAGTTTTCTAATCTAAATTCAATTGCAAAGTGGGGATTTGCTTATCAGAAAAAGTTGAGTGAATTTCTATCTTCACCAAAGTCTGATAAAAAAGATAAAGTAATCCAAATTCCCTGGTCTGTTTTTGTTGAAAGAAAAACGAAACAAAAAGTTGTTCCCGCAACATTTGAAGAAACAATACTGCAAGTTACTTCACACAGCACTTATCATCGTGGACAAATTAACACTCGTTTTCGTGAGCTTAGCGGAGAACCGGCAAGTGTAGATTTCATTGTCTGGATTTGGCTTGGTAAACCAAAAGAAGATTTGGGAGATATTCTCAAATGAAAAACATAGTGATGGTTTTATTTAGTATCCTGCTTATTAACCAAATTCACTTCGCCCAGGCAGTTTCCATTCCACAATATTATCAAATGGATCAAAAGCTCTCTTCTGATTTACAAAGTATAGTTCATGAACTTGATCTTGATCTCAACTTTGATGTTGGTGAAGATGGAATTGAACAAATTTCTTTAGCTGTAGTTGATTTGACTGGCGATCAACCAAAACTTGGAGGAGTTAATTATGATAACTTTATTTACCCTGCTTCTGTTTACAAAATGTATGTTGCTGCAGAAATTTTACATCAGGTTTCACAAGGAAAATATTCTTTATATCAATCTTACGTTGCAAAAGAACCTAATGTTGTTGATAGATCAAAACAAATTGATAACGATCCGCGGCCTTTATTAAAAGATGGTGATACAGTTACAGTTAATTATCTCTTGGATTTAATGATAACCAGAAGTGATAACTCTGCTGCAAATTGTTTGATTGATATTGCACAGAGAAAAAATATTGATAGTCTTCTTCATAATTTTGGTTGGTACGGTAGTGAAGTAACACGAAAATTTTTAAAAAGAAAATTTGAAGATCCCGATTACGATAAAGTAAGAGGTACTGAAACCTGCGCTTTGCACGCTGTCGATTTTATGTATAAAATTTACTCTAACACTTTAGTTAATAATTGGGTAAGTCTTCAAATGAAAACGCTTTTAGGAAGACAATTAGACAAATCAAAACTTGCAACCGGTTTGCCAGGCACTGCAATGTTTTATCATAAAACAGGATGGTTTTCTTACTGGACAAACGATGTTGGAATTGTTGACGATGGAGAAGTTAAATATATAATTGCCTGCTTCATTCCGCTTGAAGAAGAACTTGCTGTACCAAAGTTTAAAGTCCTTTCAGAAAAAGTTTATGAGTTGATGAAAAGCAGAAAATAGTTTTCTTTTCTCGGCGCTCTTTGTATAGTATCTACTTTGCGATCTTTGCGTGGAATGTGTTTAGGATTTTTTAACGCAAAGAATAAATCAGAAAATGATTTTACTTCATTGACCTAACAGTTGCAGTAATTCCGTCTTTATAACTTGTTGGTATAAAGTTAAATGTTTTTTCAAATTTTGTGCTATCGAATAAATAATCATATTCGTTTTGGTATAACATCTCAATACTTTCTTTTAGAACGGGAACGAAAAATCCAACCATTTGAATCATCCATTTTTTTAGTATCCAATAATCTGCTTTAACGCCAAATGCTTTAGCAGAAAGCTCTATAAATTCTTTTCCGGTTAAAACATTTTTATCTGTCGGTAAATGCCAGATTTGATTATATGCAGATTTAGTATTTCCCAAAATCGCAGTTGCTTTGGCAGCATCCGGTGTGTAGGTCATTGAATGTTTTTTACTCACATCAATAAACCACTGTGCTTTTTTCCCCTTCCTGAAATTATCAAACACGGTTACATTAACAAAACTTAATGGAGTATTTGGTCCATAAAAATCAGCAGATCTTGCAATAATTGCATCAAGATTTCCTTTCTCAACCTCACTCATAATCATTTGTGAAATTTGCGCTCTTACTTCTCCCTTTTTACTTGACGGATTAATCATTGTATCTTCTTTCATCCATCCCTTAACCAAACCATAAGCATAAACATTATCAAAAAAAACAAGTTTAGCTTTGTGTGTTTTGCACGCTTCAATAACATTCTTCATTATTAACGGCCATTGCGTTTGCCATACATTTATTTTGTACTGAAGTCCAACTGTAAGGTATACAACTTCCGAACCTTCAATAGCAGTAAGAACTTCATTAAAGTTTGTTAAATCAGCAATTACTAACTGGTCTGTGGGATTAATACGTTTTGGGTTGCGACTAACAAGTCTAATCTTATCGGTGTATAGTGTTAAAGCTTTAGCTAATTCAGTACCTATTACACCTGTGGATCCCAATATTGTTTGCATATCAAGCCTTAAATAATTTCTATAAATTTCCAGGGATAAAATGCAAATAGATTTTATATAATCGATTATTTTTTATCACACCGGATTATTAATGTGATTAAAATCTCAACATCGAGAGTTAACCTGGTGTTGATTACGTTTAATCTTTTTATATGTTTGAATAGAATTTTTTAAATAATGTAGAAAATGGTAACAATAGTCGATTATGGCGATGTTTGCATCGATAAAGTTGCAGCATCAATAAAAAAAATAACAAAAGATTTTAAAGTATCCAGAAGTGAATCTGATATTTGCAGTTCTGATAAAATCATTTTTGCAGGATGCGGCAGTGCACCCGCTGTGATGAGAAAAATTCAACTGCTNAATTTGTATTCTGTGCTTCGGATTGCTAAAAAACCTATGCTTGGAATTGGATTGGGAATGCAGTTAATGGCTGATTATTCAACCGAGGGAAATTTTTCTTGTCTTGGATTTTTCCCCGGCACCGCAATCAAATTTGATGAGACCAAAGATGAATCCTTTTACAAAGGGTTACACAAAGTTAATCTTTGCAAAGCAAGCCTTCTTTTTGAGGGGATTGAAGATAAGACAGAATTCTTTTTTAATAATTCTTACTATTTGCCTAAAAGCGATCTTTCAACTTCAACCTGTCAAAACGATACTTTGTTTTGTTCTTCTATTGAAAATGAAAATGCCTATGGTGTTCAGTTTCATCCGGAAATGTCTGGCGATGCCGGGTTAAAACTTTTAAAAAATTTTATAGAATTATAATATGTTAAGTGAACCAAGTCAAAACTCCATTTTTGAAACCGAAATAATTGTTCGTCCAGATGATATCGATATGAATAATCATGTGCATAATTCAAAATATCTTGATTATATCCAGACAGCCAGATTTATTCAAATGCGAGATAACTATAAAGTTCCAATGGAAGAATATGTTTCCAAAGGATTGAATTGGTTTGCAAGTGCCGTTCATTTGGAATATAGACGCGAACTTAAGTTTGGTGATATTGCCTTGGTAAAAACTCAGGTTGGAGATTGGAGCGGTGCACAGGTTACAATAAATGTTTGGGTCTATAATAAAGCAACAAATAAAGTTTGTGTTGAAGGTAAAATGCTTTATACACTTGTTTCAATTACTTCTGGTCGTCCGGTTAGAATTCCTGAGGATATAATTGAGAGACATAAAGTCTAAAAGTTATGCCGAATCTTGCCTATCGGCAGACAGGTTTATTTCAGCATCTCTCTTAGATATAGAAAAGGATGAACTCATTTAATTTGCAAAATCTTTTTCTTTCAAATCCTCATCAAACAAATTTTTTCTAACCACAAATTCGTATAATCCTTCCCGAGTGTTAACAATCTTCGTTGGAAGTGAAAATGAAGCAACATATTTTCCAATCAAATTATTTGAATAAAGATTATAGATTGACACTTCGTTTTGATTAGCCAAAATCAAATACTTTTCTGAATTGTATTTTCTTTTCGGTAATTGCTCATTAAATATTTTGCTCTGATAGTTTGAAATATTTTTTGAATTTTTGATAAGTAGAGTATCTTTTATCCTAAACAAATATTCCATTTCATTTTCATAAACTTCAAAACCATTTTGTTTTGTTATCAAATCAAATTCAGAATAATCCTTCTCTTCAAATACCCGAACCGGGTTTTTATCAATTAAAGAATCAATAAACTCATTCCATTCTTTTTCATCCGGCAATTCGTTTACATCAATCCGATCAATTATTTTTAAATCTAAACTTGCCGAGTACTTTTTATATAAATCCAAATATTTTTCTATCCCAATTCGCTTTATTAAAAAGGCTGTATATAGCCCTGAAACAGGATAGGATATTGATGCATCCATTGATTGGAAATCTTTTCTGCTTAATAATTCAGAATAATTGGCAAAACCAGACTTAACTAAATATACACCCATCTCAGAAATTGTGTGGGCATCTAATCCGCCACGCCCGCCAAAAGCAACAGCAAAACCTTCCTGCAAAAAAGGATGTGTATAAAGCGGCAGCTTTCTTAACTTAACATTAATAAGAAAATGAAGAAGTTCATGATAATGTGTATTGTATGTTGTTACTATATAATCTTGCGCAAGAATATAAATGCCGCGTGTAGTAAATCCTGTTACTTTTTGAATTTCATCTTCATCTTTACAAAGGAAATAAAATATCTTCTTGTCTTTAAGTAGATTTTTTTCTTCATCTGTAAAAGAAAGAATGCTGGTGATTTTATTTATAAAGCTTTCTAATAGATTTATAGAATACTCATTAAACGGCGTCTCATTGCTTATAAAAAATTTGAAATGTTCGGAAGTAATCATCTTCCAATTTCGCGAATGATAGTAAGGTGAAGTGACAAGTAAAGAATCTTTTAGAAAAAATTCTTTTTTTATATTCAAAAAGGGAATTTTGAAAGTTAGTACTGAAAAATTGTCTTCAAGCATATTTATCTTGTATTCATATTTAATCTTCCCTTTTATTAAATCATGCGATATCTCTTCGGGAAAATCATTTGCAATTAAAAATTTGTTTTTAACTCCTTCATATTCAATTCCCAAGCGGTTTGAGATATTATATTCATCTGGGAAAATGTAATCTGAAATCTTTGTCGAGCCTGTGAGGAGATTATTAATAATATCTTCAACTCGGGAATTTGAGATATTTTGAGTATATGAGAATGGAATAAACAAAAGAAGCAAAGAAATTATTTTCATCACCAATCCTGCTAAATTGATAATAAAAATTAAAATTTCTATTCGAACAAAAACATCCTAAAATAATCCCAACTGTTCTCTAAAACTTTCGTAAACCCTGTCGTTCTTTGGCAGTGCACCTTCAAATTGACAGATATCGTATGCAAAATCATTTGCAAGTTTATTGATGTAGGGAATTTCGAATCCGTATAAATATCCAATACAAAGCATTGCAGAAAATGCATCGCCGGCCCCGGTGCTATCAATAATTTTATTATCAATATTCGTGTGGTTATATTTTTTCCCGTTATCAAAAATTGACGCACCGTCTTTTCCCCGTGTAACAGCAATCATATTCAAATTAAATTTTTCCATCAGTTCCAAAGCAACTTTTTCAGTTGAGTACTCACCTTGGATAAAAATATCATTAAGAACGTGCATCTCATCGTAGTTTGTTTTTATAAAATCTGCGGCTTCCAGAGTAGTTCTTAAAATATCTTCGTCATAAAAACTTTGACGAAGATTTATATCTGCAAAGTATTTTAATCCTCTGCTATAAAAAGATTGAATGGTTTTGCGTGATATTTCCGATCGTTGAGCAAGCGTACCGAAATAAAGGCAATCTGTTTCTGTGTTGATAAGATTTTCATTCTCTTCGGTAAGCTCGATAAAATCAAAAGCACGCTCTATGTCAATTTTAAAATCGGGATTTCCCTTTTCATCAACACCAACCTTTGCTATACCCGTTGGATGTAACGTATCATGCTGGATAAAGTCCGTGGAAATACCAGCATGACTGAGATCGTTAATAACTTTATTACCTAAAACATCTTTACCAACACGACTGATAATGTTTCCCGAATCTGTTAGTTTTTTAATATGATAAATAAAATTAAGCGGTGCACCGCCAAGCCGCTTGTGATTCGGATACAGGTCGAAAAGAATTTCTCCGATTGAAGTTATATTCATAAGATGGGAATTATTGTTTTCTATAATTTGTTAAACGACTACTAACAATATGAGAACTAAATGAAAATTTATCAACACAAAACTTCACAAAAATTAAATATTTCCAAGAATAATGCCTGGGATTTTTTTTCTAATCCCTCAAATCTATCAAAAATTACTCCCACATGGCTAAAGTTTGAGGTAAAAACTAAGCTTCTGGAAAAAATGTATGCCGGAATGATTATTTCGTACTTTGTTCGTCCACTGTTAAATATTCCACAAATCTGGGTAACAGAAATAACCCAGGTAAATGAGCCGAATTATTTTGTGGATGAGCAGAGATTTGGTCCATACAAAATGTGGCATCACGAGCACATATTTAAATCAACAGAAGCTGGGGAAGTAATGATGGAAGATATTGTCAGCTACGTTGTTCCCTTTGGGTTTTTAGGAAGGATTATGAACAAACTGGTGATAGAAAAAAAGATAAATGAGATTTTTAATTACAGAAGAAAAGCTTTAGAAAAGATGTTTGGGACTTGAAACAAGTAACCTTGAAGGTTTGAATTAAAACCTTCAAGGTTTCAAAAACTTAATCTATTTTTTTCATTTCTTCCTGCTTAGTTTGTTCCATCTGTACCCAGGGATTATTGTCAGTATTCCAGGTTTCAATTTTAATTTTTAGTGAGCCGTCTTTTTGTTCTTCCCAAATTGTCATATACTTTCCATTATCTGCCCACTCAGGTACATCGGGTCCAGACATTTTCATATTATAATTTCCGATTTCAATTATAAGATTTCCAGCAACAACTACATCAGTAATATTTAGGGCAAATTGTGTTGTCTTCCAGCCCGATTTAGCCTGCATTTCGCTAAGTTCTCTGACTTTGGCTATTCCTTTTATGGTTGGCTGATAGCTTGGCATTGAAATAATATCATCGGTGTACAATGACATCATTTTCTCCGTATCATTGTCAAGCATCGCTTTCGTAAAAATCTTATTCATCGCTTCAATTTTTACTTTTAATTTATCAACATCCTGAGCAAATAAAGTTGTGGAAATTAATAGAAATAAGAAAAAGAATCCTGCCAGCCTCTTCATAGTGCCTCCAAATAAATTTAAATAATTAATTATTAGTTATTCTTTTAGGTTTAATCTAAAAAACCGTTGATAATAATCCAATATTTTTTTCAAACTTTTGAAAATATACTCACTTCATTATACTTTAAGTAAGAATTTAAAACCTTTTTACAGAAAATGATTATTACAGATTATAATAAAATTGCACCAATTTATGACAAGCGCTATACCGATAATTATTTGTTGAACATTGAAAATGAAATCAAGCAATTAATTTTATTAAACGGATACAAAAATATTTTAGAGGCTGGCTGCGGAACGGGAAGATGGATTAATTCACTTGAAAATGAAAACAACAAAGTTGTTGGATTAGATTATTCATTTGAGATGCTGAAAATTGTAAATCGCAGTAAGAGAAAATTAAATGTTGTGAATGCTGATGCTGTCAATATCCCTTTTAAAGATAATTTTTTTGATTTGATATATTGTGTAAATGCAATTCATCATTTTCCGGATAAACAAAAATTTGTTGCAGAGTGCAGACGAACATTAACATCAATCGGTACGCTTGCTGTTTTTGGTGTTGATCCCCATATTGATAGAGAATGGTATGTTTATAATTATTTTGATTCCGTTTATGAAAATGATTTAAAAAGATTTCCATCATTAGAACAATTAAAAGATTTATTAAAAGAACAAAGTTTTAAAAAAATAGAAATAAAAGTTGCTGAAGAAGTTTTTCATGAAAGAATTGGCAAAGATGTTTTAAATGATCCTTTTCTCGGAAAGAATCATTGCTCTCAGCTTGCAAATCTTTCTGATCAAGAATATCAAAAAGGAATTCAAAAAATCAAAAAACAAGTTGAACAAAATCCTGAAACTAAATTTAAAACATCTGTTATGTTTTATCTTATAAGTGCAAAAAAGAAATAATGGAGAATTAGTATGCCTATCATAATAAACAAACCCACCATAATAGAAGCAGCAGGGAATAAACCTAAAATTATTGAAGAATATTTTGGAAGAGTTAACTCAAAAACATCTGAAGTAAGCATTGCAAAAATGACAAGCCCTCAAGGCTGGATTGAACCCGGGCAAAGACCTTTGTTTGATGAATATACAATAGTGATAAAAGGTACGTTACAAGTTAAGACTGAAAAAGAAGTGATTGATGTAAAAGCAGGCTCGGCTATCTTAACTAAAAAAGGCGAGTGGATACAATACAGCACACCTTATGAGGGAACTGTAGAATATATCGCTGTTTGTTTGCCAGCATTTACTCCTGATACGGTAAATCGGGACGAGTAAAATTTATTCATCTTCTCACAATTAAGAACATGGTTCATTTCCCTTCTTTGATATGAAAAGCACTTTCTCATTACCGCTCATTTATGCAAATATTTCAACAATTAAAGACAAAATCCTTGTGGAATATTATTTGAATATAACAAGTGTTAATAAAAAGAAGGCATCATATCTATGTTCGAATTTAAGTTTACGGAAGAACAAAACATGCTCCGGGATATGGTGCGTGATTTTACCAATAACGAAATCAAACCTATTGCCTCCAAAATAGATGAAGATGCGAAAATTCCTCCAGAGCTGATTAAAAAAATGGCTGAGCTTGGTTTTTTAGGAATATCTTTTCCTGAAGAGTACGGCGGCGGAGGATTTGGTGAAGTTGGTTATTGCATTATGCAGGAAGAGATTTCCCGAGGATGTATGTCAACCGCAACATTTATCGGCGCACATCAGTCAATTGGAACTAATGCAATATTTAATGGTGCAAATGAGGAACAAAGAAAAAAGTTTATTCCTCCACTGGCATCCGGTGAAAAGATAGCTGCGTTCGGTTTAACAGAATCACAAGCAGGCTCAGATTCTTTTCATCTAAAAACTAAAGCAGATTTAGTCGGCGATGAATGGGTTATCAACGGTGAGAAACTTTGGATTACAAATGGCGGGATCGCAGATTTTATTTCTTTGTTTGCGCGCACAGAAAAAGGAATCAGTCTTTTTGCTGTTGATACAAATGTTCCGGGGTTTTCAGCAGGACCTCCTGAAAAGAAAATGGGAATTAAAGGAAGCGTTACAAATCCATTAAGTTTTGTAAATGTTCATATATCAAAAGAAAATTTAATCGGCACCGATGGAAGAGGATTTATTTACGCAATGAAAACTCTTGATGCCGGCAGACTTGGATTGGGTGCTGCCTGTATGGGTGTTTCAAAAGAATTACTTGAGCTTTCTACAAAATATGCAAAGGAACGCATTCAGTTTGATAGTCCGATTGCAAAATTCCAGGCCATACAATTTATGCTTGCAGAAATGGCGGTTATGATTTACAATATGGAATCAATCGTTTACCGCACCGCAGTTGATTATGATTTGCACAAAGATATTTCGAGGCAATCAGCAATTGTAAAATATTATTGTTCTGAATCTTTAGATAAGATTGTTGATTTTGCAGTACAGGTTCACGGTGGAATGGGCTATTCACAAGAACTTCCTATTGAGCGCATCTATCGTGACAGTCGTATAAATAGAATTTTTGAAGGAACAAATGAAATTCAAAAAGGAATTATAGCGAGAGATGTAATTAAGAAGAACGGAAGAGTTTAATCCGACTGAAAAATTTGGAGAGAAAAAATGCCAACAAAAAAAAATATTAAAAAAGCGATTGCAGTAAAAGTAAAATCTAAACCTGCTAAACTTTTTTATTATCGTATCTTCTTCGATGACAACGAAAAGAAGAATTACATGAAGAGTACTTTAACACATAAGCAGGTTGAAAAATATCTGAAAGCTTATGAAAAAACGCATCAGAAATTTTTGAATTCAGAATTTGTAACGTACCTGAAAAAGTACGATAAAAAAACTGAGATGATTGAAATAAGCGATATCTCGTATTAGTAATACTGTTATCGTCGCTTTATATTCCCGGCTGATTGTTTGTTGCCTCCTTCAATCTGTCCGGGAATTATTTTATTAATTATTTTATTAATTATTTACTTCGCACTATTTTCTTTTATACCTAATTTTGGGTTATAATTATTCAATCATTTGCATAAACTAATGCAAGGAAAATTTTATGAAATCTTTTATATCACTTCTAGTAATTTTTGTTTTTATTTCTTTATCGTTCATTAATCCACAAGGAAAAAACAAAGGGGTTTTTGTTGAACCAAAACCTGGCTTCTACCAGGAAATACAAAAGGGAATGGATGAGTTTAAAAATCCACCAAAAGAAAAAAAGAAATCTTTTAAGTTGGATTTTACCGGTTTGGATCTTCCTAAGTCAAAAGAAGATTTTAAATACTATTGGCACAACGATCCAATTTCACAGGGTCAAACAGGTACTTGCTGGACTTTCTCCACAACTTCTTTTTTTGAATCTGAAGTTTATCGCTTAACAGGAAAGCAAGTAAACCTTTCACCAATCCATACCGCTTATTGGGAGTATGTTGAAAAAGTTAAAGAATTTGTTCGCACTCGCGGCAAATCAATTGTTGAAGAAGGTTCGGAGGCAAACGCGGTTACAAGAATCTATAAAATGTATGGCGCAGTTCCTGCAAATGTTTTTACAGGATTATTATCTGGTCAGCAATATCATGACCACAGCGATATGATAAAGGAAATTCAAACCTATCTGCAAAATGTAAAAACCACAAATGCGTGGAATGAGGACGAAGTTGTTGCAGTTACTAAATCAATTCTTAACCACTATCTGGGAGTTCCCCCAGCAGAAGTTGTTGTTGATGGAAAGAAGTACACCCCAAAAGAATATCTTACAAATTATCTAAAGCTCAATGTAGATGATTATGTTGATGTGCTTTCTTATATGCAGCAACCGTATTGGCAGCAGGTTGAGTATGAAGTTCCCGATAACTGGTGGCACAATAAAGATTATTTCAACATTCCGCTTGACGATTTTATGAAAGTATTAAAGAATGCAATTAAAAATGGTTACACAGTTGCAATCGGTGGTGATGTAAGTGAAGCCGGTTATGATAGCTGGGCAAAGTGTGCAATCGTTCCAACGTTTGATATTCCTTCCGAATACATTGACGAAAGTGCAAGACAATTTCGTTTCAGTAATGAAACAACGACAGATGACCACGGAATTCATCTTGTTGGATATAAAGAATTAGATGGCAAGACATGGTTTTTAATTAAAGATTCCGGTGCCGGTTCACGTAATACTGGTGATAAAGGATATTATTTCTATCATGAAGATTATGTAAAACTAAAGATTATGGATTTTATGGTTCATAAAGATATGTTTAAGGATTATCTGAGTAAGTTTAATAAATAGTTCAAGTCAATGGTACACTGATTATTTTGATTTATTAAGATTAATTATGATCATAAAAGATCATAACTATCATAGTTAATCAGCGTACCATAGTTTTTATGTGCCTCTTACATTCCTTATTTTTCTCATCAACATTTACAAAATTATTGCGGTTCACTTATGTACGATTTTATCTTCAAACCTTTCAACGAAATGACAGAAGAAGACTATAAAACAGTCGGATTCAAATCGGGATTAGAAATCCATCAACAGCTTTTTACGGAAAAAAAACTTTTCTGCCGCTGCCCTGCGGGAAAATACACCAAGGAATTTGATGCAGAAATATTACGTCATATGCGTCCTACACTTTCTGAAATGGGAGTTTATGACGGCACAGCTTTGATGGAATTTAAAACAAAGAAGAATATTATTTATCACATTAAACGGGAAACTGTTTGCACATATGAAATGGATGACACTCCGCCGTTTTTAATAAATGAAGATGCGCTTGATATCGCTATTGGAATTGGAATGTTGTACAACTGTAATGTCGTAGATGAAATCCACATTGCACGCAAGCAATATTTGGATGGAAGTATCCCGACCGGATTTCAGCGAACGGCAATTTATGCACTTGATGGTTGGATTCCATACAAAAACAGAAAAGTTAAAATTGTTCAGATGTCGATTGAAGAAGATTCGTGCAGAGAAGTTTCTGATATTGGTCACGATCGAGTTTATCTCCCAGACAGACTTGGTATGCCGCTTATCGAAACAGTTACAGAACCTGCAATGCGCACTCCGCAAGAAGTTGCAGAAGTTGCCTGGCAATGCAGCAAGCTTGTAAGAAGCACACACAAAGTACGCAGGGGAATGGGAGCCGCACGTGAAGATGTAAATGTTAGTGTTGAAGGCGGAACTCGTGTTGAAATTAAGGGTGTTCCTCAGATTACATTGATTCCACTTCTTACTTATAATGAAGCAATGAGACAATGGAATCATTTAAGATTAAGAGAAGAGTTAAAGAAACGTGGGATTACACCCGAAACATTTAAAGCAGAATCTTACGATATCACAAAAATATTGAAGAAAGTTTACTATGCTCCATTGAAAAATGCTGCTGATTCTGAAATGAAACTTCGGGTGGTTGTGCTTAAAGGTTATAAAGATCTGCTTCACTGGCAGACGCAAACCGATACTTACTTTTCTAAAGAAATATCAGATAGGGTTAGAGTGATTTCTTGCCTAACCAACATACCAAATCTTATTCACTCCGATAGCAAAAGTGATACAATAACATCAGCTGATTGGTTAAAAGTTAAAAAGTTTTCTAACGCTTCGGATAATGATACAATGGTAATAGTCTGGGGAGATGAAGATGATGTACAAACAGCCGTGAATGAAATTATCATCCGCGCAAAAGAAGCAACTATTGGAATTCCATCTGAAACACGACAAGCAATGAGCGATGGAACAAATGGTTTTGAGCGCATTCTTCCCGGTGCCGATAGAATGTATCCAGACACCGATCTTCCACCGAAAAAAATCACTAAAGAAAGAATAAATAAAATAAAATCCGGGTTACCGGAACAGTTCTGGAAGAGAATAGAATGGTATAATAAACTTGGAATTCCTGAAGATACGGTTGAAGAATTATCTGTTTCAAAATATGCGGAGCTTTTTAAAAAAGCCGTAAACGATTGGAAAGTGAACCCAACAACAGCAGCAGTGCTGCTGATTCAATATCCAAAGAGATTAAAAAAGTATGGCTGTTCAACTGACTGGTTTGATGAAAGTATGTTTGCAGAAATATTAAAATCGTATGCTGATGGAAAGATTTCTAAAGATGCTTTGCTGCCAACATTAAGAACCGTAGCAGAACTTGGAGTTTTTACTGAAGAAGTAATTCAAAATCCTGCCAGCAAAAAAGAAATTGATGAAATTATTAATAAAGCAAAATCTGACTGTGATACGATGACAATTTATAATCCTGACAGTAAAAGCAATTTGTTGATGGGAATGATAATGAAAAAACTGCGCGGAAGAGTTTCTGCAAAAGTTATTGCTGATAAAATTGGTTTTGTGAAAGGAATTAAATAATGTCAACAATAAATACTGAAGATTATAAAGGTTATCGTGGAGCTGCATTAAACACTCTGCAGAAATTTAAAACACCAATCTGGAGTGATGTAGAAATACTTACAGACGAAGGAAGTTTTAAAGGATTAATTCTACCTCGTTCTGAAACTGCAGACGAATTTCATATAGTTCTCAAAATGCCGATTGGATATAACATTGGAATAGCTGCTGAAAAAATTAAAGACGTAAAAATCTTTGGAAGGAAGGAAGCGCATTATAAAATTCCCGAAAAAGATTTTCCTTACGATCCTAAAAAACCAAATATAAAATTACTTGGCACCGGCGGAACAATAGCTTCGCGTTTAGATTATAGAACAGGCGCCGTTATTCCGGCATTTTCACCGGGCGAACTTTATGGCTCAGTTCCTGAACTTGCAGATATTTGCAATCTTGAAACAGAAAAATTGTACGGTGTGTTTAGCGAGAATATGGGTCCCGAACAATGGATCGGATTAGCTGAAGCAATTGGAAGAGAAATACAAAAAGGGGTGCAGGGAATTGTAATCGGGCACGGAACCGATACAATGCATCACACCGCGGCAATACTTTCTTTTATGGTTCAGGATTCTCCGGTACCAATTGTGATGGTTGGTTCACAGCGTTCGAGCGATAGACCATCATCGGATGCTGCATTAAATCTTATTCATTCTGTAACAACAGCGGCAATAAGTGATATTGCAGAAGTTATGGTTTGTATGTTTGGCCCAACGAGTGATATGTATGGATTACTCCATCGTGGAACACGAGTAAGAAAAATGCACTCGAGTTATCGTTCAACGTTCAGAACTATTGGTGATATTCCAATCGCAACAGTAAGCCGGGATAAAGTAACACCAATCCGTGATGATTATAAACGTAGAAGATTTGATAACGATGTAAAAGTAAATGCAGTGTTTGATGACAGAGTTGCAATCGTTTATTATTATCCGAATATGAAACCTGATATGATTGATTCGTTGATTGATAATGGTTACAAGGGAATAGTAATTGCCGGCACAGGACTCGGACACGTAAACAAACCTCTCTATCCTGCACTTAAGCGTGCGAAGGAAAAAGGTGTTGCAGTTTATATGACAGTTCAAACACTTTGGGGTTATGTGCAGATGTATGTTTACGATACCGGCAGAGATATGATGGAACTTGGTGTTATTCCTGCTGCAAACATGTTGCCGGAAGTTGCTTATATGAAACTCGGTTGGGCATTTGGACAAACAGATGATTTAGAAAAAGTAAAGGAAATTATGTTAACTCCAATTAACGGAGAAATAACAGAACGAGAACCAAGCAACGGTTATCTAATTTATCAAGGCGGTTTACCGGAAGTTGAAGAGTTTATAAAACAGTATAGGAAATAAGAGCAACCTTCGAGGTTACTGCCCTAAAACCTCGAAGGTTTGAATAATGTCAAGCAAATAATTTTGATAATGAATAAACCAAGAAATTTTTATAAAAATACTTTTCATCATCTCTACAATCGTGGAACTTTTCAACAACAGATTTTCTTTAAAAAGAATGACTATGAGTATTTTCTGAGAAAACTGATCGAATACAAAAACAAATATTCTATTAAAATCCTTTCTTATTGTTTAATGCCAAATCACTTTCATCTATTTGTAAAGCAGACTTTAGATGATTAAACGATTTCTAAGTTTATTTCTGGTTTAACTAATTCATACACTAAGGGAATTAATACTAAGTATAAAAGAACAGGTGTTTTGTTTGCTGGTAAAACAAAGAGTAAGCAGATAGAAGATGATTCTTATTTCAAGTGGGTTGTTAAATATATTTTAGTAAATCTTGTTAAAGCCAAAATAGTTAAACAATTTGATGAGTATAATTTCTCAAGTGCAAAGGAATTAGTAGATAATATAAAAACAGGAATTACCGATGTTGATGATTTGCTAAATTATTTTGATTCAATTGTGACATTCAAAGGTTTTATGCAGGATGAAAAACAAAAATCTGATTACGAAATCTTGCTATAAATAAGCAACCTTCGAGGTTAAAAGACAGCAACCTCGAAGGTTAGAAAAAACTACATCTCTTTAAAAGTTACACCAGCGGGTAATTCAAATATTTTAGAATCTACAGAACCATCCTGAATCTTTGTTGCTTCAATAACAAAATCTGCTCCGCCCATTTTTGTTACTGATTTTATAAGAATGTTATTCCATGTCCAACTGACTATTGGTGAACCGCCAAATTCTGCACTGAATTTTTTACAATCCTTTCCTGCAATAATTTCAGTACCAAGATCTTTTATTTTATAACGCTCAAGTGTTTTAGGATCGGCTTTTGAATAATCCGTACTGGCTGGAGCATACCATGCTCTTTTTGTTCCTTCAGTTTTACCTTCTTCGTATGTGTAGCTGAATCCATCTTTTCTGATATCTATTGATTTAGTTTTGGCAATGCCTAAATCAATAGAAGTAATAGAAACTTCTTTTGCCCCATATTCATCAAAGTATAACTCCTGCTTTGTATTCATTGGAGCATCATAAAAGATGACACCGGATTTAACTCCATACCTTTGACTGACAACCGGTTGTGGAGCTTCTTGAGTAGTAACTGTTTGTTGATCGCTGCCCTCGACCTTTTTCTCCTCAGTCTTTGAGCACGCAATGATAAAAGTTAATGCAAGAACAAGGAATAATAATTTTTTCATAATGTAACCGGAACCTTTCTATGAAGTGAAGTAAATAATTTTTTATAGGATCGTATAATTTCTTTAAAAGTAGCCTTCAAGGTTGCAAAGCAGAAACCTCGAAGGTTGAAATACTAGCTTCTTGTTAAATGCCTGTACTTAATTCTATGAGGTTGATCTGCCGCTATACCCAATCTTTCTTTTCGTTTTTCTTCGTACTCGGAATAGTTTCCATCAAACCAAATAACTTTGCTTTCATCTTCAAATGCTAAAATGTGAGTTGCTATTCTATCCAAAAACCATCTATCGTGACTTATTACCAAAACACATCCCGCAAATTTTTCAATTCCTTCTTCAAGTGCACGTAATGTATTTACATCAAGATCGTTTGTTGGTTCATCAAGGAGAATAACATTTGCGCCCTGCTTTAACATCATTGCAAGATGTACTCGGTTTCTTTCTCCGCCGGAAAGCATATTAACTTTTTTCTGCTGATCTGCACCGGAGAAATTAAACTGTGCAACATAAGCACGTGAGTTTACCTGCCTGTTGCCAAGCATAATTGTATCTTCTCCGTTAGAGATTAATTCCCAGATACTTTTTTCCGGATTCAATGCATCTCTTGATTGATCTACATAAGACAGTTTAACAGTTGAGCCAACTTTAATATTTCCGCTATCAGGTTTTTCTTGTCCTGTAATCATTCTGAACAAAGTTGTTTTACCCGCGCCGTTTGCACCAATAATTCCAACCACAGCTCCGGGAGGAATTGAGAATGTTAAATCATCAATTAAAATATTATCGCCGTAAGCCTTGCTAAGTTTTTCTGTTTCTATTACAATATCACCAAGCCGTTCCGCAACTGGAATGTAAAGCTCGAGATCTTTTTGTCCTTTTTCTTTTTCTTCTTTAAGAAGATTTTCATAAGAAGTAATTCTTGATTGTGATTTTGCGTGACGCGCTTTCGGACTCATTCTTATCCATTCAAGTTCGCGCTGTAAAGTTTTTTGTCTATCGTTTTCACGTTTTTCTTCAACGCGCAATCTTTCCTGTTTCTGCTCAAGCCAGGAAGAATAATTTCCTTTCCAAGGAATTCCTTCACCGCGATCAAGTTCAAGTATCCAGCCTGCAACCTTATCAAGAAAATATCTATCGTGTGTTACCGCTATAACTGTACCTTCATACTTTTGCAGATGATGTTCTAACCACGCAACTGTTTCAGCATCAAGATGGTTTGTTGGTTCATCGAGCAAAAGAATATCAGGCTTTTGAAGAAGCAATCTGCAAAGTGCAACGCGTCTTCTTTCTCCGCCGGAAAGAACTTTACACAAAGTATCTGATGGCGGACAACGCAAAGCATCCATCGCCATTTCAAGTCGTGCATCAAGATCCCATCCACCCATTGCTTCAAGTTTTTCCTGAACTTCACCTTGCCGTTCAAGTAGTTTTGTCATCTCATCATCATCCATCGGTTCTGCAAACTTTGCATTTATTACATCGTACTCTTTTAATAAATCTACGACGGATTGAACACCTTCCTGCACAATTTCTCTTACAGTTTTAGTTTCATCAACGTGCGGTTCCTGTTCAAGGTAGCCGATTGTAAAACCGGGAGAGACAACTGTTTCTCCGTTTATGTTCTTATCAACACCTGCAAGAATTTTTAGCAATGATGATTTACCTGATCCGTTTAAACCGATTACACCAATCTTTGCACCATAGAAGTACGACAGGTAAATATCTTTTAAGATAGGTTTGTTGTTATAGAATTTGCTTACTCCAACCATTGAGTAAATAATTTTGTTTACTTCGTTACTCATTTAATCTTTCAATTTATTTTAGTTCACGAAAAATAATCACCGCAGAATAACAGCCCAAGGAATAAAAACAAAGTAACTAATCTCCTTTATACTTGCTTAATCCACCTTCCCAAGTAGAAATCCATTTATAGCCAGAATGATCAATAACGATTGACATAATTCTATCGCTCGGAATTTTACTGTTGGCTTTTGTATAATTAGTCCAACCTGTACCATTATATTTAGAAATTCCTGACTCTCCATTTGCAAACCATTTACTATTATTCATATCTACTGCAATAGCTCTAACATCGGTACTTGGAATACCTGTCCAATTAGTCCAATTAAACTGATCGTGTGAAAAAGCAGAACCGCCTGGCATAAGATTCCGAAATGCAACACCTAACCAAATCGTCTCATCTTTATCGATTGCTATTCCTCCGGCAACGTTCTTAGGAAAGTCGCTTCGTCTACTATTATATATTGTCCAGGAACTGCCATTATATTTAGCCATCCCCTGATTAGCAGTTCCAATCCATTTGTTTCCCTCACCATCAATAGTAATTGATTCAATAATATCAGAAGTCAATGGAGAATTGGTATCATCAAAGACAGTCCAATTAGTCCCATCAAATTGTACCAGTCCGTTTGATGTTCCTATCCATTTATCACCATTTATATCAAAAGATATGCAATATATCCAATCAGATGGAAGACCAGAGTTTTGGCTATCATAAATTTCCCAACTTATTCCATCGAAAGTAACAAGACCAAGTTGTGTACAAACCCATATTTTATTCTGTGAATCAACGCCGATAAACTGAATATTATCGCTTGGTAGAAGGGAGTTGTTAGAATTATAAACAGTCCAGCTTTTGTCGTCGAAGTTGACAAGACCTTTTGATAGTGTTCCGATCCATTTATTACCATTATTATCTATTGCTACATGATTAATGTATAGGTCTGGTAAACCAGAGTTGGCGGGATTATAGTTTACCCAAATCAAACTATCGATCATCGTTATGTAGGGATAAATTGTTTTCCCGCTTTCAATTTCAATATCAACATTTGAATCCCAATAACCCTCATATTTTAATTTTATTACATGATTGCCCGGAAAGAGATTAGAGAAAATATTTGGAGTTATTTTTCCTGTCGTAGAATCATCTATAAAAATTTCTGCACCCCTGGGCTTAGAATCAATATTAAGAGTGCCTAAAATCCCGGAGTAATTTCTATAATCAATATATATGTTATACAAACTATCCTCGGTAATGTTAATATTGACCGCAATATCCTTAAAATATCTTTTCTTAAGAGTAAGGCGGTATGATCCATCTTTCAGAAAAAAAATCGTATCTGGTGTTAGATTACCTGTAAATTTACCATTCAGAAAGATCAAAGCCTGATCAGGAAAAGAAGAAACAAATAGCTTCCCCTTTGGTAAAGGTGGTTCCGGCGGTGTTACAGATACATCCTGATCACAACTGACAGCAAAGATTAATAGTAACATTGAAAGTAAAAAAAATATTTTTCTAACGTTTTTCATTTCTTAAACACATTATAGTTCAGAGTCAATTTAAACCAGATGTATATCCAAAAGACTGAATGTACTCAACTTTAAAAATTGCCCCTGTTTTCTGTTGTTTATATAGACCTAAAATTCCCAATCCGCCAGTTATATTGGTATAATCAGTTTCATCTAGAACCACAGTAAAGTCATCCAGAAATCCATTTGTTGTTGAATAATAGTTTGAAAGAGGTTCATCAAAAACCAATAATGATAAAACAGCTCCAAGAATTTTATAACTGGATTTGTTTGGATCACCTTGTGATATTTGAGCAAAAGCTGAATCAAGTGCAGATAAAGTAAAGTTGACAAAATTATTATTACTAATAACCGGGTAAATAGGTTTCCATGATCCATTTTCTGACTCATAAGAAACGGGGATAGTCTTTTGGTGGGTTATGCCATCCTTGATATAAAAATAATCCAGTTTGGGCAGGTACCATCTACTTGATTCGGGACTAGTCCAGGAAAAAGTAAAAAGATCTTTTTCTTCCGGGGGTAAAATTCTATCNCTTGATGGATCAAAAGAAATATTGTCGGGTGCTTTAGAAATTCCATAAAGCTTCTTACCGGAAGGTAGGGTTGCAACGATTTCAATGGAATCATTTCCAACCGATAAAAAATTTTCTACATAGTAAAAATTTATAGGGACCGGGTATCTGGAGATGTTTTCAATAATGGCACTTGTATCCTTCATAAAGAATACTCTGTCCTTCTGCCTAATTCTAATATCAGCACCAGAGACAAACGAACTTTCAGTATTGGTATATGGGTCAAACCCTTCAACATCATAACTTTTTAATAAAACCGCTGTTTGCTTTGAAGAATCTACATTCATTACACTGTATAATATATATTTTTCTATAAACTCGGCTTTTGGACTAAAGTTTTCTTCGCATGAAATAATTAATAAAGCCAGAAGAAGTATTCCAATAAAAGCTAATAAATTTTTCATATTTCAATTTTTATAGTTACAGTAGGAAGGAATGGCAGCATATTTACTCGCTGTCCGGTTTTACGATCAAAATAAAAAATATTCTTTCTATTATATACATTTAGAATGTTTAGGCTTAATGTAATATTAGAAAACGAAACACTGAATTTTTTTGATAGGCTCATATCCAACCGGTGATACGTTGGTAATCGGCCTATATTTCTATCACCAAGCAATGTAAAAGGAACATAGTTTCCATATAAGCCCCCAAGATCAAAAAGATAACCCAAATATAATTTATCATAATACCCAACTATTTGAGTAAATGGTAAACCTGAGTTGTAAAACCAACTTACACTGGATTGCCAGTCATCACCCCAACTGTAATTAAAATTAAATGTAATGCTATGCCTGATATCATACTTGGGATATGATATCCAGTTGTTGATGTTTTTATATACCCAGCTTAATGAGTATGATGCAGTTGCTTGAATAGAGGAAGTAAAATATCTTGCCAAATATTCAGAACCATACGCCTCCCCACTTCCTTGAATAAAATCAAGATCTGAAGAGTGGGTTTTTTGGTAATTCTGCTCCGCTGTGTTATGTAATATTTTATAATATGCCTCTATTGTAAAAGTAAAATT
>JGI20214J51088_10000447_pt1 | contig 28859 bp, 23 predicted proteins | sample WetSurMetagenome_FD_51088 | JGI IMG/M metagenome (IMG submission 51088) | reverse complement strand
AAGAATTCTTTTCCTTCATAGGGTAGTTTAGATTCATACATTTTCTTTTCTTCCTCGATATTCTTTGATTCTTCTCCGCTCTTGTTATCGTATTTAATTAGTTTATCGCTATCGAAATAGAATTCTTTTCCCATTCCTAAATCTTTGCCTTCTTTTACTTCGAGTCCTTTATCTTTTATAGATACGAATACAAGTTTTCCATCCATATAGTAGAATTCTTCTGTTCTTTCGCTGATGCCTTTATGTGGATAAACCTGTATTCTGACGAGTTTATCGCCGTCACTATAAGCATCCATTTTTTCCCACTTCTGGTGTATATCTTCCTTTATATCTTTTCCATCGAGTTTAATTTCTTTTCTTGTAAGTTTATCTAATTTTCCTTCCGTATCGGTGCGGAATTTGGAAATCTTTGTAACCAATTCATCTGTATTGGTTTTTGTAGTTTGTTCGGTTTTCGGTTTATCTTTGTTTACGTCTGTTTTTGGTTCTTCTTTTTTGCAACTTGCAAAAGCAACAAAAAGAATGATAGTAAACACTAAAGTAAATTTTTTGTAATTCATATCTTTGGTTTTAAAAATTTCTAAAAGAGGGAATCAAATTAGTTAAAATTCCCGTTTTTTTAAAAAACATAGAATTTAAGAAGATTGTTAACATAATATACATAAAATAAACGAAATAAAGTCAATACTATAATCGAAAAAAAATATTAATTGGTGTCATTTTCCATACCAAATTTTAAGAATTAATTATATATTAAAAGATATGTGGAGTATTAATTTATATTCATTTATTCTTCTCTTTAATGCGCTTCTTTCCGTTTGGCTTGGCATTAACATTGTTTTAAAGAAAAAAGTTAAAGGCAAATCATATTTTGTTTTGACAATGGTCTCGGTATTTATATGGTCTCTGTCGGATTCGCTTGGACTTGCCACATCGGATTTAGGAACAAAAATACTGTTTGCAAAAATTGCTTACATTGGAATTGTATCCATATCTCCTATGTTATTTCTTTTCTTTTATAATTTTTTGCAAAGTGAAAAGAAACTGAAACTTAAAAATCACATTGCACTTTGGATAATTCCGGTAATAGTTTTCATTCTCGCTATTACAAATGAATATCATTTGCTTATCTGGCCTTCGGTAACACTCGTACCGCAAACAGACAGGGTTGCGGCTGTATTTGAACACGGAATAGGAGTATACGGGCATATGCTTTTTTCTTATTCCCTGATTTTGTATGTTATTTATATGTTAATAAAGATTGCTTTTATGTACAGGTATATATACAGGAAGCAGGCGATTGTGATGATAGTTGCAACATCCGTTCCATTACTGGGAAATTTTTTATATGTTTTTAAAATAAATCCATTAACCTATATAGATTTAACACCATACTTATTCACAATTTCCGCTTTTATGATTTCACTGGGATTAACAAGTTTTAGATTTCTCGATACAAAACCGATTGCGTACGGGAAATTGTTCTTAAATATGTCCGACAGTGTGCTGTTACTCGATGATAACCTGATGATTGCCGATGTAAATCCGTCGTTTGAAGAACTATTCGGGCAAAAAAGCTTAATCGGAAAAAACGCAATAAAAACTTTTTGTGAATTTAATGAGCTTAAGAAAATATTTGAGAATAAGAAAGAAAACAAATATGAAATTCCAATTATAATTAATGATAAAAATTTATGGCTCGATGTAAGAACAAATCCTTTATTTGATAGGTACAAAGATACAATAGGAATGTTGATAGTTATGCGTGATATAACAGAACGAAAAAATGCCGAGAATATTATTAAAGAATCCGAAAAAATATTAAAGGAAACGGTTGCTACAAAAGATAAATTTTTTTCTATTATTGCTCATGATTTAAGAAGTCCTTTTGCGGCTTTGCTTGGGCTATCGGAAATATTCAAGGATGATATCGATACTTTAAGCGATTATCAAAAAAAGGATTTTGCGGAAATGATGTACGGGTCTGCTAAATCTACATATAAATTAATCGAAAATCTTCTCGAATGGACCCGTATACAAACCGGGAAATTCAAATTTAAAAATGAAAACCTCGATTTACGGGAGGTATCGTCGGAAATTTGCAATGCATTGATTGTCAGTGCTATGAATAAAAATATTGTAATAAAAAACGAAATACAAAAAGGTACTATTATCCATTCGGATAAAAATATGCTGAAACTTTTATTTAATAATTTGATTACGAATGCAATTAAATTCTCTTATAAAGACGGAACAATAGTGGTGGCATCAAAAACAGTAAATGAAGGTATTGAAATATCCGTAGCGGATTCGGGAACCGGCATAAAAAAAGAAAATATAGAAAAGTTATTCAGAACGGATATTTCATATTCGATGAAAGGAACTGAAAAAGAAGAAGGAACGGGTTTAGGTCTTATTTTATGCAAGGAAATAATCGAAAAAGCGGGAGGAAAAATCCGTGTAGAAAGTGAAGAGGGGAAAGGTAGTATATTTAAATTCATAATTCCGCAAACCGAAATAAATTGAACAAATTAATTATTTCTTAAATATTTTAAATTTTAAGTAATTTCATACTAATTAATATAATCCTATTGCATTAGACAACGTTACATTTAGTGTGTATATTTCTTTTCCTGCGGGATTATAGTGTTTTTTAAAAAGGTTTACTATTCTTTAAATTAATATTCGGCTCCTTCGGAGTCGTTTTTTATGGTCAATTTAGTTGCTATAAATATTTCACCCCGCCGGGGTGAAATATTGTTTACACACTTCTTTGAACGCTATAATTGCATTCTCTGTACACGACATTTTTGTCTAATAACAAAAAGACATAATTTGTTTGTGTAAAAATATGAATTTTTAAATAAAACTAAACAATTTTAGTGGGTTCCGTACAAGAGCACCGATTAAAAACATCGGGATGTAAAGAACACACATTACGGAATGACAAAAGTGACGTGTACTAAGCATTGCATTAATTGTTAAATTAATATATTGCACTATAATATTTCATTTCATATATTTCAAACATCTCATAATTTCCAAAATAATCATTTGCTGAAATATTAAGTAATAATCTAAAATTTTTTAAATAATTATTATTTTAAAATATTATGGAAAATGATAGAATCAAAAGAATTGTCGTGATTGCCAATAAATCATGGGAAGCCGACCCAATGGTAAATGCAATTCTTCACGAAAAAATAAGACCAAAATCATTTGATGATTTTGATACATCAGGACAGCCGTTACTTATCGATAAGAAAGACCCTAATAATCCTAATCCACCAATACATCCGAGAATTGAATTCACTTGTAGTATAAGTAATAAATCTGCAAGAATAGAGATTTGGTGTCTTCAGGATTTAATGAACCCTAATGTATCTTCTTCAAGTACTACGGAAAAATGGAGAGTATTACCCCGCATTATTAATTACAGAAGAGGGATTGACTTTTTAATTGCATTTGGTACAGCCGGAATAACCGATTTGGGCATTTGCAATGGTTCTGTTGTCATTGGCAGTAGAGTGTTTATTCATAATCCCTATATAAATGTTACCGGTGATGATACTAAACACGATACGTGGACAAATCCTAATCTCGATAAACTTATTGTGTTGCAAAAAGAGCTGGAAGTTGATTTTAGAAGTATGGCTGATGATGTTCGTTATAAAGCCGAAACAAAATTTGTTAATTCACCCTTAGAGCCGGCGAAACCTCCAATTATTTTAGCCGGGCATGGATTTTATTCAATGGGTGTTGTAAATGTAACTGATTATGATGACTATATTTGGGCTGATAAAAGTGCAATCGCTACTTTTAGGAAAAAAGGTTACAAAGGTGTGATTGGTTCTATCGAATCGACCCATGGTTTAATTAGGTTGCAGACGGAAGTGCCGTTTCTATTTGTTTCAGGAATAACAGACGAAGACGGGAAGTTCGATTCACAAGTAACACCGCGTGTATATGCACAAAATTTTGTTGCCGCTCATAATGCGGGAATTGCTTTATGTTACCTGCTTGAAGATATAACCGGGCAGTTTTTCAAATAGTAGTTATATTTCGAATTGATAAGATTAAAGTAAATAGTGATAAAAAATCTTATTACGTATATTTATGCATTCGCTTCATTAATTTGAATAAATATTATGATTCCAAAAATATTAGATATAATCAGAATAATCAGTGTTACCGCCGCATTCTTTTTCGGATACCTGATTGGATTTAAAGACAGTTTTAATCCGCAGGCACAATTGCATTTTATGATTCCAATTATCATTGTGGCAATTGCAGGTTTATCCGGAATAGAAGGATTGTTTTTCGGTAAGCAATCTGCTGAAGCAAAAGGATTTGAAATAGGGAGTAACTATCAAAAGCAATCTGCCATTGCTTTGCTATCTTATGCTGTTGTAGCAATTCTGGTTTATATATTTAATTGGGGAATCATTGCCGAACTTACCATATTTTTTGCATTTATGTTCTTTCTTATTTTTTCCGGAATAAATCATTTGGTAGATGCTGTCAAACGGAAAAATTATAAATGGCAGAATATCAATCGTCCTTTTATTACTATTCTATTGATAGCAGGTATGATATATCCCGTTATCGAGGCTTTAAAAAGTATAAAACAATTATCAAATTAGTCAAATAATATTTTATAATATTATTATTCTTTCTTTTATTGCCGAATATCTTATATTATATAATTATAATCATTGATTAAAAATTCTTATAATTCATTATAACGCATATAGTATATTACAATAATATATATTGACATATTCCATTTCGTTATATATATTATACTACATTCAATATTTGTTTCCCACCCACTGATTTTTTTGCGAAACAAATTAATATTTCAATATTATTTTTTATCGATTTTGTATTTTTAAACCCGATATTTCTATAANCCCGATAGGAATCGTCGGGGAAATTAAAATTCGGGGAAAAAAGGAGAAAAAATTATGAATTCAGGAATTGAAGTTTTTTTTACTAAAATTAATAAACCGTGGTCTAATTCACCGACAGGTGCGGGTCCTCTTTGGGTTAATGTTTATAGCCCTGATGGTTCGGAAAAGATTGGTGTTTATGCTACTGACGGTTATGCATCTATTGACCTACCACCGGGAAGGTATCTTGTAACGGGTACAACAGGTGGAATTTATGAAAATTTTGATTCGAATGAAACGGTAGTAAATGTGGGATGCGGACAAAGAGTATGTGTAACTATAATACCCCGTTCAATTCACTATTGTGTATGGTGGTTGAATGCGGCACTGCACATAATCAAAGATAATCCAAAACTCGCTCCAAAAATTGCGGAATTATCCCCACAGGCAATAAAATCACTCGAACAAATTGAAAAGGCGATACCGATTGAGTTTCATCATCCTTCTTTTATGCAGGAATCTTTAACCTCATTAAAGAAATACATCAAGAAAGGTTAAACAGCAATAAAGTAAATATCCTGCATAGATTTTATTATCTATGCAGGAACAAAATATTTCTTATTAATTATTAAAAAAAACATATGAAAATTTATAGAGGTTTTGTTTTTTCAAAACATATTCTCGTTGGTACAAGAAGCGAGGGGGAAGCATTTTACTTGCAAACATATAAAAAGGATTATCATATTATATCTTCGGATAAACCTCCGTTTATTCACGATAAACTATTATCGCAATATATTGGAAAAATAGTAGAGATTGAAGGAGAATTGGTAGTTAAAAATAATAATGAACTTAAAGACGCATTTCCTTCTTTGGAAGTCATTTATGTACATAAAATTAAGGATATTAATGGGGGGGTAATTCCTAAAGAATAGATTATTGGAATTTATATAATAAAATAAAAACTAAGTCTTTTTTAAAAAAGCGAGAATGAACTGTTGTACAGAAACAGATACAAACAAAAACCCGTAGTGCCATATCCCCCAAAATGACAATACGGGTTTTTTGGGAATCATGAAATAACTTATATCTATTTATTTAACAAGCATCATTTTCTTTGTTACAGAAAAATTATCTGCTGTCAATCTATAAAAATATATTCCACTCGATATTTTGCTAGCATTGAAATCTGCTGTATGATAACCAGCTGTTGTAAATTCGTTATTTAATATCTTTGCAACTTCTCTGCCTGAAATATCAAATATAACCATTGTAACTCTACTATCTGCAGGTAATTCAAAATCTATCTTCGTAGTCGGGTTAAAAGGATTCGGATAATTTTGCGAAACCGAATATTTATTTGGTATTCCTATATCAACAAATCCGTTTAAATCGAAAAATTCGAAATTTCCGTTGTTATCCACTTGTTTAAGCTTGTACTTGTATTTTCCTGTATTAAGATTTTTATCTGTATAGCTGTATGATTTCTGTTGAGTAGTTGTACCGTTTCCTTTTACGAATCCTTGAGGAGTATATTCACCTTCAACTCCGTTTTTATCTACCGACATTCTCATAACTTCAAAACCGGCATTATTATTTTCAGATGTCGTAATCCAGTTGATATTTACATTTCTTCCCGATATAGTGCTATATAAAGATTGTAAATGAACCGGTAAAACACCTGACTCACCACCAGTAAATGTACTGAAACTTGTAAGACCTGATGTAGTAAATATATTTGTAACTATATTAGGTTGCCCGAGTAAAGTCCATACACCTGCATCGTACTTGGCAAAGTACAATAAACTTTCCGTTCCGACTACATCTGCACTGACGTAATTTATTGTAATATTATAGGAATATGTGCTCAATCCTGTAGGATTAACTGTCCATGCCCTGTTTAAATAATTCGAAAAACTATTATTGTTCGGATCTTTTTGATTTTTTAAATTTACGGCAATATATGCAGAGGCATTTGCACCTGTCGATAAATTAATCGTAATTGGCGAATATTCATCCGTACTTCTGGTATCTCCAACAGGAAATGTATATGACTTATTACTTGATGTTTTAAATTTTAGACTTCCAAAATTAATACCATCATCTAAAACAATCATTTTTGTTGCACCCGGAACAGCTACGCTTATATCACCTTTTATTGTCAATGTATCAGATGTTGTATATAGTAATCCGTTTGTTAAAGTTAATGTGTTATTTACCGCAATATTAGTATTTAAAGTTATTCCTCCTGTGTTATTGATAGTTAAATTATAAAAAGTAATATTATTTCCGTATATACCTCTTGCGGAACTTCCGTTAAAATTTACTGTATTATTAGTTCCCTGTGTAAATGTTCCGCTATTAGTGAAGTCACCAGCTATATTTATAGTCTGGTTTACTCCGCTTACCGATTCCAAAACACCATTGCTCGAGATATAAATATATCCCGTAATCGTTCCCGATACGCTTAAAGACCGTGATAATCCATCAAAGACCAATTTAGCTTGACTACCAAATCCAGACCCAATTGTTAAGTTTCTGCACATTGCATTTGTGTTGATAGTTACGGTTTGCCCGTCTGAAATTATTACTTCGGAACTTGAATTTGGTACTGAGCCACCATTCCATGTTGCCGCAGAATTCCAATCTCCGCTTTTTTTAGATGTTATTTGCGAAAATGAATCTGCCGCAAAAACAAGCAAGAGCAAATTGATTAAATGGAATAAAAAATATTTTTTCATAATTGTTCCTTTCTTATTGAATTATTTTAAAAGTTAAGTATTGCTTATAAAAATGCAGCAGTTGGATGAAGTATTTTACATTGGAATAGTTGTTCTCCCCTAAGAAACATTCTATTCTATTTATTAAGCTATACCGTAGGTGTATTAAAGGAAATATGTGTTATTAAAGTTCCCGGATAGAAAAATAATATAGTATTGTAATATATTAATAAACATATATTTAGGAAGAAAATTAAATATTTATTCTAATTATATCTTATATTTTTTTAATATATACAACTATAATTATTATAATATAGGTCTTATATATAATACAATTTTGAATAGCATAATAAAAAAACTATAATTATTTTTATTGTAAATTTTTATTTAATTTTATTAACAGAGGGTTAATATGAAGTTTGTATAAGTTACTTTTCAAATAGATAACGAAGAAACTTTACAGAAGTTGCTGAACAATGGAGGAGAGAAGTAAGTAAAAGTTTATAGATGATGCAGACGAGGTGAGTTTTGTGTATGCTACAGATATTGAAGGTAATATTATTGAAATTCAAAAATGGAATTGATTTAATTTATTTTAAAAATAAAATTTTATGTTAGTATCAGCTTGTGGTTTAATTTGTAATGAGTGTCATTTTTTCCGAAAAGAATGTGCCGGGTGTTTTAACGTGAGCGGTTCACCTTTCTGGGCAAAAGATATAACTCAAAACGGGGTTTGTCCTTTATATGATTGCTCTATTAATGAGCGGGGTTATAAAAATTGCGGGGATTGCAAAGAGCTTCCCTGTACGATGTTTACTGATTTAAAAGACCCTAATGTTTCGGAAGAGGAACATAGGAAAGATTTAGAAAAGCGTGTTGCAATCCTTCGTCCTGTAAAGAAGTAGAGAAAAATATTTTCTATGGAGAAAACCGGATATCAAATATTTATTTAATTAAAAATAAATATCTATTCTTAGTGTTAATATAATTCCATTAAAAATGTGCAAAATCCGTATAATAATATTAAAGTTATTTTTCTCACTTTAATTGTACATTGAAAATTGATAATTTGTAATTGAATATGCCCCGTTAGGCTAATGGATAAACCGGCAGGTTCCGGTCCTGTCTTTAGAGGTTCGAATCCTCTACGGGGTACTACATTCAATTATAAATGTACAATTTACAATGTTCAATTTTTGTAATTTTTTTTATTGAATAATTGTTTGTAAATTAAATATTATTAATTTAACATTTAGTATTATGCCTATTTACGAATCTTTTTTAATGGAATTAAAAGAAGAAGCAAAAGCAACAAGGAAATTACTTGAACGAGTACCGGAAAAATCGTTTGCCTGGAAACCACACGAAAAGTCTTTTCCGCTTTCTCGTATAGCTTCTCACGTTGCTGAAATACCGGGATGGGTTTCATTTACACTGGATAGTGATGAACTCGACTTTGGAAAATACGAATATAAACCGCCTGAAATTACTAAAACCTCCGATATTTTAAAAATTCACGAAGATTGCTTGGAAAAAGCGATGAAATCGCTTGAAAAAGCTAAGGATGAAGATTTTTCTAAAATGTGGACAATGCGGAAAAATGAAATAGTTTATTTAACTTTGCCAAAAATTGTTGTGCTAAGAAGTTTTGCATTTAATCATCTTTATCANCANAGGGGACANTTGACNGTTTACCTGAGACTTCTCGATGTACCGTTACCGGGAATTTATGGTCCAACTGCAGACGAGCAAATGGGATAATAAATGAATTCCGAATTAATTGCTCCTTGCGGTATGAACTGTGCGATATGTAGCAGGTATCTTGCATACAAAAATGATATTAAATCTAAAGGAATAAATCATACTTATTGTATGGGATGCCGGCAACAAAATATAATTTGTTCCGGTATAAAGAAAAGGTGTGAATTGGTTACTAATGACAAAATTAATTTTTGTTATGAATGTAACGATTTTCCGTGTAATAATATAAATCGGCTTGACGTAAGATATAAAAAATTTTACAGAATGAGTGAAATTGAAAATCTCAATTTCATTAAGGAATTTGGTATGAAAAAATTTCTTAAACAGCAGGAAGTAAAATGGAAATGTAAAAAATGTGGTGATTTAATCTGTTGTCATAACGGAATCTGTTATAACTGCGAGCAGGATAAAATAAAAAATAAAAGGAAAAGATTTAGGTGGGAAGAATAGTCTAATGGAATCATATAGAAAATATGGAAATGAATCTTACACAGTAGCGGTAATCCACGGTGGACCGGGTGCTCCCGGTTATATGAAACCTGTTGCGGAAGAATTATCTCAAACCTGCGGTGTAATCGAACCACTACAATCTNCAAATACTATCGATGGACAGGTAGAAGAATTAAAAGTAATATTAAAAAACAATTGCACTCTTCCCATTATATTAATTGGGCATTCATGGGGAGCGTGGTTAAGTGTGATATTTGCCGCTGAATATCCCGATTATGTTAAGAAAATTATACTAATCAGTAGCGGACCATTTGAGGATGAATATTCGTATGGAATAAATGAAACGAGATTAAAGCGTCTTTCCGAAAAAGATGTAATCGAATTAAATAAGCTTAAAGAAGAACTCAATAATCCAAATGTAAAAAATAAAAAAGATATATTTAAAAGATTCGGTGAATTAAGTTCGAAGGCGGATTACTACAAACCAATTGGTTTTACCGAAGATATATTAGATTATCAACCTGATGTTTTTCAAACTGTAATGCGGGAAGTGTTATATTTAAGAAAAAGCGGTAAACTTATAAAAATAGCAAGCAGGATAAAATGTCCTGTTGTAGCTATTCATGGCGATTATGACCCTCATCCGTATAAAGGTGTAGAAGAACCTCTTTCAAAGGTTATCAAGGATTTTAATTTTAAACTTTTGGGTGATTGCGGTCACTATCCGTGGAATGAAATTAATGCGAAAGATAATTTTTATAAAATTCTTAGAAACTCGTTATAAATATTTTTTTAACAAAAATTCTCCTGCTCTTTTAAAAGCTATTCCTCTATGTGAAATCGAGTTTTTTTCATCTTCTGTCATTTCTGCATAGGTTTTATTAAATCCATCCGGTATAAAAAGCGGGTCATAACCAAAACCCTTTTCACCGAATTTTTCTGTTGTTATTTTTCCTTTGCAGATACCATCGAAGAAGCGATATTTATTTTCTGATTCGTAAAAACATACAACAGTTTTAAAGTATGCATTTCGCTTTACTTCGGGAATGTCTTTCATAGTCTTTAAAAGTTTACGGCAGTTATCATCGTATGTAGCATTTTCACCGGCATATCTTGAAGAATATACACCCGGTTCACCATTCAGTGCTTCAACGAACAATCCCGTATCATCTGCTATTGTAGGTATCTTAGCTATATTAAATACTTCTTCTGCTTTTTTTAATGCATTACCTTCAAGCGTATCTTTATCTTCTTCAATTTCTATTTCGATATTCAAATCCGACAAAACGAGTAATTCAAATTTATTGTTATTTAGTACATTTTTTATTTCGGTAACTTTGTGTCTGTTATTTGTTGCTATTAGTATTTTCATTTTTATGTTTTATTATAGATATCGTATTCGTCGTAAATTTTTAAATATTTTTTTACTAAAAAATCCCAATCAAAATAATTCTTTGCAATATTAATGGGAATAGGTTTGATTATCCTTTTATTATTTAAAATATCGGTAATGTTTTTTTTACTTTGAATAAAATCATTTTCTTTAAGAATTAATCCGCTTGATGTCTCCTTAAGTAAGTCTGCAATTCCGTTGTTTTCGGTTGAAATAATGGGAATATTCATTGCCGAAGCAAATATAGAAGTTACCTGTGTACCTTCGCTTTTTGATGTAGTAATGAAGTAATCCGATTCTGAATAAAGCGATTTAAGTTTATCACCAATTGTATAATTCCGAAATATCAATTGTTTTTTTCTAATAAGCTCGGTGCCGAGGTCAATTAAATACTCCTTATACTCTTTCGTACCATTGCCCACGATGATAAGGCAGAAATTTGTATATTCGGATAATTGCGAAAATAATTTTATCGTTAAATCAATTCTTTTACGGGGAATTAAATGAGCAACCGTTAAAAAAATCTTTTTGCCTTCTTTTTTTTGTTCGGTAATTTCTTTATCCTTTTCAAACTCTATTAGGTTTTTATTCCATTCATCAAAGTTTAAACCTAAAGTCAAATATTCGATATTACGATTAAGAACTTTTTTTAAATAATCTATTTGAGCTGTGTTTTCGTCAGAAATAAAAGATGCTCTTTTTGCAGAGGAATAAAATAATTTATCTTCGAAAAGAAGTGATAGTTTTTTAATCGGGTTTCTGGTGATGTTTTTTCTCTGGTCTTTTGGGGATAATATTGAACCGTGCCCTGTTATTAATATAGGAGTATTTTTATTCTTAAATAACTCACAAATTTTATAAGTCAAAATTCCTCTTAAGGTATTTAACTGTATTACTATATGATTTTCCGAAGCATATTTCTTAAGTTCGTCTAATATAGTATAAGATAAATTATCCTTTCTCGAGCGAAAACTATAATCATAATAATATTTTTCTGTTGGAAATAACTTTCTCGTATAATTATCATTTATTTCCATTGAATAAACTCTATCGGCTTTAAAATCCGGTTGCCACACTTCGAATTTATAATTATTGCTTCTTTTTATTATTTCCTTTACAAGTAAATCAGGCCAATCTTTTGCATCGAAACCAAGATAATCTCCTTTTGATGTGAACCATTCGTAAACGTATTTATGTTCACAATTCATTAATTCATAAGCAGGGGGGTGATTTAGTATGTTAATAATTACTGTTTTTGTTTCCATTAAAGGAGTCAATAAATTAATTTGTTTTTTATCAGATTCTTTCGTTTAAAATAATTATTAATTAATTGAAGAAAAATCCAAAGTGTTTTATTTAGTGTATATTGCATTAAGCACTTTTTAATTCGTTATTATATTGAAGTTGATATAACTTATAATATAACCCTTGTTTTTCAAGCAATTGCTGGTGTGTTCCTATTTCTTTTATCTCACCTTTATGCATTACTATAATTTTATCACAACTTTGTATTGTAGATAACCTGTGAGCTATAATAATAGATGTTCTTCCCTGTATTAATTTTTTTATCGCATCCTGTATTAAAAGTTCGGTTTCCGTATCGACACTCGATGTTGCTTCATCGAGAATTAAAATCTTAGGGTTATATGCTAACGCGCGTGCAAAAGAAATTAATTGTTTCTGCCCTACAGAAAGAGTACTGCCTCTTTCATTAACTTTATGATATATACCCTCGGGAAGGCTATCTATAAAATCATCTAAACCTGTGTTTCTGATTGACTCGTCTATTGTAGCATTTGATATAATATCGTTACCCAAATCTATGTTTGATTTTATATCACCCGAAAATAAAAAAACATCCTGCAATACAATTGCAATATTACTTCTTAATTCTCTCTGTTTGTATTCTCGTATATCCGTTCCATCGAGAGAGATATTTCCTTTTGATACATCATAAAATCTACAAAGTAAATTTATAATTGTACTTTTCCCCGCACCAGTTGCNCCTACAAATGCCACTCTTTCGCCTTCATTTATATGAAAACTGATGTTTTTTAATACGTAATCTTCTTCATTATATGCAAACCATACATTTTTAAATTCGATATTACCAACTACGTCATTTACAGGTTTTGGATTTTCGGGGTCGAGCATCGGTGATTTTTGGTCAAGTAATTCGAAAATTCTTTCACTCGATGCCATAGCGGTCTGCAGAATATTATATTTTTCCGATAAATCCCTGATAGGTCTGAAAAACATTTCCGTAAACTGAATAAACGAAATAATTATTCCTACGGAAATAACATTATTGAAAACCTGACCTCCACCGTACCAAATTATTAAACCAACAGCTACCGCCCCAAGCAATTCAACGATAGGGAAGAATACNGCATAATAAAAAATACTTTTCTTGTTTTGCTCGGTATGTTCNCGGTTAATTATTTCGAATTCTTCGACAGTTTCTTTTTCTTTAACGAACAGCTGGACAATAGAAATTCCGGTAATATGTTCCTGTATATATGAGTTCATTTTTGCTATTAAAACCCTGATTCTTGAATATGAAGCCCGGACTTTTTTTCTGAAAACGGACGTAGCATAAATCAATATCGGCAATACCGATAAACTTACTAATGATAGCTTCCAATCGAGTGTGAACATAAAATACAAAATCCAGATTATGGTAAATATATCTCCGAATGCTGTTACAAGTCCGGAAGAAAAGACTTCATATAATACTTCGATATCATTTGTTACTCTTGTTACAAGTCTTCCAATCGGGTTATTGTCGAAAAATTTTAAATTTAAATTGATGGTATGCTTAAAAACTTTTTTTCTTAAATCATAAATAATTTTTTGCCCAATCCAGCTTGTCAGGTATGCCATTATATACTGAATAGCACCTTGCAGAATTAATGTCCCAAGTAAAATAATTACGATTAATTGTAAACCGGGAATATCTTTGTTTGCAATTTTATCGTCTATTGCAATCGGGGTTAATCTTGGTCTCACAGCGGCAAGAGCAGATATAGTAATCGTTAAAACCGTAGCTAATGCAATTTGCAATTTATACGGTTTAAAATACGATAACAAACGNTTGAATAATTGCGAATCTATGGCTTTTCCTAATGCTTCTTCTTCTTTTTTATATTTTACTTTATGTACCGTCATAAGTTTTGACAGGATTAACTGGATAATAATTTAATTATAATAGCTTAAGATAATATCGGATAAACTTTTTACTTTTCTTTTTACTTCAACACCCTTTGGTCCGAAGTTAATCAATAAACCAATAGGTTTGTCAGTTGCGGTTAAATAATTTACTAATTGAACTTCAAATTCTTTTATTAGGTTTTGAACCGACTTTAATTCCAAAATTATAATATCGTTTACAATTAAATCTGCTCTAAAAGCGCCGACAATATTGTTTTTGTAAAATACATCAATAGCTTTTTGTTTCTCTACAACTTTTTGAGTTATTTCTTTGTGTTCCATATATTAAAACTATAGATTTTTGTTATTTTAAAAATTAATACCTTATCTTGTAAATCCTGTCAAGAGAATTTTAAATTTCATTTATTTCTTCTTCGAGTAATTGCTTTATGTAAATATTATAATAAATTCCTTCGAGTTTAATTAATTCACTATGATTTCCTTGTTCTTTTATAATGCCTTCATCGAGTACAATAATATTATCCGCATTTTGCAAAGTTGATATTCTATGAGAGATTATAATACTTGTTCTGTCTTTCATTACACCTTTTAATTCTTTCAAAATTTCTGCTTCCGTATGAGTATCAACTGCAGAGAGTGAATCGTCGAGAATTAATATCTTAGGTTCTTTATAAATTGCCCTTGCTATGGCAGTTCTTTGTTTTTGACCGCCGGAAAGGGTTATTCCTCTTTCTCCGAGTATAGTCTGAAATTTTTCCGGAAAGATATTGACGTCTTTATATAAACCCGCTTTTTTCGATACTTCAATTATTTTATCGATATCTTCTTTTCCTGTGTACGCAATATTCTTTGCTATTGTATCCGAAAAAAGAAATGATTCTTGCGGTACTATTCCAATCTGTTCTCGTAAAATCTCTAAAGGAATATCTTTAATTTTAATACCATCAATTAGTATATCCCCTTCGGTAACGTCAAATACACGGGGTATCAAATTTATTAATGTGCTTTTTCCGACCCCGGTATATCCAATAATTCCAAGTGTTTTACCTTGCTGTATTTTTAAATTAATATTTTTTAAAATATCGATTGTTGTGTTTGGATACCTGAATGAGACATTTTTAAATTCTATTTCGCCTTTTACTAAAATATCGGAGATATTTGATTTAAGAATACTTGAATTTATTGTATCGGGTTTTGTATCCATAATATCTTTAATTCTTTTCATAGATGGAGCGGCTCTCTGGACAAGGCTAATTACCCAGCCGAAAGCAATCATTGGCCAGGTAAGTTGTCCAAGATATACTACAAACTCGGCAATATTTCCTATTGTAAATGTTCCGTTTATAACTTTCATTCCTCCAAAATATATCACGAGTATAATAGATAATCCTGTCAATAAAAACATCATAGGGAATGAATACGCCTGCATTCGTGCAAGAGATAGATTCTTCTTTTGATAGTCCGCAGAAACCTTATTAAACTGTTCGATTTCGAAATTTTCCCTAACGTAAGATTTAATGACCCTTATACCCGCAAAGTTTTCTTGCACTTTTGTTGTCATATAAGAGAAGGCTTCCTGTACTTTCATCGACCTGCCATAAGTTCTTTTCATTACAGAGTAAACAAGGTATGAAATAAAAGGAAGTGGTATCAACGATATAACGGTAATCTCGATGTTTATACTAAAAAGTATTATCAGTGTTATTATTGTGCGGAGTAAGGTTTGAATCGAATACATAATACCTGGGCCCAGAAAATTCCTGATATTATTAATATCATTTGTAGCGTGAGCCATAATGTCACCGGTAGTCTTCCTGTTATAAAAATTTTTTGATAGCGTTTGCAAATGAGCAAAGAAATCATGCCTTATATCATTTTCTATCTCTCTTGAAGCTACGATTATAGTTCTTCGTGTGAGAAAGAGAAAAAATCCTCCAACCAGGATAATTCCAACACTTAAAAGACTATAAAATAATAAATTTTGTGAATCATTCTTTTGAGTCAGCTCATCGATTGCGTTTCCTATCACAAGCGGGTACATACTTTGCAGAAAAATACTTATTACTACAAATAAAAAACCTAATATAATTTTTGATTTATATTTTTTTAGATAGGGAATTAGAGGTATTAAATCTCTCATTTATATATACATTTATCCTTTTATTATACAATTTCTAATATTTAAAACTATAAAAAAATATAAAAAGTTTAATATAAAAAAAGAGACTCTTTCCCCCTATAAGAGTCTCTTTTCGGCAGTTCTTAATTATATTTTAGTTACATTCTTCCCAAATAAAATGCTACTCCACCAAATAGTTGTAAATATCCCATAGTCCGTTTTGATGATAGATTCGGATTTAAAGCGATATTACTATCATCTAAAAGTGATATATATCCATTCTGGTCTGTCATTTCAGAAGATTTTCCGAGCAAATTTGGCATCGCAAACCGTGTTCCGATGTTAAATCCAACCCAGTCCTCAATTTTGTACGAGTAAGATATATTAATTGAAGTACCGAATCTTAATGAAGGGCTTATAGTAAAATAGTTTTCTTCTGAGTTAGAAATTGTCTCGTATGCTCTTCCTGTAATTAGTGTAGATAAAAAGTCGATACCAAAATTGAACGATGATTTATTCTCTTTATCCATAAAAACTGCACACTCAAGTCCAAATGCAAAACTTGGCATATTCAACCTTAAGTAAGATGTTCCCGCTGTATCTTGCGGAGTAAATATTCCGCTTGGATTAGTTCTGGAGATATATGGCCAGCCTAATTCAACAGGGCTTACATTATATGCTTTGTTATCATCATTCGAAAAATGCGTATATCCTGCCGCGATGTGTATTTTTAATTGAGCAGACTTAGTTGTTAATACACTTAATTTAATTTCAGCATTAGTTCCAAATCCGGTACTGACACCGTAATTTTTAAACTTCCAGAATTCTTTCAAATTTCCTGAGCCATTTAAATTAAATAATGCATAACTGAATGCGCCATTCACGTCAATTTCTATAGCCGATTTGCTTTTTAGAGGGTTAGATTTCAAATCCTGTGAGTGCAGAAGTAGTATAGGGAGAAAATTCAATATTACTAATGCCAATAACGTTTTTTTCATATTTTTGTATTTTAATTATGAAAATAATATTCAAAATTAATTATTTAATGAAAAAATAACTTATTTATTTTTATAGTTTATGGTGGAATGAAAGTTGTTAAGATAAATCAAATTGTAGAAAAAATCCCCCAAATACTATATTTTAACTTGTTTCAGATTCAATTATTTATAATAATTGAAAAATCATCAATACATTAGAAATAGAGTTGCAATTATTGTGCTAAAAATAATCATCAATAATTTAGATTTTTTTTCCAAGAAATGATGTTTTTATATCAAATTGAGATAATCGAAGAAAAAATGAGAATAATTACCTTATATTTCTTAACAAAGATACTATGTTTTTTTTTTATCCTAAACCGATATTATCTTTTTCCCATATAGAATGATATTCCGCCGAAGAAATTAAAATATGCCATAGTTCGACCCTGAACTAAAATCGGATTTAGTACCGAGTTACCTTTATCCAGTAAAGTTATATAACCAGCTTCATCTGTTATTTCGGAAGATTTTCCAAGTAAATTAGGCATAGTAAATCTCGTTCCTACATGAAAACCTACATTTTTATCAAATTTATATGCATATGCAATATTGACTCCAAAGCCAAATCTTAAAGAAGAGTTTATAGTATTGAATGTTTCACTTCCTAAACCCTCAGTTTCAAATGCCCTACCGGTTATCATATGTGCACTAAAATCTCCTCCGAAATTAAACGAAGACGTATTTTTTCTGTCCGTATAAACAGCGTATTCAAGTCCGAATGCAACATTAGGCATATTAAGTCTTAAGTATGAAGTTCCTGTAGTTTTTGTCGGGGAAAAAGGAATANTTGTTCCGTTGGATTTAGTAGGCCATCCTGCCTGTACTATTCCAACTGTATATGCGGCATTATCCTCAACTGAAAAATGTGAGTANCCCAATAATAAATAAATTCTTAATTGTGTCATTTTTGTCGTATAAACACTCATCTTAGTATTAATGGAAGTTCCAAAACCGCTACTCATTCCATAATTATAGAAGCCCCAAAATCCTTGCAGTCCATCACTTCCTCTTAAATCCATAATAGGTAAATTATATCCACCACTGACATCTATTTCAAAGAAGTTTTTATATTTAGCGGGTGGAGTCAGCGTTTGAGAATAAATTAATTCTCCCGTGAAAAACAAAATTAATAGTGCAATTGTGATTTTTTTCATTTTGTGTTAATTAGTTTAGAAAATTATTTTATTAAAATCATTTTTTTTGTTTGTGTGCTTGCTTTTCCTGTTTTCAGTCCTTTTACTGAAAGCCTGTAATAATATACTCCTGATGGAAAATTGCTACTGAAAAAATTATCAGTATACCATCCTGCATTTTTAAAACCTTTGAATAGTGTAGATACTTTTTTCCCGAGTAAATTATAAATTGATAAATCAACATTACTAATTTCGGGAATACTATATTGAATCGTAGTTTTAGGATTAAACGGGTTAGGATAGTTTTGATACAAATAGGGTAAATATACGGATGTTGTGTTGTTTATAATGTTAGCAGAGGATGCATTAAATCTAACTACTGCCCCGTTAAGTCCAACACCCACACCGAATTTACTATTTATAAAAACTAAGTCAAAGATTCTGGTACTATCCGGAGTATCTATCAAATTCCAATAGTTTCCAGCATCTGTAGTTATAAGAAACTTTTCCAAATAACCCATAGGCGCCCATGCTTCTGACTCTGTTCTGAAGGATAATACATTTGGAACTCCGAATATACCCATATTTTTGTAAGACCAATTTAATCCTGCATTAGTTGTTCTTAAAATACTGGAACCATATTCATAGTCACCGGCTAAGGCAATAATATTATTATTATCGAAGAATTTAATGTCGTTTATTGGTTCAGGTGCAATCGGAAAAACGTTCCAGTATAAGCCTGAATTTGTAGTCCTCCAAATAACTCCAGCAATATCCATTATACCGCCACAGGCAATACCAAAGCCATTTGAATAAAACCTGAATCTGTTTACAGGAAATTTTGAAACAACTGATGTAGTGTCTTTATCGCAGTTATACCAATTGATACCACCGTTTGTAGTTTTCAGAAGTAATCCGGGACCACCACCCATATAGCCATTCAATGAATCTAAAAAATGAATTGTTCTGATATAAGTATCTAAGACAGGATATCTCGATGTATCCCAATTAATTCCACCATCTGTTGTGCGTAATATGTACGTTCCGTAAAAATTCTCATATAATCCCCATCCTAATGCCCATCCGATTTTTTTATTATAAAAACTTACGGCAACCATATATTCTTTAATTTTCGAATTTTGTTCAACCCAGTTTAAACCACCGTTACTCGTATGCACAATTACTCCCGAATCACCGATTGCCCATCCATTTAACGTATCCACAAAAGAACATTTCCATAAATTCTGATTACTTGCTTTTGAGTATTTCAGCCAATATTGCTGAGAATACAATTTCATCGAATTTGTTAATATAAGTAATATTAATATTATGAATATCCTTTTCATATATAAAACCATATTTCATTGAAATATAACCGAAAAAATAATTTTAACATAATCATTTTTTTATCTCAATTATATTTTATTTGTTCTATCAACACTTTTAATAAAATAAAATACTTATTTTAAACCTTCAATAAATAAATTAGGGTAAATTCATTCTTTTTCTTAAAAACCATTCGATTGAAAATGTTACTATAAGGAAAATTAAAATAAATAAACTGGAATTCAAAAAGGTTTTTTTTATGCCCGTTTGAATTTTTAAATCATTTGCATTCTTTTTACTTATTCTTTTTTCCACTTCATTCCAGTTAGAATCGGAAATCCTATCTCCTCCGGTAATTAAAGATAAATTATTCAGCGAATTGATGTCCGATTTTGTAATTTTATACTCTAAATTAGGTTCTTCGATAAGAATTTTTTTTATATCATAAGCGATTTCGGAGCCGTTTTGTATAAGAGAACACTTTATATTATATTCACCTTTTGTTAAATTTTTTATTTTTCCGGTAAAGCCGTTGCTTGATGTTTTTGTGATTTCAAATTCTTTGTTAAAAATATTATTATACACATACAATTTAATCGATTCATTACCTGTCTGTTCGCTTAAATTTATCATACCGTTAACTATAATGTCTTCTATAGGTGAAAATACCTGCTTGCTTAAATTAAATGTAATTTTCTTGTTTTTTTCCTTATCACAAATATTTTGTGCTACACCCGAAAGGATTTTTTCCAGAGGATTATTCTTTTCGTTATTTGTATTATTTAATCTCCATTTATAAAAATTATACGCTAATAAACACGCTGAATTTCTATCGCTACTATATAAATATATTAAAACCGGTTTTAAAGTTTTACTTGATATTAAAATTGTTTTAGATTCTACTTTTGAAACAAAACTAATTCCGGGCATAAAAATTTCCGGCAAATTATTTATTGAATTATCTATACTAAAATAATCTTGATCACTTGAATAAAAATTCGTAATAGATTTTACGGAAGATTTTTCTTCGTTACCCGCAGGGCTTATTGAAGATAAAGGAAGAAAGTCGAGTAAAATTTTTATTTTTTCATAGTCAGTATTACTTCCCGAAATAAAAAAAACAGGTAATTTTATTTTTTTTAAATCATCATTAATTTTACTTAATAAATTAATTTCCGTAAAAGAGTTTGGGAAGTTTATTAGTAATAATAAATTGTATTCGTCAAAAAGCGGAAGTTGACCTTCGTAAAACGACCCCGGTGTCTTTTGAGTAAAAAATTTTGTTTCAAAATTATTTAAACTTTTTATAGATTCCGAAAGGAAGGAAAAGTCAGGACTCGGATTTCCGGAAATTACGAGTACTTTGAATTTGTTGCTTAAATATTCTATGAAAAATTCTTCCGAATTATTTTTATAAGTTAATTCGTCGGGTTCTCTTTCAAGTTCAATTTTGTATTTTTTTATTCCTTCGTTATCGGACTTAATATCAAAAGTATAATTAAACGATGTATTTTCTTTGTTTACTTGAAATTCTTTGGATTGTATTAAGTTATCTTCTTCATATAAATTAATCCTTATGTGTTTACTGTAATTGTATGAATTAAATTCANTTAAAATTTTTGTATTACTTCCGGAAAACGTAGTCGGGTTAAAGAAAATATTTCGTATTACCAAATCCGTTTTTTGTATCGTATCCCCGAATAATAAATAGTTGAAAGTAGCATCCGTTTGTTTAGCAATATCGATAGGATTTCCGCCCTCATTTATAATTCCGTCCGAAAGAATATTTACAGTAGAAATTTTTCTGTCCCCGAATATCTTTACAACGGAGTTAAGAGTTTTTGATATGTTAGTACTGTTGCAACTATTGCTGTCGATAATATAGTTTTGTAAATCTTTTTTCTCTATTTCTTTAATAATATCGTCAGAGAAAGTATAAAATTTATTTTCCGAATAATTATTCTCAAATCTATCGATAATTTCCACGGCTCTTTTTAACTCGTCCTGTCTTTTCTCCAAAGTCATACTTAAGGAATTATCGATAAGAAAAATATTAACCGGTTTTTCCGTTATTGATTTTTTAAAAATAATGTAAGAAACAAGTAATAAAAATAAAATTAAAAAAATGCTTAAGGTTCTTAAACATATTAAAAATATTTTTGTTGTATTGGAAAGGTTAATTTTCCTATAGAAAATATAAGATATTATGATTGCAAAAATAAAAGATAAAACTATATAAAGAATACTATATTCCGAATTGAAATTCATTAATATTAAAATTTCACATCGACATAAATAGATTTTTTAATTTCCTCTACCCATTTTTCCATTTCGCTATTCTCTTTAAAAAGTGTGGCAAGCTTTTTAATTTTATCATAATCTTTATCCATAGACATAGTATGTGAAGGTATCTTTTTGAGTACTTTGAATAATTCAAAACCATAATTACTTTCTTCACTTGTTTTAATGGGGTTGCTTATTGCACCTGTGTCAAGACTTTTAAGCGATTCAACTATCAGACTGTCCATTCTTTCTATTTGAACAAATCCCATATATCCGCCTTTTAGATTTGTCGATAAATCCTGAGAGTATCTTTTNGCGGCATCTTCAAAAGTAATTTTATAGCTTTCTATATCCGATTTTAAATTTTTCAAAAAAGAAATTGTCTCGAGGTCGGATGATTCGAGCTTAGGAAAAGCAACCAGAATATGTTGTGACTTGACTAAGTCACCTTTCTTTTCATTAAGCTTGATAATATGATACCCGAATTCCGTTTCAATGATATCCGAATGTTCGTTTACATTCAGAGAATACAATGCTTCTTCAAATTCTTTTACAAATACACCTTTTTTGGAATAGCCTAAATCTCCTCCATTGATTGCACTTTGAACATCATTCGAATTTCTTTTTGCCAATTCCGAAAAATCCTGCCCGTTTTTTAAACTATCCAGAATTTTCAGAGCTTTTTCTTTAGCGATAAGTTTTTCTGCATCGGTAACTTTTCTTTGCATAATAATATGCGCAAGTTCATATTCTTCATTAGCCGGGGGCAAACTGTCTTTATATTTTGCGTAAAATTCCTCCACTTCTTTATCGGTAACTTTTATACCACCTTGAAATTTGGTTCTTTTCAGTTTATCAGACTTCATTTTCTTTACAAGGTCATCTTTCAGTTCGATTTTTATCTTACCGATTGACATTCCGTAAATTTCTTCCAGTTTCTTTTCCGAACCCACCTGGTCTACCATATTCTTAATTCTATATTCAAGTTCTTTTCCTACTTCATCTTCTTTTATTGTTATGCTGTCCTGCTCCGCTCTTGCATAAATAATTTTTTCGGTTAATATTTGCTGGAATATCTGCTGGGCAATCGTTGAGTTTATTTGCTTTAATTGATTTTGTCTTGCATAAAGTTGAATCTGGTATTGTAAATCGGATTCAAGAATTATATCATATCCAACTATAGCTAAAATCCTATCCCCTTCTTTTTGGGAGTAGATATTAGTCGTAATAGATAAAAAAATCAGTATTAATAAAGATACAAACTTAGCTTTTCTTTGATTCATATATAAAACGAGACTTTTAAAAAGTCCCTATTTAAAATTATTATCGAAATTACAGCTCCCAATCAGAAATTTGGGAACTGTAATCGATTAAAAATATTAATTTTTAAATGCTTTTTCCAAATATTTCTCATTGATTTTCACGGGATATTTTTGTTTTAACCCATCAATGTAATTTTTTTCCATTTCCTTGAATTTATCCTGTTGTAATGTCTGGGAAATTTCAGCTTTCACTTCATCGATTGCTTTGTATTTTTGTTCGTTGTTTTCCGTATATACATATTTTTGTTTGTTGGCATCATAATAATTCTGAATATCCGCATCGGTAATTTTTATTTTGCTCCATAATTCGTCCTGGTCGATTTTGAAACTCAGTAATCCGTTTTCATATTCATTGTACATATCTATGTAATCTTCATCCTTTTCTATTTTTTCTTTAACTGCAACAAGATTCAATATTGGTGTATCCGAACATCCTTCGATGACTCTTTTTACCGCCGCATAGTTTGCACCATTAGCTGAGAATTCTTTATTTACGTTGAAATACTGTATAATGTCTTCAATTTTTATTTCACCACCTTTGTATTTTGCTACTACTTTTTGTCTATCCTGTCCGGTAAATAAGCTATCGTATTTTAACTCGCTAAACATTTTAATCGAATCTAATTTCGAAGCGAAATAATTTAATCCATCTAATACAAATTCGAATTTATAATCTTTGCGAATTTGCTCGAGATATTTCATATAAGCTAATTTATAATTTTGTCCTCTTTTAAATTCGGATTTCAGGCTCTCTTTTTGCTTTTCATAAGGTTGGTATTCTTTAACTTCAAGTAATTTGATTAAATGCCAACCAAATGGAGTTCTTACAATGTCGGATACTCCTCCAACTTTTAAAGAGAAAGCTGCACTATCAAATGGTTGAACCATTCTTCTTCTATCAAAGAAACCTATATCACCACCTTTCGGTTTTGAGCCGGGGTCTTCTGATAGTTCTGAAGCTAATTTGGCAAAATCTTCACCGTTTTTTATTCTGGTATAAATATCTTTTATTTTATTATAAGATGTAATCGAATCAATTACTTTTCCAGTTACACTATCTTTTATATCCTGTATTAAAATATGAGCCACCCTGATTCCTTCATTTCTCTTTTTCTTGTCAGTTAGTTTTACTATGTGTAATCCGAACATTGTTCTTATCGGCTTCTTTGTAAATTCACCGATTTTTAAATCATAGATACCATCTTCAAATTCAGGAACTGTCATTCCGGCAGTAAAGTAATATAAATCTCCGCTATTTCCTTTCGCGGATTGGTCTTCAGACATTTCCCTTGCAACTAAACCGAAATCTTCACCTTTTTTTAATCTTTTAATTATTGAATCGGCTTTTAAGTATGCTTTTATAGAATCTTCGGGGGGAGACGATTGTGGAAGGTTAACTAGAATATGAGAAGCTCTCACTTCGTCTTTTTTTCTTTCCCACAATTCTTTTATTTGAGGTTCGACTACTTCTTTGTCTATTAAAAAAGTAGAAATGAAATTCTTTTTATAATCACCCAGGTCTTTTTGAATTTCAGGTGAATTTAAATAACCTTTATCCTTTGCATCTTTTACCTTCAATCTGAATTTTATCATCAAATCAAGATACTCTTTTCTTTCAGCAATAGATTTACTTTTTGCTGTGTCGAGGTTATTACCAAGTGATTTTAAATACTGGTTTTCGAACTCATATAAATAAATTTTTTCATCACCTATTTCTGCAACTACATCTCTTTTTTTGCTTGAACATCCAATAACTAATGCTATTAATGCGATAATAAATAGGTTAAAGCCGTAATAAAAATATTTACTTTTCATCGTTTTTTATTAATTTTTATTGATAATATTCAGTAATTTTACTAAAATCAACACTTAATAACAAGTCAATGTATGTTCAATTACTTCATTTTATTTTTACATTCATATTAATATTTTACGAACAATTAGTTTAAATGTTATACTGATTTTTTTATATATAGAATATCATTAAATGAAAATTTGTTTTGTTTCAAGCGAATGCGACCCTTTTGTAAAAACCGGAGGATTAGCCGATGTAAGCGGAGCTTTGCCGCTTGCTATAGATAGACTCGGTTGCGAAGTAAAGCTTTTTCTTCCGTTTTACGATTTAATCGATACTGTTAAGTTCAATATTACACTAGTAAAAAATATAAGAGATATTGAAGTAAAAATAGGGGAAAAATCTGTTATTTTTAATCTCTATACTTGCAAATTACAAAATACTACTGTTGATGTATATTTTGTAGATTGCCCGGAGTATTTTCACAGGAAAAAAGTTTATACAAATGATGCGGACGAGGATGAAAGATTTATATTGTTTCAACAAGCTGTATTAATATCACTGAAATATTTAAATTGGTCTCCGGATATTATTCACTGTAATGATTGGCAAACAGGTTTGATACCTGCATTCTTAAAAAAGAATTATTCACAGGACAAATTGTTAAAAAATACAGTTACGGTTTTTTCAATTCATAATATTGCTTACCAGGGATTATTCAGTAAATCTTCATTTTTAAATACAAATTTTACTGAAGAAGATATCAAGCCGATGGGACCATTTGAATTAAATAATTTATTCTGCTTTATTAAAGCCGGTATAAGCTATGCTGAGATAATTTCGACGGTTAGTCCTACTTATGCTAAAGAAATACAGACTCCCGAATTTGGTGCAGGACTTGAAGGAGTGCTTGCGGGTAGAAGAGATGATTTATATGGAATAATTAATGGTATCGATACGGAAACCTGGAATCCTGAGTTAGATAAATTAATTCCATATAATTATAGTTTTTCTAAAAATTTTGAGAATAAACTGAAAAATAAAAGGGAATTATTAAAAAAGGTAGGATTGAAATTTGGTGAAAAAGTACCTTTGTTTGGAATTGTTTCCCGTTTTGCCTGGCAGAAAGGATTTGAACTGCTTGAACCAATAATAGATAATTTACTTTCAAAAGACATTCAAATAATTGTATTGGGAGAAGGGGAAAAGAAGTATGAAGAATTTTTTAAAAATATAGTAAAAAAATATCCGGAAAAATTTGTTGCTTTTATCGAATACAATAATGAACTTGCACATCAAATAACCGCTTCGAGCGATATTTTTCTTATGCCATCGAGATATGAACCTTGCGGTTTAAACCAAATGTACAGCCTGAAATACGGTACTGTTCCTATCGTCAGGAGAACCGGGGGACTTGCCGATACAGTGAGGGATGTGGATGAGATTGGTGAGACCGGAAACGGATTTACATTTAAAGATTTTGATTCCAAACAATTTTTTAATGCAATTGAAAGAGCATTAATACATTTCGAAAATAAAGAAAAATGGAGAAAAATTATTAAGATTGGAATGAATGAAGATTTCTCGTGGAATTGCTCAGCAAAAAAATATATGGAAATATATAAAATTGCTTTGGAGAAAAAATAATGTTTTTTAATTAATTTTATGAGATAAATTAGATAATATCTTCAAATTTATATAATCTGAATTCGGAATCCCGAATTCAGTTTTTTTTTGCTTGACATTCATTTGCAAAATATTTAATTTGTCGTAGGTAATACCCACTACAAATATGAAAATATGATTGAGCTGATACAAAAANTAAAATCTCTTGGTTTTACAGAATACGAATCGAAAGTATTTATTGCTTTATTAAAAGGTCACAATATGTCAGTTCCGGATATTTCCAAATCAGCCAAAATCAGACGTACCGATGTTTACGACATTATGAAAACGTTTGTTGATAAAGGTTTTTGCAATGAAATAGAAACAAACTCTGTACTGATGTATGAGATGATTAATCCCGATGTGATACTCGATAAACTTGAATTAAAAGCAAAGAAAGAAAATGAAAAACATCTTGCATCTTTAAAAGATACATTCAAAAACCTAAAACCATTATATTGTTCCGAGAAAAATGAAAACAATAAATCATTTAGTGTAGAACTTATTCGCGGATACAACCTTCACCGGGTTGAAAAATTCTTTAACCTAATAAAGAATGCAAAAAAAGAAATTTTGTTAATGATAAGAATGGAGATACATATATCAAACGAAATAGATGAAACCGCTGAAAATTTTATTAAGAACGGGGGAGTAATAAAATCCATTTATGAAGTAAACAATAATTTTAAAATTAAAAAAAACGACAGGTGGGTAGCTTGTACAAATGAAGATTTGTTTAATGTTTTTTCAAGGTTTGAAAGCTATGGTGAACAATTAAAGTTAAGTAAAACAAAAATTCCCAATATGGCAATCTTCGACCGAGAAACAGTTTTCCTTAATGTAGTGGATAAAGCCGATACTAAAAAAAATAATGAAGCAGACGTTATTTTTAAAAATAAAGATTTTGCCGAGACGATGGTGGAAATGTTCGCCCGTACTTGGAATAGCTCGTTGACTTTAAAAGAATATAAAAAAACAAATTATCCAGCGGAATTTATTTTTACCGAATACAGGTTGAAGACCTGATAGATAAATCGCTGAATTATATTAAAACAAAGAGTATGGTTCTTGTAAAATAAATTTTCTATATTTTGTAATCTATCTTTAGTAAAAAAAAGATTTGCAAAATAAAAACAAAAAACTATATAATACAATATGAGGAAGAATTGTAAATTGTGCATAAGATTATTTCTTGTTATAATTTTATGGTCATTGGTTTTTGGGGTAGAGTCTTATTCCCAGCAAAACTGGCAAGTAATTGCTAAAGCATCAAATCAAAATTTGTGGAAATGCTCTTTTGTAGATACTCTTAACGGATGGGCGATTGGTGATTCCGGTACTATTGTATATACAAGTAATGGAGGTTATAACTGGGTTTCTCAAAATTCGCACTTTACGTATGAATATATGACATCGATTTTTTTCCTTAATAAAAGATTAGGTTGGGCGATTGCGTGGAGATTTTCTCCTGAGTATTATGGAACATATTTATTGAAAACTACAAATGGCGGTATAATATGGGATACTACACGATTTCCTGTAAATGATGTATATATCAGAACGATAATTTTTTTGGATTCTTTAACAGGTTATATGGGAGGCTCACCGGCGCAACTACTTAAATCGACCAATGGGGGTGCAAATTGGTTTAAATGTAATATAGATACTACTTCGGTTGTTTCCGGTTTTCCTATCGGCAGATTCCGGTTTTACAATAATAAAATTGGTATTGCCTGCGGAGGTGCAATGGATATTGCCGGAGTAATCTGGAAAACGACTAATTATG
>JGI20214J51088_10000446_pt1 | contig 28929 bp, 24 predicted proteins | sample WetSurMetagenome_FD_51088 | JGI IMG/M metagenome (IMG submission 51088) | reverse complement strand
ATCCTGCCCTGCAGGATGATATGGCGATCCAGTGGGAATTTTATTCCGGTATCGCCGCTGCCGTTGCCGGCGCAGAAATTATCTGCGTACGTCATCCAGCATCAGTCGGCATGCTGAAAAAAGGATTTGCGGCTATTAAAAAAGGCACAGGTTTTTCAGGAGGTGAATAGCAATGGCACTCAAGGCACTGGATGTCTACAAACTTCTGCCAAAAAAGAACTGCAAGGAATGCGGGGATCCCACATGTCTCACGTTTGCCATGAAACTTGCCAGTGGAAAAGCCGATGTGGATCTCTGCCCTTATCTCGATGAACAGGCAAAATCGGTCCTGGGTGCAACGACGCGACCTCCCATACGGCTGGTAAAAGTTGGTGTGGGGGAACGTTCGTTTGCCGTNGGTGAAGAATTTGTTCTCTATCGCCATGACAAGACATTCTATCACCCTCCCGGGATTCTTTTTAAGGTATCAGATACGCTGGCACCTGAAAAGATCACTGCTGTGACCATGAGGATCAGGGATGAATTATTCACCCGTGTCGGTACCGATCTGCGATTCAACGGAATTGCAATTGAAAATACAAGCGGTTTACCGGAGGCATTTGCCCGGGCTGTTGCCGTAGTTGAGGAATCTGCAGATCTTCCCCTTGTACTTATATCACAGAATCCAGAAGCATTTGATGCGGCTCTTATTCAGGTCGGCAGCTATCAACCCTTGATCTATGCAGCAACTAATGAAAATTTCCGGGAAATGTGTGCACTCGCAAAAAAACATAGTTGTCCGCTTGTCATCAGGACACATGGACTGGAAAACCTTGCCAGCCTGGCAAAATCCTGTGTAGCAGAAGGTGCAAAAAAACTGATGATGGATCTCTGCCCCCAATCCCTCGGTGATTTTATCGTTATGTCGACTACGGTACGGCAGCTGGCAATAACGCGTGCAGTTCCGGATCTTGGTTATCCGATAGTTATGGATGCCACACATCCTCATCTTCAGGATGCAGCAATTGCGTTGGGTATTGTAAAATATGCATCAGTAATTATTACAACACCACTTTCCGCTGCTTCCGCAAAAGCTGCACTTACACTCCGCCAGAACGTTTACACAGATCCACAGAAACCAATCCAGATGAACCCTGGTCTCTACCGTGTCGGGACTCCGGGGAAAGATGCACCCGTGCTCCTCACGGTGAATTTTTCTCTGACATTCTTTACCCTTCAGGGATACCTGGAATCTTCCCGTATTCCCTGTTTTATGCTGATTGTTGACACAGAAGGGCTATCAGTACTGACTGCGGTAGCTGCAGGAAAACTGAATGAAACTCTGGTCAGGGATTCGATCAGGAAATTTGACCTTGATCACGAGGTATCCCATAGGACTATAATTATCCCGGGCTATTCAGCACCGCTTTCAGGAAGAATTGAAGAAGCAACCGGCTGGAATGTGATGGTAGGACCTCGCGATGCTGCGGAGATAGGCGAATACCTGCATGAAGTCTGGAAGATCCCGAAATCCTCATAATCCAGCAGAAATTTTTCTCGTTTCAACCAGTTCATGCATTCCCCCATCCGATAAATGACAGAAAATAAAACACCGTAGCATATTTCTAACTCTCTTTCCTATGATAGTAGTAAGGACAACATAATCATGCGTACGGTAACATTTCTTCCGAGTTATCGCAAAATTGACGTTGCACATGGCAGCACGATCCTCGAGGCAGCGCAGAAGGCCGGGCTGAATATCAACGTCGTCTGTGGTGGACAAGGCAAATGTGGCAAATGCGTGATCTTTGTACAGTCAGGAAAAACAGAGTTCGACCGGCAGAAATATTCCCAGTTCTTCAACGAAGATGAATTAAAAAAAGGTGCGTGTCTGGCCTGTGAGACAACGGTTCAGGGAGATCTACTGGTGTTTATTCCTGAACGTACTCTTATTCAGGAACAAAAAATTCTTGTCGCAGGCCGGGATGATGAGATTGAGCTTCATCCCTCTGTCAGGAAATATTATGTTGAACTCCAGTCCCCTACTCTCACTGATCCATCCCCCGATCTCACCAGGCTGTTGTGGGGGATTCAGAAGGGTGGCGGACCAGTTGCGGAAAAGATCTATGTACCTCTGGAGGTTATGCGTGAAATTCCTACACTCCTTCGTCATAGTGACTGGAAAGTCACCGGTACAATTGCTCTTGTTCCGGGCGGTTACCGTCTTATTGACCTCCAGGAGAATGATACATCCAAACGTATCTTCGGTGCTGCGATTGATCTCGGTTCTACAACAATTGTTACCTACCTGTGGGATCTGGTCAGCGGCAGGGTCGTTGCAGTTGCCTCAAATTATAACAAACAGATCAGCTGCGGCGAAGATATCCTTGCACGCGTAAATTTCGCCCGGAAAAACGGGATTGCCAAACTTCAGTCCCTTGCTGCAGAAAGTATTAATGTATCCCTGACAGTTGCGTCAGATTCTGCAGGAATCGACCGCGAAGATATTTATGAAGTTGTGGTTGCCGGAAATACCGTGATGACACATATGTTACTCGGAATTGACCCGGCGTATATCATCGCAGAGCCCTATGTTCCTGTTGTCCAGCGTGCTTTATCTGTTGCAGCAAACAGGATTGGAATTGCCGCCAATCAGAATTGCGGACTCTTTGTCTTTCCTGCAGTCAGCGATTTTATCGGTGGTGATATTATCGCTGACATTCTTTCCTGTGGCATGAGTGAACACGAAGAGATCTGCCTTCTGATTGATATCGGTACCAACTTCGAAATTGTTCTCGGAAACAAAGAATGGATGTTTTCCTGTGCCGGTGCCGCCGGCCCCGCCCTTGAAGGAGGAGAAGTATTGTTTGGGATGAGGGCAAATCCCGGCGCTATCGAACAGATTTCAGTCGATCCAATAACATTCGAACCCACGTACAGAACAATCAACAACATCAAACCCCGGGGTATCACCGGATCCGGTTTGATCGATCTGCTCGCAGAACTTATTTCAGTGTGTGTTATAGACAGAACCGGCCGCATTAATACCGGAATCCAGCATAAAAGAGTTCGTGCCGGGTCACATTTCGCGGAGTTTGTCGTGGCATGGGCTGCAGAGACTGATATCGGGAAGGATATTGTCATTACGGAAAATGATATCAAAAATCTGATCATGAGCAAGGCTTCCATTCATGCTGCCTGTGTAACGCTGATGAAACAGGCAGGAGTAACCAGGCATGATATCTCAACTATATATTTTGCCGGTGCATTCGGTAATTATCTNGATAAGAAAAACGCAACGATTGTTGGACTTATCCCTGAGATNGGGCTGGAACGGATAAAAAATATCGGCAACGGAGCGGTAACCGGGGCAAACCTTGCGCTTATTAATCGGCGAGAGCGAAAGACGCTGGATGAAATCGCCCGAAAAATCGCATACATCGAGCTAAACGCCGAAGCATCGTTTATGGANGAGTACACTTCAAGTACATTTTTACCCCATACAGATCTCACCTTGTTTCCTCAGGTTCAGGAACTCCTGGAGACGTGTCGTCTCAGGAAGGGTAATTAATGTCAAAAATGATACCTTCACCTTACTCTCTGGCAACGGGCGTAGGTGCACTTCCTCATAGAGATCCTGTATTGGCATGTAATGATATTCTGGATATTTTCCCTCAGTTTCCTTACGCGCCAAGTCTTCCGGATCGTGGGCAACTGGAAAGTATTGTCTTTAATGATTCCGAACAACTCCCGGGAAGAATTATTCGGGATGACCGGCTTCTTTTCGACAACAAAACCGATCATACAGAGGCAATAGAAAATGTATATCTGGATTATATCGAAGGCAACTTTGAGGCCTACGGCCTCCATAAGGAGTACGCGTCGGGTTTTATCCAGATGATGTCACATAATCTCACCCGGGTAAAAACATTGAAATGCCAGGTGACCGGTCCGGTTACATTCGGCATGCAGGTGGTTGATACAGACAAGCGTCCTATTTATTACGATGCGCAAATCGCCGATGTTTTATCGAAGATGATTGCACTTAAAGCACGATGGTGTGAAATGGAGATGCGACGAAGAACCGGCGTGAACGACACTCTTGTTGTTCTGAATGAACCATATTTCGCCTCATTGGGATCATCGGTAGTGCCGGTGGATAAAGAAACAGTGAGAGGTGGCTGGGAGGACATTTCTGCCCTGGTTGAAGGTGGACTTGGCATCCATTGCTGTTCGAATACTGACTGGGAATTTGTTCTGGAACTCAATCCCTCTGTTATCTCAATCGATGCATACACAACTGCAAAAGAGTTTTTGTTATATTCTGATGCGATCGTTTCCTACATGGAAAATGGTGGAGTTGTTGCATGGGGAATTGTTCCGGCGGAATACAAAATTTTTGCCAGGGAAACTCCCGATCTCCTCTTTGAACGGTACAGTGCTATCAGGACACAGCTCTGTTTGCTTATCTCTGAACACCTTTTTGATGCGCAGTCCCTTATTACACCGAGCTGTGGCATACGGTTCGCTGACAGGGCTGGTGCATTAGCCATCATGAAGACTGCGGGGGAGATTTCCCGACGTATCAGGAATAAAGGAATGGGGGCATAACCTACCATCCAGGAATAAACAGGTTACATCTATGAAAAATCACCCCTTTACCATTGCCGTGTCGGGAAAAGGAGGGACCGGAAAGACCACTGTCAGTTCTCTGCTGGTTCGTTCATTTATTGAACTGGGGGAAACCCCCATCCTTGCGGTTGATGCAGACCCAAATGCCAACCTGCACGAGGCACTCGGTGTTAATATCATGGAAACCCTCGGAAGTATGCGGGAAGAGGCATTCACCCGGCACATCCCTCCGGGCATGAATCGCCACGACTATGTCAGGTTCCGTTTTCGCCAGGCTCTCGTTGAAGCAACAGGTTTTGATCTTGTAGCAATGGGCAGACCTGAGGGTAGTGGATGCTATTGCTTTGCCAACGACCTTTTATCAGAATGCATGATACAGCTCGAGCGTGACTACCCTTTTGTGGTTATCGATACAGAAGCTGGTATGGAGCATATCAGCAGGGGAACTATAGGGAAACCGGACATACTCCTTATCGTAAGCGATCCCGGTGCACGAGGATTGCGGACAATTACCCGGATAAAAGAGATCGCAACTCAACTGGGACTCGAACCGGGGCGAATTCAGACTGTTCTGAACAGAGTCAAATCCGGCACTGCACCAGTTGTCTTTGACACCGGCAAACCCATTGCGATAATCCCTGATGATCCCCTTATTGAAGCTGCGGATCTTGATGCTCTGCCGGTTTCACAGGTTCCGTTTGCCAGTCCTGCCCGGTTGGCCGTACTGAATCTTGCGAAAAAACTTCAGTTTTGTGCACATGAAAAGGATACGAACTGATACGAACCGTGAAAAATTTTAGTCCTCAGGCGATCTTTTTTGGGTAAAATATAAAAGAAATTACTATCTCTTGTGGTTTTACAAATTGTTTATAAAAATACTGCTACGGCAATAGTTGTTGTCCAGAGTCCGTTTTTGTCCCCTTCAGCTGACTGGCAGACATTCTGGGTTTTGATGATTTTACCGCTCGCTTTATAGGTCTGCTCCCGTTCTGACCATGCAGCATTTACATCAAACTCGATGCCAAGCGTTGTTGCAAGCATCGTTGCCGCAAGATCCTCGGCATATTCTCCGGTCTTTTCCTGAGTTTCACCAAAGGCGTGGTGTTCAGACAGATAACCATATTCGTCAGAATCGCTGGGGAGGGCAAGACCAATTGCAGAAGAAACCAGGCGGTTGGGTTCATTGGTCTCATTCCTTGCCATAACACAGAACGTGATGCCACCAGGCTGGAGACATTTTAATCCTTCCACCTTCGATGTCTGTTTACATTTTGGCGGAAAGATGCTCGAGACATAGACAAGATTGCATTTTTCAATACCGGCCTTTCTCAGTGCAAGCTCAAAGGAGGCAAGACGGTCTTTATGGACCCCAACTCCCTTGGTGAAAAAGATCCTGGTCGGAACATACATAATTTTTTATTATATCTTTTTATTTCTTTAAGTTTTGCTCATAAATTATGTAAAATCGAAAAAAAACAGGTTTANTGTGCAATATATACCAATCGCGCCAGTTTTTCACACATTCTGATATTCATTCGTTCGTAGAGTCCCGAAACATGACTGAAGAAAAACAGACTATTCCTCTGAGTTTATCCATGTTACAAGGTTGTTAAGATTTGAACATCCAGGGATCTGAACAGTGTCATTTAATACGCGTGTCTTTTAAAAAAATAAGATAGATGCTGGTTTTTCAGATCCACAAGTAAGATACGGTATTCATGAAAAAATTTCCCTTCAAAAAACAGGAAAATACGAAGTTGTACCTTTAAAGCCCGGAGAGAATTTCCGGCAGATCGCTGAATGAATCGATCACGAAATCTGCTGAGATCGTTGAACGATCATCAGAGAAACGATCCCCATATCGGGCATATACTGTCCGGATACCAAGGCTGTGGCCTGGCTCAATATCCCTGCGGGGACTGTCACCGATAAGAATCGCTTCTTCGGTTCCGGCGTTCATCATCTCAAGCGCAAACAGGAATGGCTCGGGAGCCGGTTTTTTAACGTGTACCATATCATACGTGACCATACAACAGAAGTAAGGCAGCAACCGGGTTTTTTCAAGACGAAGCATGGCATCACGGGAATGTGCATCGGTGACAATTCCCATATCGTAGCCCTGTGCAGTGAGCACGTGCAGAGTTTCAGCAACGCCCTCATACAAGGAAACGTGCTGAAGTTTTGTCTTTTCATATACCTGACAAGCCTGACGAAAAGAATGATCCACGGGAATGTTCTTATCATTCATGTACTGGCGGATATTTTCATGCGATTCAAACCCATGGGTTGTAGTGAGAAAATAGGAGAATAATGCCTTCCCGTCATCATGACCAAGATTTTCAGCAACTGCCTGACACGCAGCAATCTGGGCGCCGACGAAGTCAAACAGGGTATTGTCCATGTCAAAGAGCAGGCATTTTACAGGAGCAGTTTTACCGTTTATTTCCATTCTTCCTCTAAGTATCAACCTGATTCTCAATCAGTATATCGGTGATGGCAACATACATTACCACGGAGAGGATTGAGAAAACTATTAATAAAAGATCATAATATTCAGTGGTATGAAATTCTTACTGTTTTTGGTTTGTGCAGTTCTGTTTATGGGCATTCTCATCGCGGGTTGTACAACAACGCCGGCACCAGTCCCGACCCCGGCAACGACCATCCCCACATCTGTTCCAACGACGGCAGTATCTGCTTCGACCACACCTATGCTGACGGATTCGGCGCTGGTTGGAAACTGGAATCTGGAAGGAGGAATGATCGGTGCCGGAACCATGCCCGTTATACCTAATACCCAACTCACTATAACGTTCAGCAGCGATGGGTCGCTCACTGGTTTTGGAGGGTGCAACAATTTCTTCGGATCGTACACACTTACCGGACAGACATCAGAATTTGGAAAAGGGATAACCGTAGGTCCAATCGGATCAACAAAAATGTTCTGCGCTGGTACCAGTGATCTGGAGACAACCTATCTCGCAAATGTCCAGGATGCCAAATATTACTCGATCACGAATAACAAGATGTTGATCAGAACGTCTACTTTAAATCAGCTTTCGTACAGTAAAGTCTAGGTTGAAGGAATTACCCATATACCCCTTTTTTTCCTGATGTTCGTCCCAAAAGGATCTTTAAAAGAATCTAAAAGAAAAATATGTTGAACGATCTTTCTGACGTCAGACCATGAATGAGATCGATTGTGAGAGAAATCCGGGAATTTTTTAAAAAATGTATCAAAGATTTAACCCCAGAGACCCTATAATGAAAATAATTACAGGCTGCCTTGTATGGATGATATTTATCTCATTGAGATCCGTCTTGCCATGACGAAATGGCGGATCGGTGAAACCATTTCGTATATTGGCCGGCTGTTTTCTTTAGAAGGGTACCTTGAACATCATCCGCATATCACGCTCTTTGGACCCTTTATCCTGAATGAAGGTATCAGTCCCCGTCAGCTCATTGACACCCTCGGGGAAGCAATAGCCGGATATTATCCGGTATTGTTTACGATAGATGGATGGGAAATGCGACGGGGAATTCACGGTAATGTAATTGCATTCCCGGTCAGACCCTCGGAATCCTTAAAAAAACTCACCTCTTCAATTGCAGCCAGAGTATCCCCGATTGCCGGGTCACTCAACTTCTGGGACAGCAATCCCGAAAGTAAATGGTTTCATGTGACCATTGCAAACCGGATGGAACCCAACGAGGCATCGGCAGTATTTTCTGTACTTGCCGGTGATCTGCAGGATGGATCATCATCAGATTTTTTTTTCAGGGTAAGATGCATTTTNCGACGTCTGGTCAGCACCAGTACAGGACACGCAGTCCGGCCGATCACCCTTGATGATGCAGGACTCAGAATTACCGTAATGCACGGAGATGAAATCTTCGCCGAATATGATCTTCTGGAGAAACGATGGATTACCGGAGATCACAGTCATTCCAGTAAATCCTGGCAACATACCCTTGCGCGATTCCGACAACAAACAGGCATTGAACTTTCGGATCCACGTCCTGCTCTCCCTGATACTATTTATCTGATAGCCGATCTTCATCTGGGCCATGCAAATATTATACGCTATTGTTCACGACCATTTCTGGTTTCCGATGTACGGGAAATGGATCACGTCCTGATAAAAAACTGGAACTACACGATCTCTGCGGAAAATCGCGTATTCTATCTGGGGGATTTAAGGTATGGAAACGATGCATTATCCCCGAACCAGTACAGGCAAAAGCTCAAAGGGCACATCGTCTTTATTAAGGGGAATCACGATGACCAGGAATTGGATACCGTCCCCTCGTACCTTCTTGATTACGGTGGTTTACGGTTCCTGCTGGTCCATGATCCGGATGACTGCCCGTGTACCTTTGACGGGTGGGTGATTCACGGCCACCACCATAACAATAACATCCGACAATTTCCTTTTATCGATTTTGAGCGAAGGCGTATTAACGTAAGTGCTGAAGTGGTTGGCTATGTCCCGGTGAACCTTAACGATATATGCGAGATCCTGCGTGACCGACTATCACGGGGAGAATTGACCCCGATCCGCCTGAAAGGTAATGATAAAACGTGATAGTGTGAATCATTTCCCCTTTTTTGTGTCATTCATAACCTATATACAGACTAAAAGTGCATTTCCACGATAGAGGGGAGACACATGTTTTTCGAAAGGATTGTTTCTGAAGGTATAGCCCACACTTCCTATTTTATCGGATCGGGGGATGTGGCAGCGGTAATCGATCCCCGCAGGGACTGCGATATATATCTTGAGATTGCCAGCAGGAATGAACAGACCATAACTCATATATTCGAGACGCATCGCAACGAGGATTATGTCATTGGATCCCTCGAGCTGAGGGCACGTTGCGGAGCGGAGATTTTTCACGGATCAACTATGGCGTTTGCCTATGGGAAACCGGTAAAGGAAGGTGACAGATTTACTCTGGGGTCAGTGGAATTTTCCGTTCTGGAGACCCCCGGACATACCGAAGAGAGTATCTCTCTTGTTTTACGGGATTCCGAAGTTGATGATCAACCCTATATGGTATTTTCCGGCGATACACTTTTTGCAGGAGAAATTGCCAGGACTGACTTCTTCGGGCAGGAACGAAAAGCGGAAATGGCAGAAAAGATTTTCTCCAGCATAACAGACAAGATTTTGCCGCTTGGCGATGGGGTAATTCTTTGTCCTGCCCACGGGGCCGGGTCGGTATGCGGAGAGGAGATTGCAGATCACCCGATCACAACCATCGGTTATGAAAAAAAGACAAATCCTTCCCTCAAACAAGGCCATAACCAATTCGTATCGCGCAGGGTAACTGAATCCCCCTATTTCCCGCCCTATTTTCGGCAGATGGAATCAATCAACCGGGATGGTGCTCCAATCCTCTCTCGATTACCGGAATTGCATCATCTGTCGATTCAAAAGGTAAATACTCTCAGGAAATCCGGTTGCCAGATCGTCGACATACGATCACCCACGAGTTTTGGAGCAGGCCATATCCCCGGCAGCCTTTCTATCTGGCGGGAAGGTCTTCCCTTATTTTTGGGCTGGTTCCTTGATTATCAACGTCCGATTGTCATTGTCGATGACTTTAATCTTGATCTTGATCGCATGTATCGCCATTTCATCCGTCTTGGATATGATAATGTTGCCGGCATACTTTCCGGGGGATTCCCCGCATGGACCAAAGCAGCGCAGGATATCGGTACTGTGCCTACCTGTTCGGTCCAGCAATTAAAGGACCGTCTTGAGAAAGAAAAACCTTTCCTGCTGGATGTAAGGGACATCAAAAACTGGCGCGAATTCGGCCATATTCCCAAGGCTCACCATATCTTTGTAGGTGAGCTACCCCAACATCTTGATGAAATCCCCAAAAAAGAACCTGTTGTTGTTTATTGCGATGCAGGCTACAAAGGAAGTCTTGCATCAAGCATCCTTACCATGAAGCAGTATTCTCATCTGACCAATCTTCTGGGGGGAATGACCGCGTGGAACAGGGCCGGATTCCAAAACGAGAAATAATTTTTTTATTTTTATTTCATTAAAAAAAATTAATAAAGTTTATCAGGTCATGTTGGGAATTCCAATGGAGGACGTTTATGGAGATTTTTAAAATCCCGAGGATGGAGAAACAGGAATATGATCGGTTGATCGAGAAGGGTTATATCTGCAGGATTGCATTCCAGGGTGAAAAATACCCCTATATCGCACCCTTCCTCTATGCCTTCGATGGATCATTCCTGTACTTCCTCTCAACCAAGTATGGAAAAAAGATCGACCTTTTCCGGAAAAGCCCGTACGTTTCTGTTGAAATCGAAAAATATACAAAAGATCTCTCATCCTACATGTTTGTGACACTCCAGGGCTACCTTGAGGAAGTCAGCGACTCGATAGAGAAAAAGGTCATCCGGGAAAAATTTGTTGATTTGATTGTCGAGCGAAACCTTTCCTGCAACATCCTTGCCGCGCTGGGACATTCGCCCCAGGATCCACCAGTTGCGATAGCTGAAGAAGAACGATCCCTGGTCTGGAGACTCGTCGGGGTTAAGGATCTTATTGCCTTGAAGAATCTCTGATTTTTTTAGATTATTTATCTGATGTATCACAGCCAAGCAATTCAAGTATCTGACCGGGTTCTGTTATCGGGAGGGTACATGCAGTGCCGGTACAGATATATGCCGTTGTTTTCCCCTCTATAACCTTCATAGGGCGGGTAAAGGGTGAAAGACCGGAAAGCACTAGGTCCGATGTTTCTGGTTGTTTGAGCATTATCACTGCGCATGGAATAAACTGGCCTGTGAGGTTCATAATCATAGCACGTGTATCATCAGCATCCCGTTCCCCAACAATAACAACGTCGTGAATTGGCCCAATCACATGATTGAGGGCACACAGGAACCATGTATGAGATGAAGGCGAAAAGTATACTGACGCTGCGAAACACTGCAAAAGCTCTGATGCCCTCTGTTCATTTGAAGGATCACCCAGGAGATGGGCAAGGTTCACCAGATTTTCAAAGGAAACTGAATTACACGATGGGATCGCTCCATCATAAATCTCCTTTTTACGCATCAGCAGTACTTCGGCAGTATCAGAAACCGTGAAAAAACCACCCTGGTTCTCGTCCCAGAAATGTGTCAGGAACCAGGTGTTCAGTTCACGGGCAGATGAGAGGTACTCCGGCTCAAAGGTAGATTCATAGAGTTCAATCAGGCCTTTGATAATGAATGAATAATCATCGCCAAATCCCTTGATTGCTGGTTCACCATCGCGAAACCGGTGCAGAAGTTCCCCGTTTGTACCACGCATGCGGGTTAAGACAAACTGCATGGCCTGCCTGGCGGCTCCAAGATANTCAGCGTCACCGAATACTCGAGCAGCCTGTGCAAGTGCTGCAATGATAAGACCGTTCCAGTCTGCCAGGACTTTATCATCGAGAGATGGCCTGATACGAAGTTCACGCGCACGATATAGTCTGTCCCTGATAGATTCGAGACGTAGTTCAAGATCGGTATCCGATATGCCATACGATGATGCAAGCTCGTGAATGGATTTCGTCCGGTACAGAATATTTTTCGCACCGCCAGAATCCGCACCCTGATAATTTCCGGCAGGGGTAATACCAAAGACGCATGATGCAACACGGGCATCATCCGTTCCTAAAACTTTCTCAATTTCATTCATTGTCCAGAGGTAAAAAGCTCCTTCACCCTCCGGGCTGTCAGCATCCTCAGCAGAGAAAAAAGCCCCTTCAGGAGACCTGAGGGTTCGCATGACATAGGAAATAATATCTTTGGCAGTATTCCGGAATTCAGGATTTTTTGTGGCCTGATACGCTTGTGTATAGGCCATAATAAGGAGTGCCTGATCATACAACATCTTTTCAAAATGAGGTACATGCCATTGAGCATCTGTTGAATAACGGTGAAATCCACCTCCAACCTGATCGAACACTCCGCCACAGCGCATAGCCCCAAGTGTTTTTTCCACCATGGTACGTGCCCGAGTCTCACCGCTCCGCTTCCAGTAACGCAGGAGGAAAAGGAGGGTATGGGGAGAAGGAAATTTGGGTGCAGGGCCAAATCCTCCATAGTGTGCATCGAAAAGCAGGGTCAATTCTTCATAACCCTTTTCAAGTATGGATATGTCCTGAATAGTACCTTGTTGAGGTTCCCGAACCGGCTGAAGGGCGGAAGTAACTTTTTCTGCAGATTCAACAAGATCGGAACGCTGCTCCTGCCATGATCTGGTGATTCTGGGAAGCAGGTCAGCAAGACCGATCATTCCAAACCGGCTTTCTTTAGGGAAGTATGTCCCAATAAAAAACGGCTTTTTTTCCGGTGTCAGGAAAACGGTAAGTGGCCATCCACCCCTTCCCGTCATCATTTGTGATACGGACATATAGATACTGTCGATATCCGGGCGTTCTTCGCGGTCCACTTTGATACAGATAAAATCCTTCAGTAAGTCCGCAATGCCTGGGTCTTCAAAGGATTCATGGGCCATAACATGACACCAGTGACAGGTTGCATATCCAATGGAAAGAAAAATTGGTTTATTTTCATTCACCGCTCTGGCAAATGCTTCGTCACCCCAGGGATACCAGTCAACCGGGTTTTCCGCATGCTGGAGAAGNTAGGGACTCTTCTCGAAGATGAGCCGGTTATACTGTTTTTCCGGTACGTCGGCGATTTTATCTGGCAAATGTTGTTCAGGTCCCATATCTGCTCATGGGCAGTCAGAGATAATGATTCTTTTTTGCATCCGCTGAAAAAAACGGTGTAATTATGTGTGAGGTGATCCATAAGAAGCATGGGAATTTCAATGGATATATCCGCAGCACCGTTTCTCATTGTTGTTGTGCTTGGGATGTGCGTGATAGGTATTTCACGGACACTTGANGTTCTCTGGTCGCGGGGAACCCCGTTANGGTCTTTTTATTATCTGATATGTGCTCCNGGTGTGATTATTCACGAATGCAGCCATATCCTCGGATGTCTCGTAACAGGTGCGCCAGTAAAAAAGGTGGTGTTCTTTTCTGAAAAGGGAGGGTCTGTCTCGTATTCTGCTTCAAAAATTCCCTATTTCGGGGATGTGGTGATCAGCATTGCACCTCTTTTCTGCATACCCCTTGTTCTTGCAGGATGTACTTGGATTTTCTCTCAGTATCTCGGGTGCATTTTCCCGCCCTTTCCGCTGACTGTTGATTCACCTGATGCTCTTTTAGGGTTATGGACCGGTATCGCTGAAATGTTTGCACAGAATCTTATTATCAGATTCAACCCCTGGTTCCCAGTCTACCTTTACCTTACGCTTTCGCTCGTGCTATCCCTCTCACCCAGTACGCAGGATTTTAAAAATGCGGCAACAGGGATTTGTGCCATAACTCTCATTGGTATACTAATTATCTGGAGTGGTCTTCCCCTGGCGGTCAGGATACTCGGGGAGATCACGTATTTTGTAGGGATCGGTTTTACCCTTGGGATTGTATTTGGCAGTATCGCGCTGGTAATCTCCTTTCCTCTTATACTCCTGTTCATGTATAAACGATTCTGATGCGTTCCTGGCATAGCTATAAGATCGGTATTAATTGATCCGGAGGGCAATTTTTCTGTGTATATGACACAAGAGTCTCCCAAAGACCATTCGGGCGATGGGGAAAACAATGCCCGTCTCACTCCTGTGATGCGGCAATATCGGGAGATTAAGGAAAAGTATCCGGACGCCATTCTTTTTTTCCGCATCGGCGACTTTTATGAGACCTTTGAAAGCGATGCTGAACTCATTTCACGGGAACTGGAAATTGTTCTTACTTCGCGCTCGAAAAGTGGTGAAAACCGTATTCCTCTTGCGGGAGTGCCGTATCATGCTGCCGACGGTTATATTGCCAAACTCGTTGGTAAAGGATACAAAGTTGCAGTTGTCGACCAGGTAGGAGATACAAAAAATACCAAAGGAATCGTTAAACGCGAGCTCGTGCGGGTAATCACTCCCGGTACCGTGATCGATTCCACGATTCTGTCGTCCATGGCATCATCCTGCCTGCTCACACTCTGTCCTGATATAAAAAATAATGTCTGGGGCATGGCACTTCTCGATATTTCGACCGGGGAATTTTTTGGTATGCAGGTAGATCAGGACACCAGGTTCCAGAATATTCTTTCAGAGATTGCCCGCTACCGCCCTGCAGAATGTATCATTCATTCTGCAGTTCCCGACCAGCTGATGGAAAGGATCCGGGACCAGGGGGTTGTTGTGACCCGGTTCAGAGACGAAGCGTTCTCGGAACAGCGGGCACGAAGCACTCTTCTGGAACACCTTCACGTTGCCTCACTTGCAGGGTTTGGATGCGACGGAATCCCTGCAGTAATCGGGGCGGCAGGTGCGGCGCTTGCCTATGCAAAAGAGACTCAGAACTCGCCACTCCCCCATATCAACAGTCTTTTTGTGCGCTCATCAGCACAAGGATTGATACTTGATGCGATTACGCTCCGCAACCTTGAAGTGAAAGAAAGTATCCGCACCGGAACAAAAGGAGCGACCCTTTTATCCTCTCTTGATCTGACAAAAACCCCGATGGGGATCCGGCTGCTTACCCGTAATCTTTCCCACCCGTTTACTGATATCGATGAAATAAACAAAAGACTTGATGCGATTGAATTTTTTACTACCTGTACTCCTGTACGACTTGCACTCAGGTCCCTGTTTGCCCGGTTTGCCGATATTGAAAGAATTGCATCGCGGATCGCCTATGGAAATGCAGGACCCCGGGATCTTATAGCGCTTGCGGATTCACTGCAGGCTCTCCCAGAAATCAAGGATACAATAAAACATTACCGGACGGTTGATCTCCCGCACCACATCATCAATGCCCTGCAGGATATTCATGATTTTCCTGAAAGTATCGATCTCATCCAGCGGGCAATCATTGACGAACCTCCTGCGATTGCACGCAACGGCGGAATGATCAAACAGGGATATTCTGAAGAACTTGATACTATCAGAGAAGTCCTGCATTCGGGAAAGAGCTGGATCATTGAGCTCGAGCGAAAAGAGCGGGAACAGACTGGCATTAAATCACTTAAGATAGGGTTCAACAGGATATTCGGGTATTACATTGAAATAACAAAACCAAATCTCGCTCTCGTGCCTCCCCATTACCAGCGCCGCCAGACAACTGCAACAGGTGAACGTTATACTCTCCCTGAGCTGCAGGAGAAAGAGACGCTCATTTCCCATGCGGATGAGCGTGTCCTGGCCCTTGAACGTGAACTTTATACCGGGATTGTTGAACGTCTTCGCGTCGTCATTCCCGATCTTCAGGCAACAGCCCGGGCACTAGCTGTTCTTGATGTTACCGCCGCACTTGCAGAGGTTGCACAGACCCGCGATTATTCACGTCCGCAGCTGAATTCCAGCGATGCAATTATCATCCGTGACGGACGGCATCCTGTGGTGGAACAGGGTGTTTTAGGGACCTTCGTTCCTAATGATACCGACCTTGCCAGTGAAGATACCCAGATTATGATCATAACGGGCGCGAATATGGCGGGAAAATCAACCTATATGCGGGCAGTTGCGCTTATCTGTATTATGGCTCAGGCAGGTAGTTTTGTTCCGGCCCGGCATGCCAGTATCGGAATTCTTGATCGAATATTCACCCGCGTTGGTGCCTTTGACGATCTTGCCAGCGGCCAGAGTACATTTTTTGTGGAGATGCTTGAACTTGCCAACATCCTCAATAATGTCACCTCAAAGAGTCTTGTGATCCTGGACGAGATCGGCAGGGGGACGAGCACTGCAGACGGTAGTTCGATTGCCAAGGCAGTGCTCGAATATCTTCATGGACGATCACGGAGCGGGCCAAAGACCCTTTTTGCAACTCACTTCCATGAACTTGTTGAGGCGGAAGGCGAACTTAAGCGGATAAAAAACTATCATTTTGCCGTTAAAGAGACAAAAAACGAAGTGGTCTTCCTGCGCAAGCTGATACCAGGTGCAACCGATAAGAGTTACGGTATTCATGTCGCCCGACTCGCCGGAATCCCAAAAAAAGTGACCGAGCGTGCCGAGAGTATTCTTACTGAGACCATGGACCGCGATGTCCCTTCCGGCACACGCCCCCAGCGATACACCCAGATCCTTTTATTCGATGATGACAGCACGACAAAAACAGTGGTACATCACCCGGTACTTGATGAACTTGCCCGACTTAATCCGGATGATATAACGCCGCTGCAGGCACATGCAAAGATTACCGAGTTACACCAAATGGTGAAAAAGGATATAAACGTATGAAGACCGGGAATACCACTATCCATATCCTTAATCAGCCAACCGTCAACCAGATCGCGGCTGGTGAGGTCGTTGAACGTCCCGCATCGGTGGTAAAAGAGCTTGTAGAAAATGCAATCGATGCCGGTGCCCGTTCAATTATTATTGATATTACCACATCTGCAGCAGAAATCCAAAATATCCGTATCATTGATGACGGATCCGGCATGTCTTCTGCCGATGCCCTGCTCGCCTTCAGCCCTCATGCAACGAGCAAGATTACCGGAATCGATGATCTTCACCGCATTCATACGCTCGGATTCCGGGGAGAAGCTCTTGCCAGCATTGCTGCTGTGTCCAGGGTAACCCTGATTACACGCCTTCGGAATTCAGGGGAGGTAACCGGAACGAAGGTACGTGTTGAAGGAGGAAATATAAAAGATACGGGAGAAATCGGTACTCCCGAAGGAACGAATGTTCTTGTTGAAGACCTTTTTTTTAATACACCCGCCCGGAAAAAGTTCCAGAAGAGTAAAAATACTGAGATTGCCTATATGCACGAACTCCTGGAAGGCATTTGCCTGGCCCATCCCGAAATATCATTCAGGTTATATGCAAATCAAAAAGAGCAGCTGGTTACCGAGAGATCACCCCGGATCCTTGATACGATTGCCCGGATCTACGGCAGCGATATGGTTAAGGATCTCATTCCGATCGATCAATCATTCCCTTTTATGAGGATATCCGGGTATATATCACGCCCATCTCTAACGAGGAGGGATGCAACCCGGATAATGATAGCAATCAATCAACGATTCGTGTCTTCACCAATAATTATCAGGGCCTTAAAAGATGGGTATGACACCCTGCTTTCGAAGGACCGGCTCCCGGTTGCATTCCTTTCGCTTGAAATTGATCCCGGGCTCGTTGATATAAATGTGCACCCAACAAAAAAACGTGTCCGACTCTTCCGGGAAAAAGAGATTGCCCGTGCACTCAGCGAAACGGTGAAAACAGCATTACTCAATCGAGACCTGATTCCTGGTGTCATAGTTCCATCACAACCTTTCCTGAAGGAACCCTGCAATGATTCGGTAACGGAACACGATGTGAGGTATGATTTCACCACACCGGCGCACCCCGGAATCTTCGAAACACCGCATCCGGGTACTGGTATGACCGATCGCCAGCTGCGACAGACGGAACTTTCGACCGGCACGGTGCCGGTCAAGACGAAACTACCTGGTATGGAAGTTATCGGGCAATTGGGAGGGATCTATATTCTGGCTGCGAGCGATACCGGTGAACTCGTACTCATCGACCAGCATGCTGTTCATGAGAGAATTCTTTACGAACAGGTCATTGCACGATCTGAGGGGGACCATGGTTCACAGGAGCTGATTGTTCCCTGTATCCTGAAACGAACTCCCCAGGAAGCATCACTACTCCGTGATCTTATTCCCGCCCTTGGACAGGAAGGGTTAGTTCTTGAGGAATTTGGCCGGGATACCTTCCTTGTCCGTGCTATTCCGGTTGTTCTCGGAAAGCTTGAGGATACAACAATCGTCGATGAGATGATACATGATCTTCTCAGTGAAGAGCAGACCCGTTCAATAAGTACCCGTGAAAAAATTACCCGTATTATAGCGTGCCGGGGCGCAATCAAAGCTGGTACCGTATGTACACAGGAACAATGCCAGCGATTAATACATCAGCTATGCTATGTAAAAAATCCGTTCACCTGCCCCCACGGGAGACCTACGATGATCAGGTTCAGCCGGACTGATCTTGACACCATGTTCAAACGTACCTGAATTGATGGTAAATCTGCGGCTGTTCTCTAAGGATCATGATCATAGGTAAAGATCAAGTCTGACACTGGTGATGGGACTTAAGAACCATGAAAAACTCACATCAAAAAACTCTGGATCACAGCGAACCTCAGTTCCCCCGCGATCTCAGTTCGGCTTCAGATATTCTGGGGTTCCGTCAGATGGTATTGTCATATTATAAACAGCATGGCCGGGATATGGCCTGGAGGAATACGACAGATCCCTATTCGATCTTAGTGTCGGAGATCATGCTCCAGCAGACACAGGTAGAACGAGTTACAACAAAATTTCCGGAATTTATTCGTACCTTCCCGAACTTTGAAGCACTTGCGAACGCACCATTAGCTCAGGTTCTTTCCGTGTGGCAGGGTATGGGGTATAACCGACGGGCAATTGCTGTGCAGAAATGTGCATTTCGGGTAATGAATGAATATAACGGTATCCTTCCGGCCGATGCTGATATCCTCGCAACATTTCCCGGCCTTGGCAAGGCAACCGCGTCATCCATCACGGCCTTCGCATTCAATATCCCCATCGTTTTTATTGAAACTAATATCCGCAGGGTTTTTATTCATTTCTTCTTTTCTGATACTGAGACTGTACATGATGCCCAGATCCTCCCACTCGTTGAAAAAACATTATATCGTAAAAATCCCCGCATATGGTACTGGGCACTGATGGATCTGGGTACTGCGCTCAAAAAGACAGTTCCCAATCCAAACCGGAGAAGTGTTCATTATACGAAACAATCACCTTTTGAAGGTTCGGACCGGAGCATCCGAGGGATTATTCTCCGTATGCTTCTTGCAGAACCGGGAATCCGGGAAGAGAAATTGCTGTTAATCCGAAAAAATGATCCTGCCCGGATAAAAAAGATCCTGTGTGCACTGGAGGATGAAGGGTTTATTTATCAGAATACCGCTCGAATTTTTTTGGCGGGAAACAAATCAACCTGAATTCATTTTTAAAAATTGTTTCCTTCATTTTAGAAAAATTAACTTAAAACATTTAAATTCCTTCAATAATTAAATAGTTATTGTATCCTATTTTTATTTTTTATTAAAGAATAATGAAAGAAAACGTTAACAACATCAGAAAGAAATTTATTATTTTAATGTGTTTTTCTTGAAAAAACATTCTTTTTTTACCAGTCATGTATCTGAATATAACCCTAAATTTGTAAAATTTATAAAAAAAAAGAAATATTCTCTGTTCGCCATGCGTACCTGTCTGGCAAATATATAATATATTCTCAATAAAATTCAGATACAACCCGGAAGAACTGGGTAGGGGAGAATTTAGGATATGGAAAAAATTTTTCACGAACTCGAAGACAAGAGTCAGCCAGAACGATGGACACGCGTAATAGCTCTTGAAAAATTTGGGAAACCCGCTATCGATTATCTTCATAAAGCTCTGGATGACGAAGATAAGTGGGTAAGGTACATGGCAGCGGATGCCCTGGGAAACATCGGGGATGTCCGTTCAGTAGAACGCCTCATCCCGCTCCTCAGTGATCTGGATCAGGATGTGCGGTTTGCCACAGCATATGCTCTTGGAAATATAGGGCACCCGAGTGCAGCAGAAGCATTAACCCGGACCTGTACCCATGATAATTGTTTCGTCAAAGTTGCTGCGGAAGAGGCATTGGCAAAAGTCGAAGAAGCAAAAAAATCCAGTGCGGGTATAAGTCACAGTTCTGCTCCCATGGCATCGACCAAATGACCGGCAATTCATCCTTTCGACACTCTTTTTTTGGTAAATTGCTTCTCTGCAACATCATTTTTTGATAATTGTTTTTTATGATCCGGTTCTTCAGGACGTATAATGGTCATATACCCCAGAATTGCTTCCTCATTATCAATAATTGACGACATGGATGCTTCTGCCAGAACCCGGCCGGATGATGTCAGTAATGAAAGATATATCCGCTTATTTCCGCTCTTCCGTACATCGATCAGACAATTAAGAGCTGTCTTTCTGTCTTCAGGCGCAATAAACTGGGCAAAACTCCTCCCTATTACCGAATCGTTCTTTTTTAATGTAACTATACGGGAGAAAGCATCATTTACCCAGATACATCGTCCCGATAAGTCAAGAATCGAAATGGAATCCTGTGCCAATTTCAGGGCGTTGGAAAGATATAAAAGACTTAAGACACCGGGAGGTGGTATTTCATTTCGTTCGGAATGAACCGGGTCTCTCGAATAGGGTGCTGAAATCGCCATGAGTGTTTCTGAAATGAATCCGTTCTTCGCATTCCTGAGCAATTCCTGAAGTTCCTGAACGTCTGAGATATCACGAATCGTCTCAATTGCCCCGATCCTTCTTCCCTCCAAATCGTAAAGAGGCGAAGCACTGGCCAGAAGGCTAGCTCCTTTTCCTGAATACAGGGAAGGGGCAAAAATTTTCGTGACGAGAGTCCTGCCTTCCCTTTTCAGATCAGGATAATATCTTTCTATCTCTTCATCGGTCGCGTCAACGAGATCGATAAGGATTACCTGCGAACTACCATAAAAAGGAAAAGCATGTGCAAACTTGGTCTGTCCGAGAATTTCCTTTTTACTGATTCCTGTCATCTGTTCGATCGCCGAATTCCAGGCAGTCACCCGGTGTTCATTATCGATTATGAACGTCGGATCTGATAAAAAATCGATGACATCGATCAATTCATGCCGGAGTGTATCGCGTTGTTCAATAATCTGTTTTTTTTCGGTAATATCTTCGATAATACCGTCAATATATTCAATATGACCAGCCTGATCAAATTTCGCATATTCTGTTACTGATGCGATAAGGGTGCTCCCATCAGCCCGTTGAAGCAAAATCTCTTTGTTTTTCACAAAACCAGCTTTTTTTAGTTCATCAAGCAGTTTTTTTCTTCCTCCTGTTTCAACGAATAGTTCAGCAATATCAATTTCCTCTAATTTTTCAAAGGAGGGAAATCCCAGTATTTTCACAAGTGAAGTATTGCCCCCGATAAAGTGTCCTTCGGAATCCCCGGTACTCCGGTAAACCCCGCACGGTATATTTTCAACAAGAAGGTTGTATTTATCTTCGCTTTCTCTGAATAATTCGTCTGATTTCCTGAACTTTATGTCATGAGAAATTGTGGATGCGCCGATTACCTCACCGGTATCATCAATAATCGGTGAGATTGTTACCGAGACATCGATACGTGTACCATCTTTTTTTATCCGTATCGTTTCGAGATTGGAAACACCTTCCCCTCTTGAAATCCGCTTCAGGACCTTTTCAAGCTCCTCCCTGCGGTCGTAAGGGACAATTACGGATATATTTTTCCCGATTATCTCCGGCAGGGAAAAACCATACATAGTTTCCGCTGCATGATTCCAGCTGATGATCGTTCCATCGATCTTTTTCCCGATTATTGCATCATAAGAGGATCCGACAATACAGGATAAGAGTTTTCTTACTTTCTCAGATTCGCGGCGGTCTGTAATATCTTCGCAGATAATGCATTTTTCATCGTTCGAAAGTAACAATATTCTGAAGATTATGACTTTAGAAGTACCGTCTTTACATCGAACGGCAGATTCCCGGGGCACATACCCATTTCGAGAAAAAGCAGAGGTATCCGATTTCCAGAGGTCAATTATTTTTTTCCGGTAATCAGGATCGGGGAAGGCAAGTAAGAACCACTGCCTGCCGGATGGAATATCCCCCAAATCGTACCCGAAAATCCTGGTGAAATTGTGGTTAATGTAACGAAAATTCCCGGTTTTATCAATAATTGCCAGAGGAAACGGTGATTCCTGAGCAACACTCTGGAAAATCTCCTGGCTCTCTCTGAGATGTGTCTCAGTGATTTCTCGCTGAAGAGCCATCGAAGCCGCCTGTCCATACGCCTCGATAAACTGAACATCTGGTATTTTCATATTTTTAGGGAGAAAAATGGTAACATTCCCAAATAGCTCCCCCCCCCGGGCAAATCCCAGTGTATAATTTTCACCAAGATCAAGTGTTTGTTCTATCTGCTGGCAGGCTGATAATGGCAGTGACCTGAACGCAGCCTCAAACAGAGAGAGATTGATCTTGTGGAGATGTCCGTCACGCAAAATATTGAGCGCGAGGGGATTCATCGGAAGATCAACCCCTATGAGACCCTGTCTTAATATCTGTTCGCATATTTCCTTTTGTCTGAGTGGATGTACTGATCGTATTGTTACGATACCAGTCAGAAGATTATAGGAATTAACATCAACCATCGCACCCGGAATCATCGAATATAAATCCTTACCAATTTTTTCATAAATATCGGATTGGGCAGGGAGTTCAATAAATTCCTGGAGAGCGTTTGAGAAAAATTCCATCTTGGCGATATAACTTCGTATTTTTTCCTGTGAAGCATGGCGTTCATTCATGTCGCGAAAGATACCCTCAACACCCCGTATGCTACCCGAAGCATCGAAGTACAGGTGGCTGTTGGTTGAAACATAAAAAGGGCGGTGGTCTTTTGTCTTGAGAGTAACTTCGTAATCGTTAACGTATCCTTTTGCGTATACGGCATCGATAAACTGTTTCCTTTTTTCCGGCTCCCAGTAAAAATGTTCCGCAATATTCTTTCCGAGGCATTCGTCCAGGGATTCGTAACCTAANAAAGATGCCCATGAGGGGCTCGCCATGACAAGATTACCCTCGTTGTCTGTTCGGTAAAAGACATCCTGGATGTTTTCGATGACAGCGCGGTATTGTTGTTCCCGTTCAGCGAGTGCTAATATAGCATGTTTTTGATCCGAAATATTTTCGAAAAGGATAAGGATTCCTTCTGCACCACCTTCTAAAATGATTGGTACCAGTTTTCCCTTGAAATATTGTGTGTTTCCATTATTATCGAGAGATATTTCAAAATATTCGGTCTTTTTTTCATGAGATTCCTTGAGAAAATCTTCGAGCGGGACATCACAAAAAAGCGGGTCTTGTAACTCATGAATACATTTCCCGAGAATTTCCCCGCTTGTTTTATTGCAAAATTTGAGAAACGAATCATTTACCTGTAATATCTGTCCTTTTGTGTTGACGATAATTATCATATCGGATGAGAAACTGATCCATCCCGATACTGGTACGCGCTGAGAAATTGAATAAACCCTGGATGTCCCTTGTTTCTTTGCTTCCACTTCCCCGTTCATCAGGAGGATCTCAAGATATTTTGCAACCGAGTTCCTGTTCATATGGAGCTGGGCCGCAATCTCAGATATGCTCAAACCCCGTGGTTTCAATTTCAGAGAATTTTTTATCCTCGTAATCTTTTGATGGTCGAGAATCATGTGCAATGAAGATAGAATAAAGAATTATAAATTATTATTTAAAATATTCTGGCTATTTAATGTCATGAAGGGAACTCTGATCTCTGGATTCTCTCATCATAACCAGGTGCAGGTTTTCTCAAGACCCATGTATTGATATGTAATTTCAACCAAAAACCGATCAAGAGGTTGTTATGCGGGATCTGAAGACAATTCCCGACGAGGTGAAGTGGAAAATTGCTGCGCAGGTGGCCACACTTCTTCCTGCACTCTATGACAATGCGTACCGTGGTATTGTTGGAGAGAAATACAATGAGATTGAGCAGGAGATCTGGATAGAGCTTTCCCGTATGGCAACTGATATTGTCCAGGATCTTTCACTTCCTGCAAGTACTGCAGCGGAGCTTGCAGAAAGTCTGGAGTTGGTTATGGGAATCTTCTTTGGTCCCGACTACAAAGCCGAGACCCTTGAAATCTCTCGGGGCGGTGCAGTGATTCTTGTTAAACGTTGCCCTCTTCCACTCAGCAGGTATTGCAGGAATGGAGGAGATGTTTCTGCCTTTCACAAGTGCATGGTACTGACCCTGACAACGGTCCCGCTTCTTAATAAAGGATATTCAGCACGTTTTGTTCGTACAATGTGTACTGGAGACCGTCAGTGCGAAATAAAAATCGAAGCTGAAAAAAAATCTGATACCAATACACTGAAGAAGACATAATGGCTTCTCTTCCTTCACCCTTCATTATTTGAGATAGTAACCGATTACAACAAGCCCCAGTCCAAGGTAAAACATGAGATAAAAAGACTGGGATATACCAGGAACTATCGAATCAAAATATTTTAAATACGGAATGAAAAGCATGATCAAACCAAGTATTAACAATACAATACTGACCTGTGTTTTGGTTTTCTTATCCATTGATAATTCCCTTCGTTTAAACGTATCGAATCCTGCGGAAAAAAACTTTGTTGTGGTTCAATGAATGTTCTTGAATGATGTGCCGTATTTAGAAATTTCCGATAACCAGCGAATATAGGGCTTCGATTGGTTGAGGAGGAGACTGGATATCCTGAATTTGTATGTGCTCCTCGGGATACCCGAGATTTTCACACAGGGCGATCCTGATGGGTCTGGATAGTGTCTCAAGTTGTGTGTAGAGATCATGAACATTAAATTTTGGATCAGCGAGGAGAAAAACGATCTTACCGCGACATATTTCCTCAATAGTTTCCTCTATTCCTTTTTTATGTCCCTTTCCATGTGCTACCACAACTGATACCCGTGAAAGAGGGATGTGCAGTCTGGCTGTGGCAAGCTGGAGAGAAGAAATGCCCGGAACTACGTCACCGGACAAGTATCCCAGGCCGGCGAGCATAGGATCACCGGTGGAGAGAATGATCGCATCTTTGACGAGTTTGTCAAGATTTTTGAAGTCGTCAATTGTTTTTACAACGCAATCTGGTGGAATATAGAATTTTGCCAGCTCAATGGCACGGTCTGATCCATAAATAAGGGATGCCCGTGAAATCTCAAGGATTGCCTGTTCGGTGAGCATCCCTGGTCCGCAGCCAACGCCGATAATTTTCATGAATTTTCCCCGATAATCTCTCCATTCCGGTTAATGATAACAATCCTCACCCGTGGGTACTCTTTTCTGAACTCGGCAAAGTTTGTCTGTAATGCAGGATGAAATAAATCTGAAGCTGCAAATTCCTCAACGGTACCATATCCTGTCCCTTCGAGTATATGCGGATTTACAAACCGAAGTATGAGTGCCGGGAGTCCAAAAAGAATCACCTCTCCTCTGGATGCTTCGAGTGCTTCTTGTATCTTACCGCCAATCAGCACGATATCGTGATTCGGATATAATAACCGTGCATACCTGAGCCCGGTACGACCAGTAGTAATTACTGCTTTACTGGATAGTGAGATCCGTTCGCAGATGGATTCTTCAAGATGATCATCCCACGGCTCAACAAGGCCGGTAGTACCGAGTATTGAGAGTCCCCCCGCTACTCCTACCCGGATATTGAGTGTTTTTTTTGCTAATTCGGCCCCACGCGGGATGTGGAGCTTAACCTGGATACCAGGGAGACCTTGTTGATCGATTGCTTCCTGTATTGATCCAAGGATACATTCAAGCGGGGCAGGAGTGATCGCCGGCTCTCCCTTCAGGAAGCGGGGGGTATCGCGTGAATACCGTCCGATCCCCGCACCGGGTACAAACACTATCCCTTCTCGTTGTGGCGTTGCAGCTGCGATAAATTCACATCCGGCGGTAACGTCATCCGGATAATCTCCGGCAAATTTTTTGCAGGATGCATTGCCACCTGACCCGAAGACCGGGACAATCACCTTCAGCCCGCAGGGCAGATGGACAGGAACTGATGTCACGATGTCGGAAAGCGAAAGAATCGCTGCCTTGCATGCAGCAGCAGCAGTAGTTCCGGTCGTAAACCCGCGACGGATCACGGTGCCTGATGAGGTGAGGACTGCCAGCCCTTCCTCTGCCAGACGAAGTAACTCGGGAGATGAACATCTCTTTACCCATGCGTCGGGGTAATCAAAGCCGGTGACGGGATCTTTCATCAGCAGTGCCTTTCGATAAATAATGTAATGCATTCGTTTATGGCTGCAACTGCAACCGGTGTTCCGCCCCGTGTTCCCTCAGTTGATATAGAAGGTACATCGGTTTTTCGCAGCAATTCCTTTGACTCTGCTGCATTGACAAAACCCACCGGTGTTCCGATTATGACTGCCGGTCGCACCCCGGTACTGATAATTTCACACAGGGCCAGGAGTGATGAGGGTGCATTACCGATGACAACGATTGATCCTGCGAGTTTTTCTTTGAGAGCAAGAAAACCGGCGGAACTCCGGGTAATCCCCTGCACCTGTGCACTATCTGCTCCATAATCAAGTGCACAAAGGACTTCATTTGTATGCCCCTTTTTCTGAATACCCACCTGTACCATTCGTATATCAGTAATAATAGGGACTCCGGCACCAAGTGCATTCAGCGTTGCAGGAACAGGATCACATCTGAATCTCATAAGTTCAGCCATACCGAAGTCACCAACAGCGATGGAGCACCGCTGCCTGATACGNTCTTCGTCATTTTCATTACCAACAATACCTCGTGCAAGAATCCGGGATTTTTTCGAAATCTCAAAAGCCTCCCTGGTTTCAGCACCGGGATCAATATACATATTTGTGGTGATATCCTCGTGGTGTAATAATTCCTTTGACATCGTTGCCCATCCTCCAAATCCTGCTCTCTTTTCCGCCAATGATTACTGTTGTGTGCATATCAACAGTGTTTTTTACGCTTTCCACGTTGGCGAGAGTGGTAACCGTAACTTCCTCCTCCTCACGTAAAGCGTTCCTGACGATTGCAACAGGCGTTTCAGCGCCAAGGTACCTGCGTGCATGTGCCAGAGCAATATCAAAATTATGTGGTCTTCCCCTGCTTTTCGGGTTGTATAGCACGACAGGAATTCCAACCGAAAAGACTGCATCCAGTCGTTGTTCTATCACTTCCAGAGGTGTTAAAAGGTCCGATAAACTGATCACCGCAAAATCTCCGGATAGCGGAGAGCCGATCCTTGATGCAGCCGCATTTGCTGCAGTCACACCGGGGATAACCTCGACATCGATCTCAGAACCGGAATGCTCGAGTACTTCAAGGACAATGCTTGCCATGCCATAAACCCCGGCATCTCCTCCGGAAACAATGGCGACCGCATTGGAGTGGGCGAGGTCGATAGCCTGTTGTGCACGTTCAACTTCTTTTCCCATCGAGCTCCGGATCACGTTTTTACCAGAAAGCAATGGTTCCAGAGGATCAAGATACTGGGCGTTGCCAATCACATAGTCTGCACCGGCAATCACCTTGAGTGCCCTTGGGGTTATGTAGTCTCTGCGACCGGGTCCGAGGCCGATTATGGCAAGGCTCCCTTTGTTCGGTTCAGCGTGCGATGGCAACAGTGACTCTCCCATAAATTTTCTTTTTCATTACAAGCTGCTTCTTTTTTGCCACGGCGAGTGCAGATGGTTCGGCAACACCGGAGAGCCCGATCTCAGTTGCCCGGGACGGGGTAACACTACCCTGTGCGTTAATTGTCTCATCGTCAAGGAATAGTAAAGTGCCAGAGAGGGTGGCGATTGCCTGGATGAGTCCTTTCTCTCCGCTTTTTTTCTGGGTGGTTGCATATACAAGCACGTCGTGTTCGGCCACCCCCGCTTCTGCAAGTGATTTCCTGATGGCATCGATCACTTCCTCACGTTTCACACCTTTCCGGCACCCGACACCGACAGTATATTCCCCTTTCTTTACCAGGATCGAAACATCTGGCCCGGCGATAACGATACCAGGGCCTTTGACAGCAAAAACCGGGACATCACCATCGAGCATTGCCGCATTAACCGCTCGTGTAGACTCACGGTTTACAATATCACAGCCATTTCGTTCTGCAAGCGCTTCCACAGAATCCCTGCCAGTTGCTTCGGTTGCCGTTGTTAAAACCGGCTGGATGCCCAGGGCTGATAACTCTTTTGCCAGTTCATTTGCACCGTGATGACCCCCGATAACCGGAATGGCATAGGACAGGTCAGGACTCACCACTACGATTGCCGGGTCATCCCATTTATTGGCGAGGAGAGGAGCAATTCCGCGGACAACAATCCCCATCGACATGACGGCAATAATCCGCCGGATATCCGGGAATACGTGTGAAAAAACCACGGGAGAATATTCCTCAACATCAGCGCCAAGAAAATTCGCAATCCGTTCCGCTTCACCCAAAAAACGGGGGAGTGCTATTACTACAGTATCTTTCATGAGTAGAGATATGACCTCGTGTAACCTTTTCTCCGGGTATCAACAACCCCGCCAATAATCAGGAGTGCTGTATGTTCGATC
>JGI20214J51088_10000445_pt1 | contig 28958 bp, 20 predicted proteins | sample WetSurMetagenome_FD_51088 | JGI IMG/M metagenome (IMG submission 51088) | reverse complement strand
GATACCTCCTCCGGTACCTCTTCCTCTACATTGATCCAGGGTAATGGTAAAAATTTGCTGTTGGACAGGCTGATGTCCATGGTGATGGTTTCGCCGAAAAAAACTCGCCGGCTACTTATCTCCCGCTTATATTCCAGGCGTTGCAGGGAATAACGCGACCAGAGACGGGCAATGCCGGAGGTCAGAAAAAACAACAGTGTGATAACGAGCAATACCGGCTGCTGTCTCACTATTACAGAGATAACTAAAAGTAGACCGGTTATTAATAGCCATTTACGACCGAGCAATTATTTCTCCTGGATTACCGTAGAATCGGGCTCCGGCTCAACTGGAGCGGCAACGGAGTCCAAAACTTCCTTTACGATATCTGCTCCACTGTGGCCCTTCAGTGAGACCGAGGACTCCATAATGATCCGGTGAGTGATGATAAAAGGGGCCAGATACTTAACATCGTCCGGAATGACAAATCCCCTGCCGCGGATGGCCGCCAGTGCTTGGGCTGTACGGCTGAGGCCTATCATTGCACGGGGGCTGGCACCCAACTGAATGGAAGGTTGTCCGCGAGTCGCTCGTACCAGTCTTATAATATACTGTCTTACATCATCGGTAATTTTAACCTGCCTGCAGAGCTTCTGAATTTGTAATACTTCTTCTGCAGAAATAACAGGTGACAGGTCTTCTATAGGGTTGTGGCCAATAAACCGGTCCAGGATGATACTATCTTCGGATTCCGTAGTATAACCCAACTTTATTTTCATTAAGAAACGGTCAAGCTGGGCCTCCGGCAACGGGAAGGTACCCTCCAGTTCTATTGGATTTTGTGTTGCCAGAACAATGAACGGGCGGGGTAAAAGTTTGGTTTCTCCTTCAAGTGTAACCTGTCTTTCTTCCATAGCTTCCAACAATGCGGATTGCGATCTGGGGGTAGCACGGTTAATCTCATCCGCCAGGACTATCTGGGCAAAGACCGGTCCGGGACGAAACTCAAAATCGCTGGTTTTTTGATTGTAAATATAAGTTCCGGTAATATCCGAAGGCAACAGATCGGGAGTACATTGAATGCGGTGAAACTGACATTTGAGCGAGCGAGCTACAGAACGGGCAAGCATCGTTTTTCCAATGCCAGGGACATCTTCCATCAACACGTGGCCTTCACACAAAATCGCGACCAGGATCAGTTCTATTACAGATCCCTTGCCTACAATAACCTTTTCAATATTAGACCTGATATCCGCCGCAACTCCGGCGATCCGTTTGACATCTTCTAAATCCATGCGGCCTCCTGTTCAAAGTCCCTACTACATCAATTCTTGATTTTCCCTTGATATTTAAATGTTACTATTATTAGATTTTATACCATCCAAATTAATTTTTTATTAATATTAAGCGCTTTTTCTTTCAGCCCATACCGCTACTGCAGCTTTAGGAGGTAAAATAAAACAGCTTATTATGCCTCCAGCGGCCAGAAATACGGGAATAAAAGTAATGACCTGCATATAGCTGCCTGTGGTATCGTAGATATGACCGATGAGGATCGGAGCCAGCAATCCGACTGGTAATGATAAAGGTTGAAAAAAACCCATTATTAATCCGATTGATTTACGGCCAAAATAACGTGCTAGCAACGGAATATTCACGCTTTGCTGGATACCGCCTCCGATACCATAAAGCAAGAACCACACATAAATTGAGGCATTGTTACGGGCAATGAGGAAAACACAGGTCCCAATAACCTGTAAAAAAGTGCCTCCAGCCATGAGAAAGCGGAGATGGTTTAGCTTCATACGGTCGACCATAAAACCGGTAATCAGCCTGGCCGGAACGCTAACCGTCAACGTCAGGCCTGCAATCGTAGCCGCTTCGATTGCGTTGATACCTCTGTCGGTAAGAAACGGCACACTATGCGTATTCATCATCGGCATTGCAATACCTGTCGTATAACCGGCAAGTACTAATAACCAGAAAGAAGATGTTTTCAACGCCTGTTTCAAAGTCAGGTCGGATTCGGTTCCATCGATTACTATACCGACGGTTCGGGTAGAAACTTTTACGTCATTCGAATTGGTTTCCCCGTCAGGACGTAGCCCGTAATGCTCCGGACGATGGGGTTTCACAAATAGCCAGATAAGTGGAATACATATAATAGCGATAACGATACCGCCGATAACATAAGTAGTACGCCAGCCCTGGCGTTCCACCAGCCAGGCAACTACCGGCAAAATACACAGACCGGCAAGAGCCTGGATAGCAAACTTGATATTTACCGCGATGCCGCTTTTCTTAATGAACCAGTTAACGATAGCTTTGTCGGTTAACATTGAGGCACCCAGCGAAGAGCCCATACCGATGATACCGATAACAAGCAGAAAAGCCCAGAGAGAATTGACAAAAAACATCAATATCAAGCCGAAAGCCAGAATAGCAATACCGATAAGTAAAATGCGGCGTGGGCCGTACTTGTCGCTGATCCAGCCACCCAACGGATACATTACCGAACCTACCCCGCTCTGAACGCTATTAGCCACTGATGTAACTGCACGGTTCAATCCCAGGTCCGTCGACAGCGGTTTGAAAAACACGGAGAATGATTGACTTCCGATACCGATCCCTAAAAGTCCGACAATACCTAATGCAAATACCGTCCACCAGCCGAAAAATATCTTCGGAAACTTCAGGATTTTAACCACAAACAATCTCCTCAGGTAACCGGAAAACAGCACCTTAAAGTTGAACCTGACTCAGCTTAATGACAAAAAGAGAGCAAGACGATATGCTTTGGTTCCGGATTAGCTAAAACATTATACAACTATTTTGTTAAAAAACTACATGCCCAGCCCTCACGGTCAAACCAGTTCGTTAACCGGAAGATAAATATGATAATATCGGCATAATAGACACCAATATTAAACCGCATTATAAGATAACAGCGGCTAATGTTCAACTCCATGGTCAGATAGTCCACACTGGACTCATTCAGTAAGAACCAGCTAAAATGTGGTAATGGAAAAGTTAAGCTCGCGCCGTCCGGTAACGCTTCAGGACGGTACCATTTCTCTTCTCGGCCGGGACATTTCATATACTGTAAAGCGCAGTTATCGAGCCAGGTACGCACGGTTGGAGATAAGATCGGATACCGGACTGACAGTCATCATTCCCCGCCGCTACCCGGTGGTCAAGATTGAAGAGTTTCTGGAACAAAAAAGTAAATGGATACTTAAAACCCTGGACAAACATTGCCAAAGGACACCGCAATCATGTGAAATATTAGGTTCCGGTGATACTGTCCCCTATCTGGGACGTGATATTGAGATAACTGTACGACCAATGTGTGAAAAATACGTTCAGCTGAGCATGCTTGGCGACCAGTTGCTTGTCAGCAAGCGGATAAACGAGAACGGTTTCTCCCGGTTGCTTGAAATGTGGTACCGACAGCAGGCTGAAATATTATTCCGGCAAAAATTAGAGTCAATCAGCAAACTCCTGGGAGTACGGTATGGAAGACTCAGCATTCGCGGACAGAAGACACGCTGGGGAAGCTGCTCCCGCATGGGGACTGTCAGCCTGAACTGGAAACTCATGATGTTGCCGGAACCGGTGATTGATTATGTCATAATCCACGAGCTTATTCACCTTAAGGAAATGAACCATTCCAAACAGTTCTGGCAAATCGTTGACCGGTATTGCCCTGAGTGGAAAGAGCACCGCTCATTTCTACGAGACCACAGAATCGAAAACTTCAATGTGGTAACCAGCGCATAATTTCCCTCCATCATCCGAAATCGTTCGATTTAGCTTTGCAAGGCGACGTCTACAGGGCGAGGCATTGCAAATCCTTGCAAATCATTTGCCTGCGGCAATCCGATAGTATAAGATTCTAGTTGATTCGATATGCGTATTTTTTGGCGGACTGCCGCATTATTTTCACGGTACTGGCCACGGGCAATTGTATCTTATATATGCCTTTTCGCTGAAGCAGGACTCACGCTGCTCGTACCCCGCCTGACCGGTCAGGCAATCGATACGGCGCTGGGTTCCGGTAGTACGCAGACCCTGACATACATCGCACTCGGTATCGCTGCCGCCGGTTTAGGTCGAAGCTTACTNGACTACTGGCAAAGCTACCTCTCGGAATACCTATCGCAAAAAGTTGCCTTGGACCTGCGTACTAGGTTTTATAACCGGCTGCAGAAATTAAGCTATGCTTTTCACGACCGTTCGCAGACAGGCCAGCTTATGTCCCGGGCGACAGTGGATATCGAAGCCGTGCGTATGTTCGTCAGCTTCGCCATGCTGCGTGGGGCTTTTTTCATCATTCAACTGGTAGCTATCGGTGTTCTGCTGTTTACCATCGATTGGAAGCTGGCTTTGATCAGCCTCAGTATCGTCCCTGTCGTTTCTTGGCGTACTATTGTTGTCAATAGCCGTCTGCGTGAACTATGGACAAAGATACAAAACGGTCTCGGTATCCTGGAAACCATCGTCCAGGAAAACCTGGCAGGCGTAAGAGTAGTACGAGCCTTCGCCCGCGAAGAACACGAAAATAAAAAATTCCGCAAGCAGGCCGAAGCCATCTACGATATGGAAATCCAGACAAATAACCTGCTGGCGGTCAACAGCCCGGTAATGAGCTTCGCGGTCATGCTGGCAATGGCCGGAATTCTGTGGTACGGCGGACGGGAAGTAATCGCCGGAACGCTTACTACCGGTGAACTGGCGCAGTTTTTGCTCTACCTGGTTATGTTCAGTATGCCGGTAAGAGCATTGGGCTGGCTGGTCACGCTCTTCTCCCGGGCAATAGCTTCGGGGAAACGTGTTTTCGAAGTGATAGACCAGGTATCACCGGTAACGGAAAAACCGGATGCCACCGGGTTGTCCGGGGTTAATGGCCTGGTCAAATTTGAAAACGTTTCCTTCGGTTATGAGACACACGGTACAGTCCTGAAAGGGATCGATTTCGAAGCAGNTCCGGGACAGATCATCGCNCTCGTCGGTGCCAGCGGNAGCGGCAAATCAACCATAGCCAATCTTATTCCGCGCTTTTATGATGTTACCGAAGGAAGAGTAACAATCGATGGTATAGATATCCGCGACGTCACACTCGCTTCGCTGCGTAAACACGTGGGCATCGTCCATCAGGACACCTTTCTCTTTTCAGCAACCGTACGAGAAAATATCAGCTACGGCAAGCCTGATGCCAGTCTCGAAGAAATCATGAATGCCGCCAGGACGGCCAGGCTGCATGATTTTATCATGGGACTGCCGCAGGGTTATGATACCTGGGTAGGCGAGCGTGGTATAACCCTTTCCGGCGGCCAGAAACAGCGTTTGGCGATTGCTCGTACACTGCTGCTCAACCCGCGAATTCTTATCATGGATGACTCAACTTCAAGCGTAGATATGGAGACCGAATATCTGATACAGCAGGCCTTAGCTGAACTGCCGGCCGGACGCACTACCTTCATTATCGCGCACCGCCTGCGCTCGGTACAGATAGCCGACCTTATCCTGGTGCTTAAGGACGGGCAAATTATCGAACGCGGGAAGCATGATGAACTGCTGGCGAAAGGAGGCCTTTACCGGCAGCTTTACAATATTCAATTCCAGGACCAGGAAAGCGCGGCAGCGGTAATACCCACGGCGGAATACGGGAGTCCGGATGCCTCGCCGCTTTCAGCAATAAAAACTGGAGAGGAGGCAATTCCAGTCAGCCGTGAACGTTTGAGCGGTGTACTGCCTGATTCCGATGATGTCGTATTCGGTAAACTATATGATTCCGGGGTGGTGACCCGTATGGCTAAATACTTCGCACCATTTAAAGTAGCCCTGCCGCTAACTATCACCGCAACATTATTTTATACCTTAAGTAACGTCGCCAGCCCCTATATCATCGGCCAGGCAGAGAATAACTACATAACCACCGGAAACGTGAGCGGCCTTTCTTTCATCGTGTTGCTGTTTATAGCCAATGGTATATTGAACGGTATATCGTATTACGCTCAAATCAGAGCAGAGGCAAGACTGGGGCAGGCGATCCTTCTGAAATTGCGTACTCAGCTTTTCGATCATCTGCAACGGCTCTCAGCACGCTTTTTCGACAGGAACGAGGCAGGCCGTATTATGTCCCGCATTCACAGCGATGTGGGGGAGCTGGGAGATTTTCTTGATTCCGGGGCATTCTGGGTTCTCGGTGAAGTAGCAGGTCTTATCTCGATCATCGTAACTATGACAGCCCTTGATTGGAAACTGGCACTGATAACGCTATCCGTAGTACCGGGGCTGTTCATCTATCTGGCTTTCTGGCAGTCCCGGGCACGGCATTATTTTATTCAGGTCAGGCAGGCTATATCAGCAGTGAATGCAGCTTTACAGGAAAACATATCCGGTATCCGGGTGATTCAAAGCCTGTCACGCGAAGAGCTTAACTCACAACATTTCGATAGTGTTAACCAGGCCAATTTTGAAGCCAACATAAAATCGGCCAGGCTTTCCGCCAGCATGATGCCTGCTGTGGAGGTACTGGTAGCCGCAGCAACGACCCTGATTATTCTATTCGGCGGCGGTAGGATATTCGCCGGCACGCTAATGGTCGGTACCCTGATAACCTTTGTCCTCTATATTCAGACTTTTTTTGATCCTATCAGAACCATGACTGCGGAATACGCACAACTACAGCGTGCGATGGCGTCAGGATCGCGGGTATTCGAGCTGATCGATGTTAAACCGGAGCTGACCGAAAGCACGAAGCACATAGAAATTACGACACTAAATGGCGAAATCAAATTTGAAAATGTTTCGTTTGCTTACCAGACCGGTATAAACGTCCTGCACGACATCGACCTCCAAATAAGTCCGGGACAGACCGTGGCACTGGTAGGCCCAACCGGAGCCGGTAAAAGCACCGTAGTCAGTCTGATTGCCCGTTTTTACGATGTCACCGGAGGACGTATCCTGATAGACGGACTCGATTTAAGAGAAATCGAACAAAGGACATATCGCCGGCACCTGGGGCTGGTATTACAGGACCCCTTCCTTTTTTCCACGACGATAAAAGAAAATATCCGTTACGGTAATCCGGAGGCCGGTGACGCTGAAATAAAAAAAGCCGCCGCCGCGGTAGGTGCACACGACTTCATTTCCAAACTGGAAAACGCCTATGACACAGTTTTGGAAGAGCGAGGACAAAACCTCAGTATGGGGCAGCGCCAGCTTATCAGCTTCGCCCGTGCATTGCTGGCAAATCCGGTTATCTTACTCCTCGATGAGGCCACTGCCAATATAGATTCATACAGCGAACATGTCCTGCAAGAAGGATTGAAGGAACTGACGAAAGACAGGACTACCGTAGTAATAGCACACCGCCTGTCCACAGTCCGTGATGCTGACCTCATTATAGTGCTGGATAAAGGCAAGATCGTGGAGCAGGGACGTCATGACGATTTGATTCATGAGAATGGGCTGTATAAAAGGCTTTATGAAATGACATATGCCAGGGTAGGAAGAAATTAATATAAGATACAAGATTTATGACTTAAGAATAATAACCGGGAAAATTCCAAATTCCAATAATCAAATATCAAACGCCAAATAAATCCAGACTTTGAATTCTTGATAAAATCGAGCCAATTCCCCCAGTATTATTGCCAAAAAAATGAGAGCGGATATTGATACCGATCCGCCCTCATAAATCTAAATTCATTAATCTTAATTGTTCATGCCCGGCTCCAGAACCGGTGCGCTCAGCGTCTGGTACATCTGGAAATACAAACCCTGTTTGGCCATAAGCTGCTGGTGATTACCGATCTCCTTGATATTGCCGTTTTCCAGTACAATAATTCGGTCCGCTGTAGTAATCGTGGAAAGCCTGTGGGCTATTATTACCAGAGTACGTCCTTTCGCTACCTGCTGCAAAGATGCTTGCATAATCCGTTCGGTTTGAGTGTCGATACTGGAGGTTGCTTCATCCAGGATCATAATTCGCGGGTTGGCGAGTATTGCCCGGGCCATACAAACCAGCTGCCTTTGCCCGGCACTCAAACTGGAACCCCTTTCGCCAACAGAGGTATCATAACCTTTTTCAAGGCGCGAGATAAAATCATGGGCCCCGGCGGCCTGGGCTGAGGCGATAACCTCTTCATGAGATGCTTCAAAGCGCCCGTACTTGATATTCTCCTCGACAGTACCTGAAAAAAGGAAGGGGTCTTGAGGTACAATACCTATCTGTCTTCGCAGCGAATCCTGGGTAACATTCTTGACATTGTAACCGTCGATCAATACCTCGCCTTGCTGTACATCGTAAAACCGGGCGATTAAACTTGTCAGGCTGCTCTTTCCGGCACCGGTCTGCCCGGCAATGGCTACTGTCTCTCCCGCTTTAATTGTTAGATTGACATTGTGTAATATCTCCGCATCTGCGTCATAGGAGAAAAGGACGTTCTTAAATTGTATTTCTCCTTTTATTGGCGGCATTTCGATAGCATCAGGCTTATCTTTAATCTCGGGTGCGACATCTAAAAGTTCAAAAATGCGGACACCCGAAGCCAGAGAGTTTTGCACCATCGTATACATCATCGAGATCTGCATTACCGGCTGTGTGAAACGCTGTACATACATGATAAAGGTCAGTAAGGTACCTACTTCCATGGTATTATTAAGTACCATAAAGCCGCCAAATATTAAAACAAGAGCATAAGCTCCATTAGTAAGTATCTGAATGATAGGCTGCATGAACGCCTGGAGTTTTACTGCTTCCACAGATGCTTCCAGATTTTGCTTGTTAATTTCATCAAATTGCTGGAAATTCAGATTCTCACGAGACAGACTCTGGGTCACGCGAATTCCGGAAACGTCCTCCTGAAGCTGGTCGTTTACCAGAGCAATAGTCTCGCGGGCTTTAACGAAAGCTTTGTGGGCATGCTGTTGCCAGATAAAGATAATAATGAATAACACAGGTACGATAGAAAGGGACATCAGGGCCAGTTGTACGTTCATCAAAAACATAATTATCGCAATGGCAATGAGTGTAATAACGCCGGCTGCCATGTTGATAATATCCGAAGCCACCAGCGTTTGCAGCTGGTCGACATCATTCTGGATGCGAGACATTAGCCGGCCCACTTTATTAGTGTCAAAGAAACTCAGCGAGAGGGATTGAAGATGGTCAAACATCTGCGTCCGCATTTTATAGAGAACGCCCTGCCCCGCATACGTCAAATACAAGTTTTGCATATATTGCCCCAGCCATCCCAGCAATGCCAGGCCGACATAAACGAGAGCAATAATAGTAACCAAGTTCATTTTGCCGGCAATGATATTATTTGTTGCAAGACCTATCATTAATGGCGTTACAATAGTAGTTACCGTGTTAATGACGACACCGGTACCGCCGAGTACCATCCATTTTTTAACTGCGCCCAAATATTTCGGCAGTCTTCGGACTACGTCCATATAAGTTAATTTACTTTTGCCGTCAGTCTTTTCTTCATCGATGCCGCCATGGAAACGGCCATGACCGGCTCCCGGGGGCGGACCGCCCATACGGCCCATCATGCCACCTGGACCACCTGGACCACCAAACATATTTATGCCTCCGTAATAGACCCTTCAGGTTGTTCTACAATCTGCAATTGGGCTGTATATATCTGTTTATAAACACCGTTGTTTACCATCAACTCGTGGTGTTTGCCTTTTTCAACCAGCTCACCATTCTTCAAAACGAGAATTAGATCGGCATTCTGAATGATAGGTAAGCGGTGCGTTATGATAAAAGTCGTCCGTCCCTTGATAAGTCCGTCCAGCGCTTTGCGGATCAACTGTTCCGTACGTGCATCTACACTGGACGTCGAGTCATCCAGTATCAGAATGCTGGGATTAGTCAGCAGAGTACGAGCGATTGCCACCCTCTGCTTTTCTCCTCCGGACAACGTCAGACCGCGTTCTCCAGTCCATGTTTTGTATCCATTTGGCAAATTCATGATAAAATCATGTATTTGGGCGGTTTTCGCTGCAGCGATTACCTGCTCCATACTGGCATCCGGAACGCCGTAAGCGATATTATCTTTTAGTGATGCGGAGAACAGGAAAACGTCCTGCTGTGCGATTGTGATATGTCTGCGCAGTGAAGAAAGTGTCACATCACGTATATCGACACCGTCCACCGTTATCCTACCGCTGTTAACATCATAAAAACGGGAAATCAGGTTGGCCAGGGTACTCTTGCCCGAACCGGAACTGCCAACAAGAGCTACCAGTTGTCCCGGTTCCACAGTAAAACTTACATTCTGCAAAGCAGCAACCTTTTCGTTATATTTAAAGCTGACATTTTCGAAACATACTCTGCCTTTGATTTTATCCAGAGCGACCGCATCCGGTTTTTCTATTACCGGAGATGTCGTATCCATAATCTCAAGAATACGATTGCCTGCAGCTACGGAACGAGTGAACATACCGACAACCATACCAATCATTTGTATAGGCATAGCCAGCATACCAAGATACATTACAAATTGCGTAATACCGCCGATAGTCATATTCCCGTTCGCGAACTCTCTGCCGCCAAACCAAATTACTATGGCAGTAGGAATACTTAATAGAGTAAACATCATTGGCATATTAATCGCCATCTGCCGGCTGGTATCAATCATTGTATTGTAGAGTTTTTCGGCATCCTTTTTGAATTTCTTGCTTTCCTCTTTTTGTGTGGAGAAAGCCTTCACGACTTTAATACCCATCAGGCTTTCCTGCAGTGTGGTCCCCAGGAANGCAATCGTCTTCTGGATCGACCTCCACATCGGACGNATGCGTTCATGGAACCTTATGGTTATCCAGGCAATCGGCGGCATAAATGCCAGAGTCATCAGGGCCAATCTCCAGTCCAGCATGATAAGAATAATGGAAATGCCCACCAGCATAAATAAGTTCTGAATGATGTTCAAAAAACCTTCGGCGAGGAACATACGAACCGCATCAATATCTACGGTCGCCCGTGACATTATCTCTCCCGTTTGTGCTCTGTCATAATAAGCGAAGCTCATTTTCTGTAAATGTGTATATAGATCGTTACGCATGTCATAGGATATTTTCTGAGCAACAACCTGAGAGAGAAACCGGTTTCCATACCCGGACAGAGCGGTAATGACGCTTATAATCACAATCTGGATTCCGGCTATCACCACAGAACTCTTAAGCCCGCTCTTAACAGCAGTGTCAATACCCTGGCCAAGAATTTTCGGTATTATCAGCCCGGCTACTGCACTGATTGCCAAACACAAAAAAGAGAGTGCCAGGCCGACCCAGTGTTTTTTCATGTAAATAGATAGGCGAATTAATGTCTTCATATGTTCTCTTCCCGTATATGTGATAATTTGCCTTCCCGAGGTTCACCCCGGTCCGGCGGCGGATGTTTTTCGGGCGGTAAATTCTCCGGTAAACCTTTTTTTATTATCTCTTCAATGTGGTCATAAGCATGGACGATAATGTCACGTACCCGCATCAGTTCATCCGGTTCCATTTTGCGGATTTCCCATTTCAACATCTCCGCCAGCCTGACGAACTCGCGCATGGTCTTACGAATTTCCCTGATGTTCGGCGGATTGTCCCAATCGCTCAAACGCTCGTTTCTATCCTCCATGCAGCCTTTTTCCTTGAGAAAAAGAAGCCCTTCCACGGTAATGGAATAAACTTTTTTCCCGCTTTCAGCAGATGCTGTCACATGACCGATATCTTCCATCATTTGCAATGTGGGATAAACAACACCCGGGCTGGGGGCATAAAAACCATGAAAGCGTTCTTCGAAAATGCGGATGATTTCATAGCCATAGCATGGCTTCTCTTTTAAAACATCAAGAATGAGGAACTTAAAATCACCCTTCTGAAAAGGGCGTTCCTTCGGCGGTCCGAACATAGGTCCGGGAATATTGAATGAGTTAAGATCCATATACGCGGTCTATAATAATCGTGCAATTATCGTTTAATATTATTTAGATATATCTAAATATATCACGCTTTGTTCCTATTTACAAATTTATCAAAAATTGTTTTTTAACCTGATTAAAAGAACCGGCGGAACTCGGTGCCTGAGAGCATGTTTCGGGATTGAAGTAGTTTTCGACCAGGTGATTGAAAAAGGTTCTGGATTAAAATGTTAATGTATATATTTAGTTATTTAATTCTGAGTAATAATAATAAATTAAACAAATTAAAAATGCAAGTTATCTGCAAGCCTTAAAACAAGAGATTCGGGTAATTTGTTACTTGGTATTGTATTTTATATTTGTTCTCATAACTATCCCCATCTTTCCCTGTACCTGGCCTCAACCTGCGGATTTACCCAGCTTACCGGCCATTCACCTGACAATATGCGGCCAAGTTCTTCCGCGGGACGCCGTGCCTGTTCCGCCCAAACCTGATCCGAGTAATGAGCGGAGTGACCGGTTACAATAACATTATCCAGCTTCAGCAGCGGATTGTCTATACCGATAGGCTCTTTTTCTAACACGTCAAGCCCGGCCCCGGCGATCATTCCTTCATCGAGAGCAATGCGTAACCCTGTTTCATCGATCACCGCTCCACGGGAGGTGTTAATAAGATAGGCGGTAGGTTTCATGAGTTTGAACTGTTCCAGCCCCAGCATATGGCGTGTCCCTGATGTCAGCGGTGTATGGACCGATACATAGTCAGATTCACCGAGCAGTGATTCCAGTTTCGCAGGTTGGACACCCAGAGTTTCCATGATGTTATCCGGGATAAAAGGATCGCTCGCCATTACTCCCAAACCGAAGGCCTTCGCTTTGGGAACAAGTGTTCGGGATATAACCCCGAAGCCAACCAAACCAAGAGTCTGTCCACGCAGCAGAGAGATACCTCGCCACATAGACTGCATCTCTTTGCCGTGGAACACCTGCCAGCGACCGCCGCGAACCATCCTGTCCAGCCGCAGCAATTTGCGTGAACAGGCGAGTAGTAAAGCCATCGTGTGGTCGGAAACTTCATCAACTGACAGACCCCGCATGTTAGCAACACATATACCCGCTTCGGTAGCTGCTGTTATGTCAATATTGTCATAGCCCACTTTCGGAGTCATGATAAGACGGCACTCTTTAAGGTTGGAAATTACTCTTCCGGTACATGGCTCGCTCCGGATTATGGCCGCGTAAGCATCGCATGCGATAGCGATTATTTCGTCCTCAGTCGGGCAAGGTCTTTCAACATATTCGACGCCGAGTTTTTTAAAGCCTTCACTGTCAATATCAATCGGAGCAACACTGGTATAAACAACCTTGATCGGCATAAAATCTCCTTCAATATCAAAGCGGCTAAACCGTTATTGAAGACATATCCCCCTCTTCTTCAATTCTTCCCCTTCCAATCGACAAGCAGGGAGGGAGACTTTTAATTTTTATTTTTTGAACTTTGAGCTACCAGGGCTGCTCCCAAAGCAGCCACTATCTGTGGCTGTGGCGGGATATACACCCTGGCTTGCAATATTTCTTCTATACTCATAACCAGTCCCCTGTTATTGGCTCCACCGCCGACGAAGGCAAAATCAGGGACCAGGCCTACCCGCTCCGCCAGCACCCGGACTTTAGCGGCCAGTGAGCGCTGTACGCCGGCAATGATATCCTCACGTGAGTTACCTTCAGCGATGCGCGAAATAACCTCCGATTCAATAAAAACCGCACAGTTGGTAGTAAAATCGATACGTTTCGTTGATTTTAACGAAAGGTCGCCCAGGTCTTTAATATCAACCTGTAGTACGCGGGCCAGTACCTGGAGCAGTCTGCCGCTGCCTGCGGCACATTTTTCACTGACCACGAAGTTGGATACGCTGCCACTGGCTTCTACCCGGAAAACACGGCTGAACTGAGCACCAATATCAATGGCTGTCCGCACCGCAGGATAGAGAAAGTTCACTGCACGTCCCTGGACAGTTATTTCGTTGACTATTTGATCGGTACCGGGCACGCTGGCCGCACCGGCACCGGTAGCCGCGGTACAGCTTACCTGCTCCGGATTCAAACTCGCTGATTTCAAGGCTGACTCTAATACAGTCCCGGCAGCTGCACGGTAACTGTTCCCAGAAGGAACTACTGCCCACCCGGCGATTTCGCTGCCGGAAATTATGACAGCCTTCGCATAGGCAGAACCTATATCTACGCCGGCGAAATAATTATCAGAATTATTTTTCATATAACATTACTTTCGGTGATTTTCCTCATCCGCTCATACGGAATCGTCTTAATCCACCCTGCGTTGATCAAAATTCAATTTTTATATTGGTTATTTCCCCCATTCTTAAATTTAAAATCTTTAATCCTNAATCTTATATTCTTTCCTGGTTAAAGGCTCCCCTTTATCCCGTACCTTCAAAAAGATCTCTTTGCCCAGCAGTGCCGCACCGATAGCCCCCATGAGCAGCGGTTCCGGCGGTATCTGCACGGTAAAACCCAGTCTCTTTTCCAATGCCCTGACCAGCCCGGTATTCTTGGCACCACCGCCGCTGACTGCCACTTCGCGAGCGATTTTCAGACGGTTAGCCATACTATAAATACGCGTAGCTATCGCTGTATGTACTCCCGCCAGCAGATCAGCAACAGGCACACCTTCCGCCAGCTTAGCTACGACCTCACGCTCGGCAAAAACGGTACAGGTATTGCTGATTGCGACCTCTTTTATCGCCGATAGTGAAAGCTCTCCGATATCCGTCAGCTTAACTCCCAAACTATCAGCTATAATCTCGATGAACCTGCCGGTACCGGCGGCACACTTGTCGTTCATCACAAAATCGATAACCTTGCCGTTGCTCAGCTTGATAGCCTTGCAGTCCTGACCGCCAATATCGATAACAGTATGTACCGCAGGCATCAGGCTGAAAACAGCCCTGGCATGACAGGATATCTCAGTGATCTGCCGATCAGCAAATGGAACATTTACTCTGCCATAGCCGGTAGCCACAATAAAGGAAATATCATTCAGGGAAATACCGGCACGTACAAGCAGGTCTTTTAAAACGCTGGTGGCCAGCCTCCGGTGCTCGGGGCCGGATGTGCTGACGACGGAAGCCACCATCGCATCACTGAAAATCACCGCTTTGGTCATAGTAGAGCCGATATCAACGCCAACGAAATATTCAGACATAATTCAATATCTCAAAAATCAAAGCCGTAGCTTACAGTTCAAATCCTATGTTACTCGAAACTCTTAACTGAAAACTCATAACTGATTCATGAATACTACCAATATTGAAAATAATACCATAAAAAGGGAGAAGGATACGGAGTAACATGGAGCGGGGCGACCTTTACGGCCGCCCCGAATTTTAAATTCTAAATCCTAATATCGAAATACGAAAAAACAAAATCAAGTTACAATAAATGTATCATTGAGTCATTGTTTCAATTGTTGCCAATTATTTATTTCTTCGCCGCCGCCAGGGTATCTATAAAAGCGTCGATCCTCGCTCTGGTGTCCGCCTCATTATAAGTACTGATATCGATAATATCACTTTCCAGAATGAGTGTGGGAATATCGCGATAGATCTTCTTTACCTGGTTCAACTGCCAGATCAATCCGACATGCCAGCTGCGGCAGGAGAAAGCCTCATGCATAACAATCCCGTCGATATTATATTCCTCGATATAATTGATCAGACGTTCTACATCAGGACTGGAGCCGGGACGTCGCCTGGCTTTATTATGCCAGTAAGTCGACCATTTCACCCAACGCCAGGCAAGATGTACAATGGGATCGTTGACGTTGGGAATTTCCAACCGGTCGGTGCGTTCGATCAGCCGGTATGTTGTCTCAGCGGGGAATATGGCTCCCTTACTTTCGAAGTAGTTGAAATCGGACAGAGCAAACCATGAAGGCAGTCCGCCGCCCCATAACAGCCGGTACTTTTCATCCGGAACTGCTCCCTCTTTTCTGGCGTTCTTCTGCAACAACTCGTTATATAGGTCTTTAAAAAAATCATATGATTGTTGCGTGCCCATTAAAAAGGCCAGTGGAACCATGGTATTCATGGCGTCACCGGTACCCATAGGGCAGGGCACCGCCTTACGCAGCTCGTAGGCATCGATAACCATATCCCAGGTCCGGTCGCCCAGGGCTACCGTCTCGGCCAGCCGCTCGTAGTCCATTTTCTTACCAGTTTGTTTTTCGAGAAATGNCACCAGACCTCTGAGCTGTTCGGTAATATATTTTACGTAGTATTCGGCTACCTCTTTGTAGTTGTAATCGTTCTCATACGGAATGGTAGGTAGACCGACATTATAAATAGGCACATCCGGCATATAGTGTTGGGCTGCCTGGTACCATTTGTTCCGCGGGTCGCAAATGATCTGGCCGCTGCTTAACATCATGTCCGGTTTCGGCTGACCTCCCCAGGGAGCGTTGGGAGGCATCTGCCCGCCGAGCTCTTCTCGCCAGGAATCGAACCCGATACCGCATAAAGCGTAAGTACACAGGGAACGGGATAAACTCTGGCCTTCAGCTCTCTCCAGAAACCGCTGGGCGTCGCGTTTAGCCCCGCAGATTCCTGCAAAATTTTCGGTCCATATCGGTACAATATCCATAGCCCTGATAATTTCATCATAACAACAATAGATAAAAGTGAATGCGGTCTTTTTGCCTTCAGCCCTGGCACGCTGACCTTCCTGGAGCATTGCTTTACCTATCGTAGCTACCCTGGAGGCTGCCTCCGTAGCTGTCCTTCTTTTTTCCGGTTTTTTCTCTTGCGTCATTACGTTTCTCCCATCATATATATAGTCCCCTCTCCCTTGATGGAAGAGGGATANGGTGAGGGTNATTCAATTTATCTTTGCCCTCAACTTTAATCTCTCCAAACAGAGGAACCGATTATTTCGTATCAAGNATTTCCAGGAAGGCCTGGACACGAGTTTTCAAACGTGCCATCGAGGCCTGAGAATATTCATCTTCAAGATACAGCACCGGTTTATCTAAAGTCTTGATATAATCTTTAATCGCCGGGACNTCAAAACCGAAGGAATCACAATATTTGTAAATAAACAGTATTACTCCATCGACATTGAAGTCTTTAATGAAGCTGCCGATATGACAGTACCTGTCCTGCAGGTGTTCGGCATAGGTACCTTTTTGTTCACGGTAAGTCCGGCCGCACTTGACATGGTTCAGATACCGATCGGCGATCCCATCCAGGGGATCAGCGGTGACCTCGACTTTTTCCCAGTATTCGCGTGTTCCGGGGCATAAATCATCAACTACTACCGATGCCCCGGAGTCTTCTACCAGGCTCATAAAAGCGGCATCGTCGATATCGGCGCCAACAATCATGATGCGCGACATCCTATGATCCTGATTTACCTGTCTTGTTTTTACCTCGGAAATAACACTGTCAATAAGAGTGATTGCTTCCAATACCGGTATACTCATGACGGCCACGAGGACTTTAGTTACTTCCGCTCCGGTAATGAGCGGCGGTGACGATTTTCTGAACTCGTAAAGTTCCTGTACTTTAGCCCGCAGCCGATTGTGTTCCTGGACCGCCTGAGTAAGTGCTGTATCCGTAATTTCTTTACCGGCAAATTTACCGAGACTATTCCTGAATGTTTTTAATATTTCTTTGTAGAAAGACATTGATGAAGCATCGGTCGCGTGAGGCATGTTTATCATGTGAGTATATGGTAAATCAAGAGTATTTTTCCATATATCATATGTTCGGTTAATACTATCGCAGGCGTGAGGAATGATAACGCCGCTCAAATATTTATAGTTACCTTTGACAGTCAAATCGTAACAGCTCCGCACAACAGGACAGACAATCGTCTCCATCTGAGTATCGGCTGTGGTTATAGGTTCATTTACGCTCCCCTTAACACGCATTGGCACAAAACCGGCGGCCGAGATAATTTCCACAGGGGTTAATGCACAGAGATAACCGATTATCTTTTTCCCCTGAGCGCTCAGTTCCCTGGCCCTTACTCCATAGTCCTGATAAAGCTTTTCTACAGCAGCGAAAGCATTAGATGTCTGTATTGTCATAATAAATCCTTTCTTTTCATAAGTATTAACACTAACCGAATTTACGGTAGTTTAAACANGCCGGTATGATCAGCGACCGCCTGAGAGCGTTTCAGCATCGCACGTGTTAGACCATAGATAGTATCGAAAGGCTGCATATTGGTAAAAGTAAAAACCCGCCGAGCAATATCAAAGGTAACTATCCTGGGATCCTCACCGTTTTTCACACGGCGCAGCATCTCGTTATGAAAAGCTTCCGTAGCTTTCATCGCCTTCTGGAAGTGATAATGGACTTCACCATGAATATTACCGTTGTGGGCCAGAACGCCCAGGTGAGCCGGTAANGCGTATAACTTCCTTATGCTGTTACAGTATGTTTCCAGGGAATCAAAATAGTTCGGCCAGAAAACAAATCTTTCGAAATCATAAAGACCGGTGGCATCTCCTATAATCACGATTTTTTCTTTGTCGTTGTAGTAAGAAAGGTGACATGGCGAATGCCCGGGTGTTTCGAATACCGACCAATTAATACCGCCACCGAGATCGATTTTATCTCCTTCACTGACAACCATGTCCGCGCGAAAGACCGGGTTTTCCGGGACGACAGGCCATTCATCTATCTCATTTTTTATTAGAAGGATCTCAGAAATTATTCTCTCCAATTTAACGTACTCTTTGGACATTTCTTCGCTCTGAAGTAATTTGGCACCTACTGACCCGGTGATGACTTTGATATGCGGCATTATCATTTTCAGAAACGGCACAGAACCAATATGATCCGGATGAGTATGAGTCAATGCAATATATTTAATACGCTCAGGTGCGATATCAAGCTCCTTGATCTGTTCCATGATCAAGTTAGAAGTGGCAGCAATACCACCCTCGATTATCATAACATCATCACCAATGGAAAGATAAGCAGGATAAGCCGGAGTTCCTAATTGAAAAAAGTTGGGTGAAATCTTGATGGGTGAACGCTTATTATCTTGCATTAGTTTATGTCCTTCCTTAATAAAATACGGAAATCGATGGTAAATATTATATTCCCCTTTTTATTAGTATAAAAAATCGAAAGGACTTAGTCAAATCGAAACAAATACTACTTTTAGTTTTTATATCCGAACTTTGAATTAAAACGNGTAAGATTCTAGCCGGCTAATTTATTACTTCCTGCTGTTTTAGTTCAGCAATATCTTCCCATTGATAACCCATTTCGAGCAAAATCTCTTCGGTATGTTGTCCGAACTCAGGTGCCTCTCGTCTCCAGCTTGCTTTGGTATCACTGAAGTCCCAGGGAAAACCGACAATTTTAACATGGCCCCAGACCGGGTGGTCAACCCAGATAAAATAATCGTTAGCCAGTGCCTGGGGGTCATTGGAAACTTCAATCGGTGATTGTACCGAAGTACAGATACAATCTTCACGTTTTAATAGTTCCAGCCACTCGTCCCTGGGTTTGGTAGCGAATATTTTATCCATCAGGGCTATCAGTTCTTTACCGTTGGCAGCACGATTCTCAATTGAATTATATCTCGGGTCTTTTTCTAACTCTGGAAAACCTAATACGCGGCAGACATTCGGCCAGTATTTATCGGGCTGAAGATGGGCCAGGGCCAACCATTTACCGTCCTGACAGCAATAGTGATTATATATCGGGTTGCCGGCTTCATTGCGTTTTCCGCGCTGGAACTCTTTTCCCAGAATGGCCGGAGCAGCCATTACCAGACCGAGCGCAGCGATAAGGCTGCCCATGAGAGATGTGTCTACTACCTGTCCTCTGCCAGTTTTTTCACGCGCATAAAGAGCTATTGTCACACCCCAGGCGGCAATAAGACCACTCAGCTCGTCACCCACTCCGGGCACTATTTGTGATGGCGGTCCCCCGCGTTCACCGCAAGACATCATCAAACCGCTGCGGGCTATACCTGTATAATCAAATGACAGATCATTAGCATCCGGGCCTTTACGACCCCACCCTGAAGCGTGGGCATAGATAAGTCTCGGGTTCCTCTTCAATAAGACATCAGGCCCCAGTCCTAATTTCTGCGGGGCCTCAATACTCATATTATTTAAAAATACATCAGCTTGATCGATGAGTTTTAAAAAAATCTCCTTACCTTTTTCGGACTTTAGATCGAGGACAATACTTCTTTTATTTCGGTTGTTATTTTCGAAATAGTAGTTACGGCCTTTGAGACCGGATTCCGCGCCGATAATTCGCATAAAACCACGGGCGGGATCCCCGGTCTTCTGTTCCACCTTGATTACATCGGCGCCGAGATCACCCAGCCGCATTCCGGCTACAGGTCCTTGCTGAAACATCGTAATTTCAACTACTTTCACTCCATTCAACGGACCGGGCATATTTAACACTCCTTCAGCCTTAGCAGCGATGCGGGGATAATTAATAAGAAATTATTTCCTGACAAAATGATATATCCTCTACAATGAAAACGTCAAATTACCGTTTGTCTTTCTTTTAAACTTGATTATTAACAGCCGGATATAATATATTAATCAGACTGTGCAGCAGTTAGGGTATTTATTTACCATTAGTTGTAATAAGGATATCTAATTGTCATCAGATTTAAAACAAAGTACTCGCGACCTCGGTGAAGCACCGTTAGCTGGACTGCTCTTGAAACTAAGCCTCCCGGCCATGGGTTCCATGACAACTATGGCATTGTACAATATTATTAATACCTTTTGGGTGGCAAAGTTGGGCTATCAACCCATTGCGGCTATCACCGTTATGATTCCCTTTTACATAGTGTCCATGTCGCTGGCCTCAGGAGCGGGCGTAGGTACCAATGCCCTGGTCTCACGCAGGTTCGGTGAAAAAAATATCGAAGCGGCCAATAAAGTCTGCGGCCAGATATTTCCGATCTCCATCTGCTGCGGCCTGCTTTTCGTGGCAGCGGCGGTTTTTTCCCCGCGTCAGATACTGACTATCTGCGGTGCTACTCCCGATGTAATGGACTTCGCTGCTATCTATCTGTCTATTATGGGCTGCGGTATTCCTTTCACAATGTTTTTAATAATAGCTACCAACCTGCTGCGGGGTTCCGGAGAGGCAGTGAGACCAATGATATTCTCCCTGACCGGCACTGTGCTAAACATGATATTGGACCCGTTGCTGATCTTCGGTATAGGTCCGTTTCCGGAGATGGGTTTCCCTGGAGCTGCCCTGGCCTCAATAATATCACAATTTATAGCCGCAGCAATCACGCTTTATTATATTATAGGGCACAAAACAGTCTACCGGATGAAAATAAAAGATATTATCCCTGATTTCACAATAATCAAGGATATTTTCCGTGTCGGCTTGCCTTCAGCCGTCGTGGAGTTCATGGAAAGCGTTCTATTTACTATCTACAACCATGTTCTGGCAGGCTTCGGCTCGATGGCTCTGGCGGCCGGCGGCCTGATGATACGGGCTATCGATTTTGCATTCATGCCTATACTGGGGGTTATGCAGGGTGTGCTGCCGGTGATCGGTTACTGCTTCGGTGCCGGATTGTGGCCACGCTTGTGGCGAGCGGTAAAATTATCGTCTATCTGCCTGGCAATATTCCTGGGTGTCGTTACCATCGCTCTGGAAATATACAGTCCGCAGGTAATCGGACTCTTCACCCATGACGCACAAATGAATGCTATGGCTGTAGACGCAATGAGAATAGTAATTTCCAGCCTGGCCTTCGTCGGCCCGACGATGATATTTATTGCCGTCTTTCAGGGAATGTCTAAAGCTGCGACTGCTCTGATGCTATCGCTGGTCCGCCAGGTCGTTTTCTTTATTCCCGTCATGATATTGTTGCCCAAACTTATGGGACTTATGGGAGTCTGGCTCGCCTGGCCGCTATGCGATATCCTGGCATTTTCGGTGACCTGCTCGTGGATGATCCGGGAATACCGGTTGAGAAAGACCGGAAGCTTTAGGCAGCAGGCCATTGAAATGATTTAGGAATCTTTATTAACTTATCGTAATATCTTCGGCTTAAACTTGAGCGTGGCGAAGAGGTCGTCTAATGTTTCAGCGCGTCTGATGAGCTCTACGCTGCCGTCCTGCCGCAGCATCAATTCCTGCGGCCGCAGCCAGCCGTTATAGTTTCCCCCCATTGCCGGGCTGTGAGCCCCGGTATCGTGTTGGACTATAATATCCCCAATGTCCGCCCGGGGCAACTGCCGCTGGATGGCAAACTTATCGTTGTTCTCACAAAGAGGCCCCACAACATCAACAGTCTCCATATTGTCCGTCTTCGGACTTCCGCCAGGCGATAATAACGTGATTTCATGATAAGCCGAAGAATAAATCGCCGGCCGGGGATTAGCAGACATAGTTGATGTATCGATACCGATATACTGGCGGTACTTGCTCATTCTATTTATTACCGTAGCTACCAGAGCACCGCTCGGACCGGTCATGTAACGGCCCATCTCCGTAAACAGGCGGGGTGAATACCCCTGCTTTCTCTTGAAGTCCTGAATCAGAGCCGCCGACTCCCTGGCTAATGACGGCATATCGAAAGGCTTATCCGCGGGACGATAAGGTATACCGACTCCGCCGCTTATATTAAAGAACTCGAATTTTATATTCAATTCTTTCGTTACCATTTCCATGACTTCCAGCAACATGCGGACTGTCTCCACCATATACCGGAAGTTCAATTCATTAGAAATGATCATCGTATGCAGGCCGAATCGCTTTGCCCCGCGTCCTATGGCCTTCCGGTAAGCTTCGATAACTTGATCATGACGGAGGCCGTACTTGGCTTCAACAGGGATGCCTATGATTTGATTGCCGGAACGTCTCTCACCCGGGTTATAACGGAAACAGATAAGCTCCGGGAAATCCTGTACCTTATCGATGAAGCTGATATCATCGATATTCAGGATACAACTTCCCTCTTCGGTCGCCAGCCGAAACGTAGCATCCGATGTATCATTGGAAGAAAACATAATATCCATACCGCGGAAACCGTTCTGACGTGCCAGTATTAGTTCCGAAGGCGAGCTGCAGTCCAGACCGAAACCCATTCCTTTTATGAGTTTGATTATGGCAGGATTTGGCAGGGCTTTCACCGCGAAATATTCCTGATAACCGGCAATATCGTGGAAAGTAACTTTCAGTTGTTCTCCCGTCTCGATGATTCCCTGCTCGTCAAAGATATGAAAAGGGGTACCGAAATATCTNATAACGGCAGGCAGCTTNGGAAACAATCTCTGCTGGAAACCGGTTGACATCGGCATAAATTTACCTCACACAATTTAACTTAAGAGTTATCAGTATTCAGTCGTCAGTTTTCANTTTATCAGGAAAAATATTAAGGAAANCTTTCTTACACTGCATACTGACTACTGATAACTCCCTGCACATTCTGAAATCTACAGTCTATAATGCTATCTTAACCTAANAAGCGGNAAAAAGAAAAAACCCGCTTATCGCTAAACGGGTCTCCATCCATAATAAAGAATTAATCCGGCTACCTGGTTTCAAGGTGTTTTTTAACGAGTTCGACAACATCTGCCGGAAAGCGGGCTACATCTACTCCAACTTCTTTTAGAGCTGCTACTTTGCCCTGCGGTGTACCTTTGCCGTATTCACCATGAATGATGGCTCCCGCGTGTCCCATTCTTTTACCTTCGGGCGCGGTCAGGCCGGTAATATATGCAACTACCGGTTTGGTCATCCAGCGGTCAATGAACTGTGCTGCATTCTCTTCCTGAACGCCACCCACCTCTCCTACAATAACTACGATATCGGTATCAGGGTCCTTTTCATAGAGCCTTAATATTTCCGGCAGATTGGTAAAGACCACCGGGTCGGCACCGATGCCGACAACTGTACTCTGGCCGTAACCGGCTTTCGCCAGATTGCCGCTTACCTCATAAGAAAGGGTACCGCTGCGTGAGATCAGACCGATACGACCCGGGTTAGTAAACATTCTTCCCGGCATAATGCCTATTTTTGCCTGTCCTACGGTGATAATACCCGGACTGGTAGGACCAATGATCCTGACATCCTTGTCCATGGCATATTCGCGGACCTCCATGACATCCTGGACCGGAATATGCTCGGTTACAACAACTACTAACTTAATACCGGCGTCTATATTCTGAATTGCGGCTTCTTTTACTCCGGCAGGAGGAACAAAGAAGACAGACGCTTCGACACCGTGTTTTTCCACTGCTTCTTTCGGCGTGTTATAGACAGGTACGCCCTCGACAACCTCTCCGCCTTTACCGGGTGTTACACCGGCAACAACATTTGTGCCGTACTCCAGCATATATTTAGCCTGGGCACGCCCGGCCTTACCGGTAATACCCTGCACCATCACTTTAGTATTCTTATCCAGGAGGATACTCATGCCTTACCTTCCAGTATCTCATACAGTTTTTCCACTGCTTTTTCCGTCGAGACATCGGTAACCACATGCACACCCTGTGAGCGGAATATTTCCCAGGTCTCTTCCTGGTGATTGCCCAATGCCTTGGCCACTATGGGTATCGTGACGTTATGTTCTTTCATATATTGCACGACTCCTTTGGCCCCTTCATGTATTGGGTTAATGCCTCCGTACACATTAATCAAAATAGCCCTTATACCAGGTTTCTGCAGGATAAGGTCCATAACTTTATACATGAGGTCGGCCGTAATTGCTCCACCGGTCTCCAGAAAATTAGCGGCCTTCATTTTCTGGTTGATGATATCAACGCTTGCCATCCCCAATCCGGCACCGCTGGCAATTACGGCGATATCTCCACCAAGCTCGACATAGGTGACCCCTATCTGCCTGCCCTTCAGTTCCAGCGGGTCCGAAATACGCGATTCCAGTGTCAGATTAAGATCGGTATGACGGAACAGACTGGAATCATCGATTTCTACTTTGGCGTCCAGGGCTATAAAATCTCCATTTGTTGTTTGGACCAGGGGATTGATTTCAGCAAGCAGAGCATCGTATTTTCGGAATAGCTTGTACAGGTTGACCATGATCAGGGCTACCTGTGTTAAATCCTTTCCGGTCAAACCGACATCATGACACATCTGTTTGGCTACGGACGGCAACAGGCCTTCGGTTATGGATACCGAACGGGTCACCACGGATTCCGGACGGCTGGAGGCGATCTGGTTGATCGATACCCCGCCTTCGGCGCTTAAAATAATGACCGGCATACTCTGATATTCATCAAGCGTAACACCGATATAAAATTCCCTGGTGGTATCTATTTTGGGGGCAATCATAACATGTTTTACCGGGAAATTACTGATTGTCGATCCGAGTATGTGTCTTGCCGCTTTTTCGACTTCGTCAAGGGACCCGGCAGATTGCACGCCGCCGGCTAGCCAGCGTCCCCCGGTTAGCACCTGGGCTTTTACCATTGCAGGCAGACCGAGCTTTCGTGCCGCTTCTACCGCCGCTTCAGGAGTATCCGCCAGCTCAAAATCAGGGACCGGGATGCTTTCTTTACGGAATAAGCTATTACCTTCGTACTCAAATAGTCTCATAGTTTATAGCCGTTAATTTAACATAGTAGTGTCTATTCAGTCAAGAGGTCGTTTCACACCAGGATTCCACGAAACTTCATTTATTACTTGTTGCGCGGAATTTTGCGCCTTATTTTTATTAATGTTATACTGAATTATTGTTCGTATTTCCCCGCATTATGACTAGAGGAGGACTATGCTATGGCAGTCAGAACAGTTGAACAATACTACAATTCCCTGAAAAACCTGCACCCCACCGTTTACATTCTGGGAGAAAAAACCGAGAATATTTACGAACATCCCCTGATCAAGCATATGCTTAACGGCATTGCCCAAACCTACGCGATGTCCAATGACCCTGAAGGCCGAAAACTACTGGTAACCAAATCGGATTTGATCGACGAAGAAGTTAGCCGGTTTGTTAAGTTTTATACCAGCGTTGACGACCTGCTGGCCAAAGTCAGATTTTTAAAATTCCTGGCACAGAGGACAGGCACCTGCTTCATGAGATGCACCGGCATGGATGCCATCAGTTCTGTCGGAACGGAATCGTTTAACTGCGATAAAAAATACGGTACGAGCTATTTTCAGCGTTTTACCAGTTGGCTAAAAAATATACAGAAGAATGACTTCGCCGTATTCAGCGGCGTTACTGATGTTAAAGGCGACCGTTCCAAACGGCCATCCGAGCAGTCCGATCCGGATATGTACCTGCGTATCATATCCAGAGACAGCAAAGGTATTGTGGTCAGAGGAGCGAAAATACATCAGACCGGTTCTGTCTGTGCTGAATGGGGACTGGTAGTTCCCGCCCGCGAAATGAAACCGGCTGATAAAGACTACGCTGTTTGTTTCGCTATACCNAGCGATGCCGAAGGTGTTGTTCATGTTTACGGCAGGGGCACTCTGGAAGCACGAGCCTTAATGAACTGCGATCTTGGCAATGTAGAATATAGCAAATTCGCTCCCATGGTCATTTTCAAGGATGTTTTCGTTCCCTTGGAAAATGTTTTCCTGTGCGGCGAGACTGAATACGCCGGAGATATGGTCAGAGACTTCGGTACTTACCACAGGCACTCACATGGTGGCTGCAAATGCGGTGTAGGCGATGTCCTGATAGGGGCGGCTGCAACCGCCGCCGATTACAACGGAATGACCGGCGTTTCTCACATCAACAACAAGATCGCTGAGATGTTAAAGGTCACCGAGGCTATCTACGGCTGCTCGATTGCAGCTTCTGTGGAAGCGACCAGGACCCCTTCCGGTATTTACGCGGTGGAACCTATCTTAGCAAACGTATCCAAGCTGTATGAAGGCAAGGAGCTTGCCGAGGTAATCCGCATGATGATTGAAATAGCCGGCGGCATGGTCGCCGATATCCCGTCGGACAGAGATTTCGCCAACCCGGATATCGGCCCGCTGCTGACCAAATACCTTAAGGGAGTAGACGGCGTATCCACCGAGGATAGAGTAAGGATCTTCAGGTTGATCGAAAAGCTGGCTTTCGAGAGTCGGGATATTGTTTCCAATATTCACGGGGCCGGTTCACCGGAAACCCACCGGATGACTGTACTGCGTAACGCCAACATCGAAGCCAAGAAAAAGCTGGCCAAGAAACTGGCCGGCATTAAGTCGGCGGACAAACCGGCCGCTAAATAAACTTCTTTCAAATCGTTAATAAAGGGTGCTGTGTTTTATAATCAGCACCCTTTTTTATTCCCTCCCGCAGACATACCGTATTCGAGCTTGTCTCAGAACTATATATTCCAGAAAACGCGTATTGGTGACACAGGCTTCCGTGCCTGTGAGCGAAGACATCAACATTTTTATGACACAGGTTCGTATTCCGGTTTGTTGAAACATTGAACAGTACTTTCTAATCCTTTAAGTAGGGGCAGACACAGGGGTTTCTCCTGTAAAAGGACAGGGTTACTTTGTTCCCGTTGACCACCCTTAATCTGAATTGCTATGATATCGGCAGTAATATCTCAATGGGCGTATTTGTAAAAAGCTCGCCCTCCGGTTGAAGAAGAACCGAAAAAGTCCCTNCCTTTTCTANAGGGAGGTCAGGAGGGATTTGACCCTTTTTGCAGCAACATCATATTTANTTTTTNGAATCTTAGTTTTGGAATTTATCATAGAATTTAGATATTAGTAATTAGAATTTCTGTAATGAGGAGTATGTATGGACAACATCGAAAACATGATCAAAGAAATTACCGAAGCAACCGGGGTATCCGGGTACGAAACTGAGATAAAGCGAACGTTAAAGAACTATTTACAATCTTCCGGACGGATCAGCTATGACAGACTGGGCAGCCTGATCTGCTGCCAGAACGGAACGGCTGAAAAACCGCGTGTCCTGATTTCCGCGCATATGGATGAGGTCGGTTTCATGGTAAAATTCATCACACCGGAGGGATTTCTCAAATTTACGCCTCTGGGAGGTTGGTCGGACCAGGTACTGCTGGCGCAGCGAGTATCCGTTATAACCCACCGCGGTAAAGTAACCGGCATTATCGGAGCCAAGCCGCCTCACCTGCTCAGTGAAGAAGAACGTAAAAAGATTGTCGCCAAAAAGGACATGTATATCGATATCGGAGCCACTTCACAAAAAGAAGTCGAGGAAGCTGGTGTCCGCATCGGAGACCCGATCGTACCTATCAGTGAATTTGCGGTTTTGGCAAATCCAAAGACTTATATGTCTAAAGCCCTTGACGACCGTCTGGGGTGTGGCGTCATGATACAGACTTTACAGCAGTTAATGAACGATCACCCCAACACTCTCTATGGTATGGCTACCGTACAGGAAGAGGTAGGTATGCGCGGTGCTGCAACAGGAGCGGACGTGGTCGATCCCGATGTAGCCATTATTTCCGAAGTCGATATAGCCGGCGATGTTCCCGGCATCAGACCGGAGGAAACACCGGTTAAGATGAACGGCGGACCGGTACTATCTACTTACGATGCTCGCATGATCCCTAACCTGAAACTGCGCAATCTGGTTATCGATACGGCCAAACAGAATGATATCCCGCTCCAATTCTCAACCATGGAGGGAGGGGCCACGGATGGCGGTGCTATTCATCTGCATAAGTCAGGCGTCCCCTGTGTAGTCCTGGGGGTTCCAACGCGGCATATTCACAGCCATAACGCCATCATGCACCGAAATGACTTTGACAACACCGTCCGGCTCATGGCGGCTGTGGTAAAAAAGCTCGACGCTGCCACTGTCTCCGATTTGACCGATTGGTAATCCCATAAATATCTGTCTTAGTTCACTTTCTGATAGTAGGGTGATTTTCTGATTTAAGCTAATTGGTTGATAGTGATAAGTTAAAGCACTCTGGTTTTCCCTGACGGAATCCGATAAATTGTGCAAATAAACTTCCCACGACCTTACGAGCCTGTCTCAAAAATCCAAGGGAAACTGTTTTTCTCCCACACTAACCTTAATATTCATGTCAATGACTGAAAT
>JGI20214J51088_10000444_pt1 | contig 28991 bp, 22 predicted proteins | sample WetSurMetagenome_FD_51088 | JGI IMG/M metagenome (IMG submission 51088) | reverse complement strand
TTCCTTCCATCGATTTGAAGATCACATTAAAGTCAACCGTATATTTATCAGGAGCAAGCGTATATTTATACTCGATATATTTTTCATCACCTGCCATCAGTCTCAGGATGACACTCTCAGGACTAGAACTGACAATAAAAGATTTTCGGTCTGAAACAGGTTTGAAATGGAGGTTGTTTGTCTGAACAGCTTTATTATCAGCGGTAAAAAAGTTAAAGCCAAAAACAGTTGAATCACCTGAAAATAAGATTAGAGGAAGTGAATCAGCTGTCCTGTAATCTTTTAATCTTGCAGAATACACCTTTCCACCCTTTAGGGAAATTTTGAGTTCAACTTTGTTATTTTCAAGTGTAATAAATTCGTTTTCCCCAATTACTGCATTGGCAAAAATCCCATATTGGTTTGTGTCTTCAGGAACAGCAGTACTATTTACTGGTAAAATCTCAGTTTTTGTAATTTGCGAATTTAAAGTATCTGCTTTCTGGGTTTCAGGGACAACGCCAAGTTTAAAATTGATTTCATTTATTCTGGCCAAAGCATCTGGTTGATTTGGTTTAAATCTGAGAGCATTAATATATTCGGTTTTAGCTGCTTCGAGTTCCCCCTTGGCATAATGTGATTCAGCAATCGTAATAGCTTTCTCATATCCTTTCGTCATCTGCCTGCCATTATATATACTGAATCCTATGAAGATTGCAAAAATCAGAATTATCCCTGTTATTGTATTTCTATCCATTCTTTCAGGTGAATTAAGTTTAATATTTTGTTTATGAAAATTTCCAGTTAAGTATTATCATATTGATATGCAATGCATTATGGAAATTAATTAATGCAAGCTTTAATGAAATTAACAAAAAGAGGGTGAGGATTAATTACAGTACTGCTGTATTCCGGATGAAACTGAACACCAACAAACCACTTGTGTTTTGGTATCTCAATGATCTCGACCAGGTTTGATTCGGGATTAATCCCAACAGGAACCATTCCATTATTCTTGAAATCATCATAATACCTGTCGTTGAATTCATATCTGTGTCTATGTCTCTCTATCACATCTGTTGTACCGTAAGCCTCATATGCCTTTGAATTTTTACTTATGATGCATTTGTATCCTCCTAGCCTCATGGTGCCTCCCTTATCAATGATACTTTTTTGCTCCTCCATAAGATCAATTACAGGATATTTTGTCTTATGATTTATCTCGGTCGAATGAGCGCCATCGAATTTAAGTACATTTCTGGCAAACTCAATAACTGCACACTGCATACCAAGACATATTCCCAGAAAAGGGATGTTGTTTTCACGTGCATACTTGGCAGTCAGTATCTTACCTTCAATACCCCTTGAACCAAACCCCGGGGCAACAAGTATTCCGTTGAGTCCAATTAGCTTATCAGTAACATTTTTTTCAGTAATGTCTTCAGAATGTATGTATTCAACATTAATTTCGCATTCATTCATAGCACCGCTGTGAATGAAAGATTCTGCAATTGATTTGTATGCGTCCGGCAGTTCAACATATTTTCCTACCAGCCCAACCTTTATTGAATGTTTTGGATTCTTAAGTTTTCTGAGAAATTCTCTCCATTCAGTCAGTGGCGGCTCACTTTCCACTGGAAGCGCTAATTTCCGAAGGACTGTCTTATCCAGGCCCTGTTCGATCATTTTTATCGGAACCTCATAGATTGTTGATACATCAACTGACTCAATCACAGCATTTTCTTCAACATTGCAAAAAAGAGCTACCTTTCTTTTAATGTCTGCATTGAGGTGTCTTTCAGTCCTGAGAACGAGAACATCGGGTTGGATTCCTGTCTCAAGAAGCTCTTTAACTGAATGTTGTGTTGGTTTTGTTTTTGATTCTCCTGTTGAAGAAAGATATGGAACAAGAGTCAGATGGATGACAATGCAATTCTGGGTTCCAAGTTCCCATTTCAGCTGACGAACAGATTCAATATAAGGAAGTGATTCAATGTCACCCACGGTTCCTCCTATTTCGGTGATAACTATATCAAACTTATTTCCGGAACTGACAAGTTTGATCCTGCGTTTTATTTCATCCGTAATATGAGGAATTACCTGAACAGTTTTTCCTAGGTAATCGCCTTTTCGTTCTTTATTAATTACCGATTGATAGATCCTGCCAGTTGTGACATTATTTGCCTGACTTGTCGGAACGTTCAAAAATCTTTCATAATGCCCAAGATCAAGATCTGTCTCTGCTCCGTCAAGAGTGACGTAACATTCTCCATGTTCATAAGGATTAAGGGTTCCCGGGTCGACATTAATATAGGGATCGAGTTTCTGAATTGTGACAGAATAGCCTCTTGCCTGCAATAGTTTGGCAAGAGAAGCTGAAATAATGCCTTTCCCCAGAGAAGATGTAACACCACCTGTAACGAATACGTACTTAACTTCTGCCAAAGTATTTGAGTATTTTAATTTAACTATTTGATAATAATTCCTTCAATCATCAAGTCCTGACTGATCTATCATTTTGACCTTTTCTTCAAGGGTTTTAATCAGTTTTTTTGCGCTTTCAATTTTTTCTTCAACTTCCCTGATCATAGTATCGGCATTCGTTGATTTTGCAAAAAAGCCTATATTATTTTCCCATAAAACGATATCGCTCTCAAGTTGCTTGATTTTTGTAAAGAATTTATCTCTTTCATTCCGGACTTTCCTGGAAGCTTTTGGATTTGTTTTAAGATTATCGAGTTTGGTTTTATACTTAAGAATACTCTTATCTTCATCACCGATTTTCAACTTATCAAACTCCTTATTCAGAGCGTTCCGGTATTTATTTGTAATTTCATCCTTCATGTTAAAAGGAACAAATCCGATATCGGTCCATTTCCTCTGAATCTCTTTCAGCCGTTCAAAAGCAGCTTGTACATCAGCACCAGGTTCAAATTTTTCGAGTTCTTCCAAAATAACCAGTTTGGCTTTAAGGTTATCTTCATAGGAGGTATCCAGCTCTGAAAAGAATGCGGTCTTCCTGTTAAAAAAGTGATCACATGCTTTGCGGAACCTTTTCCAGCTCTTTTCAGATTGTTTACGAGGGACAGGGCCTATCTCTTTCCACTCTTTCTGGAGTCTAATCAGTGCATCTGAAGTGGATTTCCATTCAGTGCTCTCCTGAAGTGCTTCAGCCTGAAGACATAATTCAGTTTTTAACTGAAGGTTATTCAGTTGAATCTCTTTATTATCAGCATAGAATCCTCTTTTTTTCTCAAAAAAGGCATCACAGGCATCCCTGAATCTTTGATATACTTTATTATTTTGTTTTTTTGGAGCGAATCCAATCGTTCTCCATATTTTCTGTAATTCTACAACTTTCAATGCTCTTTCATCAAAGTCCTTGAAGTTTTTCATTTCAAGTGAATTGATAGTTTCGACTTCTTCACAGAGAGCTATTTTTGCTTCCAGGTTTTTACGCTGATCATCTTTCTGCTTTTCAAAATACTCATGGTGCCTTTTGTTGATCTGGGATGTGGCTTCCTTAAATCTTTCCCATATATCGTTTTTAGATTCCAGGGGTACTGGCCCGATCTCACGCCACTGATCATGAAAATCCTGTAAGTATCTGAACGCGTTTACAGGGTTTGGTTCAAGAAGGAGTTCTTCAGCTTTTTCACATAAGCGCACTTTCGATTCAAGATTCTTTTTTAAATCAAGATCTCTTAATTCCTTATTTATTTTAATGTAATCGTAGAAGATTTCAACGTAATGATGGTAATTCTCCCAAAGATCCTTCAATGATGTCTGAGGAACGACACCCACAGAGTGCCATTCATTCTGAAGAGATCTGAAGTCATGAAAGGTTTTGTTGATTGACTCTTCCCTGTTTACTAAATCTTTAATTTTGTCAATTATATCATATTTCTTCTTGAGGTTCTCATATTTTTCGGCTTCCTGTACCTTATTATAATCTGTTTTCTTCTCTTTGTATTTTTCGAGAAGATGTTTAACCCGTGCATCATCAGGATCAACCCAAGACTTATAGTCTTCAATTTTTCCGCCTCCTTCAAGAAATTTAGTTTTCCTTTCCTCTGCTTCCAGCTTAAGTTTCTTGAAAAAGAGTGCTTTAATCCTTTCAACATCATCTCTGATTTCAGCAGGAGGCCGGTTTTCAATGATCAGAACCAGTGTCTCAACCAGATCATGTTTGGAATACCCTGAATAATCCACAGAAGGAAGCTCTGTGTCAGTAGACTCGTGGCTATTCTCTGGTTTTGATTCATGTTTTGACTCTTCTATATCCAAGTCAGTTTTTGGCGCGGTTTCCGCTTGTGTGATTTCCTCAGTTCCGGCAGCATTTTCATTTGCCCCGAATTGTTCTTTAAGAACAGAGTCATCCGGATTTTTTTTGGTCATATTCAATCCTTTTATGTTTCAGCTCGTTATCAGAATTCAGCACCATGGCAATCCATGGAATTTTCAGAGTACGAAAATATTGAAATATTTAATAAAACTCAAAGTTTTACCGTAAATAAATATGAGAATCAGATATTAAGATAACTTGTACCAATAATGAGGAAACACATTTCTATCTTAAAATCCTTTCCCATCTGATGAAAAACAGATATATGAAAGATAAATTATATATTTGGTAATAATTTAGTGTAATCGGAAAGTGCTATTAAACATTCTTTTATCTGACAGTAAACTATGGACAAAGTTGATATTATAGTTTTTTCTGCAGCTCTTGTGGTTTTAGCAGTACGGCTGTATTTTAAATATGTAAAAAAGAATAAAGATAGAATTGACGCCCGGGAAAAAATATCATCTGTCAAAGAGGATGATTATGAACCATACAGCAAAACAAGATAAATGTTTATCTTTTATTCTTTGATATCAGATAGCGGAACGGATTTACGATTTTTTGAAGAAGTCTGATATTGTCGGTGATAATTTCTGCTGTTCCCTGCATATTCTGATTAAATTCAAGCTTTTTCCCATACAGGGTTGTAAGGCCATCTTTAAGGTAGATTTCTATTATGTATGCATCACCGGAAGGTACCAGTGATTTTGACTTTACAACACCTCTGATCATGCCATATTGCAGGTATGGATAGCCGCTTAGTTTAATATTTACTGATTGTCCGGGTTTTACCTCCCCTGATCGTTGCATCTTAAGAGTTATTCTGCCTAAGAAATCTCCTGTTTCCAGAGGAATTACGTTCATTACAGGCTCATCTTTTATGACTGACTGGTTTGCGCTCCAGAACCTTGTAAATGAAACAATCCCATCAATTGGAGATACAAGGAGATAGCTGTTTTCCCAGATATTTACCTGGGCTTTAAGATTCAGGAATGATTCTCCCAGAATTGAAATCAGCTTTTCTTTTTCTTCAATTCTTTTAATTTTGTAATCCTGAAGCAGTTGTCGCTTTTCAGACATCTCAATCGATTTTGCAGAATGGTCAAGCCTTACCTGCTGTAGTTCAATATTAATCCTGATAAGTGATTGATATGACCTTTCGAGGTCACTTTCTGCTATTACTTTCCCGGCATAAAGAGATGAGTCCCTTTTATACTTTTTTGTTTCAAGCTGTTGGTTCTCAAAATACAATTTCTCCTTCACAATCAGCCTGCCAATGTATTCCTGAATTCCGGTCAGCTCCTCAGTAAGTGAAACAATTTTATTTCCGTAAAAATCATTTGTATTATAGCTATTCAGATCAGAGAGGTTTTTAAGGAATAATCCATAAAATCCCTGAATTTCTCCAAGTCCGGAAAAGGCAGGAAGTAAAGTGTAATGAAGTGATTCTGGTTGCGTAATTGTATCAATTGTTTGCTTCAGAAGTTCAATTTCATGTATTTCAGCGGTAGTCTCCATAACTGCCATTAATTGACCTGCTTTAACCTTTTCCCGTTCCCGGACGTATAAAAGTTTAATCCGTCCTGAAATTTTTGTAACCAGTGTCACAGGAGGATTTTTTGTAGTAATTTCAATAGGAGCAGGAATTGTATCGGGATACCTGATAAGCCATGCAAACAGAATAAACAAAACAAATACTGAAAACATTACCAGTGTTCCCCATCTGAGAATTTTGGCCGGAGGATTACCCATAATCTCCCTGACAGGTTCAGAATATATTATTTCGGGTTTTCTGTCTTTCATTTATACAAGCTAATTACCCAGCTCAAGTTGGTTTTTTACAAGATTATAGTAAGCTCCCCGCTTACTTATAAGCAATTCATGAGTGCCTATCTCAATTATTCTACCACTGTCAAGGACAACAATTTTATCAGCATCTCTGACTGTACTCAACCTGTGAGCAACAACAATAACAGTTTTGCCTAAAAAGAATCCGGTAAGGTTTTCAACAATAGCTCTTTCATTGTTTGCATCCAGAGAATTAGTTGCTTCATCAAAGATTATAAATTCCGGATTTTTATATATTACCCGGGCTATGAGAAGCCTTTGTTTCTGTCCTTCACTTAGTCCATGGCCATTTGCTCCTATTTTGGTATTATATCCAAGGGGCAGAGACTCGATAAATCCCTTAATATTGGCAATTTCGACTGCATTTAATAACCTTTCCTCATTGATTTCTTCGGATCCTGGAGCTATATTTACAGCAATAGTATCAGGGAATAAAAAACCATCCTGCATGACTGCACCAACTTTTTCTCTCCATACTTTAAGACTAAGATTTGACAGACGTGTGTCACCAATCAGAATCTCCCCATTTACAGGTTGATAAAACCCCAAAAGCATTTTAAGCAAAGTTGTCTTTCCGCTTCCACTTGTCCCTACTATTGCAGTTATTTTATTCTCCTCAATAAACAGGTCAACATCTTTTAGCGCAAAGGGAGAACGAGGACCTTCATACTGATACGAAAGGTTATTAATATATATATCTTTTTTATCAGGAAGCTTACGTACCTTCGTTTCAGGATTCTTTTCTTCTTCATCCATATGGTGGACTTCAGCCAGCCTGTCAAGGCTCATTTTCGCATCCTGAGACATACGAAAGAATCCAATTATCTGGCTTACTGGTACATTAAGCTGTCCTATTATAAACTGTACCGCGAGCATCATACCCAGAGTCATATCTCCTTTAAGGACGGCTGTTGCTGCGACTATGGTTATGAAAACATTTGTAACTTCATTGATAAATGTAGCTCCGGCAGACTGGTATTGAATAATACCCAAACCTTTTACCTTTAAACCAAACAGGGTAGCCTGAAGCTTTTCCCAATCCCATCGCATACTTAACTCACTTTGGGTCAACTTGATTTCCTGCATGCCATTAACTATGTTTATTAGTTTTGTACTGGATGCAGACATTTGCTTGAAACGCTGATGATCAAGACGAGCTCTGGATTTCATAAACAGCGACACCCAAATAATATATAGAGTTGAACCAGTAAGAAACAGCAGAAGTATTTTAATACTGAAAATTGCAAGAACAACACCAAATACAATAAGATTGAAAAAGGAGAATAAAATATTCAGGCTGGCTGAGGTCAGGAATTCTTCAATTCTGTTGTTATCTTCAATTCGCTGAAGAATATCACCGGTAAGCTTGGTATCAAAGAAAGCAACAGGCAACGACATCAGTTTCTGCAGGAAACCTGAAATTACAGCAACATTAACTCTTGATCCTATATGAAGAAGCAGCCAACCTCTGATAAATTCAACTGACATTCTGCCAAATACAAGAGCTAGCTGAGCAAACAGGACGAGGTAAATAAAACCTATATCGTTATTATTCAGACCAATGTCTATAACCGATTGTGTAAGAAAAGGGATAACGAGCTGGATGCAACTTCCCAATAGCAAACCCAGAATGAGCTGAAAAGAATATTTCCGGTAAAGACGGAAATATTTAAACAGGAATTTGAACCCATTTGCCTTTTCCCGTTCATTCTCCATTTCAAAAAGTGCAGGAGTAGGCTCAATTATTAAAACCAGGCCAGCCTGTTTTCCATCTGTAATTGTGGAAGCCCAGCTTCGGACAAATTCCTCCTTGTTATATTTAACCAGACCTACTGCCGGGTCGGCAACCCATATTTTGTCATTTTTAATTTTGTAAACGACAACGAAGTGTTTTTGTCGCCAGTGCACAATACAGGGCAATGGGACATTCTCATTTAACATTTCAAATGGAATTTTAACACCTATTGTCCTGAATCCAATAGAATCAGCAGCTTCAGAAAGGCCAAGAAAAGAGACACCCTCCCTTGTTATGTAACATTTTTTTCTTAATGATTCAAGTGAGAAATTTATCTTGTAAAACCCTGCTATCATCTTCAGACAGGAAGGTCCGCAATCCATTGCATCAGGTTGTTTTACAAAAGGGAAAGACATTTGTAGCTATGGAAAATTTTATTTTTCACCAAGTAAAGATATTTATATTTTGGTAAAGATTCCCCCGGGCTCAGGATAAATTAGAATCCAAAAGGTTTATTAAACAGTTTTAGTTTACGGAAACATTATATTTGCCATTTGATTATTCTAACCATAAGGGGTTGTTTAAAAGATTATCAGATATAACCATAATTGAAGGTGTGCGCAAACAGGATGACAAGATCCTGAATTGGTTGTACGATAATTATTTTCAATTGGTTAAAAACTATGTACTCAAGAACAGCGGATCGACAGAGGATGTCTCAGATGCTTTCCAGGACTCGATAATTGTACTATACAAACAAATAACAGAGGATAATCTGACTCTGACATCTGACCTTAAAGGTTACTTTTTCGGAATTGCTCGCAATGTATGGAGCACTCATCTGAGAAAAAAACAAAAAACATCTGAAATAGAAATTGACCTTCCTGATGAAGAGGATAAGGATGATATTAACGATCTTATACTTGAAAAAATTGTGAGCAGGGCATTTCAAAAACTAAAGCCTGACCAGCAGACAGTATTGAATTTATTTTCAGAAGGATTCAGTTATGAAGAAATAGCAGTAAAAATGAATCTTAAAAATGAGATATATGCCAGAAGAAAAAAATATCTCTGCAAAGAGACGCTACTTGAATTTATGAAAGAAGATCCGGAATATCAGGAATATTTACGCTTCCTGTAATAAAGTACCGCAGAAGCTATAATAATTATGATAGCTGAAACTGCAATTATTATAAGATATTTTGAATGATATAGTGGATCGTTATTCCCGTAAACTACCAGTGTTGACCAGAAATACGGATGCGAATGTAACTGGTCCGCATTCTTAAGATATGTGATTCGTGCTTTTCGTAATGCCCCGCTTTTTGAATATCCATTTTTAAGATTTTTATAAAACATTTTAATAATCTCAGTCCCTGATTTGTCTTCTACCTCCCACATCGACATAATAACCGATTGACACCCTGAGTAAATAAACCCTCTGGCCAGACTCAGAATACCTTCGCCTGAAGATAAATAACCAGTTCCGGTATTGCATGAGCTAAGGACTACCATTCTCGCTTTAAGTGGAATACCATAGATTTCATAAGTTCTAAGGTAACCATCCTCAATGCTGTCACTGTTCTGACTGAATATTAGTGTTGAATGCATTGGATCTTTATCATTAAGAATAGTATGCATCGCAAGATGGATTATGTCATATTTCCCGGCTTCGGTTTTATAAACTGATTCAGTCGCGTCCTCATTCATATAAAGTTTACCATCTGTTATATCTGCAACATATTCAGCCTCCTGTCTTGCATAAGGAAGATCAGGCAAAACCCCTGTGGATGCCTGCCTGTTCATAAGTATTGATTGTATGTTAATCGGCTCAGAATAATCAGGAGCAAACGCAATTAATTTATTATCACTGCCATATTCAACTTTTAAAGATTCTGCCATAAATGTTGCAGAGTAAGTATATGAAATATCAAAATCATCCATCAGATAATTAAGATTATTATATAAAATTCGTCGCTGTCTCTCAGAACCGGAAGGGATGGTTTCAAATGGAAGATATGACAAAATATTATCGGGGGAAATAAGTAGTTTATCTGAAATAAGGTACTTCCTGACAGGATCAACAAGAGTTTTATTCAATTGCAAACCTATAGTCTGATATTTCTCAAAAGCCGATTTGGCATCTGCTGAAGAAGATGGCATAGAAAGCAAATTTCTGAATTGTCTGACTTTACCAAAGAATGCAGAATCTATCGGCAGAGCTAAGAGACGCTGATGTTTGCGGTTAACTAAAAATATATATAAAATATCTCTGGAAATAATGTAATTGATATAATTAACATTCCGTCCCAGAATCTGAGGAATATCATTCATGTCAGCTACTTTTGTATTATACTTAATTGCAAAATAGTCAGGATAATGCTTTTCAAAGACTAAAATAAGAGAATCCCGCATTCTGGTTGAAAACAACAGATTATCCTTCAATTTATTAATTAATAATGTGTCAGGCTTTTCCCTGACAGATTCCACTTCAATGCGAGCATTAAAAAGAGTTATATCCCGGAGCAGTTTTTTTTCAAGATCCGCAACATCAGGCGGAACGTGAAACTGAGTGGCTTTTAATTCCCGTGAAGAGGCAAGCAGGCCTGCGACTTTGCTTTTCTCTGAATATTCGAATGCTTTATTGAGATACTGAGGATTGTTGGTTTTACTGTATAGAAGATTGAAATCATGAATTGAGTTAAGGTAGGCATCTCTGTACTGATCGCCCAGAACCAGCCTGCTTTTCTCTTCACTTATATTTATCCGGACTTTTTCTAAAAGTTCTACAATCAATTCAGATGTATTAGAAGCTGCTTCAAGAATTTTCTGATCGGAAGATTTTTTAAACAGGTCACATAAAATATTATATTTCGTCCGAAGGATCCATAATGAATTCTCATCAATTTTGATATCCTCGATTCCCGGATTATCCAGAGAACCGTATATTTTATTTTGCTTATTTTGTGAAATAAGCAAAGACTGCAATGATTCAAGTGCTTTCCAGGGTTCTCCTGATTCTGTCAATAACTGTGAGTATCCAATAGTTATAGGAATATTTAATAAAAGGTCTTGCTGATTTCTGCTCAGGTAATCCATGCATATTCGATAATAATTAAGAGATTTGTTGATATCAATTTTGAATTCCTTCAGATAAAAAGCATAATTACTAAGTACTTCAAAATAGTAATGAGACGTCTCACCGAATTGAGATTTAGCACGGTTAAGTGCTCCTGCCAGTAGAACTTCCCCTTTTTTTTCTTTCCCGTTATTGCCAAGGATAATAGCATAACTATTTATTAAATTATAAGCAAGGGAAGAATTAGTTGATACAGCTAAATTTATTCCTTTTTCAAAATACTCAGCCGACTCCTCAGCAAGGCCAAGTGCTCTGTAAGTATCTGCCAGACTGTTAAGCAGATTTAAATAATTATCATTTTTTTCAAGATGGCTTGCCAAATAAATTGATTCGCATTTATCAAAAAAGATTTTTGCCTTGGAAAAATCTGCTAGCCTGTTGAAACATACCCCAAGATTATTATATAGATTGGCCATAATCAACGGGGATACACTATCAGGGTAATTAGTCCCAATTTTCAGAGCAATATTGGAATAGTTAATTGCACTTTCATATTCCTGAAGTTCAATAAAAGCCATTATCAAATTAGAGTATGTGGTAATTAAAGTCGGGCTTCCATCACCAAATAATGTTTTTTCCACTTCCAGACTTCGAAATGAATAATCCTCAAGCTTTTTAAAATCTCCTGATCTTTTGTATATTACACCAAGATTATAGAGAGCCCTGGCATATAGATCATCAGTCTCCCGGTTTTTTTCCTTTAATGAAATGCAAAGGGTTAAATAATGTACTGCATCATTATCATTCTTCAATAGTGAATGATATACACCAATAAAATAATATGATTCTGATAGTGTCTTTTCATCAACTTGAATGTAACTAATTTTTTGAATAATTCTCTCAATAGTTGTTTTGCTGGCAGAAAAATCGCCACTTGTAAGAGATCGCCTGAGCGATTGATTAAGATTGTCTATCTCTTTTGATTCAAAAGGAAAAGTAACAGGACCGGAGTTCTTATAAGATAAAATTCCATGGATAACATTTGAAGGTTTATATACAGCCTTAATCTCGGATGTGCAAAAACATCCGGCAGTAATGATTATGTATATAATAAATTTTGACAGGAAATTTCTCCAAAACATGAATAAACTATATCATTTATGAAATAATACTTCCCTGATATCCGTATCAAAGATAATAAATCAAAACTGAATCCATAATAAACCAAAATTTTCTTATTTGCAACTACTTGATTATGTGCGATAATAAAAATATTTTAAAAATAATTGATTTTTTCGTGTCACAAAATGATACTTTCCGACATGTAGCAATATAAGACATACATTAATTGCGAATTACCCTGAATTTAGTATCAATATAAAAAGAAAAAATTATGAAAATCCAGAAAATTGAGTTTACAAATGAGATGTTTAATGAGTTTGCACTTTCAAATGAAGAGATGATTTGTGTTCGTGGCGGTGACGGAGACGGAATTATTGTAAGAACAAATGAACCTCCTATAAAAATCTGACAACAAAATATTTTCCTGTTTTAGCGAAAGCGGGAACCTTGAAAACAATAATTTTTGGATGACTAAAATAAGCTGCGGCTTATTCTTGAAGGTCAGGAGCAATTATGCTGCATGTGAGCATAATAATAATTGCAGGCATTCTGCAAATATTAAATTGACTGTATAATTAACCCGAAAAAATCTGGTTGATTTGCTTGAAATTGAAATTCAGATAAAAAAGTAATATTTAAAAAAATGGAAACAATTGATTTTTCCTTTTTTATTGAAAGGTACAATAGCGGAGAAATGAGTGGTGAAGAACTTCAGTGGTTCCGCAAGGAACTAGAAGGTAATGAAAAACTCCGGGCTGAGGTAAATCTCCGGAAACATACCGATAATGTTCTTAAAAACCAAAACATTATTTCATTAAGAGATAAACTCGCAGCTATTGAAAAGAAAAGAGAAGTTATTATACCTGCGCGGCATGCAAAAAAACCTCATTATATGTTATATGCTGCAGCAATTGCATCTCTGATAATGATTGGAAGCATTTCTCTGTTCTCAGGTAAGAAACTTAGCAGTGATGAAATCATGAATCGCTACTACAAAACATATGAACCCACTTCAGGACAAAGATCGGGTCTAACGGAAACAAATGCTGATTTCACTCTTGCTCTTGAGTTTTACAATACTCATGACTATGCGAAAGCTGCAATCCTTTTTAATAAGGTGGTCGAAGGTAATCCAAAGGACATGCAATCCACTTTATTAAATGGTATCTCTAATTTCGAGAACAGTAAATATCCTGAAGCAAAAAAATCATTTGGTAATGTAATTAGCAATAACGATAACCTCTATATTGATCAGGCAGAATGGTATCTGGCATTGTGCTATGTTAAGACTGATGAAAGAGATAAAGCAATTCAGCAGTTGGAAATGATTAAAAAAGAGGGAGGTTTCTACAGAAATGATGCAAAAAGGATTTTAAAGAATTTGAAGTAGTTACCAGTAACTCCTAATGTTATGTTTGAACTTGCGGTAAATGATACAGGTACTGTTGGGAATTCTAAATTGAATACCAGCGATAACGGGTATAGTATGGATTTATTGAAGAAGAATATGATAAACTGTCCGACAATTTTGAAGGGAATGTCGCATGAAATGAGAACATACATGAACGCGATAGTCGCATTCTCATTTTTAATGAAAGAAGATAATTGTAATGATTCAGAACGTGAGGAATTCAGTAATCAGATATTAACTTCATGTGAGTTATTAATAGGGTTATTCGATAATTTTCTTGATGCGGCAATGATGGATACGGGTAATACAAAGACCGAACTAAAAATATGCAAACTCGACAATATTCTTGATGACGCTCTTACTGAATTCAGGGAAACAATGAGGAAAGATGGTCACAAGGATATGGAACTCATTACCGAGATCCAATATTCCAATTCTGCTGAGGTTTTAATTGATAAAAACAAGATTTCAAGGGTAATTCGGAGTCTGTTTCTGAATTCAATAAAAAACACAAAAACAGGGTATATTAAGATAGGTTACAATTTCAGTGATGAAAAGGTAAACTTTCATATTCTTGATTCCGGCCAGGGTTATTTTAAATGCAAAGAATTTCTTCATACAGAAAATATGAATGAATCTCTTTCACTTTACAATGACACCTATACTGCAATCAATATTACCCTCGCCAAGAAGCTGATTCAAATGCTTGATGGAACTATCTGGATTGAATGCAATGGTCTTACAGGAACAGGAATTTATTTCTCCGTTCCGGCAAAGAAGGTAGCTGGTTCCGACGTTGGCATCAATAAATTTGTTAATACCATGATCGCAATCTGATAAGTGTAGAAGTTATTTTGTTCAATGTCTGAATTCAATTAGCATGAATACATGGTCGTCTTGCCAATGGACGGCCATTTTTTTTATTTCTTCCGTCCGATAATTTTAACTTCAGTCCTTCTGTTCAATATTCTGCCCTCGGCTGTTACATTATCACCAATAGGTGATTTGTTACCATAACCTTTATATTTAAGCCTGTCAAAAGAAATTCCTTTGTCTATCAGGTAATTAACAACTGAAAGCGCTCTTTTTTCAGAGAGAGCCTGATTATATTCTTCCGATCCTGTTGAATCGGTATATCCTCCTATTTCAATGTTGAGACCCAGATTATCAGACAGAAGATTTGCCAGATTATTTAATTCTGAAATTGATTCCTTTTTTAATTGCCATGAGTCAATCTCATAAAAAACATTTGACAGCTGCATCTTTTCTCCAACTTTAATAGGATTAAGAATTATCCTTTTAATATATGGCTCCACTGCTGTATGCTGGCCTTCGAACATGAAGTTCTCGGAATAAAACAAATATCCTGGTTTACTGACATTAATTCCGTAGTTATATCCCGAAGGAAGACAAATCAGAAAATTTCCAGCCCTGTCAGTTGAACTCCTGATAGTAACCTTTCCTGTTGAAAGGTTTATCAACTCATAGTCTGCTTTTAATAACTGGCCGGTCTCTTTGTCATATACCTTACCTTTTAGATAAGAAACCGGACTTGGCCTGACAGATTCGTATAAACTGAACGTAAAAATATCTTTTCCGTTTGATTTATCCCGTATTGATGAGAAATATGCTTTCTGCCCTCCTGATTCTATAATGAGTCCCATTTCATCACTATAAGTATTAATAGGATAACCAAGGTTTATTGGCTCGGTCCATGTACTGTCAGTATTCATTCTGGTCATATAAATATCAAAACCTCCCATCCCTACCCTGCCGTCAGAAGCAAAATACAGGGTTCGTCCGTCAAAATGAATAAACGGAGACATCTCATCACCATCCGTATTTATTATCTTACCCATATTAATTGGATCACTCCATAAATTTCTATCATTCATTTTTGTAAACCACAGGTCCTTACCCCCAAAGCCTCCAGGCCGGCTGCTTGAGAAAAAAAGAGTTCTTCCATCAGCATTCAATGATGGTTGTGATTCCCAGAATAAAGTATTTACAGGAGTTTTCAGATTTGATGGCTCTGACCATTTCCCGTCGCTGAAAGCTGAAAAATAAAGATCGCAACTACCTAGTCCCCCGGGTCGGTCACATGCTGTAAAATACATATAATTCCCATTTGATGAAAGAGTCTGAGCACCTTCATTTTGCCTTGTATTTAGAGGAGCCCCGGCATTAAATGCTTTCTGCCAGGAGTTTTCTGAATAATAACTTAAGTAGAAATCCTCCTGAACCGGTCCTGTTGCCAAAGGATTATCTATACTCTGCTGTCTGGTGAACATAAGTGTCTGACCATCAGCTGTGATTGATGGCCAATACTCATCGTCCTGAGTATTAATTGAACTGCCAATACTAACAGGATCAAAGGAGACAGGATTTTTCATTGCTTTCAGAGCATATTCACAGTTTTTTGCATTTTTAAGGGCATTGATCTTATTCTTTTCCAGCATACCAGGCTGGGCAAGATAAACCTTAAAATGAATAAGTGCATTGGAATAATCACCTGTCATCATTTCAGCATTGGCAAGGTTGAAAAAGACAGGCTTAAAGAATAATGAATCGATCTTTATTGCAGCTCTGTAATTAATCACAGCTTCAGGAAATCGTTTCCTTTTCACCATCAGTTCCCCAAGCATAAGGTATGCTTCCAGAAATTTTTTATCGATTATGATGGCTTCCTTAAAATCAATTTCAGCTTTACTATATTCTAAATAATCGAATGCCGTAACTCCTTCATTATAAACCTTTAAAGCTTTATTTGATGTTGTATGAAGACTCTGTGAGAAACCATTTCTTGTTAACATACAAGAAGTTACAAAAATGAATATTACAAGTGAATACTTCATGCATTATTTAGGGTATGTGCAAATATTTATGCACCTGAAGTGAGATTCTCCAGATTGGATTTTCTTTAATATACTCAATAATTTCAGGAACAATGGTGTCGAATCTGCTCCATTCAGGCTGAAGGAACAGTCTGCAACTATTTCTGACCATAGCCTGATATTTTTCTGCCCAGACAAAATCAATTTTATCCTGAATAATTACTTTGAGTTCGTCCGCAGCTTTACAAATTTCAATTACAGGCGGCATATTTCGTTTAGGTGAAAGGCATATCCAATCCCACTCTCCGCTCAGAGGATATGCTCCGGATGTTTCAATATAAGTACAAATATTATTCTTCTTCAATTCCTTGCATAAATGATCAAGATTCCACATCAGAGGCTCTCCCCCTGTTACTACAACAGAATCTGTGCCAGATTTTATAACATTTTTAACTATCGCATCTGTTTCAACCATCGGGTGTATATCAGGATTCCATGAGAACCTGGAATCACACCAGCTGCAGCCTACATCGCAACCTCCCAACCGTATGAAATATGCGGCTTTACCTGTATGATAACCTTCACCCTGCAGAGAGAAAAATTCTTCAACAAGGGGCAGTTTTTCTTTTTCCGGTATTTCAAAAGGTTCTATTATCATTTAAACTTATGTATAGAGATCATACAGATCCTGCTAAGCTGTTATTTCCCCGCCGAATATATCATTTTTTTAAATTCAGCAAGTTCAAAAATTCTCCCAGAAAAAAGGTATTCTCATGAATTCCTGAAAACTTTTCAGCACCAGGGCCAAAAGAGAATACAGGAACCATAACTCCAGTATGCTCCCCTCCCGAAAATTTAGCTTCAACTTTATGCTCAGCTATACTTCCGCCTGTTAATGCCAATCCGCCAGTTTCATGATCGGCTGTAACAACCACAAGTGTATTTTTATTTTTTGACGCATATTCCCTGGCGACTTCAATTGCTTTGTCCAGATCGATCATTTCTGATGTGACATATCCAAGATTTTGTTCGTGGGCACCCCAGTCAATCATAGATCCTTCGACCATGAGAACGAATCCGTTTTTGTTTTTACTCAAAGTTTCAATCGCCTTTAACGTCATCAATTCAAGAGCATTAGCTCTTCCATCAGAGACTTTTGGCATGTGCTCCCTGGCAAGCAAACCTGCGATCTTTTTTGAATCTGCAGCCTTCAGTTCATCAAGTGTATAAACTACACTAAAACCTTGTTTAATAAGGTCAATAGTCAGATCGACACTATCTTTTCTTGAACGAAAATGGTTTTCTCCGCCTCCAATAAAAACATCAATTGATCCTTTAAGAAAGTCTTTCGCAATATCTTCGTAATTTCCTCTTCCTGAATTATGTGCAACAAATGAAGCAGGTGTTGCGTGAGTAATTGCGCTTGTGCTGACAACGCCGGTAGCTAGTCCGTGAAGATGGGCAATTTCCATGATTGATGTAACGGGAGTACTATCGGGGCTGACTCCTATCATTCCATTATTGGTCTTGATACCACATGCAATTGCGGTTCCGCCGGCTCCTGAATCAGTAATGTAACTATCAGCAGAATATGTCTTGCTAAATCCTGAATAGGGAAATTTCTCGAGCGCAAACACTTGAGAACTCAACGTCATTCCTGCATATAATTGAGCAACCCCCATTCCATCTCCAATAAAGAGTATTATGTTTAGTGGTTTGTCATGCTGTTTTTTTGATAATGAGCTACTACTCCCATTGAATCCTGGAAGGATAAATAACAGAATTAGAATTATTGCTTTGAAGGTCTCTTTTTTCATGATTCAGGNCAGAAATAACATTTATACTATGGTTTCAAATATTNAATCTATTTAGCTGTTCCGAAAAGCANTTTATATTCTCGGTTACNNGCAGTTTTAACCCATTTTTCAGGAATTATTTTCCAGTTATTCAATGGTTCCGGTTTAAGAGTTTTTTGTTCTTCAATCGATTTTAAAATATAATATCTAAGATCCCTTTTGGTTGAAGATATCAGCCTCGATCTTAAGATATTTTTATCAATCCCGGCTCCTTCTGTGAAATGACCACCTCCCCCGTTTCCACGATAGGAATTAACAGCTACTTTATAAATTTTATCAGCTTCAAATGGTCTGCCATCAGTAAAACCAGATATGTTTATTCTTGCTCCATCAGGCTTACTGACATCGACAGTATAATCGATACCTGCAGCTGAATCAAAATTATAGGACTGATTTTTAAACCATGCTTTTCCGTCTTTAAGAACAGGCTGTCCGTCTTTTCCTGTACGTAGTTTAAGCAATAAATCACCCGGATATTTCATGGTGTTTAACCATTCGGAATATGAATATTCAAGATATTTCTGAATTTCATTGCCGGATAGCTCCATCGTATAAAGCATATTTTCAAACCTGTAGAGTTTGAACATATCACCAACCGTAATTGGTCCTTTCGGTATCTGAACATCAAATGATAAAGGTGCAGCAAACGAAATGTCTGCCCCTGATATTTCCAATTGTATTGAATGAATCATATCAACAAAGGCTGATGGACCAAAATAGGCATCCCGTGACGATATAGTTACTGGTGAATTGCCAATGATCCTGTTAACGTATTCATTTATTTTTTCATGTTGTGGAGCAAACATGCCTGTGAATTCAGAGTCGGGTCTAAAATCAGCAACATTTATTACCTGACCCGATATTTTTCTTTCTCTTTTACCCTCTATCTTCCGGGAACTGAGAGTTATATCTGCTTCAGCTATTTTTTCGGACCTGCTTCCACCGTTGAGTATGAGAACTGTATCTCCCAGGGAATTGACAAATTTTTCATTTGCCAGTTTATGATCATGNCCATTAAAAATAATGTCAAAGCCAGGTACATAATAAGCAACAGCAGCAGAACCGTTCTCANTTAGTGGATTATTTTTTTCAAACTCATCCTTAGACCTGTCCCATCCTGAATGGAATAATCCTATTACCAGGTCTGGTCTCTCAGCCAAAATAACAGGCATCCAGAGTCTGGCTGTTTCAACCATGTCTCTGAACTCAATCCCTGAATAAAGTTGCTGAGGCAGCCAATCAGGGATAGCTGGTGTGATTAGACCAAAAACAGCAATCTTAACTCCATCTTTCTCTATTATCTTGTATGGCTTGAAATAAGGTTTACCGGTTTTTATATTAATTGCATTAGCGGCAAGTAAAGGAAATTTATACTCTTTGACCAATCTATCGTAAACTGCATGACCAGTTTCCACATCATGGTTTCCTACGGTACCAGCATCATACTTCATAAAATTCATAACTTCAGCAGAAATATGAGGTGATACGGTATCGATAAAATTATAATAGTAAACTTCAGGCTGGCCCTGCAGATTATCTCCATTATCAAGCAGAATAGTAACATCCTTTTGCTGGCGTACCTGTTTTATATAAGTGTATGAAGAGGCAAGAGAAGCATCCAGTTTATCTTTCTCAATGTAATCATAGGGAAGAATAACTCCATGAATATCTGTCGTTTCAAGAATGCTAATGCTCTTTTTCACTGTTCCTGAGCAGGAAACGAGCAGCATAAAAATAAAAAATCTGAAACACAGAAGACTTAATGACCTTATACTTATCATAATATAATCCTTAATCCAGTTGTAAAAATGTTCTCCGAATACAAGAAAAGAATCTCATCCTGCAAAAAATAATTTAAAGACTCAAACTTAGGAAAGATTAATCATTTTTAAATATTATAATTTATGTTATTGATCATTTAAGCTTGTTCGTTATATATTTGCTGACAAAATCTATAATATGGTAACAACAGGTCTTGAAGTTATAATCAATCATTTTCCCTCAGGGCTAATGGGCAAAAGAATTGGGGTCCTTTGTCATGCTCCAAGTATAACAAAAAAATTTGAGCATATTACCGAGATCTTTTTTGAACGCAACGATTGCATTTTATCAGCAATCTTTGGACCTCAACATGGTATTCATGGAGAAACCCAGGACAATATGATCGAATGGAGAAGCCGAAAAGATAAGCGATTCGATATTCCGCTTTACAGCCTGTATGGAGAACATCGTAAACCAACACCTGAAATGCTTAAAGACATTGATATTCTATTAATTGATCTGCAGGATGTTGGCGCCAGGTTATATACTTACATATGGACAGTTAAACTTTGTATTGAGGCTTGTTCCGAAGCTGGAATTCCTGTCTGGATACTCGACAGACCTAATCCTATAGGCCGTATATCTTTTGACGGACCTGTCTTGAAGGAAGAGTATTTTACTTTTGTTGGAGGGGCATCAATTCCATTATGTCACAGGATGACAATTGGAGAAATGGCTTTATGGATAAAGGAAAAATATTACCCGGGATGTGATCTTAACATAGTTTGGATGAAAAACTGGAATAGGTCTTCGCTATTCAGTGATACAGGGATTCCATGGGTTTTACCATCGCCAAACATACCAACGATTCAGACTGCCATCGTATATCCTGGAACAGTTTTGATTGAAGCCCTGAATCTTTCAGAAGGAAGAGGTACAACAATTCCCTTTGAGCTTTTTGGCGCCCCATTTATAAAATCAGAAAAGCTTAAGAAAAACCTTGAGTCCCGTAAGATTCAGGGATGTGCATTCAGGATTCATGATTTCATTCCTACTTTTCACAAGTTCTGCGGAGAACTGTGCAATGGTATGCAGATACACGTTACTGATATAAACCTTTTTAAACCCGTTGAGACAGCACTGGAACTTTTTGATGCAATTATTGAAACCTCTGAAGCAGATGCACTCAAATTCAAACAGCCACCATATGAATATGAAAATTTACTTCTACCATTTGATATTCTATCCGGTGATTCCATTATGAGGGAATCTTTGATAAATAGAGACAATGTCAGAATTGAGAAAGAGAGATGGGCACATGAAATAGAGAAATTCAGAAGCGAATTCAGTCGTTTTGCGGTGTATCCTGAATAAGTAAACCGCAAAATGCTGCAATAAGAACTATTGTTATGAAAGATTATCGATTAACTTTTGAATAAGGTTCTGGGAAAAGATTGGTTTTATTAAATAATCATTAAACCCTGAGTCATTGATTTTTTCTATTTCGCCTAAAAGTCCATATGCCGTCTGAGCAATAATAACCACATTTTTTCTGAATTCTCTGATTTTTTTAGCAGATTCATAACCATCTAAAACGGGGAGCTGAATATCCATTAAAATGATATCAATATCCGGATTATTCAAGGCAAGATCAACAGCTTCCTGACCATCACCAGCATTAAGAATTATTACACCGGTCTTTTCAAGTACCTTATTCAGATATAATTTGCTTGAGAAATCATCTTCTACAATCAGAATTTTCTTCCCTTTTAAAAAGCTATTTTCCATGTAAGAATATTTTATTCGAAAAGTCCATCATCCCTGAGCAGAAGTAAAATGGCTGAATGTGGTACTACAATATATTTTTCCTTATAAAATTCAATTTCAACAGCGCTATTCTGCAAGTATACAGCCTGATCGCCCTCTTTGGGCTGAAGAGGAACATATTTCGGTTCATCTGATCTGTTTTTCCATGGTTCATCATTATCATTTACAGCAGGAATAGGATAACCAGGTCCTACTTTTACCACATAACCGATCTGCACCTTTTCATTTTCGTTCACCCCGGGAGGAAGAAGAAGTCCACTTTTTGTCTTTGACTGAGGAACTTTTGGCTTAATCAGAATTCTATCGCCAATGACGATCAGCTTCCGCAAATCCTTTTCATCTAATAATACACTCATAACTGACTCCAATTACAGACAAAAGTATTACTTTTTATATACATTTTGTTTTTTTTTGTCACAAAGACGAGTAAACGCTGAGATATTCATAATAATATCTCTTTGTAGAACTTTACTCCTTCGCAGCCCGGTGTCATTGATAAAATTCTTCGTGCAGCTGAAAAAACATTCAGAAAAATTTAAAATGAATTGATAGATTAACTCAAGTTGCTAGTTTTAAGAAAAGGGAAGATTTAAGAACAAGGAACAGGGATTTTTAATTTAAGAAGAAAGTGTTCATTCAGTTATGCTATTAATAATCATTAATATATGTATTTTACTTCTTAATTCTAAATTCGTTAATCATCAGTCGTTAATCAGATTATTATTAAAAACTAAAATAAGTGGCAACTTAGGTAAATTATAAAAAGCATGGTCAATATTTATAGAACCAATGAAAAGTATTAATTTTCGACTATGGATTCGGATACCTATAAAACAATTAAATCATCCTCTGAGGGGATTTATAAAGAGAAAGGAAGCAGATTTGTATCAATAGCAATTCCTGTTTCCAATCAGGAAGTTATTAAAGCTAATATAGATCAGATCCGAAAAGAACACCATTTGGCGAGACATCATTGCTTTGCATACATGCTCGGACAGGAACGGCTTACATGGCGTGTCAGTGATGATGGGGAACCTTCTGGCACGGCAGGCCGACCAATCCTTGGTCAGATTAATTCATACGGATTAACTAATATACTTGTTGTCGTCAGCAGGTATTTCGGTGGTACTCTTCTTGGGGTAAGCGGACTAATAAACGCCTACAGGACTGCTGCGGAATCTGCAATAACGAATGTCGAAATAATTGAGCGTACTGTTCAGGAATTCTATGAAATTACCTATCCGTATTTGTCAATGAATGATGTTATGAGAATACTTAAAGAAGAAGATATTGATCAAACTGATCAGTCATTCGAACTCGAATGTTCTATAAAGATCAATTTCAGGGCATCGGCCAGAGATAGAATACTTGGCCGGTTGTCACGTACCGAAGGACTAAAATACAGGTATCTTTTAACTCAATAATGAGAAAATTATTTACAAAAGTTTTTAATTAATTATCAACATCTATCGATCCTGAGACAATTCTTAAGTAATTTTGATTGTTAGTTCATTCAACTGCAGACAATGCATCAAACCGATGAAAAACAGAAGCTTAGTATCAATAGATGATTTTTCAACTGAAGAGATCCTGAAAATTCTGGATCTGACTGAAGAATTCGAGAAACAGCCCATCAGAAAATTACTTGAAGGTAAGGTAGTTGCAACATTATTTTTTGAACCTTCAACACGAACAAGATTAAGTTTTGAAAGTGCAATAAGCAGATTAGGTGGAAAAATTATCGGATTTTCTGATTCACAGAGTTCAAGCGTTTCAAAAGGTGAAACACTTAATGATACAATAAGGACAGTAAACAATTACTGTGATCTTATTGTAATGAGGCATCCAATAGAAGGGAGTGCCAGATTTGCAAGCGAGATCGCAACTGTTCCGGTAATTAATGCCGGTGATGGTGCAAATCAGCATCCGTCTCAGACTCTTCTGGATCTTTATTCAATTCGTAAAACACAGAGTACCCTCGATAACCTGAATATTTTTATGGTGGGTGATTTAAAGTACGGAAGAACAGTTCATTCTCTCATGATGGCAATGTCGAGATGGAATGCCACATTTAATTTTATATCTCCCGAGGAACTTAAGATGCCTGATGAATTTAAACTCTACCTTGATAATCTGGGTCTTAAATATTATGAACACACTGATTTCACTGAAATTATTTCAAAGGCAGATATCATTTATATGACCAGGGTTCAGAAGGAGCGCTTCTCTGATCCAATTGAGTATGAGAAAGTTAAGAATGTGTATGTTCTCAGAAATGCGATGTTGAAAAACACCAAGCCAAATATGCGTATACTGCATCCACTTCCACGAGTGAATGAGATTCATCCTGATGTTGATAATAATCCAAAAGCATATTATTTCGAACAGGCTCTTAACGGAGTATATACACGGCAGGCTATTCTATGTTCATTATTAGGGATAAAATAAGAAAGGGCAGAGCAATGAAGGAACCAAAACAGATGAGTGTCAGCGCAATCCAGAATGGAACGGTTATCGATCACGTACCTGCCAGAAACCTCTTCAAGGTAATCCAGATACTCGGTTTGGACCGGATAGATAATCAGATAACATTCGGTACAAATCTTGAAAGTAAAAAGCTTGGAAGAAAAGCAATTATAAAAATCTCAGGACTATTTTTTGAAGATGAAGACATCAACAGGATTGCCCTGGTTGCTCCTGATGCCAAACTTAATATAATCAAAGACTATGAGGTAGTCGAAAAGAAAGTAGTGGTGGTACCTGATAATATAATAGGAATTGCCAGATGCATGAATCCTAAATGCATTACCAACTTTGAACAGGTAACAACCCGATTCAGGGTGGTTTCAAAGAAAAATGTCTCTCTTAAATGTCATTACTGTGAGAAGATAACCAACCAGGAGAACCTGCAGATAATCTGACGCTCACTTAATCACTCTCCAAAATATTTATACAACCCACCCCAACTAAATGGGAGTTAATTTTACCTACTATCGGATTTGGAAAGTGAGATTGCTTCATCGCCATGTGGAGGCGTGACTTCTCGCGATGACCGGGATGTTATTAAGCTCATTGAAACTGTCAAAGCCAGCTTGGCTTAAGTTCATAGCCATTGCGAAGATCCGCCAGTTAGGGGCAAAAAAAGTTATCGTGAGTCAGTGTGATACCTACCTCAATCTATCATAAGATTTGACAAGATTGTCATCTTTCCTGATTCCCCTGTAAGCTAAAACTGATAATAATAAAAGAAGAAAAGGTAATGCCGACTTTATTCCCGGTAATATTTTTCCTTCATATTCCGATATTATTATATATGAATAATAACAAGAAATAAGAATAAAAGCTGAGACCAATCCGATTATAATCTTAGATAACCAAAGCTGGATAGTCCTGTTTTTAAAGAAGAAGATTGTAATCAGGGATACAAGAGCAACAAGTATCAGAATTATTGTCAGAGGTAAAACCTTTTCAATCGTTTCATATCCTTCTCCCCCGGTGCTTCTTACAATATTTGTCAGAGTGATCTTTATAACTGAACCGGTTTTGTTAATAAAACTTAAAAAACTTCCCTTAAGGAATAAAATAGAGACTATGGTTGTCAGAAATAAATATAAAGACTGAATGCGCTGAATCATAATTATGAAGTTTTATTATGGCCAAATTTACTGTCTTTTAATCTAAATTGGAATAGGAATAATAAAAAGTGTCCTTTTATGAATATTTAACATTATTTTAGAAATGGTACTACCCTATAATTTTATAATTTACATACATTTGTGCTTTCTAATAATAACTAACAGTAGTTCTGCCTAATATTGCACATTAAATCAACATTTTATTGCAATAAGCACATTACTTATTCTGTGGTATTTTAACTATCTCATTATTGATAAAAATGAACAAAAAGCTGCGTACGACTATAACTCTTCTTATCATAGTTTTCCTTGCCGGGATTGTATTTTATCCTAAATATAAACCGCTGCTCTCAAAGAAGATCAGAGGGAAAGGTATTGTTCAGGAACCTCTCAGGCAGGTACAACAAAAACTTAATGCCATCGGATATGTAATTATTCCGACTCATCTGAGTGAATTAATTAACTCCAATGGAACATTAAAACCGGCAGAAGAAGTCGATCTGTCATTCGAAACCTCCGGAAAAATAGTTGGGATTAATTTCACCGAAGGAACACGGGTAAAAAAAGGCGATCTGCTTGCAAAAATAAATGACCGGCCTCTTCAGGCTCAGCTTGAAAAGCTTGAAGCTCAAATAAAAATGGCAGAGGCAAAAGAATTCAGACAGAGAAGCCTTCTTGATAAGGACGCAATAAGTCAGGAAAGTTACGATCAGGTTCAGACTGATGTACAAAGTCTCAGGGCTGATATTAATCTCATCAAAGCCAGGATATCAGAGACCGAACTACGAGCCCCGTTCGATGGAAGTATCGGTCTGAGATTTCTCAGTGAGGGAAGTTATGCAACTTCTTCAACTAAAATTGCAAAGTTGATCAAGATAAGTCCATTAAAAATCGAATTCTCAATATCTGAAAAATACTCTTCAGAAATAAGGATTGGTTATCCAATAACTTTCAAGGTAGTTGGTGACGATCAGGTATTTAATGCATCTGTTTATGCAGTTGATCCAAAAATTGATATTGAAACACGAACGATTACCCTCCGCGCCCTCTATCCTAATAAAAATGAAGAACTAAAAGCAGGAAGGTACGCCGGTATCACTTTGCAATTGTCTCAGATAGATAATGCTATTGCAATCCCGACTGAAGCACTCATTCCTGAAATGGAAGGTGAGAAAGTTTTTATTTATAAAAATGGAAAAGCTCAGTCTGTAAAAGTGACTACCGGTCTCAGGACCGAATCAAAGATCCAGATCACGGAGGGGCTTAAATTCGGCGACACCTTAATTACTTCCGGAATTATGCAGCTGAGACAAAATCTTCCGATTAAACTCGATACAGTGATTGTTAACAAATAACAGGGAATATTAATATGAGTTTATCATCAGTAAGTATTAACCGACCTGTTCTGGCAACCGTATTTGCCATTGTTATCCTGCTCTTTGGAGTTGTTGGTGTCACCTTTTTAGGTATCAGGGAATTTCCGAGTGTTGACCCTCCTATCATCTCTGTAAGCACATCATACCCCGGAGCAAATTCAGACGTTATTGAGACTCAAATAACAGAACCCCTTGAACAATCTATAAACGGAATCCAGGGGATACGTTCCCTCACCAGTGTGAGTCGTCAGGGAGGAAGTGATATAACCGTTGAATTTGAACTCTCGGTTGATATGGAAACAGCTGCCAATGATACCAGGGATAAGGTTTCACAGGCTATGAGAATGCTTCCGCGAGACTGTGATCCTCCGGTTGTTGCAAAGGCTGATGCAGATGCAAATCCCATTCTGCAGCTTACAATTGAAAGCGACAAACGATCACTTCTTGAACTTTCTGAAATAGCAGAACTTACTTTTAAGGAACAGTTACAGACAATTGCCGGGGTAAGTGCTGTAAATATTTTCGGACAGAAACGCTATGCAATGAGGCTGTGGCTCGACCCGATCAAACTTGCAGGATATCAGATAACACCTCTTGATGTAAGAAATGCTGTCTTAAGAGAGAATGTTGAACTTCCGTCAGGAAGCATTGAAGGAAATACAACCCAGTTAACAATAAGGACCCTGGGGCTGATGTCAACTCCCAAAGAATTCGATGATCTTATAATAAAACAAACGGGAGATCAGATCGTACGTTTCAAAGACATTGGCAGGGCAGAACTGGGTCCTGAAGATATCAGGGGCATATTAAAAAGAGACGGAGTTCCTATGGTGAGTGATGTTATCATCCCACAGCCAGGCTCAAACCAGATTGATATTGTAGATGAAGTTTACAGACGTCTTGATTATATTAAAAAAGATCTTCCGGAAGATATTAAGGTAAGAATAGCTTACGATAATACACAGTATATCAGGAATTCAATAAAAGAGGTAAAAAATACAATTTATATTGCATTTGCACTTGTAGTTATAATTATTTACTTCTTTTTAAGAAGCTGGCGTGCAACTCTCATTCCGATACTTGTAATACCTGTTTCACTTATCGGAGCTTTCTTTATCATGTATCTTGCAGGCTACTCAATCAACGTTCTCACCTTACTTGCAATAGTCCTGGCTATTGGAATTGTTGTAGATGATGCAATCGTAGTCATGGAGAATATCTATGTCAAGGTTGAAAATGGGTTGCCACCCATAAAAGCAGGTCATGAAGGATCAAAAGAAATCTATTTTGCAATTATCTCCACCACTATAACACTTATTTCTGTCTTCTTTCCGATAGTTTTTCTCCAGGGAATAACCGGAAGACTTTTCCGTGAGTTTGCTATAGTTATGGCCGGAGCAGTTGGTATTTCAGCATTTCTTGCTCTGTCTCTGACTCCCATGGTATCTACAAAACTCCTTAGACACGAAGCCAAACATAGCTGGTTCTTCAGAAAAACTGAAAATTTCTTCACTAAGCTTAACGATGGTTATAAGGGAATGCTTGAAGCATTTCTCAAAAACCGTCGTATCACTTTCGTGATCCTTATTTTAGCTTTTGGTCTTATTTTCTTTTTATGGAAATCAATTCCGGCTGAGATGGCACCCTTAGAGGACAGGTCCCAAATTTCAATTAATACTACTTCTCAGGAAGGGGCTACATATGAGTTTAATCTCGATTATGTGGACGATGTTGCCAAAACTGTCACTGAAATGGTTCCTGAACGTGACGGGGTAATCTCAATGGTAAGGGGGGGTGGTGGATTTGTAAGAGTAACACTTGTAAGTCCTAAGAAGAGAGATCGTACACAGCAGCAGATAGCAGATGAACTGGGAGCAGCCCTGAGAAAGAAGACAAAAGCAAGATCTATGGTTATGCAGCAATCAACTTTTGGAGGACGAAGAGCTGGTCTGCCAATTCAATATGTTCTTCAGGCAACTAGCATTGACAAGCTAAGGAAGGTGTTACCCGCTTATATGGCTAAGGTGCAGGATGATCCAATGTTCCAGATGGCTGATGTAAACCTGAAATTTACAAAACCCGAGCTCAGAATTCATATAGACAGAGAAAAGGCTAGCGCCCTGGGAGTATCAACCCAGAATATTGGTCAGACATTACAGCTTGCACTCAGCGGACAGAGGTTC
>JGI20214J51088_10000443_pt1 | contig 29064 bp, 26 predicted proteins | sample WetSurMetagenome_FD_51088 | JGI IMG/M metagenome (IMG submission 51088) | reverse complement strand
CTTAGCCCTTACCAAAGAACATCGCCAGCAAACGCAAAACAAAACATGGCAACGTGCTTTAATTACGATGGGCGTGATCGGCGCGGCGTTGTTTTATGGGGATAGTATGATTACCCCCGCGATTTCGGTATTAAGTGCGGTTGAAGGCTTAGAAGTTATCGCGCCGTTCTTTAAACCTTACATTGTGCCAATTACTGTCGTGATCATTATCGGATTGTTTGCCGTCCAACCTTTTGGAACTTCTAAAGTCGGGGCGTTTTTCGGGCCAGTGATGTTGTTATGGTTTAGTTCCTTAGCAATTTTAGGATTTATTCAAGCAATTCAACACCCTATTATTTTTACAGCAATTAGCCCTCACTACGCGCTAAATTTTATTGCGACATCGCCGTTAATTGCCTTTTTAGTGTTGGGATCAGTTTTTTTGATCTTAACGGGTGCTGAAGCATTATATGCGGATATGGGACATTTTGGTCGTCCTCCGATTCAGAAAGCATGGTTCTATGTGGTAATGCCTGCGTTACTCATGAATTATTTTGGGCAAGGGGCGTTATTAATGCTTTATCCAGATTTTGCTGCCGATCCCTTTTATCGTTTAGTGCCAGATTGGGGTTTACCTTTTATGGTTTTATTATCAACTGTTGCAACGGTGATTGCTTCTCAAGCGGTAATTTCTGGCGCATTTTCAATGACTTTACAAGCAACACGCTTAGGTTTTGCTCCGCGTCTTCAAATCATTCATACTTCTGAAGGCGAACAAGGACAAATTTACATTCCTCGCATCAATTGGTTTTTATTAATTGCAGTGCTTTCCTTAGTATTTATGTTTAAAAGCTCTGACAATCTTTCTTCAGCGTATGGAATTGCTGTTGTAACAACCATGCTCATTACAACTATCTTAAGTTTTAATGTTTTACAAATATTTTGCAAAAGCAAATTATCTTGCTTTTTATCAAAAGCTTTATTTGTAGTATTCTTTTGCATCGATATTGCTTTTTTTGCGGCTAATACCACGAAAATTTTAGATGGCGGATGGTTTCCTATTTTAATTGGAGTAGGGCTGTTTATCTTGATGATTAGTTGGAAAAGAGGACGTTCTATTTTAGCCCACAAATTAAAGAGTGATTGGACAGTAAATGATTTCGTAGAAAACATTGCCGTAAGCGTTCCTCGTGTCGATGGAATAGCCGTTTTCATGACCGCCGCCCCCGACTCTATTCCTCATTCGCTAATTCATAACCTTAAGCATAATAAAGTATTGCATGAGAAAGTGGTTATTTTCACCGTCAAAACTGAAAACGTACCTTATTTGTTAGATGATAACGAACGCATGAAAATCAATGAGTTAGGGGGAGGTTTCTATAAAATGACCATGCACTATGGTTTCAAAGAACGCCCGAATTTAGGTGAAGATTTACCACGTTTAGGAGAGAAAGCGGGATTAGAATTTAATATGATGGAAACAACCTTTTTCCTTAGCCGTGAAACCATCGTGTACGCGAAGAAATCTACATTACCATTCTGGATGAGAAAGCTCTTTGTTTTAATGTCCAGAAATGCTGCTAGCCCGATGGAGTTCTTCCAAATTCCAAACAACCGCGTCGTTGAAATTGGTGAACAAATCGCGGTGTAATATCCTTAAGCTATAATAACCTATTGATTTTACTTTAATTTTATCGTTCCAGCGCTCGAGCGAGGGAACGAAAGGGAAAATTAACCACCCTAAATTTATTCACGATCTTATTTCTGAGGTGGACGTTTTTCTAAGCTATCAAGAACTTGATTTTGTAATTTGAGGACTTTATCGAGTTGCCCTTTCATATCCTCGATGAGTTTCTTTGCCACCGTCAATTCTTTTCTCAAATACTGATTCTCTGCGGCTAATTTATTGTTTTGTTCAATAAGAACGTCACAATCATCCTCATCGTCTTCTTCTATTTGAGGTGCGGCACATATTATTGGAGAAATTAAGACTAAAACAAATAACCAGTGCTTCATCTTACAATACCTTTGAAAAACGTTGTGTCGTAGACTGTTGTAAATAATGGTCAAATAACATGCACACATTACGAATCATCAATTTTCCTACGGGCAGTATTTCAATGCTTTGCTCATTATATTTTAGCAATCCATCCGATTGAAACTGCGCTAAACCCTCCCACGCATTTGCAAAATAATTAATAAAATTAATATTATATTTTGTTTCAATGTCTGGAATCGATAAGTAAAAATGACAAATTAATTGCGTAATCACATCACGTCGTAAAACATCATCATTTGTTAATGCAACTCCTCTAAAAACGGCTAATTTATTGGCATCAATCGCCGCATAATATTCGGGTAGAAGCTTTAAGTTTTGACTATAACTATTTCCTATCTTTCCTATTGACGTTGAACCCATGCCAATCAAATCACAATCTGCGTGTGTTGCATATCCTTGAAAATTACGATATAAAGTACGACTTCTTTGTGCGATAGCTAATTCATCATTAGGTTTTGCGAAATGATCCATTCCAATATAAACATAACCTGAAAAAGTTAAAGCCTGAATAGCTTGTTGTAAAATATTAAGTTTTTCGGAAGGCGATGGCAAATCTTGTTCATTAATTCGGCGCTGTGGTTTAAATAAAGTTGGCAAATGCGCATAATTAAAAATTGAAATCCGATCAGGTGAGACAGAAATAATTTTTTCTAAGGTTCTTAAAAACGACGTGGCATTTTGAAATGGCAACCCGTAAATCAAATCAATACTAATCGATTTAAATCCTTCGTTTCTTGCCGCATTCATGGCTAAAAAAGTTTCTGCTTCGCTTTGAATTCTATTCACTGCTTTTTGAACTTGTGGCTCAAAGTCTTGCACACCTAAACTCATCCGATTGAAACCATTTTTTCTCAAAATTGCAATGGTTTCTGCATTAGCTTCGCGTGGATCAATTTCAATGGAATATTCACCCGAATCATCATCTAATAAATGAAAATGTTCACGAGTTTTATTCATTAACTCATTGATTTGATTGTTATTTAAAAAGGTTGGCGTGCCGCCTCCCCAATGCAATTGAGTAACTGGGCGGTTTTTATCAAATAATACACTTTGTAATTCAATTTCACGAAATAAATGCATTAAATAAGGTGGGCTTAAATTACGATCTTTTGTCACAACTTTATTACACGCACAATAATAACAAACTGTATCACAAAATGGGATGTGAAAATACAAAGACAAAGGCGAATTATTTTGATTACTTTTTAAAGCATATTCTCGATAAGTTTCCTCAGTAAATCCTTCATGAAATTGTACTGCTGTTGGGTAAGAAGTATAACGTGGACCTGATTTGTCATAACGTTTAATGAGGTCGCTATCAAAAACGATCGTTTGTTCCATAAATTATTTTACCAGTTGATTTAATTCAAAAATCGGCATTAATACCGCTAAAACGATAGTTAAAACAATGCCGCCCATCACTAAAATTAAAATCGGTTCAAATAAACCGACTAATACGCCGATGCGAGTTTCTACTTCTCTTTCTTGATTGATTGCAGCACGTTCTAACATTTCTGCCAAATTGCCGCCTGCTTCTCCCGATGCAATCAAATGTAATGTCAATGGAGGAAACAACTTGCTTCGTGATAAGGCATGAAAAAGACTTTCTCCTTCACGAACTTTTTCACTTGCGGTTAAAACCGCTAAACGCATTGGACGATTTGCCATAACTTGCGCAGTAATTCTTAAAGCATCTAATACAGGAACACCTCCTGCAGTTAAAATACTTAATGTTCGGGTAAAACGCGCTGAATTTAAATGCTGCTCTAAATGTCCTAAAATAGGTAATTTTAATAAAAGATGATGCCAGCGTTTTTTAATTTTTTCATCTTTCATCAACCAGGAGGTTGTTAAAATAACAGATATTAAAAATATCAATAAAAACAAATAGTTATCTTTTAAAAAATCACTAATTGAAATCAATATAATAGTCAAAAGTGGCAATTGTTGTTTTTGATGAGCAAATACTTGGACAACTTGTGGGACAACATAAGTTAATAGACCAATCACCACTAACAATGCAACCGAGGTTAAAAGCAATGGATAAAAGAGCGCCATTAAGGTTTTTTGGCGTAATTGTTGACGGGTTTCTACATAATCAGCCAAACGTTCTAGAACCGCATCTAAATGTCCTGATTGTTCTCCAGCAGCAACTGTTGCTTGATATAGTTCTGGAAATACCTTTGGGAAATCGGTTAAACTCGCAGCTAAACTATGACCTTCTGTAACTCGTGCTCTCACACCTAGTAATAAACTTTTGATCGCAGGTTTCTCTGCTTGTTCTGCCATAGCTTGTAATGCGGTTTCTACTGCTAAACCTGCTCGACTTAGGGTGGCTAATTGGCGAGTAATTAAAGCTAATTCGGCGGTTTTAATGTTAAAGCGTTGCGGACGGTGTTGTTGAGAAACAGGGCGTAAAACTGCAGCGACTTTCAAAGGTATTAAACCTTGATCTCGTAATTTCTGGCGGATTTGACGGGCGGTATCACCTTCTAAAACGCCTTTTTTCGTGTTACCTTTTGCGTCAAGTGCGGCAAATTCAAATGCGGGCATAATTTTATTTTAAAGGAATTTCACCATGAGTTTAGAGTTAAAATTGTTAATTGGCAAATTAAATATAACCTGCCGTCGATCATTTGAATTAGCGACTGAATTTTGTATTTCACAAAACCACTATAGCGTAGAAATTGAGCATTTACTTATTAAATTATTAGAGCAATCGAGTACAGAACTTCAGCGAATTTTAAGTTACTATGAGGTTGATTTATCTCGTTTAAATCGTGAATTGACTCGATCTTTGGATAAATTCAAGCGCGGAAATACTCGCTCTCCTACGATATCGCTTTATATTTTATCATTATTAAAAGAAGCGTGGTTAATTTCTTCTCTTAATTTTGGTGTAGATTGCGTACGCTCTGGAGCAATTTTTCAGGGATTAATTGATCATGATACTTTGCGCGGAATGTTATTAGAAACCGCCCCTTGTTTAATTAAAATTTCTCGAGAGTTACTTCGTCATGACATTCAAGATTTAGTTAAAAATTCTCCAGAAGAAATGGCAGCTTATTTTAAACAAAACGTGACATCTTCAGAAACCACAGCAACAACTACTTCAAATACGCCTTTTTTAGATCAATTTACCGTCGATTTAACAGAGGAAGCACGTTTAGGAAAAATCGATCCCATTGAAGGTCGAGATAATGAAATTCGTCAAATTATCGATATTTTAACGCGCCGCCGCCAAAATAATCCCATTTTAACGGGCGACGCGGGCGTAGGCAAAACGGCGGTCGTGGAAGGATTCGCTTTGCGCATTGCCAAAGGTGACGTGCCGCCTGCGTTGCGAAATATGTCGGTTCACGCGCTTGATCTAGGGTTATTGCAAGCGGGGGCAGGCGTTAAAGGTGAATTTGAAAATCGTTTAAAATCAATTCTTTATGATATTAAAGGATCGGCGCATCCGATTATTTTATTCATTGACGAGGCGCATACTTTGATTGGGGCAGGGGGCGCTGCGGGTCAAGGTGATGCAGCAAATTTGCTTAAACCCGCTCTTGCTCGCGGAGAATTGCGTGCGATTGCCGCTACAACATGGGGCGAATACAAAAAATATTTCGAAAAAGACCCTGCTTTAACACGGCGTTTTCAAGTTGTGAAAATTCCCGAACCCGACGAAGAAAGCGCCATCATTATGTTGCGATCGATAGTTTCGAAATTAGAAAAACATCATAACATATTGATTTTAGATGAATCTGTACGTGAAGCTGTACGTCTGTCGCATCGTTATATTTCTGAACGTCACTTGCCCGACAAAGCCGTAAGCGTGCTCGATACCGCGTGTGCACGGGTAAATTTGGCACAAAATAGCGAGCCTCCCGTTATTGAAGCCGCGCGACGACGACTAGAATTAATGACTGAAGAATTACGTTTATTATCACGTGAACAAACCTTGGGCAGAAATCACTACAACCGAATAACAGAAATTACCTCAGAAATAAAAAATATTCAACATCTACAACTCAATTTAGAAACTCGCTGGAAAGAAGAGTTAGCACTAGTAAGAAAAATTCGTTTTTTAGAAGAAAAACTCATCAAAACCTCTAACCCTCACAACGAAAAAGAATTAACTCAATTAAAACATGATTTGAATCTCTTACACAGTAATGATCAAATGATTCCTCTATGTGTTGACGCACGCATTATTGCAAAAGTTATTTCTACATGGACAGGAATTCCTATCGGTAAAATGCTCACCAATGAAATTAATAATATATTGAATATCAAAGAAAAAATGGCAAAACGAATTATCGGTCAACATGAGGCAATTGATACGTTAAGCCGTCGAGTTCAAACCTATCATGCGGGCTTAGATGATCCTCAAAAACCCGTCGGTGTATTTCTTTTAGCTGGACCCAGTGGTGTTGGTAAAACAGAAACCGCTTTTACCTTAGCCGAGTTGCTTTATGGAGGCGAACGACATTTAATTACTATTAATATGTCAGAATACCAAGAATTAGGCTCGGTTTCTTCCTTGAGAGGTTCTCCTCCTGGATATGTGGGTTATGGAAAAGGAGGAGTTTTAACTGAAGCCGTGCGGAGAAATCCTTATTCGGTGATTTTATTGGATGAAATTGAGAAAGCACATCCCGATATATTAGAACTGTTCTATCAAGTGTTTGACAAAGGAACATTAGAAGATGGCGATGGGGTAGTTGTTGATTTCAAAAATACTTTAATTTTGCTCACAACTAATTTGGGTTCAGAAACCATTATGTATTACACTCGCCAACCCGTTCTTCAACAAGATATTTTACAAGAAGCATTAAAACAAGAATTGCTTAAATATTTTAAACCTTCTTTTTTAGGAAGAATAGTATTAATTCCTTATCATCCATTAGGTGATCTTCAAATCCGCGACATCGTGCGTTTAAAATTAAATAAATTAGGTAAACGTTTTATAGAAAATTATCAAGCGACTTTTACTTATGATGAAAGCATTATTAACGCAATTACATGGCGTTGCACAGAAGTAGATAGTGGAGCGAGAAATATTGATCACATTTTAACACATAGCATTTTACCTACCTTATCAATAGAAATTTTACAACGTATGGCAAATAACCAACGTTTCTTACAAGTTCATTTGTCTTGTAACCCACTCGGAGAAATTTTTTATCAATTTGATAACGACATTGTATTAAGTAGAGAAACCTCAACTTTAACTTTTCCACCCTCAAATCAATTGTTAGGCGATTTAGATTCTTTATTGAACTGGTTAAAGTCAAATTAAAACAAGAGGTTAGCTCGATTGTTTTTAAAAGCAGGTAATTGAACATTTAGATTTTTGCTTAAACCAATAACTTTAAATAACTCACCCATTTCATGAGGTAAAGTAAGTTGTTTAATTTGCTGAGCAAATTTTAAACGCTCTTGTAGTGAAAGTTCCTCAAAATTAGTTATTAAATCTAATATTCCGCCTTGCAATAAAAAATCTCCTTGAGAAGCATAACCTATAACCTCTAAATTCGCTTGTTGTGCGGCTTCTACAAGAGCAGTAAAATCAACGTGCGCTGTAATATCTTGTAATCCAACATATAGTAATGGATCGCTGTGCGTATAGTGTCGATAGTGACACATCAATGTGCCTTCATTGCGTTGAGGATGATAATATTCATTGCGAGGAAATCCGTAATCAATTAAAAGAATTGCTCCCTTTTTAAGCATTTCTCCAAGACTTCGAATCCAAGGGTTTAAAAACAAATTAATTTCTGAAGAATAATTTGTAGGAAAATGTTGATTTAGATTTTTAACGGCTTTTTCTAATATTTCATCGGCAGGTTGTAATATCCATTTAAAGTGATTTTCTTCAAACGTGATAAACCATTCTTTTATTTCATTATCTTGATCAATATAAAATTTTCTCACTGGCATAGCGTCTAATACTTCGTTTGCCAAAATAACGCCTTCAAATAGTTCTGGTAAATGATCTAACCAAATGACTTGTTCTTTAAAATGCTGTAATTTTTGTTGTTGACGTTGCTTTAAAGTTTCACTAATATCGACAATGTAATAATGTTGAGGCAATTTATTTAAACGTTGCAATTCAGTTAAAATTCCTAATGCCATTTCTCCACTGCCTGCACCAAATTCTAAAATATCAGCATTTTCAAATAGTTGTGCGCATTGAAGGGCTAAACATTGTGAAAATAATAATGATAATTCAGGCGCAGTAATAAAATCACCAGTTTCTCCAAATTTCTTTAAATCTGCAGTGTAATAGCCTAAACTGGGTGCATATAAAGTAAACTGCATAAATTTTTCAAAAGAAATTGTACTATCATTTTCTTTAATTTTTTCAACAAGATAATCTTTGAGCTGTTTGCTATGTTGAAAGGCGGCTTCGGTTGGGCGAGGTAAAGTAGAAGATATTGATTTCATTGAAAATTATTTTGTTTGAGTAGAGGGGATATTTGTATGACCTTTGCGTTGAAGCAGCACGATTTCACTTAAAATAGATAATGCAATTTCTTCGGGGGTCTGTGAACCTAATGCTAACCCCGCAGGCGTGTAAATACGCGATAAATCTTGTTTTTCACAAGTTTCTAACAATAAAGCTGCCCGTTTCTTGCTCGCAATTACTGCGATATAAGTAGTTTTTGTTGTTAAAATTTGTTTCAAAGTATCACTATCATTGATATGTAAAGTTGCAATCACTACAAAATCATTTTTCTTAATTAGAGGAAGAATTTCTTCTAATTTACAATTAAAAATTTTCTCTGCATTAATAAAGGCAGATGTTGTAAGTTCTTTATCGTAAATATTAACTTTAATGTTTAAAATATTGGCTAATTCGCATAGTGCTTGAGCGGCACGATTATGTCCTAGAATCCACAAGATAGGTTTAGGTAAAATGGGTTCAATAAAAACCTGCATTTGCCCGCCACAAGCCATACCCTCTTGTAAGGTTTCTGCGTTCATTTGAACGTCAATTAAAGCAGTTTTTTCTAATCCCAAACATTTCAACGCTTCTTCACGAATTTCAGCTTCTGCACATCCTCCTCCAACCCAACCAAAGATCACATCACCCACTTGATTAATAACTGCTTTTGCACTAGGTTTGGCAGAAGAAGAACCTTGTATTTTTACGACAGTTGCAATCGCAAAAGGTTCGTTTTTCTTTTCAAATTCTGCTACAAAATTAAAAAAATCTTTCATGAATATTTCATCACCAAATTACGTAATTGATTAACTTCAAAATTATTTGCTAAGCGGATAATTTCGCTTACTAACGGATTCAAATGAGGAAAAACGGATAAAACTTGTACTTCTTCATTAATGCTAGAAATATCCCCCACTTTAATTAATCCTGCAATTCTTCTAAAAACTGCTAATTGCTCAGTTGAAAGGTCTGTGATTTCTGGAAGAAGCGGATCAAAGTTATCTTGAGCATTACCCTTTTCGTAAATCCATTCTAACTTTAAATGTTCTTGTAGTAAATTCAGTATTTCATAAAGTTTAACTGGTTTCTTGATAAAAGCATTACAACCCGCACTAAAACTATCTTGATGATCTTTCTCAAATACACTCGCCGACATTGCGATAATAACAACCGATTCGCCTTTAGGTAACATTCTAATTTTTCTAGTAATTTCAAATCCATCTGGATAAGGCATCACCAAATCCATAAAAATCACCTCAGGATGCCATGATCGAAATAATTTAATAGCAGCATTTCCATTTGTTATTGCCTTAACTTCAAAATTCAAAGGTTCTAATAATCTCTTGATTACTAAAAGATTTTCTTGACGATCATCTACTACTAAAACACGGAAAGGTTTACCATTATGTCGAGATTTATAACTTTCTACAATTTGATGTGTTTTTTCAATTGATTCTAATACTACACCTAATGCAAGAGGAATTTTAATAGTGAAACAAGTTCCCATTCCAAAAATACTTTTGAAGGTAATTTCTCCATGCATTAAATCAATCAGTCTTTTCGTAATAGATAATCCTAAACCTGTACCTTGTGCTCGATAGTTGTTATGTCCAACTTGATAGAAAGGTCGAAAGATTTTATCTTGTTCTTCTATAGGAATACCGATACCCGTATCTTCAATTTCAAAACACGCTTCCTCATTCTGATAAGATACCCTAAAGTTAATACTTCCGTATTCAGTAAATTTAATTGCATTTCCTAAAAAATTAATTAAGATTTGCCGTAGTCGTTTTTCGTCACCATATAACACCTGAGGCAAAGGCAATTTTTTTTCATATAGAAAGCTTAAATGTTTTTGCTCGGCTCGTGTTTCAAAGAGTTTAACTAAATTTTCAATTAAATGCTCAAACTGAAAATCTTGTGGATAGATTTCCATTGTTCGAGCTTCAATTTTAGAAAAATCTAACACGTCTTCAATCAAACTTAAAAGGTATTCACCACTATGTTGAATAACCTCAATATCTTCGTGATGTAAAGGATTTAAGTTATGATCTCGCAATAAGATTTGTGTATAACCTAAAATTGCATTTAAGGGGGTGCGTAACTCGTGACTCATATTTGCTAAAAAAGCGCTTTTTGCTTGATTTGCAGCTTCAGCTTGTTCCTTTGCTTTTTCTAACGCTTTTTGGTTGTCACGCATTAAACGATTTTGGATTTCTAGCTCGACTTGTTTAACTTGCAACGTTTTAATGAGTTGTTGAGATTTATTTTCTGCGAAATTTCTTGCGGCAATATGACGCAAATTAATTAAATCTTTTGCATTATTAATTTCTGTTTTCGTCCAAGCTTTTGATTTCAACTTAACTTCCTCAATCCAGATTTTAAAATCGAGTTGTTGAGGAGAACTAAATTCATTAAATTCTTGCGCTTTTTTTAGATGCGGATTGCTTCCCCAATGTTTTTCAAAAATAGTTTCTGGACGACACCAAACAATGCAATCTTTGAAATTATCACTTAATGCTAACATAATAACACCGCATCCCGTTTCTTTAAAATCAAGCGCAGGCGAATATAATAATGGTAAGCAATCGGTATAAAAAAGAGGAAAATAGACTTCTGGATTTAACCATTTTAATAATCTTTTAATTTGCGTATCAGTAGGTGTTTTTCCATAAGACATAGTTTGGTAATTTAGACAAACTACTACGCCTTCAGCATTCACCGATTTTAATAACAGTTCTCCATAATTTATTAATATATTCAAGAAGTTATTATTTGTCCGTGACAGCATATCAAATAAATAAGAGCGAATAGATTTAAATGCTAAGATTTCTCGATACAATTGATTTTCTTTAAAAGCAATTAAGTTAATTGAGGCGGCTTGTGCTAATAATTCTAAAACCGCCCGAATTTGATAAGGAACATGACGAATTTGGCGGCTATGACAAACAATTAATCCCCATAAATGTTTCTCGGCGCGTAAAGGGATGCTCAAACTACTAGAAATGCCCATTTTTTTCAAATAGTCACGATGAATTGGAATAACACCTCTTAACACTATTGTGCTTAAATCAATGGGTTTCTGCGTAATTGGATTGATATAAGGAATTAAACGAGCGGGATCACTGTCTGTGTTCACAATTAATCGTGAATAAATTGACTCATATAGTAATCTCATAGAAAGCGGAACATTGTGAGAAGGAAAATATAAATTCAAATAGCTTTGTAAGTCTTCTTGTTTTGATTCAGCAATCACCAAGCTATCCCATTGTTCATCGAAACGATAGACTAAAACTCGATCAAAATTACCCAATTCTAGAATTTCTTTAACTAAAAAATTAGCAAGACTTTCAACATTTTGTAAATGCCGCATACGAGATAGTAACAAACGTGTGCGTTGGGTATTATGTACGGTTAGAAGTTCTTCATAATCAGGCTCTAATTCAATAAGTAAAACATTACTTTGACGATATAAGAACACATTTAAATTTTGAATTCGTAATGGGTTAATTAAATGAAGTTCTTCTTCATTCGGTAGTGGACTTAAATTTGGAAATGCTGTTGGACCAAAAATTTTATTTAGTTTTTGTCCGAGCAGCTTTTCATAAGAAATCCCTAAGATTTTTTCTGTATTATCAGTTGCTTGAATAATGCACAACTGCTCATCAACCACCAATAATGCGCCATGTGGTTGAATATAGCCCAAATTCTGAACTTGCATTTGATCGGAACTTTCAAAATCTGCCTGTGTGAGCATCTCAAAATCTCAACGTTTTTTTTGTTTAAGGTGATATTGTGCCGCAATTGTCACAGATTCTCATCTATCGAATAACTAAATTTTTAAAAGTTACATAATAATCTTATAGTTATATAAAAATATTAGCACTCTCGCTTAAAGAGTGCTAATATAAGCACAAAAGACATCGCAAGAGGTTTTAGCCATGCAAAGAATACAAGTATTATCTACAAATATCAATCATTTAGCTGTTATTTCTGAAGAAAGTATCGACCGTTATATGCAAACGGTGCGAGCGATTCCAACTCTAACTGAGCATGAAGAACGCGAATTAGCTGAACGATTTTTTAATGAGCAAGATTTGGAAGCCGCACGTCAATTAGTGATTTCTCATTTGCGTTTCGTTCTTTATATTGCGCAAGGGTATCGTGGTTATGGTTTGCCACTTGCAGATTTAGTGCAAGAAGGTAATATTGGTCTAATGAAAGCTGTTAAACGTTTTAATCCAAATGTCGGCGTAAGATTGGTTTCATTTGCTGTGCACTGGATTCGTGCAGAAATCCACGAATTCATTTTAAAGAACTGGCGGATTGTAAAAGTTGCAACGACCAAAGCACAACGCAAATTATTTTTTAATTTACGCAGTGCAAAGAAGCGCTTAGGTTGGTTATCACATCAAGAAGTTGAAACAGTCGCAAATGATCTGGGTGTTTCTACGAAAGAAGTGCTAGAAATGGAAAAACGCTTAAGTAGCTATGATACTTCTTTTGACACACCCGTTGATGCTGATGATGAAGATGATCAAAGCTTTTCTCCCTCAGCATACTTAGAAGATAATCGTTATGATCCCGCATTGCTCATCGAGCAAGTTGAGTGGGAAACCCAACGTGATTTACAATTACAACAAAGCGTAGAAAAATTAGATGATCGGAGTAAAACTATTTTAAAGAAACGTTGGTTGAAAGAAGATGATAAAACCACTTTACAAGAATTAGCCGATCAATATCAAGTGTCTGCTGAACGGATTCGCCAGATTGAAAATAGCGCAATGAAGAAAATTCGTAAACAAATGACTTTACTTGCTTAATTATTTCAATTCTAACCTCTCATTGCAAAATGGGAGGTTTTTTATTACTCTAAAAACAAAGTTAGTTGTGCTTTAATATTTTCGGCATCTGTATTTTCAATTGAAATACTGTCAGCACTCAAATGATGTTGTTGATAAATATCTGCTAAAAACTTGAGGAAAACATTAAAATTGATTTTCTCAAAACTAATATGTAATGTTTTATTGTCTGGTTGAGTTATTTTTGCCGACATATTTTGCAAACGCTGTTGAAGTACAGGAAACAAATGTTTGTTGGTTGATTTTAACTGTAATACAGCTTGTTGCATCCATGCTAAATCATTTTGGTATTCAATTTTTCGAGCTTGTAGGGTTTTTAATTCTGCTTGATAAGGTAGCCAAATCCATCCATAACTTATTAAAATTATTGATAAAACACCACCGCTAATTAAAATAATCTTTTCTCGACTATTCATTTGATTTTTATCCGAAATTGTCCCATGTGTCCCGTTATTTGAACGTCCCAACCTTGCGATTGCAACTGGGATTGAATCGTTGTTAATAGCTTTGGATCAGTTGTTTCAAAATTAGCCGTAAATTCTTTATTTTTAAAATCAATTTTCTTTAAAATTAAACCGTTTACAGGCAATATTTGATTTAGTTGTAATAAAATTTCAAAAAAGGGTTCTTTAGCATTAGAAGCTTTGGTTTGCTCGTTTAATTTTGCTTCCATTTGGGCGCGAGGATGAATAATTTTTTTACTTTGAGGAAACGTATTTCTATATAAGATTTCAATTTTTTGAGATAAATCAACAGTTGTTTGACGTAACTCTAATAGTTGTTGAAACTGTGTAAAGATTTGTACAATCCCCAAAAAAACCACTAAGGTTACCGTTAAAACTAAGGGGCGAATATATTGCTGAAAAGGCGATTGCCGACGATATTCTCCCTGTAACAAATTAATTATATTAGACTTTTCAATACTATTTGCCAGCAAACCTAATACATGATCGGGGTGCGTTTTCTCAATTATATTTGGAAAATTTAAAGCTTCTTTCCAATGTGGAGATTTATATAACCAAATGATTTTTAGTGGATTTTTTGACATTTCATTTACCACCATTTCTAATATTATGGGTAGCAATTCCACCTCAATTGCAAAACCGCTTTGTAATCCAGTTCTTACCAGCGCTAACCCATTTAAATATAAAATTGCCCACCCATCAATAGGATACGGAATGGCTAATACATCAGGCATTATAATCGACGGTTGTAATTTATGTTTAGCAAATATTTCAAGTATTTGTTTCATAAGTGAATGAGGAACAACCGCTGCCGTAATGCCTTGTTCTTTGTCTCGTTTTCCTATAGCAAAATGTAACTCCTCAACATTTTCCACTAAGCGTTCTTCTAAACTAAAAGGCAAGGCTTGACGTAAATGTTGTAATGAACGAGTTGCTATCTTTATGTAATTTAAAGAAATTTTAATGGTTGAAATTAAAACAATTAACTCTCCTTGAAAAGGTGGTAAATTTTCAACTGAACCCTCGTAAAATTGTCCATTGATCCACGCTTGACAAATTTGTTCAGAAACCCATACTATTATGCTATTTTGCATTATTCACCTCTAAAATTACGCATAAGAACGCGGCTTTGTTGCCCATCCCGTTGCAATAAGCTTTCTAATATCATTATGTTTTCACCGATATTTACCGTTGCTTCTAAACGAAAATAATCACTTGCCACCCCTAATCCTTTCATATCTACTTTTAAATTATTTAATACATTTTCTTTAAGAAAATCATCGACCGTTTTATATCCCGCTTTTTGAGCTTTTTCTAATAAATTTTTCGCCGCAGAGTTAGGTAGATTTTCTACCATACTATTTAAAATGGTTTCGGTAGTAGTATTCAAATTAATTGGAGTTACACTAGGCAATGCTGCAATATAGGGTAATAAAGTTTTAAAATCCTCTCCTTTCATTTTTGCTAATAAACGTAATTCCTCAACACTTTGAAATCGCATATTTCCCGTTCGATAGGGGGGAGTTTGTAATCCATACTCATTATCTTCTGCGCCATTCATTTGAGTATTTGAATCGGCATCTATCCAATCTAATGCTTGTGCAACAAGCTCCGTCGGTAAACTTAATTGCTTTAATAATTTTTCAAACCGTTGAATGTTTTCTGGAGAAGGCTTATTTTCATTATCTAATAAATTATTAAGATTAAATTTTCCTTGTTCATCAAACAATTTACCATTTAATTGTCCACCTGAAATAAAAGTGGGAGGAAGTTGCTTTGCCCACATTTCACCTAAATGATCTACATTATTTTGCTGACGATCCCGAATCAAAATTCTCATTGCCCAACTTTCCGCTCCTAATGCGTATAAATACGCTTGTTCTTGTTGTAAATGATTAGCCGTTCTCCTTGTCATTAAATGTTGCTTTTCTAATAAGGCAGTTGCAACAATAATAAGTAACGCAATAATTAATAAAGAGGTAATTAAGGCAACTCCTTGTTGTTTCATTTTTCTTCATCAGTTGCTTTAAAAGAGGCGGGAGTTAAATTGTGGCGTTCTAATAATTTATAAAAATCAGTGCGATTGCGTTGTGCTAAACGCGCAGCATGCGCAACATTTCCTCCCGTAATTTGTAAAATTTGAATTAAATAATCTCTCTCAAATCGCTGCCGTGCTTCATTAAAAGGCAAAATTTCTATTGGCTTATCTCGTAGCGCTTTTTGTACTAAAGTTGCTGGAATAATAGGTGTTAAAGATAATGCAACACATTGCTCTACTACATTAAATAGTTGTCGTACGTTTCCAGGTAAATTTGCATGTACTAATAATTCTAATGCATCAGGAGAAAACCCACTGATATTCTTACGATTTTTAGCAATTAGAATATTCAAAAAATATTTTGCTAGTAGAGGAATATCTTCACGACGTTGCGAGAGTGTGGGGATTTCTAAATTTACCACGTTTAAACGATAATATAAATCTTCTCTGAACAGTCCTTTCTTTAAACGTTCCTCTAAATTAACATGAGTAGCAGAAATAATTCTAACATCAATATCAACTGCAGTTGTTGAACCAACAGGGCGAATTTTTCTTTCTTGTAAAACACGCAGTAATTTTGTTTGTAAAGTTAGCGGTAAATCCCCAATTTCATCTAAAAATAAAGTCCCTAAATGCGCCGCTTGAAATAAACCGCGATGATCTTTTAATGCTCCCGTAAATGAACCTTTTACATGCCCAAATAATTCAGATTCAAAAAGAGTTTCTGGAATTGCACTGCAATTAACTGGAACAAAGGTTTTGTTTGCGCGTGGACTTGCTAAATGAATAGCTTGTGCTAAAAGTTCTTTACCTGTTCCAGAATCTCCATGAATAAATACATTTGCTTCACTTTCTGCCACTAATTTTGCTTGAGAAAGTAATTCTTCCATGCTTGGACTTCGAGTAATAATAGCAGCCCGCCATTTCTCCTTTTCTGATTTCTCTTCTTTATCATTTGAATTACTGCTTAATTTCAAGGCTTGAGCAATATGTTCTAATAAAATTTTACTATCAAAAGGCTTGGTTAAAAATCGAAATACGCCTTGATGAGCGGCTTCAACTGCATCAGGAATTGTTCCATGTGCAGTTAAGATAATTACAGGTAATGCTGGGTTACTTTGCTGGAGAAACTTAAATAAAGTCAAACCATCCATTCCATCCATTCGTAAATCGGTAATAACTAAATGTGGTCTTACTACTGGAATTAGGGCTAAAGCTTCTTTACCATTTTGAGCAGTTCTTACCGTATAACCCGCCGCTTTTAAACGCATAGATAATAATTGCAATAAATCTGTATCGTCATCCACTAATAAAATATGATAGGCTGTATTCATCTAATCATTATCCTTTTAAGTTGCTTAAGGTAATTCTAAAGCAAGTTTTTCCATTTTGAGTATCAATTAAACTAATTGTTCCTTGGTGAGCTTCTACATATTCTTTCACAATTGACAAACCCAACCCACTTCCTTTTACTGCACCTTTTGATTGGTTCTGTCCTTGATAGAAAGCATCAAATATTTTAGGTTTGTCTTGCTCACTGATTCCAATTCCACTATCTTCTACTTCAAACACAACGTTTTTTTCTATTTCATATAAGCGCAAAGTTACTACTCCTTGTGAAGGAGAAAATTTGATTGCATTTGAAAGCAAATTATCAATGATAGATAATAATTTTTCTCGATCTCCTATTACAGATATATTTGAAAGATGTTTTTCAATCCGCAGTGTTTTAGTTTTAATTGCTAAACTGTGCTCTTCAAGCCCCTGTTCTATCAATTCATAGATGTTTTGTAATGAACATTGTAAATGCAATGTTTTGAAATGGGCAGCACTAAAATCTAAAAGATTTTCTATAAGATGTTGTAATTGTAAGCTATTTTTATGTAATATATCTAAAATACCCCGTTGCTCTAAGTTTATTCCTCCCGCAACTTCATCAATCATTAGTTGAGTTCCTTCTCGAATTGCAGCCAATGGTGTTTTTAATTCGTGAGAAACATGCCGAAGGAAACGATTTTTCTCTGCTTCAAGTTCTAATAATCTCAAACGCAGCCAGTCTAAGCGTTCTCCCAAATAAACTAAATCATCAGGTCCTTTAATCTTAATTGGTACTGTAAATGCAGCATTTCCTAGGTCACGAATTGCTTGATCTAATTGACGAATAGGCTGAGTAATTAAAATCGTAAAAAAACCTGCTAAAATAAACGCAACAACCCCTAAACTAATCGCTTGCCAAACTAACATTTGCTCTGCGTTATTTGCAGTGATTTTTAAAGCATCTAATTTATAACGTAAAATGCGATGACTTTCACTTAAAATTTGCTCTGCAACCATTGCTAAACTATTAAATCCAACTAATGCTCGTCCAATTTCTGTATTATTAACATTTGGGATATTTAAACGCTTAAAAATAGCTTCTTCTTTGTTTTTAAATTCATCTAATAATAAACGATAGTTTTGATCATCAGGTAATAATTCAGTTAAAGATTGCAAAAGACTATTAACATCATTATGGTTTTCTCTATATCGTTCTAATACATTGTTTTGTATATTATTTTGCAGCAACTGAATGTCTTTTTCCATATCATCAACTAACACTGTTAAACGGTAGCTTGTTTGAGTAATTTTGGTACTTTCTAGCATTGCTTGTTCAGTTTGACGCGCTAAAGTATTAACTGACAAGGCAGTGCTAATTAACGCTAAAATAAATGGCAAAGAAACTAAACAAAACCCTAGTAAGGTTAAAATTAAAATTGAACGAGGACGATAAAATCTCATGATCTAAAAATAAAATACACTGCGCCCATTAAACAAAAACCTGCCCACAAATAATCTAATTTAATTGGCTGATTCATATAGAAAATACTAAAAGGTACGAATATAGATAATGTTAAAATTTCTTGCAATATTTTTAATTGTGCTAAATTATATTGGGTGAAACCAATTCGATTAGCTGGAATTTGAAAAATATATTCAATAAAGGCAATTCCCCAACTAATAAAAATTGCAACATATAATGGTTTGTCATTTAAGTCTTTTAAATGTGAATACCACGCGAAAGTCATAAAAATATTTGCAACCAATAATAATAAAATAGTTTGTAATAATACAGGCATTCATCAATTCCTAAATTTGAAACACGCGAGGAACACGCATTGTTACGCCACACAACAATGGATATGAAATAGTCTGTGCATATTGAGCTACCTCATCGATTGAAATATGCTTTCCCCACAGTTCAACCTCATCACTAAGCAGAGGATTTTCGCATCCTCTCAAATCAACTGCTAGCATATCCATTGAAACGCGCCCAATTAAAGGTATTCTTTGACCGTTGAAATAGATTGGTGTTCCAGATTTTGCATGACGTGGATAACCATCACCATACCCTGCTGCAACAATCCCTAATTTCATATTTTCAGGACATTCCCAGGTTGATCCATAACCCACAGTTTCTCCCTTTTGACAGGTTTTAACACTAATCAGTTTTGATTTCAAAGTCATCACAGGTTTCAAATCAAAATTGCTTGCGGGTTGTTCTAAAAAAGGAGAAGACCCATATAACATAATTCCTGGGCGTCCCCAATCTGCCTGCGCTTGCGACCAGCCTAATAAACCTGCTGAGTTTACAAGAGATTTTTCATGATTTAAATGTTTGGTTGCTTGTATAAATTTTTGTAATTGATTGATTGTAAATGATTTTTCATGTTCATCTGCGCAAGCAAAATGTGTCATAAAGCGAATGGGATTAGCTATTTCTGGATGATCAGATAAAACTTGGTAGGTATTTTGTAGCTCATTGATATTAAAGCCTAATCGGTTCATACCGCTATCAAATTTTAACCATATTGAAATGGGTTGCGAGGGAGGATTTTCTAATAAATAGGCAAGTTGTTGGGGATGATGCAAAACAGTTTGTAATTGGTTTTCTACTAATAAAGGGATTTCAGATTTCTCAAAAAAACCTTCCAATAAAATAATAGGTTTTTTTATATCATTTTCTCGAAGTTGTAAGGCTTCTTCCAAACAAGAAACAGCCAAAGCATCTGCACCTACTTCTTCAAAGGTTTTTGCACACTCAATTAAACCATGTCCATACGCATTTGCTTTCACCACTGCCATTAATTTTTGCTTAGGCGAGATTTGTCGTGCAATAAGGAAATTATGTTTTAATGCGGATAAATCTATAATTGCTTGTAATGGACGCATTTTTATTCTTCAGAGTAATATCGTTCAGATGCAAAGTTTTCAAATCGGGTGAATTGCCCGTGAAATGCTAATCTAACCATTCCAATCGGACCGTTTCTCTGTTTTGCAATAATAATTTCAGCCGTTCCTTTGTCGGGACTTTCTTCATTATAAACTTCGTCACGATAAATAAACATAACTAAATCAGCATCTTGCTCGATTGCACCTGACTCCCTTAAATCCGCTAATTGAGGACGTTTATCTGTTCGATGCTCCACACTTCTGTTTAGTTGAGAAAGCGCAATCACAGGCACATTTAATTCTTTTGCTAAGGATTTTAAAGAACGCGAAATTTCACTAATTGCTGTTGCACGATTTTCTTTATTTCCACTCATTTGCATTAGTTGCAAATAATCAATTACAATTAAACCTAATTGCCCTTCTTCCCGCACTAAACGTCGTGCTCTTGCTCTAATTTCTGAGGGTGTTAAACCTGGCGTATCATCAATAAATAATTTAGTTTCTGCCAACATATTTACCGTCATTGTTAAACGAGGCCAATCATCATCATCTAAACGTCCCGTTCTCACTTTTTGCTGATCAATTCTTCCCAAGGATGCAATCAAACGCATTACAAGTTGTTCTCCCGGCATTTCTAAAGAAAATACTGCCACAGCCAAATGACTTCCGACTGCGACATTTTCTGCGATATTCATTGCAAAGCTGGTGTTGTGTACTACCGTCATATCTTCTAATAAGAACAAACGATTTCCATCGCACACAAAACCATAATAATCATCTATTTTATCGTACTCAATTTGAATACCAGTTTGTTGCCATGTTCTATAGGATGTCCAAGCATCTGCTTTCTTGCCTGGTATTTTAACGGGGATTTCATCAATGTTACCAGAAAAACGCACTTGATAAACTGTGCATTTATAATCAATTTTTTTAATTCTCGCTTGTTTTTCGATAAGAGAAGTTTTAAATCCTAAACTATCACATAAAAATTTGATTTGTTTAGCTAAATTATAATTTTTCTGAGTTATTTCATAAGTTTTACATTCAGAAGCATAATAGCCATTGCTATCAATTAATCCAGCTAAAAGTTGTAATCTATGTTGTCGAGAATTTACTAAAAATAAATGAGGAATATGTTTATTATTTAATACCCCTAATTCTCTCAAAATTCCTTGCAATGAAAAACGATCTTGAGAACCCCCTTGTTGCTGAGAAGTAATCGAATACATTGGACATTTTTGATGACCTTCTTTATCTGTTGCAATGTTTTCGGTTAGATATAAGCCTAACTCATTTGCATATTCTTTTAAATAATCAATAATTTCTTGATCAGTGGTTGCAATGCTTACAGATGAGTTTGTTCCATCGCCTAACCACAAACCTAAAAAGTAGGGTGAAATAGGTAAGGAGTGTTCCTCAAATTCAACGGCAACTTTGTAACCTTTATAATTAGATCGAAATTTAGTTGAAGAATTAAGATAATCCATTAAAGAAATATTAAGAATATCTCCATTTTTATGCTTACCTTCATTACGACTACGTTTTAAAGATAAAATATGAGATTCATTAACACGATAATCCATGCCTTTGTTTTGACGAATCCAATACATTTTCTCTTGCCCACGCGCTAAAGATAAAACTTTTCTTGGCGTAGAATCATCGCCCATTAACAAATCACCCACTTGGATTTTTTCAACAGGTTTTATTTCTCCAGAATACATTAAAATGGGCGTGCCTTTTCCAAAGCATTTACCCATGGATGGTCGTCCCGCAATAATAATTAAATCAGAAGGTTGTAAACCTGCGGTTTTATCGTCTAAATCGGAGTAACCGCTAGAAATTCCTGTAATTGAAGTGTTTTTTTGGAAGAGTTCATCGATTTTATCAATGGCTTTAGTTAAAATTTGGCGAATCGGGAGAAATCCACCTTTTCTATTCGTTTGTTCGGCAATCGCAAAAATTTTTTTCTCTGCCTCTTCTAATAATTCACTTGGGCTGCGATTTTGAGCATCGAAAGTACTTTCGGTGATTTCTGTTCCAACCCGATTTAATTGTCTCAAAACTGAGCATTCACGAACAATTTCGGCATAAGTTGTAATATTAGCTGCGCTGGGGGTGTTTCTCGCCACATTCACTAAATATTCAAATCCACCTGCGGTCGATAAAAGGTTTTGTTTTTCTAACCAATCAGAAACCGTAATAACATCGAAAGGAATATTTTGTGCGGATAGCGCGGCAATCGCACGAAAGATAAGTGTATGATTACGATGATAAAAATCACTTTCGACGACTAAATCAGCGATTTGAAACCACGCTTGATTGTCGAGTAATAATCCGCCGAGCACCGATTGTTCAGCTTCGGTGGCGTGGGGCATGGTTTTGAGATGAGCCTGCGCGGAGCGCGGCATGTCCCATTCAGCTTGCGAACGCATGGGAATCTTCGAGCATAAAAAACGGACTGCTATTTATAGCAAAAAGCAGTCCGCAAAGGGAGGTTTTTTTATTCTTCGGCGACAACGTGAACAGTCACAGTCGCTTCTACATCGGTATGTAAGTGCGCGGTGACCGCGTATTCGCCCACTAAACGCAACGCGCCAGAGGGTAAACGCACTTCGCTGCGAGACAATGGGACGCCTGCTTGCGTGACAGCTTCGGCGATGTCATGCGCATTTACTGAGCCAAACAATTTGCCTTCGCCTGCGGTGCGACGGGCAATCACCACACTCAAGCTATTTAATTGCTGAGCACGTTGTTGAGCACTAGATAAATGTTCGGATTGTGTTTTTTCCAATTCAGCGCGTTTCGCTTCAAAAGTCGCCAAATTTGCTTTGGTTGCAGGAACGGCTTTATGCTGAGGAATCAAATAGTTGCGACCATACCCTGCCTTTACTTTGACTTTGTCGCCCAGATTGCCCAGGTTTTTAACTTTTTCTAATAAAATTAATTCCATAAGAATAACCCTTAAAACTCATGCGCATCGGTGTAAGGTAACAACGCCAAATAACGTGCTTGCTTGATCGCTTTTGATAATTGACGTTGATAACGTGCTTTTGTACCCGTGATGCGGCTAGGAACAATTTTGCCAGTTTCTGTAATATAACCTTTCAAAATAGCGAGGTCTTTGTAATCAATTTCCTCAACTTTTTCAGCGGTGAAACGGCAGAATTTTTTACGACGGAAAAAACGAGATGACATATTAGTATTTCTCCTTGGATTATTCTTCGATTTCTTCATCATCAACCTCATGTTCCATGAGGTCGTCATCTAAACCAGCCACGCGGTCATCATGGTGACCCGTTTTTTCTTCTTTGGTTTTGAGCATAGGAGAAGGTTCAGTAATTGCTTTTTTCCGTGCAATCACCAAGTTACGAATAACTGCATCGTTAAAACGAAATGCACTTTGTAATTCGTTGAGGGTTTCTGCATCGCACTCGATGTTCATTAAAACATAATGTGCTTTGTGAATTTTTAAAATCGGATACGCTAATTGACGGCGACCCCAATCTTCTAAGCGATGCACCTGACCATTACCAGCCGCGATCATGCTTTTGTAACGATCAATCATGTGAGGAACTTGCTCACTTTGATCGGGGTGCACCAGAAAAACGATTTCGTAGTGTTTCATTAAAACTCCTTTCGGATGAAAAACAGCCTTGCAGCATTGCGCAAAGCAAGGAGAAAGATCATAAAAAGCCGATAATTATATAAATTTACTCTCCATTTCGCAAGTACCCAAGCCTATAAAATTTAAAACAGTACATAGCTTAGGGGAAGCGTCACTGGCATTAAATTTAAGGTAGTAGCCTAGAATAGATGAAGGAAAATCCTTGTCCCACACCTGAGTGTGGGTACGAGAGAATTGACAATAAAAAAGACGAAAAACTTGATCGCTTTTTTATTGTCAAATTAGATAGTTAAGCCGCTTGTTTCAAATTATGGCGTAATTTGTTCAGCGCATTTTGTTCTAATTGGCGAATGCGTTCTGCCGATACGCTGTAATTACTTGCTAAGTCTTGCAAGGTATGTTTTTTGTCTTCTTCTAACCAGCGTTTCTTGACAATATCTTGGCTACGGTCATCTAATTTTGAAATTGCCTGATATAAGCATTTTTGGTGATATTCAGACCAGTTTTCTTCTTCAGAAAGATTTGCAGGATCATAACGATTGTCTTCCAAATATGCCGATGGATTGTAATAATCTTCATCATCATCGTTTTCAGGAGAACCATCAAATGCCGTATCATTTGAATTTAAACGTCCTTCCATTTCTAAAACGTCTTTCAAACTGACGCCTAAATCTTCTGCAACTTTTTTCGCTTCTTCACCACTCAACCAACTCGCTTTTTTCTTTGCACTGCGTAAATTAAAAAAGAGTTTTCGTTGTGATTTGGTGGTTGCAATCTTGACAATTCGCCAGTTCTTCAAAATATATTCGTGGATTTCGGCGCGAATCCAATGCACTGCAAAGGACACTAAACGCACGCCGATGTTTGGATCAAAACGTTTCACTGCTTTCATTAAGCCAATATTGCCTTCTTGAATTAAATCCGATTGTGGCAATCCATAGCCTTTATAACTATGCGCAATGTGGACGACAAATCGCAAATGCGACATTACCAAACGCCATGCAGCATCAATATCATTACGTTGTTGTAAACGCTCTGCCAAATCGCGTTCCTCTTCCACACTTAATAATGGGATACGTTTCAAAGTTTGAATATAACTTTCAATACTTTGACCGGGTACTAATGATAATTGCATTGGCTGCGACATATTTCACCCCACTTTTTTTGATTTAACTTGCACATTGACGTTAGGTTTGGAAAAATGCTTACATTTTAAAATAAACCTTACGCCTCTTAATAACCGAGTATAGTTCTCAACTATTTATCTGTCAACTTTAAAAAGATAACTTTATGATTTTACGAGAAAATTCATTAAAAAATTGGGTTCAACAAACCCTTAATGACCCACAAACAACCTTACACGCAATGCAGAATGATGCAAGTTTTCGACGCTATTTTCGTGTAATTTTGTCGGATCAGACCTCTTATATTGCAATGGATGCGCCACCTGACAAAGAAAACTCTAAACCTTTTGTAAATGTTGCGCAACGTTTGTTCAAAGCAGGTTTAAATGTCCCAGAAATCAAAGCGATTGATTGGGAAAATGGTTTTTTATTATTAACTAACTTAGGCGATGATTTGTATTTGCCAATTCTAAAAGAAAAAGAAAGTGATCAAGCTAAAATAGATCGTTTATATGGTGATGCTTTGGCGGCTTTAGCGACGATGCAAGCCTGTGTTGAAACCGATCAATTACCACTTTATGATGAAAAATTGCTCCGTTTTGAAATGAGTTTATTTCCCGATTGGTTTATCTCAAAGCACTTAGAAATTACTTTAGATAATGCAGAAAAAGATCAATTAAATAGCTATTTTGATCTGTTAGTTCAAAATTCTTTAGAACAACCTCAAGTTTTTGTCCATCGAGATTATCATTCAAGAAATCTTTTATTTCATCCTCGACAAAACCCCGCGATTTTAGATTTTCAAGATGCGGTGAAAGGCGCGGTGACTTATGATTTGGTTTCTTTATTGAAAGATGCTTATATTTCATTTCCAAGAGAATGGATTGAAGAAAAGGTTTTAGGTTATCGAGAATTAGCAATTCAAACAGGCATTATTTCCAATGTTTATGAAAAGGAATTTCTCAAATGGTTTGATTGGATGGGATTACAACGTCATATCAAAGTAGCGGGGATTTTCGCACGTTTGAATTATCGAGATGGAAAAGCGGGTTATTTGAAAGATATTCCTCTCGTGTTGAAATACATTATAGAAACCGCTGATCTTTATCCAGAAATGCACTGGTTGAAAGAACTAATGAAAAGGTTTGAAAGCGATCTAAAAAATCGCTAGTATAATAAATACATTATAGCATTATTACGCCATTTGTATTTTTTAGCCACAAATGAACACGGATAACCAATTGATTTGTCTGTATTTATTTGCATTAAGAATTACATTCGATATAATATTGCTATAAAATTTAACGGAGAAAAATATGAAAACAGTTACCATTGAAGTCGAAGATAATTATTGGTTAGAAATATTAAATCTAATCAAAACTTTTCCTATCAAAATCATCGAGGAAAAAAGTACCGATTCAATCCTAAAAATCCCTCATAAAATTCCTTTAACCGAAGGTGAAAAAGTCTTAGCTATTTTACAAAAGACGGGTTTCTTAGGAAGTATGCCGGACATTGCTCATTTATCAGAGAACTACAAAGACTATATAAGTGATTACTGAAATTTGTCATTTGTTACTCAAACGACGCGGTAGAAAATCAATTTAAGGAAATCTTAGAATGTCGAATAATTTATCAGAAGAAAACCAGCAATTATTAGAAGAAAAAATTGCCCTTTTGGAGAAAGAAAGGATTTTAGAAACGCGGGCGGACGAACGCTTTCGTTTAGATCAAGAAATCAAGGAATTAAAAGGCAAGTCTTTTTCTTTTAATCCATTAAAAATCCATAAAAATCAATATGTTATTTTTGGGATTTTTGTTTTATTGGCGATTATTTTAGCAATATGGGCACTGAAGAAACCCACGTCCGTAGAACAACCTAAACAAGTCGAAGAAACGCCTACCACTGTTATTCAAAATCCAACTAATCATGGCATTGCCATTCAAGGAAATGGTACGATCAATATTCACCAAAATAATCCCAACGGAGAAACCAAATGAAACGCACAGTCATCTTTTTAAGCATTGCATTGGCATTAAATGTGTCGGCAGCCACTCAACCTCAAACGATTGTTCAAAATCCTCAAGCGGGCGGGATTGCAGTACAAAATACCGGAACGTTAAATATTATTCAGTATGATCTTGAAATTGTTAAGAAATTAGGCGTGACAGAAGAAAGGCTAAAACTTACTGAAGTTGCATTTCAAAAGTTTTTAGAAATTGCAGGTGAAAAACAAGTTCCTATTGAACAATTAGTCGTCACAATGGGACAAATGGCGGAACGTTATAAATCCTTATTAGAAGGTGTGAAAAACTTAGAAAATACTGATGATCCAGAAGTTAAACAACTCATTCAACAAGCCGAGCAATTATTGAGAGAGAAAGTCGATTTAGATCAAGCTGAGAAACTTTTAAATCAAGCACACCAAAAAGAACAAGCCAGCGAAGCGCGTTTAATTGAACAAGAAGAAAAAATCAAAGCCGCTCGCCATAAAAAACAATTATCGAAAGCCGCAATTAGTTTTCAAATCGGCGAGGTTAAATTCACCCAATTAAAATACAAAGAAGCGGGAGAATATTATCGTCGTGCCGCTGAAGAATTACCCAAAGATGAAGAAGAATTATTAGCAAATTATCTAAACAGAGCTGTAATTACAATGTTACATAATGGGGAATATGAACAAGCAATACCACTGGCAGAAAAAGCTTTGAACGTTAGAGAACAAGTATTTGGAAAAAAACACCTCAAATTTGCAAATAGCCTAAATAATTTAGCCTTATTATATAATGCTCAAGCAAAATATTCTCAGGCAGAATTATTTTATTTACAGGCATTAGAAATTAGAGAACAAATTTTAGGTAAAGAACATCAAGATATAGCACAAAACTTAAATAATTTAGCTATGCTATATCATAATCAAGGAAAGTATGTGCAAGCCGAGCCGTTGTATTTAAGGGCTTTAGAAATTGATGAAAAAATTTATGGTAAAGAACATCAAGATATCGCAATAAAATTGAATAATTTAGCAAGTTTATATTATGTTCAAGGAAAATATGGAAAGGCTGAAGTACTTTTAGCAAGAACTTTAGCAATTTGGGAAAAGCTATTAAGTAACACACATCCTAATGTTGCAAGTACTATGAATAACTTAGCTAATTTATATGATGTTCAGAAAAAATATCAACAAGCAGAACAACTTTATAAAAATGCTTTAAAAATTGACGAGCATATTTATAATGAAAAACATCCTAATGTAGCAAGAGATTTAAACAATCTGGCAACTTTATACTTAAATAAAGGAAAGTATGTGCAAGCCGAGCCACTTTTTTTACGGGCTTTAGAAATTACAGAGAAAGTGTTAGGAAAAGAGCATCCTGATACCCAATTATATAAAAAAAACTACGAGATCATGAAAAAGAAACAAGCTGAAAGCGCAGAAAAAGCCAAATTGTGATTGAAGATGAACATATTTTTCACTGAATATTTAGAGTATCGAGCAAAAATGCGCGGATTTAATTTAAAATTATTAGAAGAAATTTTGCGTTATTCGTCAGAACGTTATCTTGATACTGAAACAGGGCGTTTAATTGTGGTTGGCAAACATGGCAATGAATTAGTAATGATTCCTTTTGAAATCAAAGATAAAACGATTGTTCCAATAACTGTTCATGCTACCACAAGACAACAAATTAAATTTCGTTTGCAAACAGGAAGATTGATATATGAACCAACTCCATTATTTTGAAATAGAAGACGTGTTACATTTGCTCATTAGTGAAGGCGAAGAATCTCAAACAGTAGAAATCTCTCCTCATATTACCGCAGAAGTTAATGCTCAGGGAGAATTAATTGGTGTTGAAATTCTTAATGCAAGTCAGTTTTTGCGTAATTTTGTTTTAGAAAGCGTTCAAGCAAAACTAATGCAATTACGGCTTTCTGTTAGTTAAAGAAAATTTATTAGTATTTCTCATAAGCGCGTTAAACTAAAAAAGATTACTTCACATAAAATGACGTAGTGCATTATACTGTGCAACAAATTTTTCTCTTAAAACTCAATTCGGATACAAAAGGATTACGGCGTGGCTAAACATTCTTTGCAGACTTTTCAAGGACTTATTTTAGCGTTGCAGGATTATTGGGCAGCGCAAGGCTGTGTGTTGCAACAACCTTACGATATGGAAGTGGGCGCGGGGACTTTTCATCCTGCGACTTTTTTGCGGGCGATTGGCCCTGAACCTTGGAGCGCGGCGTATGTTCAACCGTC
>JGI20214J51088_10000441_pt1 | contig 29088 bp, 35 predicted proteins | sample WetSurMetagenome_FD_51088 | JGI IMG/M metagenome (IMG submission 51088) | reverse complement strand
AAATACGGTCTCGCACGTCTTCTCAAACTGAAGGTGGCCGAAGCCCAGCGACGCGCAGGTAAGGTCCCGGCGCCGTGGGTTCATGTAAACGACGTAGCCGGGTTCATCGGTCCAGAGGTGTTCCGGACGCGCGAGCAGCTGGTCCGCTGCTGCCTTGAAGACATCGTCATGGGAAAGCTCCATGGCCTGACTATAGGTCTCGATATCTGCTCGACTCTGCACATGGACGTCACTCTGGACGATCTGGATTGGTGCATGGACCGGATCATGCCTGCTAATCCCGCCTATCTGATGGCGCTTCCGACAAAAATGGACCCCATGCTGGGGTATCTGACAACTTCTTTCCAGGACCATGTGCGGCTGAGACATCGCTTCGGCTATAAGGTCAACGACGCCATGTGGAGTTTTTTCAAACAGATTGGAGTCATAGACAACCATGGAAAACCTGCGGCCAATTTCGGACAACCTCTGCGGGTGTGGCTCCGGTATTGCAGGGCCAGGGGAGATTCACGTTCCGAGGCTGCAATCATGGCGGAAGGCCGAAAGCAGATGCAGGCTGTTCGCAAACGGGGAGTTCCGCTGGCTGAAGGTCATGGGAAGGACCTCTGGGACGTATATCCCGAACTGGACAGGGAGATTCGCAGCGTCTATGCGGACGCAAAAAAATGCATCTGGGCCAAAATACCATCCGATTTTATTGGCAACCTTAGAGACACTATTACGCTGACGACAACCTCAAAGGACCGCCCCGACTACATCCTCCACCCGCAGACCGGTGAAATCCCGGACTCATCCTCGATTCAGACGCTCAAGCGCCTCCGGCAGCGGCGGCAGAAAGCAGCCCCTGTCCAGATCATTGTTTCCGACGGGCTGAACGCGTATTCCATTACGGATAAAGGGAATCTGGCTCCGTATCTGGAGGCCCTGCGCAAGGAACTTGCCAAGGTCGGGCTTCCTGCAGCCCCGGAATTGCTGATTGTCGGCAATGGCCGTGTGCGCGCCGGATACCGGATCGGCGAAGCTCTCTATGGAGGAGCCGCAGACAGGAGTCTTCACCGCGGCATTGTGCATGTCATCGGAGAGCGGCCCGGCAGTATGCATCACACCTTCTCTGCCTATATAACCGCGCCGCAAATTGAGGTATGGAGCAAAACAGGACAGGCAGATCACAACATAACCCGCGTTGTTTCCGGGATTGCAGCCACGGCCCTTGATCCAAAAACTGCAGCCGCGGCGTCCGCTAAAATCGTGAGAGGGCTTTTCGGGCCTGTCGTCTACACAGAGGAATAATGAACCCGATTTGTCATAGCCGTCCTTGGCATCCATATCACGGCCCGCCATGGTTCGACAAGCTCACCACTCCGCAGTTTATCTCGTAAATAGGAGTAATTGATAACCGCGTGATATTATTTCCCAAAATAGATTACGGCATCCTGAGCCGAGTCTTCGATACGGCTGTAACTGCAGCCTTTCAGCGCTTTGGAGCTTATTCTAACGATAAATCCGGATGCACGCTATAATGATTATAGGTACCCTTATGGATATTCCGGACATAACAAAACGAAAACAGACGGAAGAGGCGCTGCGTGAAAGCGAGGAGAAATATCGCAGCCTTATAAACAATGTGAATATCGGCATTTACAGAAACACCCCGGGACCCGATGGCCGTTTTATACAGGCCAATCCGCGCATGGCGGCCATACTCGGATACGATTCGGTCGAGTCCTTTATGCAGGTCCCGGTGTTCAGTCACTATCAGAACTCTGACGACAGGATACCGTTTATCGAAGCTATCAGGTGGAAGGGCTTTGTGAAGGATTGGGAATTGTATCTGTGGAAAAAAGACGGCTCCCCCATCTGTTGCTCCTGCAACGCCACCGCCCAGTTCGATGAAGAAGGGAACATCAAATGGATTGACGGCGTCATTGAAGACATAACCGAGCGCAAAAAGATGAAGGAGGCTCTGCTGGACAGCGAGCGGATGCTTAGTTCCATCGTCTACGGCTCTCCCATACCCCAGTTCGTTATCGACCGGAACCACAAAGTGATTTACTGGAACAGGGCGCTGGAAGAACTCACCGGGATCAAGGCTGAAGAAATAATCGGCACGCGTCAACATTGGCGGGCCTTTTACCGCGAAGAAAGGCCCTGCATGGTCGATCTGCTGATAGATGAATCCGAAGGTTTCATTCCCGACTGGTACAACGTGCCCTACAGCAGGTCCAAGTTCAGCTCCGACGCATACGAAGGCACGGACTTCCTGCCTGTGCCGGGAAGATGGCTGCACTTTACAGCGGCGGCGCTCAGGGATTCCAGGGGAAACATCATGGGCGGCATCACCACACTCGAGGATATCACCGACCGCAAGCAGGCGGAGGATGCCCTGCACAAATTGAATGAAGAACTGGAATGGCGCGTTGTCGAGCGCACGAAACAGATAGAGACCGCCAATCTTGAACTCAGGCAGATCACTGCAGAGCTTGAACGCGCTTACAGCGAGCTTAAGTCCGCCCAGTCACACATGTTGCAGCAGGACAAAATGGCCTCAATCGGCCAGCTCGCTGCCGGTGTGGCCCATGAAATCAACAACCCGATGGGCTTCATAATAAGCAACCTCGGAAGCCTGGAACGCTATGTGAACAAGCTGTCGGGGTTCATCAGGCTTCAGACCGAAGCCATCTCTAGGCTCAGCTCCGAAGGCAGCGCCCTTGCCAATGCAATGGCAAATGACCTGCAGAAAGAGAGGGCGTCCATAAAGCTCGACTATATTATCGAAGACCTGAACAGCCTGATTAAAGAGTCCCTTGAAGGGGCCGACAGGGTCAAGAAGATAGTGCAGGACCTTAAATCGTTTTCACGCATAGATGTGTCGGTTTCAAAAATGGCCGACATCAACGCCTGCCTCGAAAGCTCCATAAACATTATCTGGAACGAACTGAAATACAAGATTACAGTGATCAGGGAATACGGCGATATCCCCCAGACCACATGCAATCCCGGACAGCTGAACCAGGTGTTCATGAACATATTGTTAAACGCCTCTCATGCAATTGAAACAAGGGGGGAAATCAGGGTAACCACCCGGAGCGCCGACCGGAATATCTATGTAAGGATATCCGACACAGGCTGCGGCATCCCTTCAGACGAACTCGACAGGATATTCGAGCCCTTCTTCACCACAAAAGATGTTGGCCAGGGCACGGGACTGGGCCTCAGCATCGTATACGACATAATAAAAAAACATGGCGGGGAGATCGGGGTCGAAAGCGAGACAGGCAGGGGAACGACCTTTACAATAATACTGCCGGTTGTGAATGGATAGCTCTGGGCCGGAGCCGCTGCCCCGTTTATCCTCTGCCCTGATTGATGGCGGCTATCCATTTGTCGCGTTCATTGATGATAAACATGATGCTCTCAGCGCTGTCGGTAATGATATTAAGCTCGTTTGGGATAATCCAGAATGTCTTGCCGCCTCTGACCTCGCTGATATGCTCAAGCTCAACTGACTTCTCATTGACATATACGCTTCCGTGGATATAACCCACAAAAACCAGCCGCTCATTCGTAAGATAAAGGGCGCCTGATAAAGACTCTCTATCAACATGCAAAGCGGCAAGCCCTTTCATGCGGATCTGTTCATTATTTCTCAGTTCAAACCTGTACAAATTGTCCCTCCATCCCAGTCATCGGCTCGCCATTTCCCCCGGATTCCCTGCCCTTACGCCTATGAGTCTCACCTTCCTGCTCTTTAACTCAACCCTGCCCGGCCATTCAAAGGCCGTCTTCCCGACCTCTTCCACTGCGTCTGTCAATTGATCAAACATTTTTGCGCCGGTCATGGTTTTGAAATCGCTGAACCTTATTTTAACTGTTATTATCTTTCCTTTTCTTATAGCCGGGCGCCTCAGGGATCATTCCATAACTTGATAATGATATCCGGCCAGGATAGCAGCCCGGTTGCAGCAATAGAGCCGCAGGGATCCTTTAACGGTTTTACATAAGGACGGCAAATAAGCTATATTTATGTATAAGGAGAATTAGCGGGAGAAGAGCATGAATCTGATTAAAATATTCCTGTTTGCAGCAATCATAGGTCTTTTTGCGGCGCCTGCATACCCGGCAGACAAAATAGCGATAGGCGCTGTAGAGGAGATTATAATTATGCCCTTTGGCGTAAAAGTACCTGCCCGTGTCGATACCGGCGCTGCGGCTTCATCCCTTGATGTCAGCGATTACAAAATAGAAGGTGAATATGTGTCTTTCAATCTTGCGGAAAGATGCGGCGGTCATAAAATACGCAGCCGTATGATCGAAGTTAAGTCCGTCCGCACGACGGACGGCATAACCAAAAGGCCTGTAATAGCAGTTGATGTATGTATCGGGTCCGAACTTATAAAAACCAACGTCACCCTGAAGAATCGGTCAAAGATGCGATATCCGTTCCTTATGGGAAGAACAGCTCTTCAGGGAAAATATGTTGTTGACGTCAGCCGCAGGAATATATTGCCTCCAGCCTGCCCGGATTCATCAACCTTGTCGCCATCGAATCACCAGGCTTCAACGCTTCACTTTTAATCGCTAATAAGATGGTTGCCGGTATCGTATCTCAAATACGATCATAGATCCCTTTGCGGATTTGCACAAGACACCAAATTGAGCTATATTTACTTTAGAGTATAAAAAACGGCAGGAGAGATCATGACCCTGATTATATTATTTATGTTTGCGACAGCCGCCGGTCTTTTTGCAACGCCTGCATACGCGACGGACACAATCGCGATAGGCGCTGTAGAGGACATTTTCATTATGCCCTTTGGCACAAAGATCCCAGCGCGCGTGGACACCGGAGCCGCGTCATCATCCCTTGATGTCAGCGATTATAATATAGTGGGCAAATATGTGACCTTCACCCTCTCTGAAAGATGCGGCGGTCATAAAATACGCAGTCGTCTGGTCGGCATAAAGACTATCCGCACAACGGACGGCAAAAGCAAAAGGCCTATAATAGCACTCTATATCTGCATTGGCTCCGAGGTCATAAAGACCAACGTCACCCTGCACGATCGGACAAAAATGGACTATCCGTTCCTTATGGGAAGACGGACTCTTCAGGGAAGGTTTATGGTCGATGTCAGCCGGAGGAATATCCTGCCGCCGACCTGCCCCGGGGTTAAGCCCGCGCCTGCAGACAACCCGGAATAATCGTGAACCGCTACGTCATAACCCTGGTAATATCGCTCCTGGTTCTGCCCGTTATGCTGATCTCATACAAGGTGATTTCGCTGGGTTATCCACTTATACCCGCAACCCCGGAAAGAGTCTGGCAGCTGTCTTTAACAGCCCATGTCGATGACACCGAAGGTAAAACCCATGTAATGATCGCTATCCCTTCCTATAAACAGGGGATTACTCTCATCGAAGAAAAGTTGACGGAAGGGACCCTTGATTTCGGAATACACGCCGAAGACCAGAACCGCTATGCCATATGGAGCGGAACATCCGGACCTAAAGGCGCTGAAGTTTCATACATCGCCACTCTCATGGCGCGTTCGACATATTCGGCCCCGGCGCCAACAACAGAATTAGGACCGTATCCGGAAGGCCTTGACAGCTCAGATCAGAAATTGGCCGAAAAACTCGTGTCCAATACCTTGCGGTTACCTCTGACAGCAAGGGCTATAACAATAGCCTCGGCTTTTTCAGGAGACATGGACACTTCAGTTCATTCTCCGGAGGCCATCGAAAGATGGTCGGGCATAAGAAACGTTGTCGGCAGCGCAAACGCCTTACTGGCTCTGTTCAGGGCTGCCGGGCTGCATACTCAGATGGCTCAGGGTCTGGCGCTTGAAGACAATATAACATCAAAAACTATTAGCTGGATCGAAGTCTGGACAGGCGGCTCCTGGCTGGTCATTGATCCCGAAACAGGCATGACGATACAAAAGAACAGCTCCCTGTTGCCGTTGGCGCGCGGGAAGACATCTGTGGTCAGTCCGCTTAAAGGCACGATATCAGACCTCAGATGGTCGTTGACCAGAGAGGTAATAACTCAATGGGGCATTCAGCACGAGAGGATCAAGGAGTCGGAAAGGTTTCTTGACCGCTGGTCGCTCTTCAGGCTGCCCAACAAGTTTCAGGACACGTTCCGCATACTGATCCTGGTCCCTCTTGGAGCCCTGATCATCTGCGTCCTGCGCAATATTATCGGGCTTCCGACATTCGGCATCTTCATGCCGGTGCTTATGGCTCTCGCTTTCAGGAACACAGGGCTCATTTACGGCATAGGAATATTCGCAGCCGTGCTCCTGATTGGATATATGGTTCGCAGGCACATGGACAGACTGCGGCTCCTGCTGGTGCCGAGACTGTCGGTAATCCTGACACTGGTTATCGCCTGCTTCATAATATTTGCGATGGTCGGGAACAAATTCGGCCTCAGGGAATTCATGGCCGTCGGACTTCTCCCCTTCGTCATACTGACACTTACCATCGAACGTTTCCATATCATACTTGAGGAACAGGGATCCGGCCAGGCCCTGCGCACCGCTGCAGGCAGCGCAGCCGTAGCTGCGGCAGCCTTCGGGATTATTCAGTTCGACCCCCTCCAGATAACCTTCTTCGTTTATCCGGAGCTGCTCCTGGTTGTTATGGCCATACAGATACTCATAGGCCGCTATACCGGCTACAGGATGATGGAACTGCTGCGTTTCAGGCAATTAGGGAATAATCGTGATAATAAAGGCGTATAAAACCCTTTTCAGGCTTGGAACTCTCGGCATCAACAGCAGAAACAGCGACTACATAATGCGCTGCAATCCGAGATCCCTTTTCCCGCTCGTCGACAACAAGGCCCTGACAAAACAGCTGGCCAATAAACATCATATTCCCACCCCGGAACTCTACCACGTAATAGAGCATCATGGAGATATAGCAAAGATCGAAAAGCTGATGAAAGAAAGGCGGTCGTTCGTCGTAAAACCTGCCAGCGGAGCTGGAGGCCAGGGGATCATACTGATAAAGGACAGAACAGCGGAAGGCCTTGTGACTTCAAGCGGCTGGCTACTTTCGATAGCCGAACTCAATTTTCATATATCAGAGATCCTGTCGGGCATCTATTCCCTGTCAGGACGTGATGATGCGGCCATCATTGAGGCTTTGATACATCCTGCCCCGGTATTCGAGGCTGTTTCCTATTCCGGAGTCCCCGATGTAAGGATAGTGGTATATCGCGGAGTTCCCGTTATGAGTATGGTGAGACTGCCTACGGAGGCGTCGGACGGCAAGGCCAATCTTCACCGTGGCGCAATCGCTGCAGGGATCGATATCGCCAGCGGCAAAACACTTATGGCAGTGCATAATTCAGACGTGATCACCCACCATCCCGACACAGGCAACCCCGTCAGCGGCATACAGGTCCCTTTCTGGAAAGATATGCTTATGATAGCTGCAAAAGCCTTTGACATGACGGGGCTCGGTTACATAGGAGTGGATTTGGTGATCGACCGGAATCGCGGGCCCGTGCTGCTCGAACTGAATGCCCGCCCCGGCCTCGGCATACAGATAGCAAATCAGGCCGGACTCCGCGCGCGGCTGAACAGGATCGATAACGCGCCTCACGATATTTTCAGCAATCCGAACTCCCGCATATCCTGGGCCATGCGGGAGTTCGGGAAAGAATAAGTCCGCAGGATTGAGCTATTTGCCGAGTTGCTGTAGTATCTCCTTTAAATGCCCGATATGGAAAGCAACATGATTGACTGCGATTACCTCTATCCATGCGCCAAGCGTCGGATATTCACCGAGGGGAGAGTCCTTCATCAATGGTATTTGCGCCTTCCTCTGCAGTTGACTTTCGTCGAGCGTGGATGTAAACCCGGCTATTTTTGTATACTCCAGTTCCGCTTCCAGCAGCAGCTGTGAAAACGTCATATTTGCCCTGTTTTCTGAAAAAAACGGGTCTTCGGCCACAAGGTCTATGCGCGGGGTATCCTGCTCAAAAAACGCTGTTACGGATGACATCAAGCCTTTTCCTTCAGGTCCGCACATATGGGAAAGTATCTGTTTGGGCGACCAGCGGCCCTCCGGCGCACGGCCCGCGGTTTGCTCATCTATACCCTCACAAACCGTTTTAAGTTCTGATATCTTTAAATCAATCAAGTTCACCAGTCTTTCAGCTTCTGTTGTCGACATTATACAATACCTCCTGTTATTAAACTTCAAGATAATAAATATCCCGCCGATACTCGGTCAGGCGGACAATCAAAACAGCGCGGAGTCTTATTATCCCTTCAACCTGCCGATAAAATCCAGTATAAGTCTTGCGGTCAGGCCCCAGATCATCCGCTGCCCGACTTCATATACATAAATTGCATGTTTCATACTGCCCCACGGCTTTTCATACCTCTCGGGCAGCCCGAGTTCGCGCGCAGGGAACAGAACTACCTCTTTACCGGTCTTGTCATCAACAACCACCGGATGCACCTTCAGCATGGTCTGATACTCCCGAGGCGTGTTGTTTTCAAAATACGACACCGGCACGGTGAAGACCTCGGCCACTTCATCAATATTGGGAGAAAGCTCATCAAGAGCCTTTATATCCGCCACTCCGACAAAGGCGTCGACAATGGCCCCCATGGGCGCAATCATGGTATCAAGCCGACCTATAACCCTGATCTTTTCAACAGGAATGCCCATCTCCTCAACCGTCTCCCTCAGCGCGGTTCTCTCAGGACCGCTGTCTTCGGGCTGGCAGACACCTCCCGGAAAACCTGTCTCGCCATGCTGCCTTATATTCGGGCCCCTCTTCTGAAAGACAAAATGATACTCGCCTTCAATAAAGACAAGCAGCGCCATAACCGCGGTATTGACATACTCTTCCCTGAACTGTATGCCGGGATGTTTCGGCAGCCTGCTCCGCAATTGTTCTAAATCCGTCACGCGCATGTTCTCCCCGTCCGATATTCGCTCGATAAGCCCTTTTGAATATTTTCCATTTGATATAACGCCCTTGTCAATCCGGAAAACAAGCGCCCCTTGACGAGGCCGCAGGCCCGAAGATTATGAGTAGCAGTTCATAACGCATAGGGCAACCGGATCAAGGTTCACGGGCGGCTTTTATCTTATGAATCAGGGAAAGCGGAAACTACAATTCCCCGACATCCGATATGCGGACAATGCCGCCGTCTCTGGAAAGATAGATAACTTCATTGATGCCCGCGTTTTTGATCATCCGCGAGCAGAGTTTGCATGGTCTGCCTTCGGCAGTTGAATCGTCTTCCTCAAAGCCTGCTATGTATATACTGGCGTCTTTCATGCGATCCGGGGCTCCGTTTATGATGGCGTTCTGCTCGGCATGCACCGCCTCACAGAGTTCATAGCGTTCACCAGCCGGCACATTCAGTTCCTTGCGCATGCATTTGTTGGTGTCTATGCAATTGATGGAGCCTCTTGGCGCGCCGTTATACCCCGTGCTTACTATGACCCGGTCTTTGACAATGACTGCGCCGTAACGTCTGCGAATGCACGTGGAACGCGAGGAGACCACCTTGGCTATATTGATAAAATAATCATCCCAGGAAGGGCGTCCCGCCCTGTTTGGAGCGTTGAGAATCATGCTACTGTATATCGCCTTCCCTGATTTCGACGCGCCTGATCTTTCCGCTTATAGTCTTCGGAAGAGACGGCTGGAACTCTATTATCCTTGGATATTTATAGGGAGCAGTCACCTTTTTGACATGCTCCTGAAGCGACTTGACGAGTTCTTCACTCGGCGCATAACCTTTGGAGAGCACCACTGTAGCCTTTACTACCTGCCCCCTGATATCATCAGGAACCCCTGTAATAGCGCATTCCAGAACAGCCGGATGCTCCAGCAGCGCGCTCTCTACCTCAAACGGACCTATGCGATATCCCGAACTCTTTATGAGGTCATCGGCGCGGCCGACAAACCAGTAATAACCGTCTTCATCGCGCCAGGCCATATCTCCTGTATAGTAGACCCCATCATGCCAGGCCCCGGTGGTGCGGGCCTCTTCTCGATAATATCCGCCGAACATGCCATACGGCTTGCCCTTGTCGGTGCGCACGACTATCTGCCCCTCGACGCCGACCTCGCAGGAATTGCCCTGATCATCGAGCAGGTCGATATCGTACGACGGAGAGGGTTTGCCCATGGAGCCGGGCTTCGGCTCCAGCCAGGGATAAGTGGCAACCATAACTACCGTCTCTGTCTGCCCATAGCCTTCCATAAGCCTGATGCCGGTCGCCTTCAGGAGCTGCGAATAGACCTCGGGATTCAGAGGCTCGCCTGCGGTCACGCAATATTTCAGGCTGCTGAAGTCATACTTGGAAAGGTCTTCCTTGATGAAAAACCTGAATATCGTAGGCGGCGCGCAGAAAGTCGTAACTTTATGCCTGACGAGCACCTCAAGTAACTTCTTCGGATCGAACCTGTCGTAATCATAAATAAATTGCGCTGTGCCCGAAATCCATTGTCCGTAAATCTTACCCCACGCGGCCTTTGCCCATCCGGTGTCGGCAACAGAACAATGCAGTCCGTCTTCCATAACATTCTGCCAGTAACGCGCAGTAAGTATATGGCCAAGGGGATAGGTGAAATCATGATACACCATCTTCGGCATACCTGTGGTCCCGGATGTAAAATAGAGCAGGGATATGTCGCCGTTAGCCGGAGCCGCGGCGCCGGTCGGACGCCTGAAATCCCCGGAAGCAGACTCAAGCTCCGCATCGAAATCGATCCATCCGTCCCTGCCGCCCCCGATAAGGGCCTTAGCTTCCAGAGAAGACGACATCTCCGCTGCTTCTTCCATATGTTTTACCACATCGGGTTCAGGCACAGTGACTATCATCTTGACATCAGCCGCATTGTTGCGATAAGCAATATCCTTTGCCGACAACAGATGAGTGGCCGGTATACAAATGGCTCCGATTTTATGAAGGGCCAGGATGCAAAACCAGAACTCGTAGCGCCGCTTGAGAACAAGCATAACAGGGTCGCCCCTGCGGATGCCGTGCGAGACAAAGAAATTGGCCGCCTTATCGCTGTATTTCTTGAACTGGCCGTATGTGAAAGTCGCTTCATCGCCCTTTTCATCGCACCAGACCATGGCGGTCTTGTCGGGACAGAGCGCGGCCAATTCGTCCATCACATCAAAAGCGAAATTAAACGGGTCAGGGATATTGATCTTAAAATCCCTGATAAATTCTTCATATGAACTGAACTCTGTCTTGGGAAGGAAACGTTTTAGTAGCATATTATTCAGAAAACTATAGCCAGGAACTGTGCCGGCTTTCCTCCGATCGCTTTCATTCCATGTTCAAACTTGGAGTCAAAGAACAGAGAATCGCCCTCATTCAGTATCATTTCATGCTTGTTTATTATCACCTTCAAAGTCCCGCTGATAACATAGTTGAATTCCTGTCCTGAATGAGAATTAAGCGGGAACGGGGCGTCTTCAGGCCCGGCCGGGACGGTCACAAGAAACGGCTCTGCGCTCTTGTGCGCATAATTATATGCAAGACTCTGGTACGAGTATTCTTTTCTGCGCTCGACGCCCTTGCCCTTGCCCTTGCGGACAAGACAATACTCATGAAGGCGCGGCGCGCCGCCGGTCAATATCTCGGTCAGCTCAACATTGAACTTGCGGGCGATATTGAACAGCACACTGATAGGAATATCGACCTTGCCGCTTTCATAATCGCGGTACGCGTCCGCCGAAATATGGAACTCCTGAGCAAGCATTTCCACAGGAATACCCGCGATTTCCCTGAGTTCCCTGATCCTCTGAGCTATCTGTGCTATTTGTTCGGACATGGTATAAAAGTTATCATTATTTGAGCAAAAAAAGCAATACCCCCGGACTGCATGCCCGGAGGTATTTATATGCCGCTGCATGCAATAATCAGTCAGATCAGCACTTCGTAAACCCGCAATTCAGACACTTTGCGCATCCCTCTTCATGCTGCACGGCTCCGCCGCATTCCGGACAGGCCCCGATGATCATAGCCTCTTTGTATTTCGACTTGCCGTTGCCGTTCTCGCCGGCCGGCATCCCCGTCGGCACATAGCTCTCAAGAGCCTTGGCAATAGCGTCGGAGCAGGACAACACCCTCCCTTCTTCATACCACGAAGGCTGATGGCATGAAATACCCTTGAGTTGTCTTACAAGCTCTTCCGCTTCAATACCTGATCTCAGCGAAAGAGATATCAGCCTGCCAATGGCCTCAGCCTGGCTGGAAGCGCATCCGCCGGCCTTTCCTATGTTGGTGAAAACCTCGAACGGCTTGCCGTGTTCGTCCTCGTTGACAGTCACATACAGATTACCACAGCCCGTTTTCATCAGCCTTGTGGTTCCGCGGATGATGGAAGGCCTCTTTTGCGGAATGAGTTTGCCGGACTCTGCCGGCTTGGCCTCAAGGGCCGGTTTTGCTTCAGTCTTGCCCGAGCTGAGAACCTGTTCATCTCGTGAGCCGTCACGATATACCGTAACGCCCTTGCACCCTGTGGCATATGCAAGCCGGAAGACTTCCTGAACATCCAGGACAGTCGCCTCATTCGGGAAATTCACAGTCTTTGAGACCGCGTTGTCTGTATATTTCTGGAAAGCGGCCTGCATCCTTATATGATCGACCGGGTTTATATCATGGGCCGTGATAAATACTTTCCTGATATTTTCCGGGAATTCGGTCAAATGCGCGACCGATCCGCTCTCCGCAACCTTTTCCATGAGTTCGCGCGACCATACGCCGGCCTTTTGAGCTTCCTGCTCAAACAGGGGATTGCTCTCGATAAGCTTGGCCCCTTCCATTACTGTCCTGACATAAGAAACGGCAAAGATCGGCTCGATGCCGGATGAACAGCCTGCGATGATCGACAGCGTGCCCGTGGGAGCTATGGTCGTAACAGTTGCATTTCTTACAGGCATATCGCCATTGAATATGCTCCTGGGATAATTCGGGAACACGCCCCTCTCCTCGGCAAGCGCGGAAGAAGCGAGACGCCCTTCCGTCTGGATAAAGCGCATCACCTCTTCACCCAGCTTTATGGCCTGGTCGGAATTATATGGAATACCGAGCCTTATGAGCATATCGGCCCATCCCATTATCCCGAGACCTATCTTGCGGTTGGCCCGCGTATTTTCCCCTATCTCTTTAAGAGGATATTTATTTACATCTATTACATTGTCGAGAAAATGCACAGCCTTGCGCGTGGTGTACCTGAGTTTGGGCCAGTCCGGCTCCATACCGTCGTCCGTCTCCTTCACCATATGCGAAAGGTTTATAGAACCGAGGTTGCAGGATTCAAACGGCAGGAGCGGCTGTTCACCGCAGGGATTTGTGGATTCAATTTCACCGATCTCAGGGGTCGGGTTTGAAGCGTTCATCCTGTCGAGAAACACGATGCCCGGCTCGCCGTTCTTCCAGGCCTGTTTCACGATCTTATCGAAAACCTCCCTGGCCCTGAGGGCGCCGGCCGCCTTTTTTGACCTCGGATTCAGAAGTTCGTACTCGCCGTCTTCCTCGACCGCCTTCATGAAGGCTTCCGTAATACCTACCGATATATTGAAATTGTTGAGTCTCTTGTTATGGTCCTTGCATACAATGAAATCGAGTATATCAGGATGATCGACCCTCAGTAGTCCCATATTTGCGCCGCGCCTGGTGCCGCCCTGTTTGACAGCCTCGGTTGCAACATCAAAAACCGTCATAAACGATACCGGCCCGGAAGAAATCCCCTTTGTCGAACCGACCACATCGCCCTTCGGCCTGAGCCTGGAGAATGAAAAGCCGGTGCCTCCGCCCGACTTATGTATAATAGCAGCGCATTTTACGCCGTCAAAAATCGACTCCATGGAATCATCCACCGGCAGCACGAAACAGGCCGAAAGCTGGCCCAGCCTGCGCCCGGCGTTCATGAGTGTCGGACTATTGGGAAGAAAATCGAGCGAGGCCATTATGTCATAGAATTCATCTTCGGTCTTCTTTGTATCCTGCCTGGGAAGTCCGTATTCCACATCAGCCTGCGCTATTGCATGGGCAACCCTCCTGAACAGATCCTCCGGTTTCTCTACAACACGGCCTTCTACATCTTTTTTCAGATACCTCTTCTCAAGCACCTTTAATGCATTCGGAGACAAACTCAACACATCGGCTTCACTCATTCTTCAACCTCCTGCGAAGATCTGAAATTAATAAAAAAACCCCTGACTGCTCTAAAAATCCCTATTTCTTCAACAATGTGATTCAAGCCACAAAACGCTGCATCTAGTATAGTACCTAAAATTATACCACAATATATAGTGCTGTCAAGCCCCAATCTAAAAACCCATATTTTACGGGCACTGCAGCAACTACAATACAATCCCGACGCAAAAATGCGCAACCATCACATGATATTTCAGTGTAAATACAATAACTTTTAAGTGTGATAAACAAATCCTGCGCGGCAAAATAATTATTCGTTCCTGCGAAGCCCGGTAAAATAAGGCTTTGATACTGCAGCAGGACCTCTCTGTTATAATAATCGCATGCAATTCGACATCCTGAGCAAAGATGGAACAGCGCGCACAGGCATGCTGAAGATCCAACAAGGATCGATCCGCACACCCGCCTTTATGCCTGTCGGCACGCTCGGCACAGTAAAAGCCATGTCTCCCGACGAGCTGGCCGACATGGGCGCTGATATTATATTGTGCAATACATATCATCTATATCTGCGGCCGGGACACGAAATCATACGGGACATCGGCGGCCTCCACTCCTTCATTAACTGGAAAGGTCCCATCCTTACCGATAGCGGAGGATTCCAGGTTTACAGCCTCTCTGCATTGCGTCGCATCAGTGAAGAAGGAGTGGAATTCAGATCGCACATTGACGGATCGCTCCACTTCATCGGTCCGGAAAAAGCCATGGAGATACAATGCGCCCTGGGCTCGGACATAGCAATGACCTTCGATGAATGCACGCCATATCCTGCTGATTACGATTATGCGGTCAAATCGCTGGAGCTGACAACCCGATGGGCGCGAATGTGCAAAGAATATTTGGTAGCCCGCAAAAATGAAATCACGGAAGCGCAGACACCTCCGCCGAATCTGTTCGGCATCATACAGGGCGGGATGGATAAGGATTTGCGGAAAAGAAGCCTCGGGGACCTCATCGATATCGGGTTTGACGGCTATGCTGCAGGCGGCCTGAGCGTAGGAGAGCCGAAGGAGGAGATGTACGACATCATTTCATACATCGGCCCGCAGATGCCTGAAGACAAGCCGCGATACCTGATGGGAGTGGGCGATCTGCGCGACGTGCTGGTTGCGGTCGAAAACGGATTTGACATGTTCGATTGCGTCATGCCGACGAGAAACGCGAGAAACGGGACACTCTTCACAAGCAAGGGAAGAATAAGCATAAAAAGAACGGAATTCAAGGCAGACCCTGAGCCGCTCGATCCCAATTGCGGCTGCTACACCTGCCGCAACTACTCGAAGGCTTACCTGAGACATCTCTTTATGGCAAAAGAGATCCTCTCAATGAGGCTGAATACCATGCACAATCTTTATTTCTATCTCGATTTTTTCAACAAAATGCGCCAGGCGATAAGCGAAGGACGCTTCGCCGCATTCAAAAAAGAGTGGGACATCATACTTGAGCATGGAGACTGAACCACATCGCGTCACGGGCCGGTTGCCCCTGCGACAAATACCAGATAAATTGCATTGGCCGTCACGGGCAACCATCTTTCATCTCGCCAAAATAACCAAGTTTATCACGCAAGAATGGACAAATAGATATCGCCAGAAATTGTTTTCTCCAATCGAAAACGGTATCCTCGCGCCGAGACATCAATCTGGTCGCCCATGACAGCAGTCTTTACTGTGCGGGTTGCCGGTTACGTTGACCGGACAAAAAGAAATGCTATAAAATAAACACTCTTAATATAGCCGGTGTGGTGGAACTGGCAGACGCGCCGGACTCAAAATCCGGAGCCCTCCGGGGCGTGAGAGTTCGATTCTCTCCACCGGCACCATTTATGCCTTTTATATCAAGGGGGAAAGTAGACATTATATTTTCCCCCTAAGTCTTTTCACTTTCATTTGCCTTCAACGTAACCATTTCGTAACTGCCATTAACCCTTGAAAGCTTCTCTTCAAGCTGATGATGATATTCTGAAACCTTTTCTGATGCGCTCTTCAGGTCTGAATCTGAAGTGATGTCATAACGCCGAAAAACGCTTTCCGTTAAATGTCCGGATACTCTCATTGCCACTGTTGTTGATACGCCTGATCTGATTAACCCTCGGATTCCCGAACGCCTTAAATCATGCACAAGTAACCCCTCAAGGCCTGCTGCCGTGCAAGCTGTTTTCCAGGATTTCCTGAAATCCTTTATCCGCTTGCCATCCCTGAAAAATATATACTGACAATCAGGGAATTGACTGTCACAGATTGTACGCTGATTCAGGATTGTTTGGTACAATTCGCCGGTTAAAAAGATTTTCCTGGGCTTGCCGTTTTTTGTTGAAGCCCCTGATAAAGAAATCTTACCTTCGATAAGATCAACTGAGGACCATTGAAGATTAATAAGCTCTCCCTTTCTCATACCGGTGTGATACGCCGCAACAAGAAGCGGCCTCAAATATTCCGGCAATATTTCTTTGAGCTTCATGTAATCTTGATGATCAAGAAAGCCTTCTCTCGGGCTTGCTTCCTTTAACATCTGGACATAGGGCGGATTAATAATCTTCTTTGGCGTGGCTCTTACTGCAAGAGTGAACGCCCGTTTCATTGCGCTAAGTTCCCGGTTGATCGTTCCGTTTTCGGCCCCCTGAGCCTGTCTGTGAAGGATATATTTCTGAATAGCTGTTGATGATATATCCGCCGCCTTACATCCGTCAAAATAGCCCAGGATATGCTTTACGCTTAATTCAAGACGGTCAAGGCTCCTTTTCTTGTTTACCTTGTAATCATTGACAACATCGTCAAGTAGTTCAGAAATAGTAATCCGCTTGACCTGTAATCCTGAGAATGTCCCGGCCTGAATTTCGCCTTCACGCAATTTTAGCAATTTCTTTGCGTCCGTCTCTTTTTCGGACTTGCTACTTTCATAAAACGGTTTGCCATTGCGATAATACTTAATCCAAAAAACAATAGAATCCTTGCGCCTGTAAACCGTTCCCATAACTAACAACCCCCTTTCTGATTTTCTTTTTCCTCAAGACATGATAATAAAGCCCTCATTGTTCCGCCCGGCGTTTTCACCCCCTTTTCCAGATTGCAGACATATTGCTCTGTTACCCTTAATAAGACGGCAAAATCCTTTTGAAAAAGATTAAGCCGCTGCCTGAAAGCCTTGATTTCTTCAGGTGTCCATTGTTTTACTTTTTTGTCCATACCTAATTATACGGTTAAACTTTGTTTAAGTCAATACCCTGATAAGGGATTTCTCCGGAATCCGCCATAATGCGCCTATTTTTACGAATCCAATTATGAAGATCTTCAACAGCAATAAACTTTCTCTTGCCATCCGGAACAAACGGCAACCTTCCAGACCTGACCATTTCCGCAACAGTCCAGGGAGACCGATTCAGAAAGATCGCCGCCTGCTTTAAATCAAGCAATTGCGGGGTTATGTTTATGTCTGCTGTCTTAGCTGATTTCATAATTTAGGGGTTGAAAATTTTTGAAATATTTCCGGTGCCTCGATTATCCTGAAATTTCCAATTTCCGGAAAAGCTATACACCAAGACGGCTTTGCGTCCTGGATAGTGTGTTCGCCAATGCCGACAAGTTTAGCTGCATGGTCGCGGGCTTTCCCCTGTTCACCTGAACATTGTGGACATTTGTCCACGATGTCTGTTCTCATCCCCTGCCTTTCCTTCGCCTTTTCCTCATAATACGGCTTCAAGGAAATTGCTAGTCTGACTGCCGTGGATAATTCAGGGATACCTTTTTCCTCTACCTTCTTTGCGCTTGCTACCAGACGCGGACTGACATTTAGCATTTCAGCGGCTTGTGTTTGACTGACGGGTGTGCAATTCTGCAAATTTGCAGAATTGGCCTCTTTACCGCCAACGGTCATATTCGCAATCCTCGCCGCTATCTGCGCGCGCTGTGATTCGCGTTTTATATAACTGCGATATTTTCCCGTAAGATAACGATACGTTATATATTCTCTAATGTTGCAATTTGCAATATTTGCAGGACGCCTTCTCCCATTTAGGGGCTGAAAATACCCAAATCCGTGAGAGGAAGACCACAGCCAAAACGAAGGGATGACCCGGAAAAGCTGCGGCCTTCTAATTAAATAATATGGCTCTATTAATCTAATCATTAATTAATCTCTCAATAAAATATAGTTACAGTATAGTTACATTTCAATTAATCACCCTTATAATTCAATTAGTTATACAGGCGCACCGGATAAAGAATCCTCTCCGCTCTTGCGTCTGCCTATCCTCTCTGACCTGATAATATGATCATCTGATAGCCTGCTATATCGCCTGTCAGACATCCTGACCTCCATATTCAGGTGCCGTATTCGCGCGTAAGGGCGATAGTCTTCACCTCCCCGCCTTCCGTCCCTTGACTGTTTGGCATTTTACTGCCCGCTGCAGGTCAAAATCACCGTTCAAAAAAGATTCAACAAGTATCTCAACTGCATACCGAACGAGACAGGTATAATCAAGCCCTGTGCCGTTTTGTATGGATTTAAGCTGTTTCTTTCTGATCTCTGGAAAGGATACTGTTAATCTATTCCTTGCATCCTGGCCCGGTCCTGCTATTTTCTTTTTTTTCTTTCCTTGTTTCATGTTACCCTCCACAAAAAAGACTCAATAATAAAGACTCCTTGCCTGATGCGCTCATAAGTCATTGTTATTAGTGGATTAATCCCCTTTAGAGAGCTTCCCCTTACGCTGCAAGGCTTTTGACGCTTTCGGCGCTGTCATACTTGCCTGCTTTCCAGATGCAGCCTTGTTTTGGCCCTGAGGCGTTTTCAAGGAGTTTTTAACGGTCTGAGGCCATTTTTTCAACATTCGGTCAAGGCGTCTTTTCGCCACAATGCGCCAGCGCGCGGATTCGCTCTTGTCGACGGGTGCGCTGCTTTCCCATGTTCCACCTTTACGCTTAATCTGATAACCGCAATTCGCACAGCGCAGGGTTTTTACTGAGCTTCGGTCTTCAAGTAGAACGGGGCTTTCGTTGTCTTCATCACATTGCGGACAACGCCACTGGAAAAATAATAATTCCTTTATATGAACTTTCATTTCTGGACCTCCGTCAATGCCATGGTTTCAAAATTGAATGAATGCCTTTTTCCGCAGCGCTGACAGGTAAGCGGGATATGTGAATAGTCGTAAGTCTCTGACAACTCGCCCGGTAAAAACAGATCCCCCCTGCAGGTATCCGGCGAACAGGTAAGCCGATCAATCGTCTGTCTGAAAAGCTTATATCGGACAAAGGCAGGCGATTGTGGAGATTCTTCAGGTTTCTTTGCCTGCAGCGCGTCAATGCGGCGGTTTGAATCAAATCTTCTCTGTTCTTTTTCTTTGCGCTCTCTTTCAGCCAATGCACCGGCCAAGTGGAACTGTAGCAACTCTGCCAGCGGCGACCGTGGCTGCTCTTCCAATAAAAGTCCGTTGATGCCTTCCAGTAATTGCGCCGATAAATTTTTGATGCTCTCCTGTGATAATGTCGTTTCGCTACTCATGATTTTGTTTCTCCTTTGTCGATGTGAGTTTATACAATTCGGCCATTACCGCCCCGAGCTGATCCGGTGTCAATACCGCTGCGGATGCCCTTGCAAATAATTCTATAGTTTCCTGCTGACCTAGGGCATAACCAGCCGAGACATTTTCTCGGTTGATTCTCGTGAACTTTTCAAGCAGACTCAAATAGTTTGAACACCCGCCTAAATTGCCGCATTTACAGGTAGAATCGTCTATTGCCATGTGACCGCCTCCAGGTTTCCCGTGTAGGATTTATCCGTCATCACTAAATTTATGCTTGTGATTAAAAAAGTCAGGCCAGATAGATCATGCGTTTGACCGCTGCCGTCTTTAAGCAAACATGCTGCTGAAAAGGTCATGCCTTTTTTTAATTGCGGCAACGGTAAATAATTCATGCGCAAGGTGTACTTTGTCGCGTTCTGCTCATCTTTCACTTCTTGCGCCAACTGCTGCAATTGATCCATGCTCAATGAATCACTGTGCAATTCTAAATCTTTGCCGATTGTGCCAACTTCAAGCTTTTTCCACTGCCGGACTGAAGAACTGCCAAGAGTCCTTATTACCGGAGCTATCTTTTGCGGTCCGGGGGGTGCGCTGCCTGCGCCTGTAGTGGTGCTGCTGCCGACAAAAGTTCCATTTTGAAAAGTCCTCTGTGTAATTTCCAGAAGGTCTTTTGAAAGTTGCCGATACGTGATCGTAGTTTGTTCAATAGTGTTAATATCATTACCAGCCTTGTCTTTTATGAACTTCCCTTTTGAATCAAATTGCCGTATACTTTTTTTGGTTTCTTCTACCTCGATACAATCAGACTTATCATATTTGTACGTAACCAATGCGTTGACCTCTTGGCTTTTGTATCGTTCAGGAAGCGCACCGGGGGTCTGGTCATAAATCAGTGATGTGCTGTCCTTGGTGAGTACCTTGACATAAGAGCCGAATTGATTAACTTCATATGTAAATGTCGTCTGTTCGTCTTGCGCCAGGGTGGCCCGTGTATCTTCTTGCTGATTTGGTAATTTCATGCGGTTGAATATCTGCTTTTTTTCAGAAGATAGAAGCCCGTTGTCATCGAATTTCGAGATCAATATTTCTCGATAAGATATATCCCCCAGGTGATCCCGCATTTCTATGACTTTCTGAGTATCTTCCCGATTCGGCATGTCACCTGTTCGGGAGTTAATCTGGCGCCATATATAAACATTTCGGACTTTCGACGATGCTTTTTCTGTGGTTAAAGTCAAGGAGCTTATTTTTAACTGATCCGCTGTAAAGGCGCAATCGGCTCCTGCCGGCCACTTTCTTTTTTTTATGGTAATGGTATTGCCTGACGCGGAAATGTCTATACCGTGCATCTCTGTTGCCTTCAACGGAGAAACAAGCGTGTTCAGGACTTCCGCAACTGTGGCGTCAAAGCCGCTACAAATGCAAAAATTACTTATTATGGGATAGTCCGGACAGTTCCAGACAAGCTCAAGCCCTGCAAGTTTACACGCTTCTTTAGCCACTCCTTGCGCCGTTATTGGCCCGATGGCATAGGGGATGGGCTCTCCGAAATCGTTGACCGGAGCCGTCATATTCACCGGATATATCAGGTAATACGATTTCGTAAAATGGGTCTCGACGGCCTTCTTCAGATAATCGCGCCCTGAAATCTGCATAGAAAAATCCTTCTCCCCCAAATTGACAGAGAAAGAATCAACAAGCCCGTCAACTGTTTTGACGCCGCTATCGCCATAACCATGCGTAATAGTGACTGACTCTACATTGTCAATGAGCGGCTGCAAATCAGTTACCGTCGCGGAAAACCGGGAACATACCAGTTCGCTATCTTCTATGATGGTTGTCTGTGTTGAATTCATAATGTGCCCCCCTTTACTTACGAGACTCTCCGGTCTCGACCTTGCAATTCGATTATTGAACACATGCCCGCAATCCTTGATGCGATCCGGCTTCCAAGTCTATTCCCAACTTCAACGAGTGAAAGATTTGAGGTAACAACGGTGTTCATGACGCTGCCATATCTGGCGTCAATTATCTGATAAAGCACCTGCAAAACCCATTCGGATGTTTTTTCAGCACCCAGATCATCCAGCGTTAAGAATTCAATGGTTGAATACTTTTTTATTATCTCGTCTTCACTTGTAATCGTATTGACCTTAAAGGAAGATTTAATTTCAAGAAGCAGGCCTGGAAGGGAAGTCCAAAACATATTCGGCGCAATGACCGTGGGATCCTGTATACGTGCCGGAACGCTCTGAGTAGCCATTCGTGCCCGAATTAAAGCGGCTGCAAGGAAAGATTTGCCGCGCCCGGGCATGCCATGAATGAACAGGCCCTCTTTCTTGCCTGCCCTATACTCTTCAGTCAGAGACCATACTGCAGGGTCAATCAATTCTTTCCGTGCCGTCAGATAACGCTTCAAGATACCGATTTGAAGCAATACTTTATCCAACTCGTCAGGAGTCAGTAACCGCCGCTCAGCCATCATTCCTGACGACGGTTCCGAGGCCTGCATATTCGCTTTCGTTTGGTTCATTATGCTCTCGATCTGAATTTTTGCTGTTTCCATTATTGCCCCCTTCATTCCACTCTCTCCATAAACCACATGGATATTCTTTACTTTTGAAAAATCGGATAGGGTCTACAGGAAATTTCGTTGAGTCTGCATAATTCTTGGTTGCGACAATAACCTGCTTTTGTTCCGCTGAGGATAATTTATTGAAAAGCTTCTCAGCTTCCCCCTTACCAATCTTCTTGCCGTTTCTTGATGGATAAAGCTTCCAAAAATCTGAATATATAATTTCTTTAGGATTAGGATTAGGATTAAGGATTATAGTAGTGGCTCCTTTGTGGCTTCTATCTGGCTCCTTTATGGCTTCTTCTTGGCTCCTTACAGCTGTTATCTTGTTGATTATCCTGAACTTGATCGGCTTCTTAGTGGCAACATTAGTGGGTGCTACCTGGCTTCTATGTAGAAAGTTCTCTACCTTCCGCCGAGACCAACCCCAAATCCGGGAATAATCGCGCATAGATTTTGTGATGCCTTGGTCAATATCTACTTGATATGAGAACACAGCTTCAATGACCGTGTAGCTTCCTTTTCGTGGAAGGGCAGCCGTTAGCCCTTTATCTATAGCAACCCAGTTACCGCGGTCCACCTGGGACCTCATTCCCGGCTGATATTTTTGTTTTGGCCAAATACATCCTATGTTTTATGGTTTTTAATTTCTCGGCAAATTCGATCGCGGGAATCGTGGCGCCTTGAAGATACGCACTCATCACTCGATAGACCTCGGGGTGTTTTTCAAAACCGAAAAGGATTCTACCTGATTCAGTTGGGGTGTAAACAGGATCTTGCTTGAGTACAACAGAGGTGAATGCGGCGCAGTTTGCGTCTGCGATACTGATAAACTCTCCGTCCATGCCTTTTTCCTTTCCAGTACATCATCACAACTACATGGAGCATAAAACATGCTCTTTATTAATCATGACATGTCCAAAAGTGGGAGATCAAAGTATAAGGGAGTTTTTAAAGACAGTTAAACCTTAGGAGTATGGTTCTGCTGGGAATATTTCAGAAGGCCATGATTGGGCTATAAGATTATGTGCGCGTTTCAGGAGATTAGAAGCAGCTACCTTTAAATCTTTGGCATCCAATCCTAATTCCGAAGCCATATCTTTTTGAGACATACCATTTGCCCATAAGACATAGCCACGGTAATATTGTTCCAATTTTGCAGGGTCATCAAGCCTCTGTTTATCCCGATGCCCAGTGATAACGTTTCTCATGGTGGGATGAGCATTGAAATACGCACTCTGTAATTCCTCATATTTCCTTGTGAACTGACGCAAGACAGTGTCAGAATGTGCTGATACGTCTATTTTAAGAAATTCCCATTGCGGCATAGCGCCGGATAGCTTCTGATTGCAATAATCCTGAAAGGATTCCGCATTCACACTTTGAGAAACTACGCAATTTACATTGTCGCAATCCTTGTCAACCCATCCGGCATCTATATCTAACGGAAAATGTCTCCGCAAGAGAATATTACAAAGAATTTTTTCCGTCAGATATGAATTATAGGAATTGCCTGTTTCCATTTCAGTATCGGTGAGACTTGGCTGTTCTATTGTGCAATAGAAATCAGTTTGTTTTGTTCTGGCATCAGGCGATAATGTAGACATCTCCATTGTTTTATATGCAAGTAATTTTTCAATATATTTTGCATATTGCTTTTGAAAATCTAGATTTAATAATCTGAATAATCCGTGCAGGATCGCTAGCCGTTGATGATCTGTAAAATCAAAGAATACATCCTTCTCGACCTCCCACCCATGTTTTAACCTCTTTACTCGCTTAAATGACCTATAACCCATAATAGGAAGATCAGGGTTATATATTAAGGTCTGCATCCTCTCGCTAAGGTGTGCCTTGTCAGGCCGTTCCTGCTGGGACTTTGATGATTGGGGAGCATAAGAACTTAATAGAAAATCCTTGCATGTGGTATGATTCTCTTTGTTTTTGCAAAACTCTGGGGTAATCTTCAATCCCCTTGCTGGACAGTCTATTTCTTTTCTTACCATGTCCACATCTCCTTGTGGTTCTCCGTGCTACTCAGGGCCAGGCTGTGGAGTTCAGCTTTTCGGGAGCTACCCTAGACCCTGATTTCTGATGCTATATTAGTGCAATCTGTTTTAAAAAGCTATCCCCCTCGTTTATAGACTGACATAGCTATGTCTTAGCGTTTCGACAATAACTACGGATGCGAGATCGTTGAGAACTGATATAGTCCCTGCCAATCGCGTTGGAATCCTCATAATAATCGTGCAACCTATCGGCAATTTCGTTCAATTTTTCACAAGTGCGGTCATAATCAAGTTCTTTTTTCTGTATGCCCTTCATAAGTTTAAGCGCATAATTGATCTGAACGGCAACCGCATCACTAGCCCTTTTGGCTTGGTAATCATCAGCAAAACTGACCGACGCGCATAAAATAGAACATAACACCATACATATAGTCTTTTTCATGTAAAGCCTCCTTTTTAATTGGCCCTGCAAGTTGCCCCTCTCCCAAGAGCAAGCATACCACTTTGCAAGGCGATTTTCAAGGTTAAATAAATTATTATTGAAGGAGCGGCCCCATCCCTGAGACCACCCCCCACCGCTCACAGTCAGACAGGCTTGGAGGTTTACGGGTGCCTGGCTGTGAGTTCTTATTCCTACTATGCCGCGCCTTCTTTCTCAAAGCCGCCGCATTCCGTGCATTTTGCGCATACCTGGGCCTTAACAGTTACTTGTCAAATGTTAGGCCGGGTCTGTCCTTCAGCCTTACAATTTCAAGCAGACAGGAAACCTTACCTATTACCTCGAAATTACCCTCGATTGGATACTGAGCCAGTTTTAACTTGCGGGATTCGGTATTTCTGACTATGGCAATGTCCCCCGCTTTCGGTGTCTCATGAACATATACCACTGTTTGCCCCTGCTTGATCTTGGTGCCAGGTAGATCATCACTGACATAAATTGAATACTCAACAGGTCTTGCAGTTCTATCAAACACTAATTCTTGCATCATTTTTTTTGCTACCTCCCGTTAATTAAAATTTTGATCGCCCATAAGGATTAGATCGAGACCTTTCGCTAAAAGCAGAAGGCCGCTAATGAGTCCTGAATCATCCGGCATACCTGACACCGGCGTGAACACCTTTGACGCCGTACTGACCATCACCGGCGTTCTCTCGCCGAAGGCCATGCCCTACAACCAAGCATGTCACTCGTTGTGCGGACGAGTTGCAGCCTGATCGATAGCCTGCCGCAACAAGACAAGTTTCGACTTGACGCCAATGCACGGCTTGCCGCATGGCCGCTTCAGGAGCCATGCAAGCGTTAAATCAATAACGTCACATAGTTTCTTTTGATCCTGCATACAGGCAGCGCAATCATGTTTCGTACAAGCTGAGGCTTTGAGAATCTTTTCCTTGCGAAAGTTCACGAGAACTACGCGATTGTCCATAACAGATACCTCCAAAAAGGGAACCAGGGGGGGGGCAACAATTGACCGCCCCCAGTTCGCCCATGCCTATGCTGTGCTGACGTCATCCTTTTTTTTGTAAAGAACCATAAGCGTTCAATGCTTCGTCTAAGTCTATTTTAATCCCCCACATGATGTGTGTTAAACCGATTACAGCATCCTCATTTACAATGTCTTCGTCTTTTAGCATAGCTGGCATCGTACAACATATGAATGCCAAACGACTTATTGCGTTAGAAAGTAAATTGCTTGCCGTAATCGGAAGCAATTTCTGACTGAGTATTTCTTTCTGCTGATTGATTTTCATGATACATCTCCTTTCCTTGCCTCTTGTTCCGATGAGCTTAATTCATCATAAACATGTTGAAGAGCACCTTGGATTTCTTCCATTATCAAATAACGGCCATATACGATATCATTGTTAATGTCGACATCTGTTAGGCGATTCATGAATTTAAGCTTAGTGAGTGCAAGATTAAATTCATGAAGAACATCAAATTCCGTTTCGCTGATCGGTAATGATTGACCATTAGACATAGTGACACCTTCCTTTTCAATTAAAATTTTGCGAATCCAAAAGGACCGCATCAAGCCCCGCTGAAAGCAGGGCAAGTCCGTAAATCAATTCTTTTGAATTCTCCATACCAGTGACAGGGTTAATCAGTTTTTTCGCTGTACTGGCCATCACCGGCGTTCTACCGGCCACAATCAAGCGCGAATCGATCAGCGTACACTTTGCCCTAAATGCCGAATACGCTTCATAAAGGGTACACCCGGCATTATTCATAATTCAGCTCCTAAACGTAACTATTTTTGTAACCCTGAGCTTAAATATACAACAATTTTGAGCAATCATGAACAACAAATTGATTAAAGGTAAATAATTGATATAAAGCGGTTTAGCTTTATTTATGAAAGAGTTATAAAGATATAAAAGGAATGATGCCTTGCCCTCAAAATCCGGAGCCCTCCGGGGCGTGAGAGTTCGATTCTCTCCACCGGCACCATAAATACCTGGGGTTTTGGCGAAATTGCTGAAACCTTTTTTTTGTTTTAAACCTTGTCTGCATCAAACGACGTAAAACAGCGCGATAGCCAATAATTACAAAACGTAAAATCCGCCTCTTTCCGGAAGGGTGGGGCGTTCAATTATCTTAAACCGATGCCATGATTCAGATGTTCTAACAGGAACCGGCAACCTATTCAAGGCAATGAAGACGCTTTGTTTCGATAGGGAATATTCAGTATCAGGCATTTTCAACGTCAAAATGATTTATCCCGGAATTGTCACTGGGAAGAAATATTTATTGTAAACAATTAGGATGTCCGTCATGAGTACTATCTCTCGTCCCGCCAAAACTGCGCGGTATATTGCATTTACCGGTTTCTCAGTCAACCGCATGATATTATTGTCATAAAGCGGATCCGATATCTCCGCGCCGGGACTTCGATATGGCTACTCATGACAGCCTTTTCGGTTTCTAATGACAAATTTAGGTTTATATTCTCTCTTGTAGGCAAATGCTGATAAAAAAAACTTCTTTTGTCCGACATACTTTCGATCCGTAAAGGATTATAATTAGATTAGATAAGATATATATGCAATGCTTTCTATGGCCAGCCATAGGAACACCATGAAAAAGGGAGTATGTGTGATGTGGTGAGCAAGCCCTCAGCAGCGAGAGGGAAGCCTGAAACATCAGCGAAGCTCCCAATAGCATTTAGATAAAAGAGCTAGGGTAACCATGGAACGCATTGCACGCGAGATAGGGCCATACTAAAGGCATGTGGGAGCAGTTTTGTAGACGTGCAAAGTTGTTGAACAAACCCACATCCGGCTGTATGGCTCTTGTTGTTTCCGGGATTAGTCCTACCGACTGGAATTACATTTATAAATATACTATACCTACAGGAAACCGGCAGGGGTCAAATAGTAATTTTTACCGTGGAGGCGCGGGAAGTTTCACTCCGATACCAAGGCAGCGCGATGTTAACAGTTAAATTCAGACAGCTCCCATAAAAATTCTACAAGAGCTGTGTGCCCTGCAATAAACTGAAACCGATAATCATTGCCCTTATTTTTATAAGCAGAATTATGTCCGGAAACAATGACGCGCCCCACTCCAACGCCGTCAACAACGCTAAGCCATCCATCGCCCTCAAAGGCAATTCTTTTGTCCTCAAATAATTGTGTTAATTCCGCTCGTACAAGCATTACGGCCTGTGCTTCATTTATAAGCTGAATCTGGGTAAGAAATTTCTCGAAATTTTCCCTTGTCGCAACTAATGGGAAACTTGCTTCCGTACCGTATGATTTGACTTTAATAATAAACTCCATTTCCGACGCGTCTTTCTTCACGCATTCGACTATTAAGCTGTTATTTTCGGATTCGAGCTTTGCCATTATTTGTTACTATGACCTCCTGAACTCACCGGGTGCGGCGCCGTTGGCCGCGATGCGGTAGACTATGATGTTATTAGTTTTTGATTCGAGCTTTGCCATCATTTTTACTGTTAACTATTAATATATCTTGCAGGTAATTTCCAATAATTTGCTTAATGATAGCATATAGCATTAAAGATTATAAAGAAAGCCAAAAACATATATAAAACAATGACGGAGAAAATGCTTTATAAGTAATTTGCGGCATTAAGGATAAAACACCTCGCGAAATATTTTATAGCATTTCGCACAGGAAGCTATTACTGATCAGCATTGACTTCAGGAAATATCCGGCAAAACGATTCGACAACTTTTTCCGGCAATTGCGTCGCTGCATTAATCAGCGCAAAGCGGCCTGATCTTATTAGCGCTTCCCATTGGCGATTTCACTCCTTTTTCCGGCAGCCTCTTCACTATTTCTTTCCGCCATGCGGGTAACCACATGGCGGAAAGAATACAACTCCCGCATTTATATATCGTCGGCATTTTGTTTATCGCGAAGCCGGAGCCTTCTCTGCCGTCTTTACCGGTTCATCCACTCCACCGCCAAGCGTCCTGTATAACGTGACAAGATTAGTCATCCTCAGGAGCCGCACTGTGATGAGCCCCTGCTGCGCGCTGTACAGTGATCGCTGCGAGTCCAGAGAGGTCAGATAGCTGTCTATGCCCGCCTTGTATCTCGCGTCGGACAGCGTGAAGGCCTTTGCGGTGGCGTCGGTCAGCGATTGCTGCGCCGCAAGCTGGTCCCCAACGGTCCCATGTGTGGCGAGCGCATCGGCAACCTCTCTGAAGGCCACCTGTATCGCCTTCTCGTACTGCGCCAGCATTATCTCTTTCTCCGTCTTTGCCACGTTCAGATTGGCTATATT
>JGI20214J51088_10000439_pt1 | contig 29138 bp, 21 predicted proteins | sample WetSurMetagenome_FD_51088 | JGI IMG/M metagenome (IMG submission 51088) | reverse complement strand
CACGGTTATTCAAATTAAACCCCTTCGGGGTTAACACATCAATTCAAATCAAAAAATCAAAGAACTCTTATAATTAAATATATACCAGTAAATTACAAATAGTATAATAAAGTTAAAGCATCACTAATGAAGTGCAATAATTTATTTGTTTCCAACTTTCGCCTTACACCTTACGCCTTTCGCCTTTCGCCTTCCACCTTTTGTGTTTTATAATAATTATCTTAGCACCTCAATCATAAGGCGTGGCACTGAATTATATCTGGATAGCATTTTTCATAATTGGTTTTGTTGTTGCTCTTGGGCAATTGATCTTTGCAGGCAACACCCAGATATTCAATGAACTGGTAAGTGCTGTATTCTCAAATGCCAAAACAGGTTTTGAGATTTCTCTTGGATTAACAGGTGCTCTGACTCTCTGGATGGCTCTCCTGAAAGTAGGAGAAAAAGGAGGGGTTGTTACCATTCTTGGAAGACTTATTGGTCCTCTTTTTCAGAAGCTTTTTCCCGGACTTCCCAAAGGTCATCCGGCATATGGATCAATAATGCTGAATATATCAGCTAACATGCTTGGGCTTGATAATGCCGCAACACCCATGGGACTAAAAGCGATGAAGGAAATGCAGGAGGTAAATCCTGATAAGGAGACTGCATCAAATGCTCAGATAATGTTCATGGTTCTGAATGCGGCCGGGCTGACTATTATTCCTGTGAGCATTATTGTATACCGTACACAACTTGGTGCTGTTAATCCGGCAGATATTTTTATTCCTATTCTTATCTCTACTTTTGCAGCTTCACTCACAGGGATGATAAGTGTGGCTATCATCCAGAAAATAAATCTTTTTGATAAAGTGATACTGGCTTATCTCGGCGGGCTGACAGCAATTATAGCCGGTATAATTTTTTATTTCTATGGTCTGCCGAAAGAACAGATCTCAACCATTTCAACTTTCGCAGCTAACTTTATTCTGATTTCGATAATCATTTCATTTATTGTCCTTGCATTCCTGAAGAAGGTAAATGTTTATGATGCCTTCATCGAAGGGGCGAAAGAAGGGTTTAATATAGCAATCAAAATAATACCGTTCCTGGTTGCCATTCTTGTGGCCATCGGAATTTTCAGGGCCTCAGGTGCACTGGATTTTATNATAAANGGAATAGCAGCACTTTTTGCATGGATGGGTATTGATACTCAATTCACAGGAGCTTTGCCGGTTGCATTTATGAAACCACTTTCCGGAAGCGGCGCCCGTGGACTTATGATAGATGCCATGAACACATATGGTGCAGATTCATTTATAGGACGATTGTCCTGCACCATGCAGGGGACGACTGACACTACATTTTATATTGTAGCAGTGTACTTCGGTTCGGTGGGTATTAAAAATACAAGATACTCAATAGGGTGCGGACTGCTTGCCGACCTTGCAGGTTTTACAACTGCTATCTTTATTGCATACCTTTTCTTTACATAGATTTTTTGTATGAGTATTTTATTAACATCTGTCTTCGTAGGGATAAGCATTATTGCAATTATTATTCTTACCTCCACATTCAAAATAAAAGCATTTGTTGCACTGTTCCTGGTTTCACTCTTTCTTGCTTTCGCAACATTACCGCCTGAAAAGATCATTTCCACGATTAAGGAGGGATTTGGCAATACTATGGCTTCAATAGGATTCCTGATAATCCTTGGAGCAATAATAGGTATTACGCTCGACAGGACAGGAGGAACACTCAGTATCGCGAAATATATTCTTTCTAAAACAGGCAAAAACAGAAGCAGTCAGGCACTCGGTATCACAGGTTTCATAACCGGATTACCGATTTTTTGTGATTCAGGATTCATAATTCTAAGCGGATTGGCAAAATCATTCAGTTCAAAATCGAAGGTTGCTATGCCATTCATGGCTACTGTTCTTGCCACCTCCCTGTATTCAGTTCATTGTCTTATCCCTCCTCATCCCGGAGCACTGGCAGCAGCCGGGGTTATTAAAGTGAATATCGGATACCTTATCATAGCAGGAACCATATTTGCAGTTCCGGGAGCATTGGCCGCATACTTCTGGAGCCGATGGATGACAAAAGGGAAAAACTATCCCCCCTCAAAAGAACTGGTAGTTGAGAAGGAGTTATCAGATTCTGAACTGCCTTCAGCTTTTCTCTCTTTCCTTCCCATTGTTGTCCCTCTAGTACTTATAACTTTAAAGTCATTATTAAATCTGATTGATAAATCAGGGCAAAACCTTTTTTCAAAAGTTATGTTTTTCCCGGGAGAACCAATTATAGCTCTTGCTATTGGGGTTGTTCTGGCACTGTTGCTGATTAAGAAAAAATCGATCGATTCTGTAAATTCTGTTTTTTCAGAAGCGATTGAAAAAGCGGGGCCGATTTTAATAGTAACTGCTGCAGGCGGGATGTTCGGTATGGTTATTAAGGCAACAGGCACTGGTGAGGCAATGGGCAGGCTTCTGGCCGGAACAAGCATAGGGCTGGTAGTTCCTTTTTTAATTGCTGTTGTCATGAAAACAGCTCAGGGATCCTCAACAGTTGCCATTATCACAACTGCTTCATTTGTTGCCCCGATGCTTTCAATGCTTGGACTTGATTCAGAATGGGGAAGGATACTCGTAATGCTTTCAATGGGTGCAGGTTCTATGATCGTTTCTCATGCCAATGATTCATATTTCTGGGTAATATCCAATTTTTCGGATATTGAACCGGACGTAACACTCAGAGTTTATTCATCATCGACAATCCTGATGGGAATAGTTGTCTTTGGATGTGTTTGGGCTACATCACTCATAGTCCTGTAAAACATTTTGAGTATGATTAATTCACTTATTCAGAATAAAAAATGACCCGGCGCACAATTGCAGAAGAGATTTTTCGTGCAGGAGTTGATCGTGTTCTTCCTGACCGGCTTATAGCAAATGAATTGGCAATAACAGACAATTGTCTGATCATTGGTGATCTGAATTTTCCACTTCAGGAATTTGAGAACATTTGTATAATCGGAGCAGGAAAAGCAATTGCAAAGATGGCTTCGGAAGTAGAAAAAATCCTTGGTGATAATATTACCGATGGTCATATTATTGTAAAATATGGTCATTCCTGTAAACTGAAATATATCGATGTCAGTGAAGCCGGGCATCCGGTTCCCGATTTAAATGGATTCTTAGCAACTGAAAAAATACTCAGGATGGCAGGGGAAGCAGCAATCAATGACCTTGTAATTTGCCTGCTGTCAGGTGGAGGTTCTTCTCTTCTCACTGATTTCCCTCCCGGAACCTTACCTGATGAAATTACAAAGATTAATGCTCTACTGGTTAACAGTGGTGCCTGTATAAGTGAGATAAATGCTGTCAGGAAACATCTTTCGGCAGTAAAGGGTGGCCAGCTGGCCAGAACTGTTTATCCGGCTACACTGATAAGCCTTATTCTTTCCGATGTTCCAGGTGATCAGCTGGATGTAATTGCATCGGGACCAACAACACCGGATCCTACAACATTTCATCAGGCACTTGCTGTTCTTGAAAAATTCGATCTTATTAAATCAGTTTCATCAGGAATAATGGGACATCTTCATCAGGGAGAAAATGGAAACGTGTCTGAAACACCAAAGCCGGGTGATCCGGTTTTTGCACGTACCTATAATATCCTGATTGGCTCCAACATGCTTGCACTTGAAGCCGCAAAGCAGAAAGCTCTGGAATTCAATATAAACTCTGTAATAATAGATAATCAACTTCAGGGAGATATAAACTCAGTGGCAGAATATATTGTTGAAACATCTTTGAAGTTTAAGGAAGATGAAAATGAAGTGAAGCCTGTCTGTCTCTTATTTGGTGGTGAGACTACGGTAAAAATGACAGGTAAAGGAGCCGGCGGACGGAATCAGCATTTAGCCTTGTTGTGTGCAAACATGCTTCAAAACCATTCGGGAATTACAATTTTGTCCGGAGGGACAGACGGTACCGACGGGCAAACTGATGCCGCCGGAGCGGTCGTTGATTCTGAGACTTTGCGGGTTTGCGGGTCGAAAGACATTGATCCATTAAAATACCTTCAGGCATTCGATTCCTACCATTTCTTTAAAAAGGTCGGCGGGCACATTTTTACAGGACCTACCATGACCAATGTTATGGATATTATTGTTGTAATAGTTGAATAGTAAATCCCAGTTTTAGCATAGTGACAAAAGTCACACTAGATTTATTTAGATGAACTACTTTTACAGGCGATATGCATCATTGTGCATATTGAAAAAATATAGCATAACAACACAATGGCTAGAAAATCAATAGGTTCCTATAGATTATAATATTTACTGATTATTAAATAAATATTGAATTATAACAAGATTACCATGAAAAAACTAACCGTTCTACTATTAATTTTCTTAAGTTTGATCTCATGCAGGAATGTAGCCCATCAGAATTCGGAAAATGCAGACTGGTCATTAAATCAATCGGTTGACACAGCTGATATGACAAATAATTTTTATGATAATACCGAAACATCTTCACTTCCTGTTAAGGAATTAACAGTTACCGGAGAAATATCAAATCCAGGGCCGGTTGATTTTTCAGGACTTCCGCTTCACTCTGTAATAGTTAAAGAGACCCTTCTCGACAGCATGGGAGGCGACAGGTTTGTCGGTGCTTACAGGTATGATGGTTATTCTCTTTTTGATATACTTGATAAGAGAATTATAAAAAAATCAAACAGCGTTGAATTCAATCCGATTATCGATCTGTATGTTGAAATCGAAAATGCCAAAGGAGAAAAGGTGGTTTTCAGCTGGGGTGAATTATATTACCCGGTAAATCTTCATAAGATAATTATTGCATGTGGTGTGTCGCGGATAGTACCTTCCAAAACAAAGGAATTGTGGCCACTTCCGGAGACCAGCAAGCTTGTTGCGGGCAATGACCTTATAACAGAAAGAAATATTTCTGATCCTGTGAAAATAACTGTTAAATCGTACCCGAAATCTTTTCCTGTTGTTAAAGGTATGTCGCCGATGTATTCTGGTAATTTCACCCTTTTCAATGAAAATAAACAAATCGCAGAGATGTCTCCTGATACAATTAAAGAAAACATCACGTTTACAACAATTTTCTATGGACGCGGAAAAGGAATCCACAGCACCTCCCCGTTTGCAGGCTTATTGCTTAGGGATATTATCGGGAAGTATTATCCTGTCAACCGGAATAATCTCAGATCCGGTATGATGTGCATTGTTGGGATGGATGGATACAGGTGCGCAGTTTCATATTCTGAACTTTTCAACAGAAATGATCAGCAGGAGTTACTTCTGATCAGAACAAAACCCGGTGAAGATGGTGGATTATACAGGGTGTTTGCAGCATGTGATTTTTTTTCCGACAGAGCAATAAAATCACTTGCTGAAATTCACCTGATGACATCCGGCACAAAATAGCAGGCTGAACTGAGTATTCAGCATGGTCCTGTCAGTAAAAGATTCCTGAAAAGTTGAATCGTCAATCAGTTTTATTTAATATATTCAGCTCTTCTAATCAGGATAATTAAATAAAATGAAAATCATGAAAGCAAAATTATTTGTTATACTACTTACGCTTGCAGTAGTTTCCGGTAGTTGTGGCAACAAAAAAACTTCTGAAAATGTTAAGGTAGAAGGTACTTCCATTACAGCCCCTGCAACCGATTATAAAATGATGATAGTTGCAAAAGTGTCTGTGAAACCAGATAAAATAAAAGATTTTATAACAGTTGCAGCTGAGATGATTGAAAAGTCGAATAAGGAAAGCGGATGTGCTTTTTACCAGCTTTACCAGGATCCTTACGATAACTCAAAGTTCGTTTTTGTTGAAGAATACAAAAACCAGGCTGCTGTTGATGAACATTTTGCAACCGAATATTTTAAAGCTTTTGGTTCGAAAATCGGTGATCTGGTTACCGGACCTGCATCTATAAAAATAGTCAGTGTAGCCAGGGAAGTGTTGCAATAATACCTTTTCTCTGAAAGGAGAGGAACTGATATGAAAGCCTTAGTACTGGAAGAGTACAACAAACTTGTGTATAAAGATGTCTCTGACCCGGAGATGCTGAAAAACGAAGTACTTATAAAGGTAAAGGCCTGTGGTATTTGCGGATCTGATGTTCATGGCATGGATGGCAGCACCGGACGAAGAATTCCCCCAATAATAATGGGACATGAGGCATCAGGAATTATAATCAGAACAGGCAAAGAGGTAAAAGGCTGGAAGGCAGGCGACAGGGTAACATTTGATTCAACTGTTTATCCCCCCGATGACTGGTATACCCAACAGGGGATGTATAATATAAGTGATAACCGTGAAGTAATAGGAGTTTCTCCCGGGACCTACAAACGAAACGGCGCTTTCGCTGAACTCATCTCTGTTCCTCAGCATATCCTTTACAAAATACCTGATAATGTTACTTTTGAACAGGCTGCTATGGTTGAAGCTGTGGCTGTTGCTTTACATGCGATACATATATCGGATATTAAAAAGGGTGACAGGTGTGCAGTGATTGGCGCCGGTATAATCGGGATATTCATACTTAAACTACTTAAATTATTATTTGCAGGTGAGGTATTTGCAATTGATATTGACCCGAAACGTCTTGACCTGGCAAAAAAGGCAGGAGCAGACAGAACTTTTCCGGTAAATGATCCGGAAATTGAACAAAAGATTAAGGCGCTCACAAGTGGAAGGGGAGCTGACATAACATTCGAAGCAGTTGGCAAAAACGAATCAGTAAATTTGGCCATCGACCTTTTAAGAAAGGGTGGGAAATGTGTACTGATAGGCAATATCTCCCCGACAATAATATTACCCCTTCAGAAGGTTGTTACCCGTGAATTGAAAGTTCTTGGCAGCTGCGCCATCTGCGGAGAATATGATGAAATACTTGATCTGCTGAGCAGGGGTGCATTAAACGTTGATGATCAGATATCCTCTGTTGCACCNCTCTCTGAAGGTGCGATCTGGTTCGACAGACTTTACAGAAAAGAGGGGGACCTCAGTAAAGTAATACTTATACCATAATTACTCCCGGATGGAAAAAAGAGTCTATAACATAGCAATTGCAGGCTGCAGTAAGGTTGCCCACCTTCATGCGAAAGCTATCGGGAATATTCCTGATACCTGTCTGGCAGGAGTATGGAACAGAACATTTAAGACTGCTGAAGATTTTGCTCATGTACATAAAACAAAGGCATACAGAGATATATCAGGTATGGTGACTGACAATAAGGTTGACCTTGTTATTGTCTGCACCGCTCATCCTTTTCATAAACTACCGGCTATAGAATCTGCCAGAGCCGGTGCTAATGTTCTTGTTGAAAAACCACTCGCATCTGATCTTTCTGATTGCGATGAGATGATTAAGGTGTGTAAAGAACAGAATGTTAAGCTTGGAGTTATAAGCCAGCGAAGGTGGTATGAACCGGTAAAAAGGGTAAAAGATGCGATTGAGAGCGGGAAAATAGGAAAGCCTGTACTTGCAACCGTTACAATGCTTGGATGGCGCGACAAAGCATACTATGATTCAGATTCCTGGAGAGGGACATGGAAGACGGAAGGCGGTGGAGTTCTTGTTAACCAGTCACCGCATCAGCTTGACATCCTTCTCTGGTATATGGGTGAAATAGATGAGGTATACGGTATATGGAGAAATCTGAATCATCCATACATTGAAGTTGATGATACTGCACTCGCGATCATCAGGTTCAGAAATGGCGCTGTTGGCAATATTATTGTGAGTAATTCTCAGAAGCCGGGTCTTTACGGAAAAATACATGTGCATGGTGAAAATGGCGCTTCAGCCGGAGTACAGACCGATGGTGGCGCTATGTTTATCGCTGGCAAAACCGGAGTTACCGAGCCTCCTGTAAATGACCTTTGGACTATTCCCGGGGAAGAATACTTTTTGAATGACTGGATTAGAGAGGATACTAAAACATTTAACGAATGTGATCCGACTGTAAGGTATTTTCAATATCAGATAGAAGATTTTATTGAAGCATTAAAGAACAATACTGAACCGTCAGTCACCGGTGAGGCAGGGAGAAAAACCGTGGAATTATTCACAGCAATCTACCGCTCCGCAAGCGAGAATATGCCCGTGAAATTTCCTCTGAACCCAGAATCTAATTGAAGAAATTTGAAAACATTAACCACGGAAGAACACGGAGGAACCGCGGAGAAATACATTGAAATACATTGAAATACATTGAAATATGTAGAAACATTAAAAAAACTGTGAGCCCTGAGCCCTAACCTTAACCTTAACCTTAACCTAGCCCATGCCACTCATTATCGTCATCCTTGGAATCTGCCTTCTCCTTTTCTTTATTCTGGTATTGAAATTTAATTCATTTCTCTCATTTATAATTGTCTCCCTGGTTGTTGCACTGGCTGTTGGAATGTCAGTAGAGAAAGCTGTGATTTCAATCGAAAATGGAATAGGCTCTACAATGGGTTTCCTGGTTCTGATCCTTGGTTTCGGTTCGATGCTTGGTAAGCTGGTATCGGAAAGCGGTGCAGCCCAGAGAATTACATCAAAACTTATAAACGCATTTGGAATTAAGCACATACAAATGGCTTTGATGCTGACAGGATTTATCGTGGGTGTATCATTGTTTTATGATGTAGGGTTTTTTATAATGATACCCCTGGTATTTACTGTTGCCGCTTCCACGGGTCTCCCTTTATTGTATGTCGGTTTACCAATGCTTGCAGCTCTTTCAGTTACACATGGTTATCTTCCTCCGCATCCTGCTCCGACTGCAATTACTGCATTGTTTCATGCAGACCTCGGGAAGACAATGGTATATGGAATAATTGTTGCGATTCCTGCAATAGTTGTATCGGGACCGATATTATCAAAAGTATTGAGTAGAATTGAGGCCAGACCACTGTCAGAGTTTGTAAACCAGAAAGCTTTGACTGAGGAAGAGATGCCGGGTTTCTGGGTGAGCTTTTTTTCTTCTCTTATGCCGGTACTCCTTATAAGTTGTTCGACAATTGCAGGTTTTTTCCTGCCAGAAGAAAATGTTGTCCGAATAGCCCTGGGTTATATAGGAAACCCTGTAATAGCTATGCTTCTATCTGTTTTATTTGCAATATATACTCTTGGTATTGCACGGGGAAGAAAGATAACTGAAATCATGAATTCCCTGGCACATTCAGTTACAACTATCACAATGATAATGCTTTTAATTGCAGGAGCCGGAGCATTAAAACAGGTTCTTGTTGATGGTGGTGTCAGCAAATATATTGGTGAATTGCTAAGTCAGTCAACTTTGTCGCCTCTCTTTCTGGGATGGCTTATAGCTACAGTTCTTCGATTCTGTGTCGGATCTGCTACGGTAGCGGGAATAACCACAGCCGGAATCGTTCTTCCGCTTGTAACAGGAGGAACAGTAAATCCTGAATTGATGGTTCTGGCAATTGGTTCCGGCAGTCTGATGTTCGGACATGTCAATGATGGCGGATTCTGGCTCTTTAAGGAATACTTCAACCTGAGTATTAAAGATACTATGAAAACATGGGTTGTGATGGAAACATCGATAGGAATAACCGGTTTGATCGGTGTGATGGTACTGAGTCTTTTTATAAAATAATTCATAGTATTAATTTCTTAAAACACTTTATAATGGTCCGNATCAGGCATGAGAAGGAACTGCAGGAAATAATGATCAGATAAAATAGAATTCATATTTAAAAATTTTCTTGTAAATTTAATGTCATGAATACTGTGGACCACATAAGATAATTACTCATCATGAAAAAATCATTTTCTGTTCTTCTTTTCTTTCTGATTGGTCACCTGCTTTGGGCACAGGAAGGAGCTCCGCTTCTAACTCATTTTAAGGAAAGCCGGGAAATTGAAAATCAGAACTGGGCTATAAGTCAGGATATTAATAATGTTATGCTTTTTGCCAACAGAAAAGGAATTCTCTCTTTCGATGGTCAGGACTGGATCTCCATAAGGATACCGACGATCCCATTTTCGATGCAGTCAAATCCGGCAGACGGTAAAATATACATTGGAGGGGACAATAGTTTCGGAATTCTTGAAAAAGATGCTACCGGCTCATATACATACAGGTCATTATCAGGCGAAGGATCAGATATTGGTGTTATTACTAAAATAATTTTCAATGATTCAGTAGTATGGTTTTACGGTGAACAATCAGTAAACAGGTTTAATCTTAAAACANGCAAAACTGAATTATCTATAAAATCTAAAGATAATGATCCTTTCAGGGGTATGTTCGTAACTCCGAAGANTATATTTATAAATGTTCTGAATAAGGGATTATTTCGTCTTGAGAGTGATACTCTTTTCCCCATAGTTACAGGCTATCTCACTGAAAAAACCGATGTACTGTTCTGTTTACCATATGACAAAAACATGGTTTTATTGGGACTCAGTAGTGGAAAACTGTCACTTTTCGATGGTATTAAATATTATGATTATCAGATCAAAGATGATGGTTACCTGCGCGATAATATTTTATCGGAAGGGATTGCTATTGGTGACACACTATATGCCTTTTCAACACTTGACGGTGGTTCGCTGGTAGTAAACAGAACAAACGGAAAGATCAGGTTTACAATAAACAACCAGAATGACCTTCCTGATGATGAAATATTTGCGTTGGGCATCGACAGGAGCGGAGGATTATGGCTTTCACATCAGTATGGTCTCACGCGTGCTGATCTTAATCTGCCTGTTGGCAATTTCAGTATATATCCGGGACTTAAAGGCAATCTTACCGCATCCATGATGTACAATGGCGAACTTTATGTTGCAACCAGCGAAGGGATCTTCTATCTGACTGAAGTTAAGAACTTTTCTGAGGTTCAGGTAATGGTTAAAAATGTATCAGCTCCTGCCAGTGTGCCAACTCAGTCCGGGAAAGCTCCGGAACAGCAGGGTGCACGTAAGAATATATTTCAAAGAATTTTTGGAAAGAAAGTAACACAGGAAAAGAAAACGACAGCAACAGCAACTTCCCAACCTGTTCATGCTGTTGAACAGTATTCGAAAAAAACTGTAAGTAAACTTAAGTCGGTTAACCATATCTTCAGAAAAATAGATGGGCTTAATGAAAAATGTCGTCAGCTTGTCTCAACTGAGAACGGGATCCTTGCTGCTACAAATAAAGGTCTTTATGTTATAAATAGCCATAAAGCTCAACAGGTAGCTGATAACCGCTATATTAATTCCATATCCTGGAAACAAGTTGACGGGAAATATTATGTCGCTGCTATGGACGGATTTTTTTCTGTAAAATACCAGAATGGCAGGTGGCAATCTGAAAACTTAAGTCCAGGTTTTACTGATCCTGTTTATTCCGTTGCTATAACAAAAAATAAGGCGTTGTGGCTTGGAGTGGACAATATGGCTCTCCTGACAGATCTGAGCAAAGTGAAAGATACGGTCAACTATACCAGGATCGGTATAAAGAATGATTTCCCTCAGCGATATTTTCTTGATCTTGTGAATGATTCTGTTTTTCTTTTTACCGAATCAGGAGTTTACCTGTTTGATGACAGATCGCAGGGCTTCATCCGTCATAGAGCCGTAACAGGTACTTCAGTTACAAAAGTCAAATATCTCTACCCGCTTTCAAATCTTCCGTGGGTAAAGCATGGAAATGATTGGATCTATCTCAGTCAGGCTGACAATATTATAAAGAAAGAGATTTCGCTTCTGAAATTATTTAATGACGTTATCTCAATAAATGCTGAAAATAATAANCTGTGGGTTGTTGATGGGGAGAACAAGTTATTCAGAATTGATCTGAAGAAACCGTCAAAAATAAATCCTGAGATAAATGTCTTTATTAAAAGCATTTATAATGAGAGTGGTACAGCATTCAGCCTTTCAAATATAGTCTTCAACAGGGGAGACAAGATTGTGAACTTTGATTTAGTCGCTCCCGGTTATCTCAAACAAAACACTACCCAGTATCAGTATACCATTAACAAACTTATGCCGGACTGGTCACCATGGTCAGTACGGACAAACTATAATCTGATGGTTCCTGTTGCCGGTGATTATACTTTAAAGGTCAGAGCAAAAGATTTATGGGGTAATATAGGTGAACCTGAATCGATTAAGTTTACTATAAAGGCGCCTTTTACTGAAACGACACTTTTCTTTGTTCTGATATGTTCTGTCGTTTTGTTAATAATTTTTCTTGTTGTTCGTTTCAGGGAGGGGCAGCTTCAGAAAGAAAACAAAATTCTTGAAGANAAAGTCAGGGAACGTACGGCTGAAATTGCAGCNCAGAAAGAAGAGATTACTTCAAGTATTGAATATGCCAGCAGAATTCAGATGGCTATGCTGCCTGAAAAGGAGCATTTTAAAGAATCCTTNGAAGATTATTTTATAATATTCAANCCAAGAGATATAGTTAGTGGTGATTTCTACTGGATAGGNGAAAATGAAAAGCATATCTTTTTTACTGTTGCTGACTGTACCGGCCATGGAGTGCCTGGGGCTTTTATGAGCACATTGGGAATGTCAACACTAAATGAGATTATTACAAACAGTGATAATCTTAAAGCGAATACGGTTTTGAGTCTCTTGAGGGAGAAGATTAAAACTGCACTCCATCAGACCGGGAAGGAAGGAGAGGCTGCTGATGGCATGGACATTGCATTCTGTGTCTTAAATAAGAACAAAAAGATATTACAGTATTCAGGTGCTTACAACCCTTTGTTTATTTATCAGGGAGATGATTTTAAGGAATACAAAGCCGACAGGATGCCAATCGGGATCTATTATGGAGAAAAAGATGCATTTACCAATTACGAGATCAACGTAAAACGAGGCGATACGATCTATATCTTTTCAGACGGACTGGCTGATCAGTTTGGTGGGCCGGATGGAACAAAATATAAGATTGCCAATCTTAAAAAACTACTGGCAGATATTCATGTAAGATCGATGGCTGATCAGCGAATTCTTATTGAAGAGGAATTTGAAAAGTGGAAAGGGTCAGCCGATCAGGTAGATGATATTACCCTGATAGGGATCCGGATATAGTTTTTTTCTGTTCCCGGATATTCAAAGGTATTTCAGCACAGTCTGGCAGAGGACCCATTGCATGTCTGAATGCTGCAATTGGATCTTGCGGTCTTTAACCATTGCTTCCCGCGCAAATAAAATCACTATCTTTAAATGTTAAAAATGATATCAGATGAAGATAAAATTTATAGGTGCAGCACGTGAAGTAACTGGAAGTAAGCATCTCATTACAACTGATCTGGGGAAGAAGATACTTCTCGACTGTGGTATGTTTCAGGGTAAAGGACTGGAAACAGATGGTATGAACAGGGACCTGATGTTTGACCCGGCCGAGATTGATCATATTATTCTTACGCATGCTCATATCGATCATGCAGGATTAATACCTTATATGTATAAACTTGGTTTCAGGGGATCAGTAGTTTGCTCGAATGCAACCCGCGATCTATGTGCCATAATGCTTCTGGACTCAGCATTTATTCAGGAACATGATACAATTACTTTTAATAAACGCAGAGCTAAAAAAGGTCTTCCGGTTGTAACTCCGATTTATACACAGGCAGACGCTACGGCAGTAATGAGTCTTTTTATCGGCGTTCCGAATGAAATGAAATTCAGGATCGACGACAATATCAAGGTGAAATTTACCAGTACCGGACATATGCTTGGCAGTGGTGTTGCAAATCTTCAGATTATCGAAAAGGGTCAGATAAAGAGGATAGCCTATACCGGAGATATCGGCCGCCCTGTCGATCCTATTCTCGCAAATCCCCAGCCTTTCCCCCAGGCTGATTATCTTATTACTGAATCAACTTATGGAGACAGGCTGCACCACGATGCACAGGTAGCTGAAGAGGAACTTCTTAATGTTGTTACTGAAACCTGCATAAACAAGGGAGGTAAGCTTATCATTCCGGCTTTCAGTGTTGGACGAACCCAGGAGATTGTATTTGCATTCAATAATTTTTTCAACCAGGGAAGGATGCCTAAAATTGATGTCTTCGTCGATAGTCCTCTTGCAGTAAATGCAACAACAGTTTTCAGGATGCATCCGGAGTGCTTCAATAAAAATTTTGCTGATGTGCTTGAAAAAGATCCTGATCCGTTTGGATTTGATAACCTTTACTATATCACAAAAGTAGAAGATTCCAAAAGACTGAACGATCATAGGAAACCATGCATTATTATATCAGCATCAGGTATGATGGAAGCCGGACGTGTAAAACATCATCTGGCAAATAATATTTCCAACCCAAATAATACAATCCTGATAGTTGGCTATTGCGCACCAACAACTCTTGGAGCAAGGATTGCCAGAGGCGATAAAGAGGTCTCTATACATGGAACTGTATATGCCGTAAAAGCTGATGTGAAAAAAATTGAATCGTTCAGCGGACATGGTGATTATAAGGAGATGATATCCTTCTTGAGTTGCCAGGATAAGAGCGCTCTTGCAAAGACTTTTATTGTTCATGGTGAGTATGAAACGCAGAAAAAGTATGTCGCCTCACTACTGAATGAAGGATATAAAAATGTGGAAATTCCTTCCAGAGGACAAGAGTACGAAATCTGAAAAATATTCCACAAACCAGTAATGCCATTCGATAAAGGTTACTATTTTTGACCTCAAATTTTAAAATAGTATTTTCTATTGTTTTAAAGATCTGAATATGGGACGAGCATTCATAGCTTAACCTGTGTCACATTTAGTCCATTTTTATTGATAATACAGGTTTCTGTTAATTAAGTTTTTGTATGTAAAGATGCTAACAGTGATTATTATTATGTGCTGCGGTATGTTCACCGGGTACTTATTCCGTAATATCAGACAACTGTCTAAAACGGTTGGTATTATTATAACATGGGCCATCTATCTTCTTCTGTTTCTGTTAGGTATTTCAGTAGGTTCAAACAGTACAATTACAGATAACATTGGNAAAATAGGTTTTAATGCCTTCATTATTACATTCGGTGCCCTTACTGGAAGTGTCATTGCTGCCTGGTTTACTTATACCATATTTTTCAGAAGTAATGAAAAATAGCCTGATAATAGTTGCCGTATTTATCTTCGGAATTATGGGAGCCCTCTTTTCCTTAATTCCCGATTTTCTTCTTAACAGTAAGCTGAGTAATTACGTTCTTTACGGATTAATGTTTTTTGTTGGTGTTAGTATAGGTGCTGATAAGAACGGATGGAGTGTTATTAAACAGGTGAGATTCAAAATTATATTGGTCCCACTGTCGGTTATAACCGGAACATTTATTGGTGTAAGTCTTGTTTCAGTCTTAATAAAAGATATCAGTCTGAGAGACTCTCTGGCAATTGGTTCAGGATTCGGATATTACAGTTTATCAAGTATCTTCATAACTAAACTGGCAGGCAGTGTTCTTGGTGTTGTTGCTCTGTTATCCAATATTATGAGGGAAGTAGCTACTCTGCTTCTCACTCCCTTGTTAGCCAGATACTTTGGCAAACTGGCCCCGATTGCTGCAGGGGGCGCAACTTCAATGGATACCACGCTGCCCGTTATCACAAAATTCTCAGGGATCGAGTATGCAATCATTGCTGTTTTCAACGGAACTGTGCTTACGATACTGGTGCCGTTCCTTGTGACTTTTATTCTGACAGTTTTCTGACTACAATTCTGCTATTGATGATAACCACTGTTTTTACTGAACTGTATACTTTCTGAGTTCCTTCCTTACTTTTTTCCATTCAGGATAAAGTTCAGTAAGCAATATGTAATACCTGGCGCTGTGATTATGATGTTTGAGGTGGCACAGTTCATGAACAATCACATACTCAATATAAAGATCAGGAAGTTTAATAAGTTCGGTACTTAAAGTTACCACTCCTTTGTTTGAGCAGCTTCCCCAGCGTCTTTTCATGGATCTTATAACCAATCCGGACGGTACAAAATTCTCAGATTCATATTTTCTGATTGCTGTATCGAAAAGTAAAGGAAAAACGACATTTGCCTCAGTCTTGTAACCCCTGTACAGTAATCTTTTTATTGCAGCAGAATCATCAGGTCTTTCAAGTCCGATCTCGATAGTTCCGTTGTAAAAAAGGCAGTATGATTTTTTTGATTTTTCAATCTTCAAAACCGATTCATTACCCCTGAAAAAATGAGTTTCCCCGTTGATATATAAACGGTTGAGCCTGTTATGCCCCTGTTTGCTGTAACTATCCCTGTGTTTTATTATCCACGATGCCTTTTCTCTTACTATCCTGGTTATTGTTTTATCAGATGTACGGTAAGGTACTCTCACAAGCACCGATGAATCAGGAAGGACGCTTATTCCGAGTGTCCTTCTCCTTGAATATATTACTTTAAACTCGATATCCTGAATATTTCCTGTTCCTGGGTCTCTTAACATCAGTTATTTATAATACAGTTAATTAATTTCCGAAAATGAATGAAAGGTGTAATTTTTCTTTTCGAGATAACTCAATATAGAGTCGAGGCGAAGATATAACTTATCTGTTCTTCTTGGGTCAGTACCCGGATGAATAAGGAGAATATATCCGTTCAGTCCGCTTTTCTTTTCAAATACTGAAAAGTTTTGCATAAGACTATCGCCCGAAAAATATGGTTTGCCTTTTTCAGGGAAAGTCCAGTCCTGGTTTGTGATTGTCCCTGATGAAATATTTACTAGTTTGAGTCCGGCATTTTTTGTCCAGCGCGCTATAGTGTCATTATACCACTCATATGGTGGCAGAAATACTTTAGCTTTACTGCGGTCTATTCCAATCTTTTCCAACGCTTCATAGTTTTGCTCAAGATCCGATAGAAATTCATTCCTGGTAACAAGAAGTGAATCTCTTTTTTCCCAGGAACAATATAGCAGGTGTTTATCTGAATGAGGACCAATATAATGACCATCCTTTTTCAGGCTTTCTACGATTTTTGCAGAAGTATTACAGAAATCACCTGTAAGGAAAAATGAGGCTTTTATCCTGTGATCGCTCAGGGTTCTTGTTACAATATCAAATCCATCAGTGAAATTATGGGCTGTAAAGCATAGCCATATCTCTTTCTTTGTTGTATCCATTCTAACAATTGCACCCTTGCTCATTGTGATATTTGTATTCCTGTAAATGCTCCCGGATTCGGATTGCAATGAAGACAGATAGTATACCAGACTTGCAGTTCCGTCCATAGTGCATTCGTTGCTTGTATAATCAGCTATGGCATCATGATATGAAAAACGAACAGGTTGAACTGCAGCATATGGATCCTCTTCCTTCAGGGTAATATATTTACTGTGTGAACGGAATATTGTTGAATAGACAGGTCCGTCAACCAGACCACCATAAACCTGACCTCCTTTTACCACATATGATGAATGAGAATGAACAGGATAGTCACCGTTTTCAGGTAATCCCACAATCATGCTTGTACCCCAGGGGTTACATCCGAATAGCCAGTCTCGTTGTGCTGCTTCAAGTTCAGCGAACGATTTGTCGCCCGATATCTCAGAATACAAACGTGCCTGGGTTAGTGTTGCAGTAACCAGATTGTTGGAGCACCAGATGAACGGAATACCTGCCCGGAACGGATTTTTGTGCGATTTGTGTTCAATCAGGTCAAGTCCTTTCTTCATATAACCTGAAAACTCAGAATTGTCCATGAAATTCTGATAACGGGCAATCCCCGGATGACCCATATTTACAAACGGATACCACTGGTAATGACGTGCAGTGTCACTTCCCATCCATGGTGTTACTAACTCCTGACGTCCGAATTCAATTGCATATTTAAGATATTTTTGATCTCTTGTCTGATTAAATAGTTCAATTGCAGCTAATTCCATATCATCAACCGAGTTGTCTTCTTCATAAAAATAGGGAGCTGTTCCAGGCGCTGTCTGGCAAACTCCCGGATATTTCAATCCGAGGATAAAGGCTGACAAAGCTTTTTTCAACAGAAGTTCCGAGTATTCAGGATCAATGTTTTTAAATACTTCTGAGCCTCTGGCAAAAGCAGATGCAAATTTTCCGGCTGTTGAGGCAATCCCCGTTGTATTGTTTTTATATCTGAAGAGACCCTGAGGTTCCCCTGTGCAAAAATATACTGGTCTTTCTTTTCCCTTACCGTAGCTGGCAGTATCACCGGTTGGAAATCTGAATCCAATATGATCACGGTCATCGGCTATCTGATTATACATCTCTTCAGGAGCTGGATTCATTTTAATAAGCCAGTCCAGACCCCATCTGCACTCATTTATTACATCAGCTAATCCATCTTCCCCGGGAAGTCCGTTTGCCTCATATTTGTCGCTGAATACACCCGGGTTCTCAGTGTATGCAAAAAGCATCTGGTACACGGCATTTGCTGAAGTTGTAACATATTGCAGATAGTCAGCAGCATCATGCCAGCCACCAGTTACATCAATATGTGCTGAATCGCCTGTCTTGTCATATATTTTGTATCCATCACTGACATGACAGGAATCTTTAAGGTATGGATTATAGCCACATCGCTGCTGTCGCATATAGTTAAGCAGAAAATCAGCAGTACCGTCATATATGTCATCCGCAATTCTGAAAACAGGCGAGACAGTATTTCCTGCTGCGATTCTATAGGTTCCGATTTCTTTAAGGTCAGTGAATGGAAGACGGTAGCAACTGACAAATGGTTCAAGGGTTTCAGAGTATAAAACAGGCTTAAGTGTCATGATAACTTTACCTGAGACGGCATCAATTATTTTGAACGATTTAAGGTTTGTAACCTTTTTGGCAATGAAAACAGCAGTCTTTATGTCATAAGACCGGTACCCCAACTGGTTTATCCTTATCCACTCAGTTTGCTCTTTGTGGCATGAAGTAAAAACAATAATTGAGGTGATTATTAATATCTTAAACAGCTTGATCATAATTGTCAGGATTGGTCTGAATAGAACGCAATTTACAAATTATTGAGAGAAGTTTTTTCAGTAAAAATGGTTCTAACCTGTTTAATAATTTTATTGATTGAGCAGGGATATGTTAAATATTTCCTAAAATCAATTTTTAGAGGAATATTGAAACAATTTCGTTTGTCTATTGTTTATAAATAGAGAAGATTGATAAAATCATGAAAACAGGAATGAAGTTAATATCAGGAATAGTTTTTTCGATGGTTATGGTTTCGCTTTCTGCGCAGCAGGGTGCTTCTCAGGGCCAAAGGGTTCAGAAAACACCGGAAGAGATGGCCAAGGCTCAGGTTGAATGGATGAAAACCGAACTTAAGCTTGACCAGGCAATTGAAATAAAAGTTTATGATGTAGTTCTTAAATATGCCAGGCAATCATCTGAAGAAAGAAAGAAGTTAATGACAGCCGGTGATCGTGAGGCTATGAGAGCTAAAATGACTGAGATAACAGCTGCAAGGGACAAAGATTTAAAAACTGTTCTTGGTGATAGTGATTTTGAACTCTTCAAAAAGAAAGAAGCAGAAAGACGACAGGGCATGATGCCACAAAGACAAAATTAGATATACAGGTTTCCCTACTATTCTAGGTTAGGTTAGTTAGTAAATTGCAAATTATTCTTTAAACATGTCTTTATAAGGTTAGAAGGTTAGTTTAAGAATCGGGTAGGGAACCTATAACGGGTGGCAGTTTTACTGCTGCCCGTTCCTCTTTTATAGACGTACCTATGACGGGTCAATGTCTATTCCGGCTTCAGTGTAATAATGGTTATCTCTGGCGGCATCCATATTCTGAATGGAACTGAAAGAACCCCCAGTCCTATATTAACATACTGAAACTGATCACCTTTTGAGTAAAGGCCACCCCAGTGAGGGTAGAAATATTTTGAAGGACTCCATCTGAAATTATTTGTAAAAATACCAATCTGCATACCATGAGAATGACCTGAAAGGGTGAGATCTATATCGGTTTTCCCAGCAACTGCCATCTCCCAGTGATTCGGGTCATGTGTCATAAGAATTTTAAGATCCACACTGTCAAGTCCTGAAATTGCTTTCCCGAGGTCTCCATGAACAATATTCGGATGCCGTCCTTTGGTTGTAACACCGATAATGCCGATTGTCGCATTTCCTATTTTTACTTTTGTATTCTCATCATTCAGAACTTTATAACCGGAAGATCCGATAAGCATTTTCATGATCATAACATGATTTTCCCTGTCTGCCTCTGTATAATCAGGATGATAAGTTCCAAAATCGTGGTTGCCCATAATGGCAAAATTCCCATAATTGCTTTTTTCCTTCGAGAGAATTGTATCGCTTCTGTCAAATTCTCTCCATCCATAGCTGACAAAATCTCCTGTATTGAGAATAAGATCTGGTTTATAACTATTCACCTTATCAATTACCTCCGCAAGTAATTTTTTATGATGGTAAAACCCGGCAAGATGCAGGTCAGATAACTGAACGATCTTTAATCCGTCTAGATCTTTGTTGAGTCCTTTGATTTTAATTGTTACCGACTCTGTCCTGAAATGAAATCTCCCTATAAGTGTACCGAGAGCGACCACAGTAAATACTACGAAAAATATTCCCAGGGCTGTGTTGGTTAACCCTCTGATATGTCCGGCTGTTTTGATTCTTGCCAGAGCACCTGAAAAGTGGAATATGACCAGCAAAAACCTGGGAGCAACTACTGCAATAATCATCCCGTTCATATTCAGAAGCATCCAGATATGTTCCGGACTATCGAAGAAGCCCCGGAATGAATGGATCTCTAAAAACAGTAACCAGAGCCATAAGCTTAGAATAATGTGAAAAACAAGTAAGATGAAATATTTTGCTTTCGAATTTTTGTAGAAATGCTGACGTAAAACGATAGGTGTCAGCACTTCAGTAAGAACCATTACCAGGAATAAAATCATAAAGAATAATTTTGAATTGTAAAAGTACTTAAAATAATTATCATGATTATGTTTACATTCGCACCGGAAAAATACCTTACGCGATGACTGAAGTAAAGTTTTATGATCCCTTGTTTGAACCTGAAAATGAACTGATTTATTCTGTAATATCTGCAAAATTCAATGACAGGTGGATTTTCGTCCGTCATCAGAAACGGACTACCTGGGAGATCGCCGGTGGCCATATAGAAAAAGGAGAAACCTCACATGAGGCTGCATGCCGTGAGCTTATGGAGGAGACAGGAGCTGTTTTGTTTAGTATTGAATGTATTGCTACCTATTCTGTAAAAAAGAAAGGAGAAACGGGCTGGGGGAGACTCTATTATGCAGAAGTAACAGAACTTGGCCCGATACCTGACATTTCAGAAATTGCTGAGATCATTCTTGACGATAACTTTCCTGAAAAAAATACCCACCCCGATATTCAACCACATCTGTTCAATAAGACAGTTGAGTTTTTAAATAACAAATAATCTTTCTTGCCACAAAGGCGCCANGACGCCAAGGTTAAAAGGATTTTATGCAATTGATATTACTCTTGGTGATACTTTGTGCCTTAGTGCCTTCGTGGCATTTTTTTGAATCATAAAAAGATCAGATATATTCGAAAGTCACTTTTTTGAGCCACTTTTCCTCGAGTAACCTTGCAATCCTTTTAACGACAGTTCGTCTGATCTCAAGATCAACAGGCAGNTTGGGATCCTGGTGGGCAATATTAATCCTCGTTCCGATAACAAAGTGAATCTCATCACTCTCCATGATCAGCCTGACAATTTTATCGGCAGGTCCTTTTCCAAGTCTTACACTATTGTTGTACGTTTTAAGAATTTCATTTACTTTCTGAAGAGTCAGTATCCCTTCAGTTACAAGGTCAATTCCTTCAAGAAAGCTTTCTGGTGGTAGTTCAGGGTCCTCAAAGATCAGCTCGTCAACTATGGTCCTGTTCAATTCTCTGGCAACTATATCAGCAGTGGTTCCACCGCAGAGTATAACTTTCCCTCTGTATCCTTTGACTTTGACTGCCAGATCCTTATCTTTTTCCTTTTCATAGGGAGGGCCCGTACAGATCAGTAGTTTACGGGGTTCCCGGAAATAAATCGTTGCACAGCTTATATCATCACGCGCCTTGTAGTTGTCATTTTTGTGAGCCATTGTAACTACTTTGCCGGCAAGCATAACAGCCGATATTGAGGCCTCACTTGAAACAAGTGAAGCCGCATAGTATGCAAAGTTTTCCCTCTCCCAGCCAAACGGATATGCTTCACTCCCCATACCGCTTTGAGATACACCATCGGAACAGAAGATTATCCTGTCCTCTTTTTCCGGCATGAATGAACATGTCTTAAGTACCTTTCCGGAATGTTTGCCTTTCTCGAGGACGACCTTTTTCCAGGATGGGTCAAATATTGTGTTTCCTCTTAAAATAACAGATTGGGGATTATCATATTCGAGGATGGTTGCCCTTCCACTACTCTCAATATCTACTATTGTGAAGGTCGAGTAGCTGATTTTTCTTTCGCTGCAGACGGGCAGTGTATTCATAATTATCTCAGCGATCCTGTCAACTTCTTTGTGTTCACGTGTGAAATTAATTGACATAGTCGCAGTAAGCGTTGCCAGGATATTTGCTTTTACCCCATGCCCCATACCGTCGGACAGAACAGCAATAACCCTGTCTTCCTCTTTAATATATCTGTAAAGAAAGACATCACCGCAAATCCTCTCCCCGTCGTGGTTTCTCTGCTGGCTGTTTACTTCTATGAAAAAATTTCTGTTCACGCAGGTTTATTTCGTATTGTTTTTCAGACCGGATTTCTTTTTGTACGACTCAATTATAGAGTTAAGCATCTGCTCAGTCTCTGAAGCGCCCTCTCCAAGAAGAAATCCGATTTTCTGTACCATTTCAAGGTTCTTCTCAATAACTTCACTTACCCTGTTTGTAACCTCTTCCCCCTGAACTTCAGGTGAATAGAGGTCGCGGATAATAGCTCCGCACATTTTATTTTTCTTAATAGGGAAAATAGAGATATTCAGCATCTTATCCTCAAAATGAACATCTTTACTTACGACCGGTTCATCTTCTTTTATAACAAAGGTGAACATATTGTATACATTGAACGGAATAAGCGTTTTAATATCTGCACCGGCAAGTCCGGGAATAACATCTGAAATGGCTTTTGCATCTTCCCCGATTATGTTTATAAAACTCTGGTTTGAATGTAGTATTTTGAGGTGGTTGTCAACGATTACCACACCGGTGGGGAGTTTCTCGAGCATATTGTTCATCATGTCAGAAGCGCTCTGCGCAATCTCTTTTTCCCTGCGGGCAAGTTCCTCCGACTCTTTGAGAGCTTTCTTTGTTTCAGCCAGCTTCCGGTTGGTCTGACGAAGTGTCTCGATATATTCCTGCTTATTTCTGAGGTTGAAAGTATGGCACATCTCCGGAACAGCAAGTCCTTTTGCAACAGTTGATGCAAATTCACGGCAAGAGAGGTAGCCACAGGCGCCACAGTTAATCTCTTCATCCGGATTGTCTTTACCGATAATCTTAAGTACTTCCTGTATAGCTTCTTCCGGGGGTTCGGGAATCCTCTGATCATTTGGTGTGAAAGATCTGGAAAAATCCAGCTTCGACCATTTATCCATATTTTTCTGCCATACTGCTTTGTCGAGTTTCCCCACTCTCTTCTCAGCATAATGTCTTACAAGAGATCTTCTTCTGAACCGTTCGTTATGATGCTCCATTGCCGGACCCAGGAGACAGCCATGGCAGAAGAAAAGGTTAAAGTGATGTTGAATTGTGTCGATATACTTGTCAAAATCATTAATCGCTTCAAGAATGTCTTCTTTCCCTGAAGCTGTTATTACACTGCTTGAAACCATATCGCGCTTTATCCCACCTGCCTGGATTATCCCGGCCGGAAGCGGGTAAAGGGCTCCCCAGTTACCATGTGGTTCGTCAAAATCTGACAATTTAACAAGCCTTTCCTGTATCTTGAATTCATCAAAAAGCTGCCTGAGTTCAATAAAAGTGAGAACCCCGTCTACAAGCTTTCCGGAATTATAAATCAACGATTCATCCTTGGCATCGAGGCATGGGCCAATCTGGACTGTAGCTACATCCTGGCCATATAACTCTTTAACAACCAATGCCATGGCAATCATTGGAGAGACCAGCGGAGCGAGGTTTGGAACCAGCTCGGGATGAAATTTTTCGACCAGTTTAACTATTGACGGGCAATTGGCTGTTATAAGATATTTACCTTCAGCTTTTGAGAATAACCTGGCATAGGCTGCTGCTATTAGATCAACACCGAACGAAACCTCGTGAACGTAATCAAACCCCAGAGACCTGATCATTGCAACAAACTTCCTGTAATCAGTAATATCATCAAACTCAGACGCAATGCTGGGTTCAATNAGAGCCGCNGTTTTCCTNCCGGAAGACAGCAATCTCTTTACCTCTTCCCTTGAATCACGGAATTCAATTGCATGCGGGGTGCATGATACAAAGCATAACCCACATCCAATACATCTGTCAGGCAGAATAAAAGGATGCGATTTCTGAGGTTTTACCTCAATTGCATTGACAGGGCAGACACGTACGCAGGAATATGAATTTCTGCATTTTTCATCATTTATAAAAAGAACAGGTTTGCTTTCAGTCATATTAACTAATATAAGTGACTAGAGTGCCTAGAGTGCCTAGAGTGCCTAAAGTTGTTTTTAGCCACTAACATACTGGTATTAAATTATATATCACTAATCACTGTTTTAACTTTAGGCACTCCCAACTTTAGTTCACTCCAAACTCTTTTTCGAGTATCCCTTCTATTTTTGAAAGTGTGACACCTTCAACGGTTACTCCGTTTATTGTCAGATTCGGACCATTACTGCAACGGTCCATACAGCGTGCTCCTTTGAAAATGACCTTATCATCAAGATGGTTTTTTCTCAGATATTCTCTGATGAACATAACCACATCTTTGTTACCTCTTGAAAAACAGGAACTTCCAAGGCAAATCTGCATCTCAATCCTCTGAGCCATCTTTTTTACTGTTCATAAATAAACAACAACATCAAAAGTAATAAATATTTCTGTCTGTTATATATACAGTTAAATTGTATGTTTCAGACAATCCATCCTCTTTGAAACCTTATTTAAAGCTTTTATGAAAGTTGAAGAAAACCTCACTTAGGTTCCAGAATAAACGTAGATGCAATAAAATCAGTGTCTTACAATATTATTATTAATTTTATTCTTATTGTTAATAAAATAACAATGTTTATTTATTAACAATAAATTAAATTATCTTTGTGTAGAAATTCTTAATTTAAATAAGCTGGATGAGCACAGATCTTGACATAATTCTGAAAAAGTACAAGCAGGGAAAAAGAGAAGATCTTATTCCTATTCTTCAGGAGATTCAGGAAGATGCAGGTTATCTCTCTGAGGAAGCGATTGTTAAAGTAGGAAGTTTCCTGGGAATGAGCACCACAAAAATATTTGGTCTTGCAACTTTTTACGACAGGTTCAGGTTTTTTCCTTCGGGCAAAGTCCAGATAAGGATTTGTCACGGCACCTCCTGCTTTCTGAATGGTTCACAATCGATAATAAATAAAATAAAGGAAGAAACCGGTGTAATTCCCGGTCAGACTACAAGAGATGGCAATTTCAGTTACGAGATTGTCTCCTGTATGGGTGGGTGTCACAATGGGCCGCTTATTAATGTAAACGGAGAGTATCATGCTCATATAAAGGCAGAACAGCTGCCGGAACTTATAAAAAAACTTAAGTACGTTATTGAAAACGACTGAAAAATATTCAAAACCAGCGATGGAAGATTTAAAAACATTCCTCCTTGATGAGGTTCTGTTGTTTGAATCTGATACTTTGTCTCAGGGTACAGAAAAGGTTTTACAACAGGTACGGCGTGAAAAACCTGCACAACCTGTGATCTATGTTTCATCAGGTACAAGCAGCATTATTGCCGGATCAGAAAAAACATATTCTGCAATTGAATCCTATATCAGCGATAATGAACCATCTGCCGGATTGGTTAAGGTAGGATGCACCGGGCCCTCAAATTTTGAACCTCTGGTTTGCATTCAGATTCCAGGGAAAAATAAATTGTTTTACAGAAATATCACTGAAGAGAAAGTAGAACCTCTTCTGAACGGTGTTTTTCATAACGATATCAGTACTGATGATCTGGCCGGACAAACTGGTACAAAAGGCTTTGAATTGTGGCCGGGTATGCCGTTCATGGATGAACTCCCTTTCTTTACCCACCAGAAAAGGATAATTCTCAGTAATTGTGGTTGTTACGATCCTGAAAGTATCGAAGAGTATATTGCCAGGGGAGGATACCGTTCTTACGTTAAGGCAATAAGACATTATACATTTGAGGAGGTTTGTGATATTATCGAACGCAGTGGTCTCAGGGGAAGAAGCGGAGGAGGGTATCTGACAGGGCTTAAGTGGAAACATGCTCTGAATACCACCTCGAATGCAAGATATCTTATATGTAATGCCAAGGAGAGCGACCCCGGTGCATTTACCGACAGAACAATTCTCGAGAGTGACCCGCACCGGCTCATTGAAGGTATTGCAATAGCTTCTTATGCTATTGGTGCCTCCAATGCAATAGTTTTTATGAGATCAGGTTCTGACCATGCAAAAAACAGACTTCAGAAAGCAATTGACAGGGCGAGAGAATATGGACTTTTCGGGCATAACATTTTTTCAAGCGGCTATAACCTGGATATTGTGATAAAGATAGAACCCGGAGCTTTTGTTTGTGGTGAAGAGACTGCTCTTATAAACACGCTCGAAGGAAAAAGGGGAATGCCACAGTTGAAACCTCCATATCCCACAACTGCCGGACTTTTCGGTAAACCCACGGTAATAAATAATGTCGAGACATTAATGAATGTTCCGCTGATCATGCAGAATGGTCCTGAATGGTTCCGTACACTCGGAACTGAGAACAGCCCCGGAACAAAAGTGTTTGCTGTTGCAGGAAAAGGAAGGATATCAGGTGTGGTCGAGGTTGAAATGGGTACAAGCATAAGGTCGATACTCGAAGATATTGCTGATGGAATACATGAAGGCAAAGAGTTTAAGGCTATACAGCTGGGTGGAGCTTCCGGCTCCTTTATCACCAGTGAAAACCTTGATCTTAAGATAGATTATGAGGAGCTGAAGGAAAAAGGGATCGGAATGGGTGCCGGCGGCTTCGTAATAATCGATGAGAATACATGTATGGTTGACCTTGTGCGGTATTATATGGAATTCATCCGGAATGAGAGCTGTGGTAAATGTATCCCATGTCGTGAAGGTACAGGCAGAATGCTCGAAATACTTGAAAGTGTCATCAGGAAACCTCTGAATGAAGAGTCAGGAACAACACTTGAAAGATTTAAGGGAGTGATGCAGCTGGAAACTATTGCCTCCGTAATGAAAGACACTTCTTTATGTGGCCTGGGTCAGACAGCACCAAATCCCTTCATCAGTGCATTGAAGAATTTCAGGGATGAGTTTGAAGAGCATATCTTCGACAGGAAATGCCGGGCAAACATTTGCAGAGGACTGAGATCTTTTTCTATTGATGTGGACAAATGTACAGGATGCACTGCATGCGCAGCAAAATGTCCTGTCAATGCAATTTATGGAACCCGTCTTCAACCTTTCTTCATTGTGGAAGAGAAATGTATCGGTTGCGGTATCTGTTTCGATATTTGTAAATTCAGTGCAATCAACGTTAAATAGCTGATATGCTTTTTACTATACAGGTAAACAATAAAAAGATCAAGGCTGAAAAGGGAGAGACAATTCTCTCAGCCCTTAACAGGAACGGGATCATTATACCTACTCTCTGCAGGATGAAAGATTTTACACCTACCGGTGCCTGCAGGATGTGCGTGGTTGAGGTAGAAGGTCGCGACCGTCTTGTCACAGCATGTTCACAACCCGTTGAGGAGTGGATGAAAATAAAAACCCATTCCCCCAGGGTAATTACTGCCCGAAAAACAATTGTGGAGCTTCTCCTTTCAAACCACCCCGACGATTGCCTTTATTGCGATCGTAATCTTAACTGTGAACTGCAGCGTTTATCTGAAGAACTAAATATAAGGGAACGACGTATCAGGGGAAAGAAGATAAAGCCCCGTCTCGATCAATCCAGTCCGTCCATAGTGAGGGAGCTTTCAAAATGTATTCTCTGCGGAAGATGCATAAGAGTCTGCGAAGAGGTTATAACATCAACATCACTCGATTTTATAAATAAAGGAAGAGCTACCCATGTGGGAGCAGCAATGGACAGGGATTTTAACTTTTCGAGTTGCGTCCATTGCGGGCAGTGTGTACTGGTTTGTCCCACNGGAGCGCTTCATGAAAAGCACTATATTAACGAAGTTCAGGAATACCTGAATAAACCTGAAATAGTAAAGGTCATCCAGTATTCTTCAATGGTAGTTTACGGCATAGCAGAAGAACTTGGGATGAGATATACCAAGGAATTTGATAAAGTACTTAATGCCATCCTGCGTAAAATTGGTTTTGATAAAGTTTATAAAACCGGCACCGGAACAGACGTCTGTATAACAGAAATCACCGGTCAGTTATCTGATAAGCTTGAAAATAAATCAGATACACCATTGTATATTTCAGCATGCCCTGCCTGGGTAAAGTATGCTGAACAGTTCATACCTTCTCTTATACCTCAGCTTTCAACGGTAAAATCACCTCAGCAGATCACGGGTGTTTTAATTAAAACTCTGGTGGCCGGTCAGCTGGGGGTAAAACCTGAAGAGATCTTTTCAGTATCTGCAACACCATGTATGGCAATGAAATTTGAAGCACGACGCGACGGAATGATGAGAAAGGGAATCAGTGATGTTGATTCGGTTCTTACTGTGCGTGAACTGGCCAGACTCATTAGATTATATGGAATCGATACAACAAATATTGAACATGAACCTGCTGATGAACCAATGGCCATGAGAAGTTCTGCCGCCATTCTGGCAGAGGTATCCGGTGGCTTGGCTGAAAGTGTTATAAGATCTTTGCACTTCATGAAATTGAAAAAGGAGCCCGACAAACAGCTCTTCAAAAAACTTCGTTCAGGCGGGTCATTCAGAGAAGGTTCTTTCCATATTGATGAAATTGATATTAATGTTGCAGTAATAGACGGACTTA